>Ga0209718_1000006_pt1 | contig 350187 bp, 377 predicted proteins | sample AD_JPNAS1_MetaG_FD_184420 | JGI IMG/M metagenome (GOLD analysis project Ga0209718, IMG submission 184420) | Active sludge microbial communities of municipal wastewater-treating anaerobic digesters from Japan - AD_JPNAS1_MetaG (SPAdes) (version 2) | ecosystem: Engineered > Bioreactor >...
AAATTTAACATATTATTGTTACTATCTTTCCAAGGTAAAGGAATTGAAAGTTTATCTATTCGTGTTTTAACTTATATCGGCTGCCAGCAAGTTTAGAAAATTTTCTGAAATTTGAGTAAAAAAATTAAGAAATGCAGTGAAGTGTTCAAATACTTATAAAATTAAAAAGATAAGAAAAATATAGAGATTGATAGTTAAGTCCTATTTATTATATTTGCCATTTTGAAGCAGGAATGCCACCTTTTCCCCAGTTTGCCTTAGGGATTTCTGTGATTAAAATTTCAACTGCATCAAGAGGCGCTCCAGTTATTTCACTAACTTTTTTTGACACTTCTTTGATTAACATTTCTTTTTTTAATTCATCACTTGTTTCTCTCCACAAATAGATTTCAACAAAAGGCATAACATCACCAATATACGCTAATTACGAACTATTATAAATAATTTGTTTTATTCTTTCACTAAAGATCTTTCTTTCCTATAAGCCATTCCTTCAAACGTTGCTATTAATTCCCCTAAATCATTTGATACAAGAATCTTGTATGTAGCAATTTTTGGATTAACTGAAATTTCTTGTGCTTCAGCAATTAAAACTCCCTCAGATATAGCTTTTAGGAAAGAAATATTCACATTTAACGCCACAGACATCTTATTGTGTGAATTTGCAGCTACTGCAAATGTGAAATCTGCTAGGGTGAAAATCGCTCCACCATGCACAGTGTTAATCGAATTATGGTGAATCTCTTTTATTTCCATTTTTGCTTTTGCATAGCCAAGTGATACCTCTAATAACTCGATTCCTACTGACTTGGCAAATTTGTCATTTTCTATAAATTCTTTAATAAAATCCATTTAATCAATAGATGAATTATTTTTATATATTTATTATTAATTGAAGACACACATGAAAAAATCTAAAAATCCCTAATATGGGATTAATTCGAGTTAGAAACATGAATTCTTTAGTTGCAGAAGTTATAATTTTTAGATAAGTTAAGATTAGAATACTAATAGAAAAATATATATACTTTAATGTAATTTAAATAAGTAACAGTATGGTGTTGCGATATGAAGAAGAGAGCTGTATCGTTATTTTTAATATTCCTGATTCCCATTTTTTTAGCTGGATGCGGAAATCAAGTAACTCCAAATTTTGAGGGGACTTCTTGGAAATTAAATACTTATTTGAATAATACAGGCCACCTAGTAAGTCCAATAGCTAACACTAAAGCAACTCTTGAATTTAAGGACGGCAGGATATCAGGGGCATCAGGCTGCAATACTTTTTTCGCCAACTACGCTCTAAACGGTAGGTTTATTTCATTTGGATTAGTTGGATCCACAAAAATGGCATGTAAAAATCCTGGAATAATGGAACAAGAAAAAACTTACTTAAATAATCTTAGCTTGGTCAAATCATACAAATTAGAAGGAAACAAACTCAGCTTAATTGATGACAAAGGAAAAACAATATTAACATTCACTAAAAATTAAATTAAGCGCTTTATTATTAAGCTTGTATTTCAGACAATGTAGAAAGTGCTAAAGCTACTATTTTTTCATTTTGGCCTTTTGCACCCTCTTCTATGGCCAAAGCAAAACAGTCTTTTGCTTCTTTTTTTAAATTTAGTTTTTCTAACACAATTCCTTTGAGGTAATATGACTCAGATAAGTAAAATGAATCTCCAAGATCCTGCCCAATTTCTAATGCCTGAGCGAGATATTTTAAGGATTCAGAATATTTATTTAATTGGGTAAATGCGTGTGCTATACTATTACAAGATTTAATAATTATTTCAAGATCCCCTATTTTCAAGCCAAAATCAATTGCTTTTTTAGTAGACGCTACCATATCCTCAAATTTATTTAGTGTTCCATAAATAAGTCCCATACTAAAATATGCCCAAGACATTCCTTTATAATTATCATTTTTAGAGTGACATTCCAATGCTTTGTTGAAGCATTCCATTGCTAAATCGTACTTTTTTTGATTGTCATAAGCGACCCCCATATTGTGATATGCCCTTCCAACATCTTTTAGTCTATCCTTATTTAAGTTATCATTGATAAATTTTTCATATAACTCAATTGCCTTTTCATATATCCCTTCAGCTAGATATTTATTAGCCTCTAAAAAGGAATTAGATTCATTTATTAACTCTCCCATAAAATCTATTAAATATTATTGAATAAAAGAATTACCGTTGTCAAGAATAAGAATAGTACTGAATATTATAAAAAGTTAACTGGTAAAAAGTGCGGGGGAAGGGATTTTTGGTTAAATTTACTAGTAAAAATAATTAAGATTTTTATCTTTATAGAATTTTATCAAAAGCATTTTTACTAATTATGGCCGTAAGGCCTAAGACCGAAGGTCTATTTCGGAGGACCGAAAACCTTCCAAAACTTGCTTTTGTGCTTCGCATAAATTCCCCGAATTTAGGCAACAAAGTTTTTTAGAAAAGTGAAAAATCAGAATGATTTTTTGTGCCAGGGCTTAATTACTATTTTATAATAGAAGAATCGAGATTAGAGAAATAGTAACTTAATGCCCTATAATTTCACTCTGGAAGCCATTGGCCAAAACTTTTAGTAAGCGAGTGATTTATCAGAGGCACATAAAAGTTAACGCAGAGTGAAATTATATTGAGAGAATCCTCATTCGAAACATCAAAGTTAAATATAATGTGTTAAGATTAGTTTCATGCCAGATGATGAAATAAAAATAAATAAAATTTTTTCCTCTTTAGATGCTAAGCATGGATTGGCTCTTTTCTCACAAAATGAGATAACTGAAATAGAAAATAGAATTCAAGAATCAGAAGGAAAATATTATATTCGATGCCTCAAAAAAGACAAGTTAAAGATAGCTAAGCCTGAAGAGATAGTTCGACAACTTTGGATTAATAGGCTTATTAATGAGTACAATTATCCTCTGGATAGAATTGATGTAGAAAAAGTTGTCTATTTTGGTTCTAGGGTAGATCCGGGTGCCGCAGATATTGTTGTATATCACCAAGATTTAACTAATTATTTCATATTATTTGAAGTTAAAAGACCTAAAAGAAAAGAAGGCCTTGAACAACTAAAATCCTATTGTAATGCAGAAGGAGCACCAATAGGTATATGGTCAAATGGTAACGAATTGATAAGGCTGCATCGAGAAGAGCCAAATGTTTTCATTGAAATACCTAGAATACCTAAAGTTACTGAAACTTTGAGTGATATATTAACTGAAAGATGGACCTTAAGGTGGCTTGAGGATAATGATGAATTAAAAAAAGGTAAGACTACACTAAAAAAGATAATATTGGATCTTGAAGAATTGGTACTTGGCAATTACGATGAAGGATTTGATGAAATTTTCAAACTAATATATGCTAAATTATATGACGAATATAAGGGAATCAATAATCCTCGCTATCAACTTCAATTTTATGTGGGCGATAGAGATCCAGAGTCCCTTTATACAGTTATAAATAATTTACTCCAAGGTGCGAGAAGAACCTGGCATGGCATATTTGAACAGACAGATGCTATAGGGTTAAGACCCGCGCATTTGAAAGTATGTGTCTCTTTCTTACAGAATATCAAATTATTTAATTCAAATCTTAGAATAATTGATGAAGCATTTGAATATTTAATACCTCAGACGGCCAAGAAAAAAGATGGCCAATTTTTTACACCTCGAATGGTTGAAGACATGGCCGTGAAAATGTTAAATCCAAAATCTCACGAATATATAATAGATCCAGCCTGTGGTTCTGCAGGATTTCTATTACATTCAATAATGTGGGTATCTGGAGGGGTCATAGATGGTAGACCTTTACCCACACCTGCACAAAATTTTGCTCAAAATAATATCTATGGAATAGATTTTGCAAAAAAAGCAGTTAGGATTGCAAAAGCAATAAATTTAATTGTTGGTGATGGTAAAACACATATTTTTAGAGATAATTCATTAGCACCTAATACATGGAACGATGAAACAAAAACGGGTCTTAGGTCAAGACTTTTAGAGCTCTCTAACGAAGAATCAAATAATAATAATCAAACGAATTTCTTATATTTTGATTTTGACATTCTATTGACAAATCCGCCCTTTGCAGGTACTATTAAAGAAAGAGAAATATTAAGGCTTTATAACTTGGGTGAAAGGAATGGCAGATTACTAAAGAAAACTGATAGACATATTCTTTTCATTGAACGTTCATTACAATTTTTAAGGCCTGGAGGTAGAATGGCCATAGTCATCCCCCAAGGAATTCTAAATAATACTAATCAAGAATATATTAGGCGATTCATGATTGACGAAGCGAGAATTTTGGCAAGTGTTGGACTACACATCAATACTTTTAAGCCACATACTGGAACAAAAACGAGTGTTTTATTTTTAATGAAATATACTACTGAAGAAAAAGAAATGATTCAAAAGTTAAAATCAAACTATGAAACTAAGTGGGAGGAATATATTGAAAAATTAGTAAAGGATTTCAAAGATGTTAAATGGGATACGGCTATAGAAGAAGATAGTGTTCCAGAAATTATGAAATCATTCATAGAATCTACTTTTGACAATCTTGAAGATTTAGAAATATTTAGTGAAGAAAATACTGAAGATAGTAACAATGAGGAAGAAGATTTAATTTCTTTTCCATCCTTAGTATCAGAATTTCAAAAATTAAGTGAAATATTAAATGAAAAAGAAAGTGAAATAAAGGCCTGCATGGCTGAAAAGAAAAATAAACAATCCAAGTTACCTATTGATGCAGAATTAAAAATTGTTTCAAAGGAATATTACATATCATTGACAAAAGAAATTAGAGCACTAAATAAGAAAATAGAAAAAATATATTTACAAATTTCAGAAAGGACTCTAGGTGGCCAAATATTTTTAGTTCTAAATGACAAAAAAATTAATCTTGGATTTAAAGAATATTGGATTGATGCCCAAGTCATGAAACAAATAGATTATCCGATATTTTTTGCCGTTAATCAAAAACCTCTTAAGGATAATAAAGGGGAATATAATTACAAAAGAAATGAAAACAAAGAATACGAATATGATGACAAAGGGCATATAATCATTGAACATGATTTGGATGAAATTGCTGAAGCTTTTAAGGAATTTGCACAGGAGCAAGGATTTGATTTCTGGGGAGATAATAGTGCCAATTGTTAATGTTATAAGATTATCAAATATCGAAGGTGCAACAAGAATAGATTCTGAGTATTACTCTCCTCAGTTTGTAGAAAATAGGAAGATATTATTAGACAATTCAATGAGATTGGGAAAATACTGTTTTGTTACAGACGGTGAACACGGCTCAGTTGATTTTCAAGAACAAGGTATAAAATATATTATAGCTGAAAATGTAAAAGAGAATTATGTGGATTTGGATGGAATAAGGTATGTTTCCGATGAAGTCGATAGAAGAAATAAAAGAGCATCTCTTCAAGAAGAAGATGTTTTACTATCTATTAAGGGAACTGTAGGTTTATCTTCTGTTGTTACTTTAGATATGCTCCCTGCAAATCTAAATAGGGATGTCGCAAGATTAGTTCCAAACCAAAAATATATAGATCCTTATTTTTTATCAATCTTTCTTAATAGTAAATATGGGCGTTTACAAACTTTGAGAGAATCCTCAGGAAATGTTCAACAAATGATTACTTTAGGAAGAATTAGAGAATTACTTATTCCAATCCTTAAAAATCAAAAATTATACAACATAATAGTTGAATATTCTCTTGAATGTATATCGCGCTCAAAATCACTATATTACGATGCACAAAAATTACTTCTAGATGAACTTGGACTATCTGATTTTAATCCTAAATATGAATTGTCCTATGTTTCAAATCTTATGAATTCTGTTAATGAATATAGAATGGACGCCGAATATTTCCAGCCTGCATACGAAGAGTTAATTGAAAAAATTAAAAATTATAAATATGGATATAAAAAACTTCTAAACCTAAGTAAAGATATTAAACCTAATTTTAATCCTTTATCTTTTCCAAACAATACTTTTAACTATGTTGAATTATCTAATATTGATTCCTCCCTCGGCATAATTACTGATTTTACAACTTTGAAAGGAGACGAAGCTCCAAGTAGAGCAAAAAGAATACTAAAGCATGAAGATATTATTGTTTCTAGTATTGAGGGCTCTTTAGACAAAGTTGCAATCGTTGATAAGTATAGTGAAAATTCTATAGCTTCTAATGGATTCTTTCAATTACGCCCAATGGGTATTTTACCTGAAACTTTATTAATAATGTTTAAAACTTCTATTCTTCAAATGCAATTAAAAAAAGGATGTTCTGGAACTATTTTAACAGCTGTTCCAACAAATTCATTGAAAAAATTTATTATACCCAATGTCAAAGAAGAATTACAAAAAGATGTAACTTTGCTAATTCAAAAATCACACAAAGAAAGAAATAATGCCAAAACATTGTTTGAGATTGCCAAAAAAGGAGTAGAAATTGCTATCGAAAAAGATGAGGCAACTAGTGAAAATTGGATGAAAGAAGAAATTAAAAAACTTGGAATTGAAATTAAATTTAAATTGGGTGGGCCAACGGGAGGGCTTTAGCCCTCCTCGTCTGCTTAGCTGACGAAAAAATTTTCTATTCTCCCTCCCCGGAGGCCTCCCTCCACTCGAAGAGGGGAGGCCGGAGGGGAAAATACAATTATCCGGGAAACTTATTTAAACATTGAGTTTCATATATATGTTCGATGATTTTGATGTCAGATATTACTGTTAAAGTTAAAGAAGAAAATTTTGGAATTGTTGCTTCCAAGATTCATGATCTCATTAAAACTAAGAGTTAATTATATGCTCTATTTGATGGAATTAAAAAAAATACTGTTTATGTAACTTCTGAAATTACTTTCGAAGAGCTTGAAACAGTAAATGTTTATGATAGATTAAAGCCATTGCTTAAAGGCACTGTATATTTGAATAAAAATGCACAAACGAGACTTGATAAATGGGAATCTTATGGATTATTAATCAAAGAGAAGATAGATAGAAATAATGTCTACTTTCCAACATTAGCATCTTATTTCTTAAAACATCCTGAAAAATTTAGCAATATTTGTAACAACTATGAAGATTTTGTTTTTGGCCTTTATCAGAATGAAATATTCTATGACTATATCAATTTGATAGTGCATATTACAGAAATACCTGGGCAAGAATTAACTAAATATTTAGATACTATGAAGAGATTAAAAAGTAAAGTGAATAAAGGTAGCAGAGGGGCCATATATAAAAAGAATAAGAATGAAAACTTTCTAAAATCACTCAAAACAATCTTTTTAATGGGTGAAACTCTAAAGGGTTCTATAGGTGAAATTCTCTACCTCAACAAGATAGTATATTTGAAACCAAGTTAATTGATTGTGAGGGTATAGAAAACGGATTTGGAGACCTAAGCTATTTTGAATATAATTATATGAAAATCTTAGAAAAAAAATACAACTCGTTTAGTGTGGATAAAGTAGATCTAATACCAGAAAATTTAACCGCTACTGGTTAAATTTTCGTTATACAAAAATTAAAACATATCTGATTTATTTTTTTCTAACTTAAATTTTGTATTCATTGGTTAGATTATCTGGAAATTTCTTTAAATATAGGGGGCATATTGATAATGATCGATGTGGCATAAAAGAATAAACTCAAAGACATCGATATAGATCCATTTTCGGATGGCCAGACTACTCTTGGAGAAGGCCATCTTGAAGAACTTAGAATAAAAATGGAATCAGAAAAAAATGAGTTTAATTCTTTAAATAGGCAATTAAGAGAAAAGAAAGATGATTTAAAAATTATAGAAAAACATCTTCCAAGATACAAAGAAAGGCCAAATTATGAATTTCTATTAGAAGATATCCAAGGGATAAACGAAGAGGTAAAAGAGCTTGAATCAAGGATAAAATTCCACCCATATAAAGAAAGCAAGAGAGAGTATGAGTATCTAAGGGGCTTTGTTATACCTGATAATCCGATATCAAGCTGTATAATTGATAAAATTTCACTCAAATATAGTCTTGTTCCGCTTGATAAGAAAGACTTCATAATATATCAAAAACAAGAGCTTACTAGGGATGAAGCAAAGAGGAGAATATATTTAGAAAACTGGGCTAAAAGATTCAAGGCTCTTTTAAGAGAGATATTCTACTACTGCAAAAAGAACAAGGAATACTTAGAGCTAAAAGATGTTTTTGCACATGAGCATAAGAAAATCTACATATATAGGCTTGATTTTACTGATGGCTTAACTTTTGAGCTGTTTCCAGAATTCCCGTTTTCTCCCAAATTGACTATAAATACCATAACATATGATCCATTTAATAAAATTGAATATAATTTCATTTTGAAGCAAAACAAATACCAAGCACTTACTAGATGTATAAATAAATCTAGTGCAACTCTTTTTAGATTTTACAATAAGATTGAGCATCTAATTTTAACTCCTAAAAATAGAAAATTATTCGTGGATAATAGCATGGGGTATACTCTTGAAAGGCTATTTAGACCTGATATCAATAAGCTATACCTAAAAAGGCTGGAACTACATCAAAATTACAGATTAAGAGATTCAGAGCTTGTATATCCTCTTACAAACTGTCTTTACATGCTGTTTTCTAAAGCATAAACTCCAACAAATATGATCGAAAAAACAGTATACCTTAACAGCAAATCGAGAAGTTATCCCAAGACCAGAATATATTCGAAAACTGAGGAATTAAGAGAAAAGTATGGGATTACTATTGACGGAACTTTTCTAAGATGCGAAAATGATTTTACAGAGGAAGTGATAAAAAGGCAGTGCGGCGGCCTTGATGTTTCAAACATCAAGTATATCCATCCGGAAAATAGGGATATCCCAGAGAATATTTTATCTTTGAAACATAGGGAGATTTTATTTAACAACTATCTGGATAATTTATTTCAAGATAACAATCCTCTATCCTTTTTTGGAAAATATGTTTCCCTTATCTGCTCTTCTCTTCACTTAAAGGATGAGGATTTATTAAATGAAAAGCTTGGAAAAACTAATTATTTCTATCTTGATCTATTGAATTACCTTTACGAGCTTGGAACTATAGGGTCTGTAGAGGAGGAGACCGGAATACCTAGGAGGACATTGTCAAGGCATGTTTCAAGGCTTGTAAAAGAAGGGGTTGTTTACAAAGACTATGCCAGGAAAAGATATCTCTTAACTCCTAAAGGATTAATTTTACATGATAGAAAAAACGAGCTTTTAGGATTGTTTGAAATAGTCTTCGCCAACTTTAACAATCCAAGTAGTAATACTATAATCCAATACACGCCAGATACTATTATCTCTTTACTAAAAGACACTATTGACCTATCGCTTTTCATGGAGGGAGAAGATGACGGAAGCTAAAGATATCGATATCCCTCTTGTAAGAGACGATACTTATCAGCTGCTCAAAAAAAAAGATTAGATTAAACGAGCTAAATGAAGTTATAAGCAAGCTAATGAATATAGAGTTCTCGACTCTGGAGATGAAGTTATCCTTTATCTTTCCATATACGAAAGAGAGATCATTGTAGTATCTTTCTTTGATGAAGATGTGGAGTATGTTAAAAAACATGGGCTAGATGAAGCAATTGGAAAGAGAGTAGGAATTTTGAAGATTGATAGGGAGATTAGGGTAAAAGAAGATTGGTAAATATATTGGATTGGCCACTAAAATATCTTAGTCAAATAAAAGTTCACTAATTTATTGGGAAAGATTTATAAATACATATGTCACCATATATATTACCAATGTATGGTAACAATTGGTAAGAGGCGGTAATATGGGTAATATTTCTATAAACATAAATAAGGACTCAAAATATACTATAAATATAAAAGAAGAGTATGATATAAATGAATTTATTTCAACTTTTGAAGGCCATATCTCACTCATAAAAAATATTCGTTTAGGCAATGAAAAATCAGAGAATAAAATCTTATGCAAAGAACAAATTAATACCAAGTCATCTTCAAGTTTCTTAAGATATCCATTAATTAAGGAATTGGATACAATGATAAGAAGTCTAGGAACAGATATAACTATTAAAGATGATGACTCTATGAGGTCTTATTATTCTATACTTAAATCGAATATGAAAACACGAGGTTTAGTTTGGCTAAAACCTGTTGGAAATAATTTATTAATTCATCTAAGAAAGGGCGACTACGGAAATATAGATACAAAAAATAGAGTAAAATATTCAGAAGAAGGTAGTAGAACTTTTGGCGATTATCCCACAATTAATATATATAATCATCAGGATTTAGAATATGCTTTCAAATTAATAAAATATATTTATAATAAATAATCCTAAATCCCAAACTGTGGAACACAAGCTAGATAGCTTTCTCTGAGCTCTTTAGGATCTATATGATCGTAGCTATCAATAATGCTTCTAAAACAATACCGCATTAACTTTGTAAAAAAGTGCGGGGGATGGGATTCGAACCCACGAATACCTACGTAACAGGACCCTCAATCCTGCGCCTTTGGCCATGCTCGGCAACCCCCGCGCTTCTAAATATTTTCAACAAGATTATTTAAATCTTCCAATTTTTTAGACATCAAATCTAAAGCTTTAGAAACTAAGTCATTAATATTCATATTCAAATAAGATTCAACAAAAAATATAAACGCATCATTCTCATAAGATATTTTAATTACCTCTTGCTCACAAACTTCTTCACACGCCCTACACATAGTGCATTCATAAATATTTTTAAATTTAATTTGGTCTTTTTCCTTGTAAAGAATATTTTTAGGGCACTTTGAAACACATTCATCACAAGCATCACATTTATCTAAATCAAAATCTATCTTTGGAACAAACTTATACCCTGCATTTGATACTTGCCATTTTGCATGATCTTCTGCCGTTCCAATTCTGGCCACTGCATCAAATTTTAATTCTTGTCCTTCGCCAAGTTTAGTGATTGGTATATCTTCAAAAATTGGGTATATATCTGAATCCCCAGAAACTAAATCCTTTGAATATACTGTACAAGGGCCAATTTTTTCAAGAGATAAAGTAACTGAACATTTTTCGCATCCTTCTCTACACCCACACTCTTCAGGAGTAATGTAAATTTCAGATGCATTATTCAATGGAATTAAACCTACTCTATGTGCTATAATTTCATCAAAAACTGGAGAATTGTTTTTATAAAATTTTAAATAATCAACTGCTATTGAAGGCATTTCAGAAATGAATATACGCCTCAAAGCATTGACTAATGGTACAGAAATACCTCTAACTAAGAATCTTAACTCCTTCTCGTCTTTTTTGAAAATCTCTATCTCCATTATACTCTTCTACCTCTCTTGCCCCCTTTGGCTCTTGTACCATCATGAGGTATAGGTGTAGCGTCTTCTATCTTTCCGATTCTAAGTCCAGCCCTAGTAAGTGCTCTAATAGTTGCTTGAGCCCCCCTTCCAGGAGTCTTGGCTTTGTTTCCACCTGGAGCTCTAACTTTTATATGGACGGCTACAACACCTTTTTCTATGGCCTCTTCAGCTGCTTTCGCTGCTGCTTTCATTGCAGCATAAGGGGATGATTCGTCCTTTCCTGTCTTTACTATCATGCCGCCTGATACCCTACTTATTGTTTCAGCACCAGTTAGATCGGTTATATGGATTAAAGTATTATTATATGATGCATATATGTGGGCTACCCCCCATCTTCCACCTTCTTTTGGCATTAATTACCCTCCTCAACTATTGTTTTTTTAGGAACTTCTGGGTGACTTGGATCATTCAAGGTTGACCTAGCGGAATATCCGATTGAATTCTCCATTACTTTAGGAACTAGATAGCTTGGAATTGAAACTTTAGCACCATTAAGAAGAATATGTTTATGAACAATGAATTGTCTTGCTTGTTTAGGTGTTTTTGCTAAGCCTTTCCTTAATACAAGTGATTGTAATCTCCTATCTAAAATGTCTTCTAAAGATAATGTCAATACATCTTCCAATGTAGACTCATCTTTTAGTATCCCATATTTTTGAAGCATTGCTATAAGATCTTTAGTTTGTCTCATTGAAGCTTCGTCGTGACTTGCCAATAACTCTCTTGCCTGTCCTCTTACATTTCTAAGAAAGCTTAAAGCTTTCCAGATTTCTTTTTTGTTCGCCAATCCATATTTTTTCATTAAAACATTTTCGGAATCAATTCTATCTTTTTTCCATGGATGCGATGGTTTATCGTATTTACGCCTAGTTTTTCTTGGATCTCCCACTCAAATCACCTTGCAGCCTTTTTCCTCTGAACACCTAACGATGTTCCTTTTCTAAATGAGGATTTTGTTCTTTGTCCCCTTACAGGAAGCCCAAGCTGGTGCCTAATACCTTTATAGCTCTTTATCTTCTTCATCCTGTTTAGGTCTTCCCTTAATGACATTAACAATTTTGGCCCTATTACGTGCAAATTCTCTCCTGTTTCATAGTCTTTTCTTCTATTAACAAGCCATATTGGTATGCCATATTTTATTGGATCCTCAATGATTGTCTCAATTAGCTTTAATTTTTCTGGAGGGATATTTCCTACTTTTGTTTTTGAAGATATACCCGCCACTTGGGCTACGGCCCTAGCCATAATTGGTCCGATGCCCCTTATATTTAGTATTCCGACTTCAAAGATGTCGTTTCCCATTATGTTTGTACCTAGTACACGAACAATACCTTTTACTTCTTCATCCATATAATCACCATAGCGCCGGGGATGGGATTTGAACCCATGCACTCCAATGGAGAACGGGCTTTCCAGGCCCGCGCCGTCCCAAGCTCAGCAACCCCGGCTATGAAGCAAATATAATATAATATCCATATTTTTTCTTTATATTCACCTTTTCAAAGCTTTTTTCTAGTCTTTCTTTTATAATATTTACTCCTTTTCGTATTACAAGTTGTAGATTTCCACCTTCATATAAATGTTTTGGTGCTTCATCTATCATAAGTCCAACTGTGTCCATCCCTGAAGATATGGGTGGATTTGTCAATATGCTATTAAATCTGTCAAGCTCATCATAAAGATTTCCTTGACTTACTGATGCGTTTTTGATATTATTGAGCTTTATATTTCTTTTTGTCAGATATACTGCCCTTTTATTGATATCTCTCATATGTACCTCTGAAACAAAAGATGATGCAACAATTCCTATTACTCCATACCCACAACCGATATCAAGTACCTTGTGGCCTTTATCCAATTGCATTAGTTCACATAATGCTAAAGATCCTTTGTCTACTTTCTGTGAGGAGAACACTCCAGGAGCAATGTCAAATTGGTACATTTTTCCCAAAATCATCCCCGAAACTCTTCTTAGTTTTAGAGGAGTTAAGACCTCTTCAGAGTAATAATGAGACATTAATTCCACATCCTAGGGTAAACGCCTGTTTCCATTAAAACAGAAAAAGGCTTTGCGACAATATCCGTCTCTTTTTGGAATATCTCTTCTGAACTCATCTTGGCTTCAGAAATTGAAACTGCTTCATTTTTAAGGGTCATTATAGCTACTGTGTCGCCTTTTGATATTCCATTTTGTAGTTTAGATACTCCTGGAGCAGTAAGCATGGAACCTTGGCATAGAGCTTCAACTGCAGTGTCCTTAATCCATATTTTCTTCAATGGATCGAGAACTATTTCATAAGGAAAGATATATTTTTTTAAAATATTTTCATCATTCTCTTCAATAGAGAAAATTTTCGCATCAAGAAGATCTTGGAGCATTATTGTAGAATCTTCTCCAAAAACTCCAGTTTTTGTTCTTCTCAATTCTTTCATGCTAGCTCCACACCCCAAGGATAATCCAATATCATAGCAAAGTTTTCTTATGTAGGTCCCAGCATCACATCCCACTTTCATAAGCACATCTTTTTCTTCTATGTCAATGGGTGTTATGTAATGTATTTTCCTAGTTCTAACTCGTCTTTTGACAGCACTTTTGACGGGTGGTTTTTGATATAACGTTCCCTCGTATTCTTTTAAAACTCTCATAAGATCATATTTTGGTATATCTTTTTGGAGATGGAGCGTACATACATATTCTTTATGTGAGGTCATTAGTAGTTTTACAAGTTTTGTTGCCTTACCCAAAGTTACAGGTAGTACTCCTGAAACGTTAGGATCAAGCGTTCCTGAGTGTCCTGCTTTTGATATACCAAGGATTTTTTTTACCCAAGAAGTTACCTCATGAGAAGTAGGTCCTCTAGGCTTATCTATATTGACGATACCTTTCTGTAAAAGTTCATTTAAACTTCGCTCTTCAGGTCTTTTTCCATATCTTGAACTTGTCTTGTCCTTTGATTTAAATAATACCTCTCCATTGGAGCCCTTCAACTGTACCCCTCTATCTTGGCCTTTAAAATAGCCTCCTTCAGGGTAGCGTCAGATGCACCTTTTTCGACATTGATTTTAGCATCCCAAGGCTCAAGATGTTTAATATTACATCTTCTTCTTTTAACACCAGTTAATTCTTTTGGTCCTGAAACAACAACAAAGTTTTTGTTTACAACTTCTACAATAACGCAGTTTTTATCTGCTTCTCTTCCTAAAAGTTTTGTACAAACTCTTCCTACTTCTATTGCCATTATGTCACCCTCCAATTTATACCCGGTCGCCCTTTGGTACCGGTGATATGTTATTTATGGCTGCAATTATGATCTGACTTACCCCCTCGGCACTTAACCTAAGTGAGTTAATCACAAGATCATATGAAGCCAGATTAGATATATCCACATTATAAATCTTTTGATATCTATTTTTTTCGCTATTTTCTCTTAATTCTGTATTCTTATAGGCCTCTGTGTAATTGAGATTTTCTCTTAGAAATATTCTCCTAACTCTTTCATCAATTGGGGCTGTTAACCAAACACTTAGATCTGGATTAATCATAAATCTTGCCATTCTTCCTTCAAGAATTATGTTATCATTAGCCCCTAATTCTTTCTGTCTTCGGTCAACTTCCATATCAATAGAGAAATCTTTCTCAGCTAATTTAGAAAAGTCCTCTAAAGACATATTTTTTTCTTTTGCAAGATTTCTAAAAATATCTCCAGTATACACGTGTGTGTATTGAAGTTTTTTTGAAACAATTTTAGCTACGGTTGTCGTCCCACTACCTGGAGGACCACCTATAGTAACACGCATCAGATTTGTCCTCTTACGTCCTTTTTAATTAAGTCGCTTGTGCATGAAGGACATAGCACCCCTCCGAATTTTCTTTCGGGCCTCTTTTTAGTTTTAGGCAGCCTTTTTACTTCGTAGGGCCTCAAACCACGTGGCACACCACCTAAGATGGCTCCACATTCGGCACAATGAGGAGTGCCTGTTCTTTTTTCTCTGTAATGTGTAACTACATTTCCAGAAGGGGTACTAATTTTTTTTCTTTTTAAAGATCTTGATCTATACATTGGTCTCGGCATAATTTCTCACCTCTAAGCCATTCCCATTATCTTCCTAAGGATATTTGATACAACTGAACTTGAAAATATATACCACCCAAGCCATCCTAACCAGTCGCCTGTTTGTAATCCTGGTGGGCTCCCTTTGTGAAACAACTGCACTAACATAGTATCAAAGGGTAGTTTAACAACTACAGGGTCCACTATATCTGCAGCAGGAGATTGTCTAAGCCATGAAAAGAATATAAGTATGGGGATCATAGTTATATATAATGGTTTCATTGACATTGTCATTAGTTTACTCTGCATTTCATCTATCCTGCCTTTCTTTTTTTGGAGTTTTTTAATTTTGTTTTTATCATTTGACTTTTGTGCGGCAAGCATTTCTTTTTGAAAAGCTGTTGTCTCTTCTCTCATAGATTTTAATTCCTTTTGATCTACAAGAAGATATTGGACTACCGTTAAAGTAGTTCCTATTACTATAGCTACCCCTAAGATAGCATACATCGAACCAAATTCAAACAGCCATCCAAACGATATGTCCAGTGCTTTATATATGGGATTTACTAGCGTATCATAAAAACTCATTATTTAACACCTAACCTAAAAATTGTCTCAATCCGGGCATCATTTCCCCCATTTGCTCCTTTGCTAGTTCCTCGTACATTCTATATACAATACCTACTGTTAAAAGTATTCCTGTACCTGTACCCAAGGCTCCGGTAAAATCAGCAAATGCAGCAAGAAGCCCAACAAAGACACCTCCCATTAAAGTTATTGGGGGGATATATCGATCTAAAACTTTTTCTAAAATTCTGATATCTCTTCTAAAACCTGGTATTTGCATTCCTGAACCTTGTAATTTTTTAGCTACTTCGTTTGGACCCATTCCTGTTAGATCTATCCAAAGGATGGCAAACATAGCACATAATGCTATAAATACGACTAAGTAGATTATTGCTCTTAATGGTTCATTGAGTAAAACATCAATATTACGGGGTGGGGTTAGATAATAAATCAATCCACTCTTTGCGCCACCATATTCATTAAATGTACCAAGCCAATTGATTCCTCTACTAGTTAAAATTCTAGCAACAAGTTGGACATTTGCAAATAATGCTGCTGCAAGAATAACGGGAATATTTGAAGCATACAAAAATTTAATAGGGTATCTACCTCTAGCCCCTCTAAATTTTCCGTAAGATAAAGGTATCTCTAATCTCATTCCTTCTGCATACACTACAATTAAAAATACTAGTATTGTAAAGAACACTTGAGTTATGTCAGGAAGTATTCCACCTCTAACCCAGACTGGTTGTCCATCGATAAATGATTTTACAAAAGAGGGTATAGCTCCAATAAACTCATCGGGATTAATTGGTGATTTAGCAAAACTGAATGCTTCCCATAATATTTTTTGAGAAACATTTGCAGCAATAAATAATGATATGCCAGACCCAAATCCCCATTTTGTAACAACTTCATCCATCATTAATACTAAAAGTCCACCTATGGCAAGTTGTAAAATCATAAATCCTACTAAAAAAGAATTGTCTGGTCTTCCAAATGCACCGCCCACTATCCATATCGCAGCTTCAAAGAAACATAAAAAAATTGCTAATATTTTCTGAGTTCCTTGAAATGATGCTTTTCCTCTAGAAGTAGAGAGATCAAATTTAATTATGTCAGAACCGGCAAGTAACTGCATTATAATCCCTGCAGTAACAACGGGCCCTATACCTAAAGTTAATATTGAACCATTTTCACCAGCCATAATTGCTCTAAGCCCAGCAAAATAATCAGTCTGACTCCCAGTGATCCCATAGACTGGTAATTCAGATAGTATGAAGTAGATCAGTAACATCATTGCACTCCAAATGATCCTTTTCTTTAGATTAATACGCTTCTTAGGCAAAGTAACTTCGGGTAAAAATCTAAAAATGTTTTGCTGAAATCCTTCAATAGCTGAATTCATCAATTGTCACCTACAATAACTGCTTCTCCCCCGGCCAATAAGATTTTTTCTTCGGCTTTCTTAGAGAATTCATTTGCAGTTATAATATAACTTCCTTTTACATTACCTTTTCCACATACTTTATTAATACCTAATTTTGATATATCAACGAATATTTTTCCTTCTTTCTTTTTAGCAATCTTTTTTTCAATTAAAGAATTAATTTGTTCTTCAATTGCTCCGACATTAATAAAGGAAGAATCTTTTCTCAGGTAAGAATCTCTAGAAAATCCATAAGATCCAATGTGATCGGGCATTGTAACAATTGTTCTTGTCCATTTTGTCTTCTTTTTCTTACCACTTCCGGCAAGCCCTCTTCCGCCTCTATGGCCAGCCCCTCTCCTCTTCTTAGAGCAGCCACCGCCACATGTTCTTGATCCTCTCATTTTTGTACTCTTCTTTTTTACTCTGATCATCTTAAAACACCTAAATCATTTTTTGGATAAGGCCGTTGATTTCATTATATCTTGGGCCTAAGGTTCCGCCTAAAGTATATGGCTTCTTTGTAGCTTCGTATCCTTTATGGGGGGGATGGAGTCTAAATACTTTTTTAATATTTATATCGGAAAGCTCACTCTTAAACTCTAAGAAATCTTTGCAAAAAGATTCAAGATCTTTTCCAGTTTTTTCCTTGATGTATTCCTCTGTAATCCTAACATTCCCTTCAAGCCTTCCCCATTTGATAATAAGTTTAGACAAAGTATTGGAATCAATCGGCCCGTATGTAACATAATCTTTAACTTTTTGTAACATCCCTACAAAAGAATCCCTATCATCTATTATTACGCAATGATTAGTTTTAGTCAAATTAAGCATTTTTAGGGTTTCTTGGACGTCTTTTTTTACATCCACTCTTCCTCTTACTCTTACAACGGCTATTCTATTCATAATCTCACCTAATTAGTATTTCCTGTGACAATACCTATGGCCTCAATATCTCGCTCTTGGAAACTCATTGTGTTTGTTTGATAAAGTGCATCTATGACTGCATTTGCAAAATTAACTGTTGTTTGTGTTTGGCCATCTGCTTTTGACCATGCATCCTTTATTCCTGCTAGAGCTAAGATTTTCTTCCCTACTCCTCCTACTGCAAGACCCAATCCATTTGGAGCAGGCATTAAAGTCACAGTAACACTACTAGCTTTTCCAGTGACCTTAAATGGAACTGTGTGAGCTGTACCACATTTACATTCCCAACTTCCGCAGCCTCTTTTAACTTGGATTATATTTAGTTTAGCATTATTGATAGCTTTTCTAATTGCAGGGCCAACTTCTTTTGCTTTGGCCTTACCAATTCCCACATAACCATTTCTATTACCAATAACAACCATTACTGAAAATCTAACTTTTCTTCCAGAGTCGGTCATTCTCTGAACCATGTTGATGTTTAAGACTTCCTGATTGTTTTGATCTGTTACTTCAGGAAGTAACACATCTATTATCTCAGGTTCCATTATTCTTAGATCTTTGTTTAATATCTGAGAAATATCAGTAATTTCTCCATTGGCTACCATTTTACCAAGTTTTGTCTTAGGGATCCATCTATTTCCCATAGATTTCTTTTCTTCTTCGAGTCTTTTCTTTTCAGCAATAGACAATTTCTTGATTACTTCTTCTTCAGAAACTGTATCTTTAATGATGTCATCTTCAGTAACTTCATCTTCCAGGGGGATTTCTTCCGATGTTTCTTCAGGAAGGTCTTCAACTATCTCTTTTGGTTCATCAACCATCTCTGCATCATTGGTATCTTCTAAGGATTCTTTCTTAACTTCTTCAACTGGTTCTTCAATGATTTCTTTTTTCTTTCTTGGCATTATACCCACCTCATAGTTTATCTATTTTTGATTTAATCTCTTCAAACATCCCTGGCATTTTTGAAGGATCAGTCTTATTTTTTACATAATTTGAAAATATCTTTTCTTTCAAGGTTCCATCAAGACCGACATAATAGGAGGAAATGACTTCACCCTTTACTCTCTCTTCAGTTGGGAAAATACTCTCATCTACGTTAATGTTGCATCCTGCATCTACAAACCCTTTCAATGCTGCATAGCTCCTTCCGCCTTTTATAGACCTTTGGAGACCAATATCTAATATAAATTCATCGGCAATTTTTTTAGCCCTTTTCCCACAAAGGTATCCTGTAAGATATGCAGATGGGGTATTACCACAGTGAAAATTCCAACCCAGATCCCTCAATTCTCTAGAAAATGCAGTTGTAATTGTTTTATCTCCTTCATAATTTGAGCTAACAATTTGAACAATTATATTATTTAATGATTTTCTTATAACGACCCTATTCTTTCCAGATTTAACTAAAGCTAATCTCCTTCTGTAGTTAGTATTGCCATCTCTTCTCCTCTTGAAAGGTACCCTCGATCTTGGTCCAGTTGACATTGTTTCACCTCTTCCTCTTCTCTGACATAAGGCCACGTTCTTTTATGTAAGTATTCATATAAGATACACTTCTGAAAGCTCCACCTTTAGCCATCCTATAAAGTTTTCTGTAGGACATCTTATCAATGTTTTTGGATTCTCTCAAATCATTCAAAGCTCTTCTCAGCGGTCTAATAGTATTAATCCATCTTCTTTTCCTTGGGTATCTAGCTGTAGATTTTCCTTTCCTTGATCCAAATCCACTCATTCTGCCTTTTTTTCTTTTTTCATGCCTTTCTCTAGCTCTGTGTCTTGATATCCCAACTTCTGGCTTCTTTTTTATTTTGCCATTATGGATCAATTTTCGTACATCATCTCTGGTGATTGCCATAGATACTTCTGATGCGCTGTTACCGTCAATCCAAACTCTACCTTCCCCACATTTTAATAGTTGTGCTGCAAGTCTTTTCTGAACACTTAAATCCATATAATCAATCCTCCACCGATAAGCCTGCATCTTCTGCCTTTCTGACTATCTCAGACCTTATTTCGCTATCAAGGCTAAGAGGAACCACCAATTTTTTGATGTAATTCTTAATAGGTTCTATGGCTTCAAATTCTTCAACTGAATTGACTTTTACATATGCCAATGCAGGATTTGCAATTTTAAGATTAGATTGGACTGCTCTTTTGACGATTTCAATCTTCTTTTTATTTCCAACTGAAGCATTAATTCTAAGAATGACATTTTCCAGATTATCAATCTGTCCGGGTGTCGAAATCATAACTTCTTTTAATCCAGATGCATGAGTGCCTCTAACCTCTTTTGGTCCACGGTATCCAACAGAAACTAAAGGTTGTTTTCCACTTCTTTTGATCCTCATCTTATTATCTTTACCCCTAGGTTTTCTCCATTTAGGGTCGTTTTTAAAGGAAATATGCTTCCATGTTTCTGTCCTTAGAAACTTTGGCCTCTTGCTATTAAGTTTTTTCCTCATTCTTAATAATCTTAAACTCATTTCTCTCACCTATATTGGAACCCCATCCCTTTCAAATAAATAAATGCCATCTTGAAAAACTCTTGGGTCTCTCTTTTTTACTCTAGTGGCAATTTCTATATTAGCTGCAGTTTGGCCAACCTCTTCTAGGTTAATGCCATTTATAGTAACAAATTCACCGGAAACTTTTACAGTTACATTGCCAAAAAGATTTACTTTTCTAGGACTCTTTTCTCCAAGGAAATTAGAAATTATAAGCTGTTTGCCATCTAATTTAACGTTCATTGGAAAATGTGCATAAATAATTTTCATTTTATACTCAAATCCCTCTGAAACACCTTTTATCATATTTTTTAGATGTGAACTGATAGTACCAATCATAGCTTTTTCTTTTTTGTATGCGTGAGGCATTGATACCCTAATAATTTTATCTTCATCTATTTTTTCCATTATAAGATTTTTTAGGTGAAAATCTCTTTCCAATTTACCTTTTGGACCTTCTACACTAACTCTGGCCCCTTCTATTGTAACGTTTACAGATTCTGGAATATCTATTAACCACTCGACATGCTGTACCATAAGAATCACCTAGTAGACATAAGCTAAAAGAATGCCTCCAATATTTTGTTCTTTAGCCTTTTTATGGGACATGACACCATTTGGAGTTGTCATTATCAATATTCCAAATTCTTTTGCGGGGAGGTACCTCATTTCCCAATCTTCAATTTCATATTTCTTAACAGGAGTTGTTGGTTTTATAACTCCACACTTGTTTATAGCACCCAATAATTCAAGTTTAAAAAGGCCGTTTTTACCATCATCTATAAATTCAAATGCCCCTATGTAACCCCATTTCTGCATGATTCTTAGGATATTGCCCATAAGCTTTGATGCAGGGATAATACACTCGGGCTTTCTAGCATTTTCATAATTATAAATATTTGAAAGTGCATCGGCCAAAGGATCTAGTTTCATCTTTAATCACCTAATGATATTTTTTGAAGCCAATTTTTGAAGCAACTTCTCTAAAGCAACGTCTGCAGACCATAAGATTGTATCTACGAATAATTGCACGGTGTGTACCACAACGTCTGCAAGTTCTCGAGCCAATCCCAAATTTTTTATTCATATAATATTCACCCCAAACTCTTGTTTAGCAAATATAATCCCTTCTTCTTTAGTCAACTGATGTCTTCTGGGGATGTGGCTCTTTTTAATTCTTCTCTCCTTAACTCTATATCCTCTTTTTTGAAGATTAACACAGACGTCCATCCCAAATATTCCAACATCTGGGTCATATTGAACGTCAGGAAGATCAATATGCTCTTTTATACCAAAAGAGAAATTACCCTGAGTATCAAAGCTTCTTTCTTTTATATTAAATTCAACAGCTTCTAAAGTCCTCATAAGAAATTTAATTGCCTTTTCTCTCCTAAGGGTAACAGAAACTGCAATAGGCTCACTTTTCCTAATTGCAAAATCTTTATTCGTTTGTCTAGCATTATTTTTAATTGGTGCTTGACCGGTAAGAAATTCAAGAAGTGCCCTAGCTTTTTCTAGTTTTTCTCCGGACTCTCCTACCCCTATATTAACAGTAACTTTAGAGAGGTATGGTTTCCTCATAGGGTTTTCCCATTTTTTCTGTATTTCTTCCATCTTTACCAGCCTCATTCTAGTTTGATTATTGGGGAATCTTTTCCAACGACAAGCACATAGTCTTTCAATGTCTGGAATTTATCGTTTCCAGATTCCAATAAGACCGCATCCTTGTATATGCCAAATCCAGTAATCTTTGAAATTTTACCTATCTTTGAAACGTTTTTACCTTTAATGACTAGTCCCATATATCCTTCTTTAAATTCAAGCGAATCTACAACTTTCATCTCTGGAACTTTCATAACTAATGTTGAAGATGTTGAGTAACCTTCTTTAGACAATACATTTGATCCGTCATGAAGATTCAATTGGAGCACATTCCCTTTCACCATCGTCTTATTAATTAATTTAAAGAGTTTAGTATTCTTTTCAGACTCATCTATCTTAAGAAGAGTTATGGATCCTTTTTTATCGAATAATACTCGGAAATATTCCTTTGTTTTAGGAATTTCAATGACATCCATAATTCCAACAGGAAAACTGGAATCTTTTATTACTCTACCATTTACAAGAACATCCCCGTTATGTAAAATGTAGTTTACTTCTCTCCTATTTGTGGCATTTTTAAGATAATCTCTCAGTAATATCGTAATTGGAATAGACATTTCCTTAGAATGAGGGCCAGGAATAGGTTTTATGGTCCATTCTTTGACTTTTCTCTCAATTCTCCAATTTTTTGGAGCAAATAATCTTTTTAATGATCTTCTCTGTCCTTTTCTCCCCACTTTACCACCTTACTCTCCTTTTCTCTCAATAGCTTTATCTCTCATTTCATCTTTTCTATTAATATCAATGATCTCTATATTTGATGGATGTATAGGGTACTCAATTCTAGTTCCATCAGCTTTCTCTACGACTGCGCCGTCGACATACACCTGGATTGCTTTGAGGTCAACTTTTGTGATTTCCCCCTCGTAATCTTTAAAATCTCCCCTCATTATCCTTACTTTGTCGCCTTTTCTTAATGGCAAGGATCTTGCATTTATCTTGCCTCTGAGGCTCGCGGCTAAATGAGCGGACATTAAGCTGTGTTTTTTATGAAATGGTGCACTAAAGTGCCTTTTTCTCTGCTTTGATGGTTTTCCTGAGTATTTTTTCATCATTCTTATCTCCCTCTATACAATGATACTTGCAACATTGGCAATTCTAACCCATTTTTCAACTGCTTCTTTTGCAACTGGCCCTCTAACTTCAGAGCCTTTTGGAACGCCGTCTTCACCAGTAATGACGGCTGCATTATCTTCAAATTTAATTCTAGTACCATCTATCCTCTTGTATTCTTTTCTTTGTCTAACTATAACTGCAGGCAATACTTTCTTTTTGATGTCAGGCCTGCCTTTCTTAACAGATACCATTACCATGTCACCAATGCCTGCTTTAGGATATCTCCTAGACGTACCCTTATAGTTGATTACTGCAACGATTTCAAGTTCTTTTGCACCAGTATTATCGGCACAAACTAACTTTGTTTTTGTAGTGTGAAATCTTCCAGGCCTTACAGTTGATCTACCACGAGTTGCTCCCGCACCTTTTGCCATCAGATCACCTCAACTACAACAAACTTTTTTGTTTTACTTAATGGCCTGCATTCCATTATTTTCACACTATCCCCTGTTTTAGCAGTTATACAGTCGGGAATATGTGCTGAAACTTTAGTGCTCCTCTTTTCAAATCTTTCATATTTGTCAAGTTTTGCCATATATTCCTTCTTAACAACGACAGTACTGTTCATCTTATCGCTAACAATTTTCCCTTCCATTAATTTGCCTCTGACAGGTAAAGTTCCGTGAAATGGACATTTTTCATTATTACAACTTTTTTTAGGTTCTTTTACTTCGATGCCTATCATCACATCACATCCTCTTGATCCTTTCTTCTTCCTTTCCTATGAGTGAATTACAATCAATTTTTTTATTGTTAATCATCAAGATTACATTTTTTTTTACTAATACTTTAACTCCTTTTTCTGTTCTTAATTTTATCGTATTTTTTGTATCCTCAATGATTATCCCTTTAAGACCAACTTCATACCTATTTGAGCTTTGGATTACTTCAACCAATTTTCCAAGGAGTATTATGTGATTCATGAAACTACAATCATATTTTTACTAAATCCAAGGTCAATTAATATTTTTTTAACCTTATTTTTATGATCTCCTTGAAGTTCAATCTTTCCGTCTTTTGATGTTCCGCCACATGCGCATTTTGTCTTTAGAGTCGTACATAAATCTTTGATGTCGATATTTGATGAATCTATTCCTTCAACGACCGTCATAAGTTTTCCAAATCTTCTTTTTTCAGTGAAAATGCGTATTTGTTGTTCTTCCCTTGCAATTTCTTCGCATACACAAAGATCTTTGGGAAGTCCACAAACTGCACAAATATCACTCATTTTGTTTCTCCTTTTCAATCTTTATAGTTTTTAATCTTGCTATAGTTCTCCTAAGCTCCCTTATTCTCCCTGGATTTTCAGGTGCGCTACCTGTAGCAAGTAATGACCTTTCTTTTGATAACTCACTTTTGAGTTCATCAATATTATTTTCAATTTCTTCAATTGAAAGGTCCCGTATATCATCTGCTCTATATATTGCCATTACTATTCCTCTATGACTTAAACTTAATTTCGTCGGGCAATGATACGTCTTGAGGCATTATTTTAATTACTACCCCTATAATACCTAATTTCTTCTTAGCAGGCGAATACCCAACTCTAACATGCTCAATTGCAGGATCCCCACATTTCTTAAGGTATCCTTCTGCAAATCTCATTGAACGAGCCCTTTCTCCGCTAAGTTTTCCTGAAATTTTAATTTCAGCGCCCTTTGCCCCAGACCTCATTATTCTCCTAAGATAATTGTAAGCTGCTCTCCTGTAGTGTTCTCCTCTCTCAATTGCACTAGCAAGTTGAAATGCCATTACATCGGCATTGAGATCTGGATTTTCAATTTGCTGTACCTCAATTTGAGGATTTTCAAGATTAAAAGGAGGCTTTTCAAGTTGTTCTGTTAAATCTTTAATGGCCCTTCCTCTTTTTCCTATAACAATTCCTGGTTTTTGGACAAAAACAATGACTCTTGTTCCAAGAGGATTTCTTTTTATGTCCATACCTGCATAGCCAGCTCTCTTAAGTGAATCTCCAAGAAATTCATCAATCGTCAAATTGGAAACGCTTTCTTCTATAAACTTTCTCTCAATGGCCATTATCTCTCCTCCACAATTATCTCAACGTTAGTAAGCTCTTTATTAAATGGTGATGCTCTTCCAAAAGCTCTTGGCATAAATCCTGGTATTACTCTGCCCCTATAGGCGGATGCGTGAACTATTCTTAGTTTTGAGGTGTTCAACCCCTTATATTCAGCATTTGATTCTGCTTCTTTGAGAAGTTTAAGTAACATTTTCGATGCTTTTACAGGATATCTTCCTGCAAACCATTTTGAAAGTCCTTTCTTGTGGCCAACTTTTTTATAATACCTCATGAAAGGTATTGGAGTCTCTAATTTCATTGTGCTTTCCAATAGTTCCTTTGCTCTTTCGATCTTCATGCCTTTAATTGTATGACATATCTCTCTACTATGTTTTGGGGATATGTCAATATTCTTTCCATATACTTTTGCAGTTTTTGTATCATCTATATCCGTTCTTGAATAAGGCATAAGATCACCTCAATGGAACATACTGTGACGACTTTGTAGAACCTACTCCAGGTGCGCCATGTGAAACTCTTCTTCTCGTTAGTGCAAATTCCCCTAAGTAGTGGCCGATCATTTCAGGAGTAATCTCTATCGGAACGAATTCTTTACCATTATAAACTCCGATTGTAACTCCAAGCATTTCAGGGAGAACTATCATATCTCGGCAGTGAGTTTTAACAGAATATTTGTTTCCAGCTTCCATTTCTTTTTTTGACTCTCTAATATTTTTAAGTAATTTTTTCTGTCTTACTGGAAGTCCCCTCTTAAGGGATCTTCTCTGTCTTGATGGCAAGAGTTCAATCAACTTATCCATAGACATTTTTGTCATCTGATCAACAGAAAAACCCATGAAACTAAATTCTTTTTTAGCCAAGTTTAACGCCTCCTACCTGTCCTTCTTGCTGCTATGTGGCCAACTTTTCTACCTGGCGGCGCATTTCTTGAAGATGTTGTACCTTTACCTGCATGTTTGTGATTACCTCCACCAAATGGATGATCGTTGTGGTTCATTGCAACTCCTCTGACTTTCGGATAAATTGTTGATTTGCTTCTAAGCTTATGGAATTTTTTTCCTGCTTTGACTAAAGGTTTCTCTTTTCTTCCACCGCCAGCCACTACTCCAATTGTACATCTACAATCAGGATTCAATGTTTTCATTACCCCTGAAGGAAGTTGTATTACTGTTTTTTGACTATCGTGAGCTATTAATGTAGCATACGTTCCTGAAGACCTAACAAATTTGCCTCCATCTCCAGGTCTTGATTCTATATTATAAATATAAGTTCCTTCGGGAACATTTCTCAAAGGAAGAGTATTACCTACTTCAACTTCAGCCATAATGCCAGTAGATATAGTACTACCTAGTCTAATCCCTTCGGGCACTAAAAATATTTTCTCCTCATCATTGTCGAAAAGAATTGTTGCTACTGGTGAAGTTCTAGCAGGATCATTAAATAATTCTCTAACAACACCACGTGTTACCCCTTCTCTCTCTAGACTATCATAGTTTCTATGTTTAACCTTTCCATTGTATCTGTGAGAGGGTGCCTTATAGGTATTTGTTCCTCTTCCCCTTCTCTGTGAAATAATTCTTTTACCCAATCATATCACCTTAAAACACACCTATTTTTGTTGCGACCTCATCGGCAGGATACTCTTCTTTTAATTTAACATATGCTTTTTTCTTTCCAGAGGGTAATACAGTCGTGCTTACTTTTTCCACCTCTACTTCATATAATTCTTCTACAGCATTATATATATCCTGCTTGTTGCTATTAATCGTAACAATAAAGGTCAATACATTATCTCTCTCCATAGTAGCTACAGTCTTTTCTGTAATAAGTGGATGGACAATTACATCGTGTGGATTTTTCACTTAAACACCTCACTTTTAGAAAGGTACTTTATTGCATCTTCTGTCCATATTGTGAGTCTTCCTGCATGGGTACCTGGAGCGAGATGTTCTGCACTCAGCTTATCAACCATTACAATATCCACACCAGGGTGATTTCTTGCAGCTTTCATTATGCCTGCGTCCTTTCCAATAACTATTAATGGGCCTATCTTATTTTTGTATTTTCTTCCTCTCATCTTTCCTCTTCCAGCTCTTATTGTCTTGGATTTTGATCTAATTATATCATCCCAAACGCCAAGATTCTTGAATATATCCCTTGTTTCCTTTGTCTTAGTTATATTTTGAATTTTATTTTCAACAATTATCGGAAATTCAACATTATCAGAAAATCTGTGGCCTCTTGACATTACCATTTCCTTATTAGCTGTTATAGATATTGCTGATTTGATTGCTACAGTTCGTTCTTTGTTATTAATTTTTTCACTGAGTACTTTCCAAGGTTTTGGAGGATGTGCTACAAATCCCCCCACCACGTGAGGTGCAAAAGCTGCCCTTCTTGGCCCAGATTTCATCCTAGGCACCCTAGATATCCCAAGATTTTTTCTTCTTGGATGTGCAGAAGTCATTCTCCCTGCAATTGGGCTAACTCCCCATGGTTGAATTCTATGGGTAATGGATGCTAATACAGCTCTCTTGATTAAATCCGGCCTATACTCATAAGAAAATACAGAGGGAAGGTCTATTGCTTTCATCTTCTCTCCAGTTATTGAATATACATTAGATTTCATTGTTTATGCCTCCCCTACAGAAGCCTTGTATAAGTAAGTAATCTCTGGTACTCCTCCAGTTCTCTTTAATGGTACTCTTACAGATTTTCTAAGCCTTAAAATTCTCTTAGTAGATCCTCCTACGCTACCTTTTAACATAGCATAGTCAGACTTTAATAATCCATAATTCTTAAATCCTTCTTTTGGAGTAACATTGAGATCTTTTGGATTTGTTATCCTAAATATTCTTTTGTTAAGTTCGGTTCTAGTGTGGAATCCCATCTGACCCGCATATGGAACTGTCCACATGACTTTTGGAGGATGCCATGGACCAATTGAGCCTACATGCCTTCTTGCATCGTTGACCTTTCTGTCCTGAATTTTAACTCCCCATCTTTTAATTACACCTTGGAATCCTTTTCCTTTTGTAACCGATATAACATCAACGAATTCTCCTTCGTTTAAAACATCTTTTACCTTTAATTCTTTTCCAAAGACTCCTTTAAGGTATTCAAGCTTGGCTTTGACATCTGATCCGCCAATTCCACTTTCCATGATCTCTGGTTTCTTTTTTAAATTAATCAGCTTTGGTTGAGTACACACAATAGCTCTTAAATCATCTACGTTCCCATTTTCTATAAGTGATTCTATTTTAGAAAGGTCTTTTTCTGGATTTTTTGAAACTGTTTTTGATCGTGAAAGTTCTTTTGGACCCTCTGCCCATGACTCTGTTATAGTTTTTAGTCCATATGGGGTCTTCTTGTATGCCCTAATACCGCAAACATAAATTGGTGGAGTTTCTACCAAAGTAACAGGCACTACCATTTCTTTTCCTTTTGTAAGTGTATACCTTCTATCATCTATCCTTAATACGTGGGACATCCCTACTTTATAGCCGGGAAAGTCTAAGATCTTAACCTCATCCACATCCGGCCAACTATTCAAAGTTGGCACTATCTTTGAAGCCCTCTTTCTGGGGCTGTATCCCAAGGAACCTCTACGGGGTCTTTTATTTCGTCCGCTACCGCCCATTTTTAAGCCTCCGGCTTTAAATAAAGAGTACTGAGCCTAACAGCCCATATCTCTAAATTTTATTATGTACTATTATTAGTCAAGAATTGAGGAATAAAGTCGCTTTCACTTTATCCCCGTATGTAATTCGTAACGTTTTTATTAAGCAATTTCTGCTGTATTGGCAGTATTTTATGGGATTTATAAATGTTATGGTGAGTTAACTTCTCCATTATTTATTATCCTCTGCCAATATGATCCAAACTACATTGCTAAGACTAACAATGAGTTCTTTACCTGTTGAACCGCCGATATCCGTTACATCACCAAGACAAAGCATATCTTCATCGAAATCTATTAATTTTCCTTTAAAGATACTACCGTCAATTGATACCACTAGTTTTTTACCATCATAGTATTCTAGTTTTTTTAATAGCAACTTCGACAGGGTACCACCGGAATTGAACATTAAGAAAATAAGTATTTAAGTGTTTTTATTGATAATAATATTTTCATTAATCTAAATACCGATAGAAGTAAAATAATAACGATTTTGTGAATCTCTTATGACATGTCCTTTTTTGTGCATCCAATCTAACAGGCTCTGAAGGTCATATTCATCCTTAAATAAATCAGTCGACTTTACTTCAAGAAATATTTCAACTGTAGTGAGATACGGAGTATTAATTAAAGTGGCTTGAACAACATTATACCGCTCATCTGATTCGTAGTTCTTTATAGAATCTATTTCTTTCTTAATTGAAGGCTCTGCTATTAAGCGTTCAAAATTATCAAGTGTAATTTTTCTTGAATCTTTTAGGTGTTTCTTTGTTATCTCATTCTTATCTTCTGCTCTTGCAAAAGACTGTGCCAATCTCCTGATATTCAAACTAGTTTCATTTATTATTGGACGAATTATCATTTCTCGTGTTTTTTCTTGTTTTATTATATCTGATAAAAGAACATCATAATCTTTAGACAACAAATTTATTATACTCTTATGATTCTTACTATAATTTTTTCCATCCACAGGATAAGTGTAATGTGCGTGTACAACTTGTATCCATAAATTTTCATCAATAGATTTCATTAATGGTCGAATATATATATCGTCTTCAGTTAATAGTTGATCAATATCTGCAAGAGTTATTTCAGTCTTGGTAAAATTCTTAAAGGTTTGTAAGATCTTCTGCCTTCGGGTTCCTTCGCTTACCTTAATTGAAGAAAATACTGAGTATTCTCCTTCAAAATTTTTCCTCTCAAAAAGAAATTGATGAAGTTTATTATAGTTATCAGAATAAATTCTTGTGAGAAGATTGTGACCAACTTTAGGTTTTTCTGCAATTTTATAACGAAATGTGTTTGATTCAAAGCTTATTCCATTGATGGCCTTTTTTGGGAGATCAATAGTTCTATATTCCGGTGGCACCATTAACTGGATTATCTTCATTAATTCAATTGCAAGTCTTGAATTCCATGAAAGAGATGATAAGGATATACCTCCCACTTTTCCATCGTATGGTGCACTTAAAATAGGGGATTGAAATGATCTTGATACCTCTTTGTCCAAAGGTAAGTTTTCTGTGAATAAGTTTTCAATTATTCTTTTTTCATAGGGGATATCTAGGTATATAAAATCTGTAGGCAACTCTTCCCATTCCTCAATTAAGATGGCAGATTCGCTTTTGTTCAACTTCTCATTAAGTATATATGTTTTTTTTGATTTTATAATATTGATTAGACTATACTCTTCAGGCATCTTTTTACCAGTCGGAATTAATCCTATATTAATCGCAATTGGAGTGTTATAAAGAGCAGATAGTCCTATTGGTTTAGAACTAGTTTGAGACTCAATAGCTACATTCCAAGAAGAATCCATAGATAAGGGTACGACGTAAAAAGATATTTCTCCCAAGTATTTTTTATTATCTGATCGATTGAAATCTTTATACCATTCTTCTACCTTGCAAATCCTTTTCTTTTCGTATTCTAGGAATTCAATGTTAAGATAACTCCTATCCCAAGGAAAATTAGAATAAGTGATATTTTTCTTCCATAAATAATAATCATTGACTCTCAAAAATTCCTGATTCGCCATTATATCTTAAATTTATTATTTGAAGAGATATATAAAGATAACATACTCTAATTATTATATAGTAGTAACAATATTTATTTAAGTAGATGCATCAAATTTTAGTTGGTAGACAGAATGGCTATTTTTGAGCATAAGAGAATTGATGGAAAATTAATTATTGTTTCTTTTGATTATGAAGACGGTATTTTTTCAAACGTAGTAATATCGGGTGATTTTTTTGCTTTTCCAGAAGGAGAAATAGATAATTTAGAGAAATCAATTAATGGAAAAAATTTTTTAGAATTAGAAAATATGCTAGATAACTTTTTTTCATCTAATGTTCGAGTATTGGGGATAACAAAAGAGGATTTAACGGAAATTTTTAAGAGGGCTATCGATGGAAACTAAGAACTTATGCTACCCTTCCAAAGAATCATTTCCAAGCATCTCAGTCACAGGAGAAGAATGTCATTTTTCTTGTATTCATTGTAATCATAAATATTTAAAATATATGATGCATGTTACTCAAGAAAATCTATATCAAAAAGCAATTGAGCTTCAAAACAAAGGTATTAAAGGAATTCTTATTAGTGGTGGTTTAGATGAAAATGGTAAAGTTCCAATTGATTATTCGATTCTTGAAAAAATAAAGCGTGATACGTCTTTAATTATTAATCACCATTCTGGATTTTTAATTAAAGATGATGCCAAGAATATTAAAAAAAGTGGAATAGATGCCGTATCGGTAGATTTTGTTGGAAGTGATGATACAATTAAAAATATACTAAAGATGCCATTTAGAGTTTCAGATTACGAAAACACTGTAAGATATTTAGTTGAAGAGGGTGTGAATGTTGTTCCACATATATGCGTAGGGCTAGATAAGGGAAAAATTGTTGGAGAGTATAATGCAGTTGAGATTTTAAAGAAATATCCAATCAATTCTCTAACTTTACTTGTTCTTATTAAAAGTGAACTTGAAAAAAAAGAAAATATACTCTATGATATCCAATCAATAAAAAAATTTTTCCTTCATGTAAGGAAGTCTTTTCCCGACACTATGCTATCTTTAGGCTGCATGAGGCCCAGAATACAGGAATTAGATGAAATGGCTCCAATATTTAATAACATCGTGAATCCCTCAAAAAATATGATTAAATTTATAAGAAACGATAAAAGTATTGTTATAACGAAAGTATGTTGTTCTGTATGTTAGTGGTCTTATGAGAGATATCCCAAGCATGAAAAACAGTACGGAATTAAAAAAGATTCTAAAGTGTGTATTTGATTTAACTGATCTAGAGGTTAACATTATTTTGATGCTGCCTTTAGAAGGTATGAGAGTAAAAGAGATTCAAAATATTCTCATGAAAGACAGAACAACTATCCAAAAATCATTGAAAATTTTAGTTGAGAAAGAACTCGTTTTTAGAGAATCAAAATGTTGTGTTCAAGGGAAAAGAGGGCGGTACTTTGTCTATAAATCCCTAGAACGCGAGCAAATCAGAAAAAAAGTTTTGACAAGTATCAATCTTTGGTATGAAGATCTCAAAGAATCTGTCAAATCTCTTTGAGATTATATGAAATAAATATCACACCAAAGATTTTTAAGTAATTATGTTTTTTGAAACTTAGGTGAATAACATGGGAAAGAATACAATTGAATTGACAGATGCAAATTTTGATCAAGAAGTATTAAAATCCACTAAACCAGTTATAGTTGATTTTTGGGCTTCATGGTGCGGGCCATGCCAAATGATAGCCCCAGTTATTGAAGAAGTTGCGGGAGAGTATCCTGAGTGGAAAATCGGCAAACTTGATGTTGATAAGAGTATGACTATAGCTCAGAGATACGGAATTAGGAGTATTCCAACAATTGCAATTTTTAGAGATGGGAAAGTATTCGACACTATAATCGGTTTTGTACCTAAAGAAGAACTTGTAAAAAGAATACAAAAAAACGTATAATTTTTTTTAATACTTTTCTATTATACTATTTTTTAAAGGCAAATAAATTAAATAATATTCCACCTTACAGTTGTAAATACTGGCCCTCTAACATCAATCTTTCCTTTTCCCCTTAGATATTGGTGAATATAAGTTGGTAAAGTTATGTTAATGTCAGAAATACTTCGGACTATAGGAATTCTTTCCTCATATTCTCCATATTCTTTTGTAGATTCAATCTTTGAGATAACTTTCCTAAAGAATGCCTCAAGATACGATATATTTGTATCCACACCATTTTTTATTATATTCAGCGAGTTTTCATCTTTAGAATCTGGAAGTAAGCCCACCATTGCTTTTTCATATACATATATTTGATTGAATCCTGCAGGCCCAATTAATTTTGTATTGTTTTCAGGTTCAACTATTTTGACCTCTATTTTTTTACCTAAAAACTCACCTTTATAAGAAATGAATTCACATGGAGATTGTGCATCTTTATTTTGCTTTGCAGTTTCAAGTAAAGCCTTTAACAATTTTTCTCCGTCTGGAGTATTAATGTTTTGAATAAATTCAACGGATTTTGCTATGTCTTGATCTGAGAAATCAACTTTGTAGAATTGGGGATATATAAGTTCTCGAATATCATTTATTTTGTTTCGGATCATTGTTATTCTCTCAGCACCTTGGCCTATATTCAAGACATCATATGGAATTTTATATTTATTTAAAACATCCTTAGAATAAAGCCCAAAGTCAGCAATTTCAATCCAATCCCCTAATTTAATGAATGCCTCGTGCTCAGTCCCAGCCTCATAGTAACTTGCACTCCTTTTTTTGACAATAAACTTAACCTTATCAAAACCAAGTCTTTCTGCGAAATTTGTAACAATTTCTTTTCCTAACTCAGGTGTTAGTTCCTTATCCATGACGATACAAGATGCAGAAAAATGACTTCTAAGATGGGTCTGATCTTCTCTCTGTTCACGTCTGAAACATCTATCAATTGAAAATAACTTCAAAGGTAGTTCACTTCTACCGGCAAGTGCTTGCAAAGTAATAAACCACCCTGATGTCATATGCGATCTTAAGGTGAGATTTGTTGGAACAGGAATTAACTCTTTAAATTCTTTGAAAAGATCTAATATCTTCTCAGATGAATCAAATCCTATGCCCAATCCTTTTGAAATAGATTCAACAAAATCATCGCCTTCAATATTTCCCCTCTTATAATCTTGAAGGACTCTCTCTAGATTCCTACTTCTCCTCTCATCAAGTTCTACGAATTGTGAAATTTTATCCTTAACTTCTTTTGAAAGCCCAACGTTTGGTCTTGGGAGTCCTGCAAGATAGTATACCCTATCTAATATAGCTGGAGTTTCTGACCCCCATTGTTTAAACATGTCCTCATCAGTTATAAATAAAGGATTGAAAACTTCATCAAAATCGAGATCAAGATAAATATGTCTAAGCATGGATATTGTTTCTTCTAGAGCATGTGGTTTACCCATAAACTAATCCCTCTCCTGGCTCAACTTCTTTCTTTACTGAAACTGTAGGTATCGAAACAGGAGATGGTACATTAATATCCTTAGAAACACCTACGGCCTCAACAAAACATCTATATAATATTGAATTGTGAATAAAAAGAAATTTATCTGTATCAAGTCTCTTTTTTTCTTTCCATTCATTAATTAGCCCTTCTTTATCAGACCCATCGAAGATAAAAACACCTTCAATCTTAATTGAACAAACATTAGGGGTATAATTACAACAGAAAACAAATTCTACAAAAACATTGTGATTATTGCTAGGATACACATCTGTTAAAGTCAAGTTACTTGAGATACTAACAGATGGGGCCCCTTCATCAACTCGGATAAATCTTTTAGCTTCTATGCCAGTTAAAACTACGCCCCCCATAGTATCAATCAAATGTAAAGAATATTATATATAAGATTAACTTATAGTTTCAATTTCTAGATAATAAAATTACTCGAGAGTCTTTTGCAAAATCAATAGATTTATACCCTGTTTTTACTTCTAATTCTTTACAGAACTCTAAGACATCGTCAAACATAGGCATATTTTCTACTTCAAGTCTCTTTCTAGAATAACCAACAAACATGTATGCCTTAGCTTCAATGTAGTCAGGATTTGTTTTTTCTATTAATTTAGAATACTCCTCAACGCCCTTCATATTAAAATCTTTTACAAGTGTCAGCCTAAGAATTCTTCTTTTTGTTTTAATCTTTTGGATGAGTTCTAATGATTCATTCAATTTACTCCAACCATCTTTTATTTGAGGATTGCATATGTGCTCATATATCTCTTTTGTAGGTGCTGGAAGGGTAATATAAAGATTATCAGGATAACTATCCATTGAAGACAAAACGTCAGGAGTGGTCCCATTTGTAACAAGAAAAGTTGAAAATTTCCTTTTTCTAAATTCTTCAATGAGTCCAGATAAGTCCGGGTAAAGTGTAGGTTCGCCTGCTAGGGAAATTGCAACGTTTGTAGGATTTTCTGCTTCTTTTAATTTATTTATGTCAACTTTCTCAAGAAATCCGTGGTATCCAGAAAGAAGTTCTCTTTGGGCATTTATACATCCCTCAACTATTGCTTCTGGAACGTCATAACTATAAGGAGTGTCTTCATTATATTCGACAGGTCTCCAACAGAACAAACATTTATGGGTGCACCATGCAACAGAAGGGGTCATTTGAAGACATCTATGACTTTCAATGCCATAGAATTTCTGTTTATAGCACACCCTATTTTCAATTAAACTTTTCTTTGTCCAGTGACAGATTTTTACTGCGCTATGTGCCCCAACAATCTTGTATTTCTGTCTCTTCAGTGTACTCCAAACGTCCTCCATTGCTTTGGCCCCCCAAATCTTGAATAAAGAACTCCACGCATTTTTTTAGTCCTTCTTCCATGTTAGTTTTACCATTGGCACCCGCCGCACCTTTATGGCCGCCGCCTTCACCACCTATTATTGGAGCTACTTGAGACATTATCTTAGCAAGATTAATACCTCTATCAATTACCGCCTTTTTGGCACGGCCACTTATTCTGACTTCACTTCCATTGTCTGCACCTACAAAAGCAACATCTGCCCCAGTCGATAAAATCGTCTTTGCTGCAAGCGCCTCACAGCTTGAAACATTTGAAGTTGCAATGATGAATTCAGAAAAGCTGTAAAGCTTCATTCTCTGATGCGCCTTTAAAATAGCTATTTTCTTGGATATGTCATCTTCAACTCTCAAAAGCTCATCTACATCGGATATATGATACCCTCTCTTGAAAATTTGTATCAAAGTTTTTAGTGTATTTACATCAGAAAATCGTAAATGGCCTGTATCGGTTACAATTCCAGTTAGGATACCTCTAATGATTTTGTCATAGTTTGTATTTTCTTTATCTAGCAATCCTTCATCTTGCATTTTGAGCATTATGTCAAATATAATCTCTGCTGTGGAAGTCCTTTCTTTGTTGATAAAATATGTATATTTAGTACCCTTAAATTTACTAGTTTCAAATGTTTCATGATGATCGATTGAAATTACAACTTCCGCCTTTTGAATCATGTCTTCAAAAGTTCCAAGCTGAACTGGGGTAGACGTATCAAGAATTATTAAATTCTTATGATTAGTAGGGGATGCCACAATAAATTCTCCAAGGCTAGAAAGTAAATTCTTTGATAAATTATTTAATGTTTCGGCTCCAATCATTATGTTTTTACCTTGAGATTTTAGAAGTTCTTTTAAGGCAATTGCACTCCCTATAGCATCAGGATCTGCATTTTGATGAAGTAGTATTATGTACTGATCTTGTCTCAATAAAATTTCCATTAATCTAGTATACTCTACATTACTTAACATTTATTCATTCTCAACAAAATTTATCAAAGCATTAGCTTGATGCTGGTTGTCCACCTAAAGCCTTCTGAAGATTTTTCTGCATCTCTTCAAGCTTCTTTTTCACTCTATCTTCTTGTTTTTCGATAGTAGTAATCCGGATACTGATGGACTCCTTCTTTTTGTTAAGATCATCCAACATATCTGCTTTCTCAGATTTAACTAGGATGCTACCAATACTTTTATACACAACAGGATTTTCAGTTTTTGAAAGTTCAGCTAATGCTGCCTCTGTTTCATTGATTTCCAATTTCAAAGACTGTAATTGGCTTACTATTATCTGATATTGACTCTGCAACTGCTGAAATTGCATTAGTTCCTGTTGTATATTTTCTGGAATATTTTGCAAAAAACCACCTCAATATTATCTATACTTTAATCTAAAAAATAATAATTATAAATCTTTGGGTAGCATAAATTTAAATAATGATAAGAGAAGTAAGAATTTATGAGAGCTTTATATATTGGTAGATTCCAACCATTTCATTTGGGTCACCTTCATATTGTCAAATATATTCTAGAGGTATCTAAAGAAGTTATTATTGCTATAGGGAGTTCACAGGTTTCACATACTGTACACAATCCATTTACTGCTGGAGAGAGATTTCTAATGATTAAAAAAACATTGGAAACTGAAGGAGTGGATCTTAGACGAGTTCACATTTTGCCTGTGCCAGATATCTATAGAAATGCATTGTGGGTAAAGCATGTTGAAACTATAACCCCCCCCTTTGATGTGGTCTATGCAAACGAACCCGTTACAGTAAGGCTGTTCAAAGAATCAAATTATAACGTAAAAGTAACTGCGCTATACAAAAGAAACGTTTACTCTGGAGAAGAAATAAGAAACAGAATTTTAGAAAACAAAGATTGGGAGATATTAGTTCCAAAAGCTACTGTAGAAGTAATAAAGGATATTGATGGTGTAGCAAGACTATTAGAAATAATTAAATCTGATAAAAAAGAAACTTCCTATCAAGAGATGACAAATTCAATTTAGTCGATATACTTAAATATTATTTTTTATTAAATCTAATGGTTTATACTATGAAACACAAAAGTATGTTTACTGCTAGAGAAGTATCTGAAATGGCAATTGCAATAGCTCTTTCTACTGTTCTAAGTTTTATCAAAGTTTTCCAGATGCCACAAGGAGGATCAATTACTGCAGGAAGCATGATCCCAATTATTTATCTTGCATTACGAAATAGGCCCAAAGTTGCAATTACGGGAGCAATTCTTTATGGGCTCGTTCAGTTTATGGTAGAACCTTTCTTTGTCCATCCTATTCAATTTCTATTAGATTATCCTTTCGCCTTTGGTGCACTTGGCATCACCACATTGATAAAAAAATATCCCTCAGTAGGGGCAAGTATAGGGATTGTATTAAGATTTATTTGTCATTTCCTTTCAGGATTTATTTTCTTTGGTATGTATGCTCCAGAAGGTATTAATCCTCTCTATTATTCGGCAATTTATAATGGGTCCTATTTATTGCCTGAACTTATTGTAACAGCGATATTTATTTATATATTGTCTAAAAAGAAGCTAATAGATGTCTATAAATAAAAAAACTTTAATCATACTAAGTGAGTCAGAGCCCTGTACTCTAGAGGATACTTTTGATATAATATTGGTATCTGACGGAGGTTACATAACTTCTAAGAAAATGAATTTGGAGATAGATGTTCTCATTGGAGATTTTGATTCTATAACTAGCGATGATCTTAAGGAAGCTAAAAAAAGAGGTATCAAAATCATTCCATTCCCAGTTGAAAAAGATAGAACAGATGGAGAATTAGCTGTAGATTATGCTATCAGTTTAGGTTCAAATGATATCACTATACTCGGAAGTTTCAAGGAAGAGCTTGATCATGCCTTGGGGAATTTATTTCTACTTTTTAAAATCGATAAATTTGGAATTAAATCGAAACTACTAACCCAAAAATACGATATAGAAATAATAAACAAAGAAAAAGAATATCTTGGAAAAGTGGGGCAAGAATTATCTCTCATTCCTATTTCTGAAACTGTAGAAGGCCTTAACATTGTAGGTAGCCGATATAATCTCGTAAATGCAAAAGTTCATATGGGTCAAACCTTGACATTGAGAAACATGATAGTTAAAAAAAGGGCAAAGGTTTATTTTAATAAAGGTAAAGTTTTATCTATACTAAAAAGATAATATATTAAGGTGATCCCATAACAGACCTTTCAGATGCAGAATTTCAAAGATATAAAAGACAATTGATATTAAAAGATTTTGGAGAGAAATCACAAAAGATTTTAAAGGATTCTACTATCACCGTATTTGGTTGTGGGGGTTTGGGATGCCCAACAGCAACTTATCTTGCTGCAAGTGGAATTGGAAAAATCAATCTAGTCGATTTTCAAAAACCTGAACTTTCAAATCTCAACAGACAGATAATGCATTTTGAAGAGGATATAGGTAAAAAGAATAAGTCAGATTCACTTAGAGAAAAACTAGAAAAACTAAACAGCTCGATAAAGATAAAATCATTTTCTTTGAAAGTTGATGAAAATAATATTTCTAAATTTAAAGAAAGTGATGTTTTAGTTGACTGTTTGGATAATTTTCAAACAAGATATCTTTTGAATAAGTTTTCATTAAAAGAAAAAATCCCCTTAATTCATGCTGCAGTTGAAGCTTACTATGGCCAGATAACTACCATAATCCCAGGAAAAACACCGTGTATACAGTGTCTATTCCCTGATATGCCAAATAAAAAGGATGTCTTTCCTATAATTGGTCCAATATGTGGTGTCTTAGGATCAATTGAAGCTATGGAGGTTATCAAAGTACTTTTGGGAATTGGAGATACACTTTCCGGGAAATTACTCATTGTGGACCTTAAGTGTATGGATTTTGACACAATTAATTTTAAGAGAAGAAACGATTGCCCAGTTTGTTCTGAATGTTTTTCATAAAACTAATTTTTAATAATTAGAAATACTTATAAATGATTGAAAAAGCGTAAGAGTAGATGATTTCAAATAATCCAAAAAAATTATTAATCCTTCTCGGTAGTATTGCTTTTTTAGCCCAAGGGGATAATTATGCGGCAGCCCCCTTGATTATAAGTATCGCAGAAGACTTGAATCTTTCAATTCCATCGGCAGCATTATCTATTACAGCATATATGCTACCATTTGGCATTTTCACATTATTTTTTGGACCATTGGCGGATAGATATGGAAAAGCTAAGATACTAAATATTGCATCTTTTTGCACCGCTATTTTTAGCATATTGTGTGCATATTCATTTGACCTAATATCACTTTGTTTGCTTAGGGCAGCCAATGGCGCTTTTGCAGCAGCAGTTTTACCCGTCGCAGTATCTTTAGTCGGTGATAGTTTTGAAGACTCAAAAAGGCAAAATGCCCTAGGTACCGTTATAGGAATGATGTTTTTTGGTGGGGCTGTATCCCCTGGGATTGGCGGGATAGTTTCTTATTATGGGTCATGGCGGCTATTATACCTAATATATGGTGTTGCAGAACTTATAGTAGCGTTAATTATGATAAAAAGTTTGGAAAGAAATCCCGGAGTTATTCAAAGTTTGAATTTCATAGATGTATATAAAAAATCATTTAGTAATGAGAATTTGATAAAAGTTGTAAGCATTCTCTTTTTTGTAGGATTTTCTGTTTTTGGTAGCTTCATGTTTTCTGGAAATTTTATTCAAGAAACTATGGGATATAATATCCTTTTTGTAGGTGCGTTGTTATCACTATTTGGGCTATCCACTGCAATCACTGGTAGGAAGGCTGGAACATTAAGGCAAAAAATTGGTAATAACTTACTTATTTATGCAGGTATTGTTGGATGCTTTTCTTGGGGATCTATGATTTTATGGAAAAATCCGATCCTGATGTCTTTATCCTTGATTGGATTTGGATTTGCATTCATAATAATCCAATCTACAATAATTCAAACTGCACAGCAATTAATGCCTAGCCAACGAGGTACCGTTATGTCCCTTGCCTCGTTTAATATGTTCATAGGTGGCGGAATAGGAACTTTTGTAAATGGAAAAATTTTGAGTTCATTTGGATTTTTACCCATATTTCTAATAGCTTCGATTATTATCTTTATGGCAGGATTAGTAATTAATCGTCATTTGAAATCTAGAACTTAAATACATTATAATGAGGCAGTATACTGTAAGATTAATAAAACAGGGATATGTGTGTCCTACGTAATGGATAATCAAAGTTAATAAAATAATACATAAGAAGCATTTTTACTTATTTGTCCCCCAAAAATCCTACCTCAATATAGTATTGATCACTTACACCGATCATATAAGTTCCACTTTTATCAAACTTTAATTCATATCCTTTCATGGGTTCAAAGTTCTTCCAAATAGTTCCAAAATACTCAACAGTTTCATCTTCACTTCGCTCAAATGGATCATCGAATTCAGTATAATATACAGTTGGCGGATCTGTACACAATGAAGTTCTGCACGTGACAACTGCTCTAATGACTTGATCACTTCTGATAGAGTAAACATTTGCAATTATTCCAACTTCCCTAAGGCGGTATCTTGCTTGTGGAATTAATTTATAAAAAAATTTTGGCGCACAACCACATTGAACAGAACATTTTTCTTTAATGATATCCGGTGTGCATAATCCATCTACGCATTTGTAAGTCCAAAGGTCTTCGTTTCTGCACTGGTCACTGCACTTAACTCTCTGGCATAGATCAACAATGCATCCACATTTTTCAGAGCAAGATTCAATTCTTACAAAATCAACACAATTCCCATCCAAACATTTCTGATTCCACAAATCTTCACCCTTACAAACATTAGGGCACTCTATATTATCGCATAGATCTTTTGGGGAAATTGGTGATGACTCTTCTTTTGAGATGTTGCATCCAGAAAATAAAATAAGTATGCTTATCAGAAAAAATACTCCAAGAAGTAATGCCTTTCTATTATCCATAAAATCTCAAATTCATATTTAATTATAAACTTTAAGGTTAGGGTGGATGCCTAAAAACAGAATTATAAAAAGAAAAATAAATTTTATTCTTTGGGTATAGTCCTAGTATCTTCATTATCTTTGCTATTGGAAGAGATTTACTTATCTCTGGATCTCCTCGGGGTGGTGCGGATACAACTCTCCGAAGATTATAGTTATTCTGACCAAACTTTGGCCAATTAGAGTTTGCGTATGCTCTCATTGAACTTTCATATGTTGCATATGTCCATCCTGGGCTACTGTATATAGCATAAAGTTCGCCTTGAGTGGCTGAATAAGTTCCAACATATATTGTGCCGTCACTACCAATTGCTGGAGAACTGAACATCCTAAATCCTATGAAGTTAGTTTTCCACTTTAGAGTACCGTTGGGATTTACTGCGTAAATCTGAAAGTTACTCGAAGTCTCATATCCAATATTATATGTTCCAACATAGATTGTGCCGTCACTACCGATTGCCGGAGAATTATAAATTAATTCTACTATGAAGTTTGTTTTCCATTTTAATGTTCCATCTGGGTTTATTGCGTAAAGCTCTGGGTCTCCTGAAAATATTCCAACATAGATTGTGCCGTCACTACCGATTGCGGGCGATGACCAAACTTGTTCCGATATGGGGTAATTCCACTTTATAGATCCATCCGAAGGATTTATTGCGTAAATACCATAGGGACTATAATATGTTCCAACATATATTGTGCCGTCACTACCTATTGCGGGCGATGAAAACATTCCTCCTATGGAACTAGTTTCCCACTTTTTAGATCCATCCGAAGGATTTATTGCGTAAAGTCGACAGTTAGGATTCCCTTCAGTTCCAACATAGATTGTACCGTCACTACCGATTGCTGGAGATGAATAAATCGGATTAGTTATGAAGTTTGTTTTCCATTTTAATGTTCCATCTGGTTTTATTGCGTAAAGCTGATTATTCCCTTCAGTTCCAACATAGATTGTACCGTCACTACCGATTGCTGGAGATGAATAAATCGGATTAGTTATGAAGTTTGTTTTCCATTTTAATGTTCCATCTGGTTTTATTGCGTAAAGTTGCCCATTATTAGGATAAGTTCCAACATAGATTGTGCCGTCACTACCTATTGCAGGTGAAGCATAAATTGATTCTCCTATGAAGTCAGTTTTCCATTTCAATGTCCCGTTTGGATTTACTGCGTAAAGTTGCCATTATTAGAATAAGTTCCAACATAGATTGTGCCGTCACTACCGATTGCGGGTGATGTAACAATACCGTCACCTATATTCGCTTTTCCTACCTGTCCGGTGTGCCACTTTAAATCTCCATCTGCGGCATAGACCGATCCAATAGAAACTAGAAAGATTAAAACTAATAGAAAAGTTGTTAATTTTTTCATTTTTAACACTATTCCAAATCATAAATAAGGCTAATACTATTTAAATTTTACTGTTATTCTGTTTAGTATGGCATAATTCTATATATCTACAAGATATATTTAATTAGATAAGACATGCAAAGAGTATGTCTACATTTAATTAAGTTACGAGAAGATACAAATATAATTGGATAATTTATGAGTGTTCAAAATCGAAAAGTTATATAATCAAATTGTATATAGGCTATCCTTATATGCCCAAAATTCAAAAATAGCCTATGGAGTATTCTTCTAAGAGATTTTGGGAGATCGATGTCTTGAGGGGAATAGCCATAATTATGATGATTATATATCATTTATGTTACGATCTTTATTTTCTAGGCGATTTTCCAATAAAAATATACTCCCTTTCTTGGACTCTCTTCCAGAGAACAACTGCTTCTTTGTTCTTGTTGCTTGTCGGCACATCATTAACAATTAGTTATTCAAAGCTTAAATCAAAATATCAAAGAAAAGAACTTTTCTTTAGAAATCTAAAAAGAGGCATCAAGATACTTACATGGAGTGTAGTCATAACAATCTTTACTTTCATTTTTTTGAGTAACGGTGTTATTCTCTTTGGCATACTTCATCTAATTGGAGTTTCTATAATAATATCATTTCCCTTACTAGACTACAAATACAAAAATCTTGCATTGGGACTAATAGTGATATCAATGGGGGTATATCTAAGTAATTTCACATTCGATACAACTTATCTCTTGTGGTTGGGATTTGAGCCAAACTCTTTTTTCTCATTTGATTACTTCCCGATACTGCCTTGGTATGGTGTTGTCTTGATTGGTATTTTCTTGGGTAATTTGATCTATCCAGAATCTAAAAGGAGGTTTGACATACCTGATTTCTCAGGCAATATAGTTTCTAGAAGTTTATCTTTTTTAGGAAAACATTCCCTAAAGATTTATTTGATTCACCAGCCAATAATAATCATGTTATTATACGCTCTGGGATTTGCCAATTTATCTATTTTTTGGATATAATCAAATATACCCTTTTCTGGAAAGTATTCTTTTTATTACTTTAATATTGAAAGGTGCCCCATGTCCAGGGTATAATGTGTTGGCCTTATTTTCAACTAGTTTCTTCCAGCTTTGATATACTTCTTCAATATCCTCACCAAATACTGGTTCCCCAGCGCCTAATCTAAGGGGAAGGCCATTCATTGCAATATCCCCTATAAAAGCATCACCAGAATTCAATAAAATAGAAACTGAACCTTTAGAGTGTCCAGGTGTATGGATAATCATTCCATTTATACCATATTCAGCAAGATCAAATTCAGAGTCAATTAGTATATCAGGAGTTACTTTACTAAATTTTGTATCAATTGAAGATATCTTACGCAAAAGAATATTGCCCCACATATTTAGGGGTTTTATACTTTGATTAGTAGTAATGCCAGAGTCTAAAAGCGGTAAATCATCTTTATACAAAAGTATTTTTGCTCCAGTCGCCTTTTTCAATTCTAAAGCATTTCCAACATGATCATAATGTGCATGCGTCAAAATTATGAGTTTAATGCTTTTAGGTGAAATTCCCAAACTTTGAATATATTCCAATATTATTTTAGCTTTGCCTTTGTATCCTGTATCAATCAGGATATTTGAACGGCTAGATTTCAAAAGATAACAATTTGTTACCCCAACTTTAATAATATTAAAATTATTTTTCACATTTTTTAATATATTGGAAAGTCTTATAAGTTTTATAGTCTATTCAGATTATAGGTGGTTATGTGGAAGAAGAAATATACAACGATGAAACAATTGAAGACAGTCAAAAATTTCCTTTGCCCATGGGTACAATTGTGAGACTTATGAGGGGACATCTCGATAACGATAAGATGATCTCAAGGAAAGTTAAAGAAGAGATGAATCTTTTTTTAGGCAAGATAATTGAGGACTTATCTACTAAATTAAATGATAGTCCTTATGTCACTGTAGATGAAGTGATGTTTAGGGAAGCTGTAAGGCCCTATGAAAACATGAAATCAGTTGAGTTGGAAAAAAAGAGGATAATAAAAACTCTAGAAAAAATAAAGGCTGATTGTGACGTCTTGATAGAAGAAGTAAACAGATCTTTTAAATTATAGAAAATTTAATAAAAATAAATATTAAATTTTTCTTAATATTCGTACTATTGTTGCTTTTTAAGGTCATTTACTATTTTAATAGTATCCTTTTTTTACATTTTGTATACATTGTTCAGTCTTGTCCCACATTGATTTTATGTATATAGATACACTGGAATTTTAACTAGAAATCTTTCCTTGTTTGCAATCTTCTGAAGGCTTATTTATAATCTAATTATTGTAAGCTATTGACAGCTTTCATCCTGTTGTTGTAAGATGCCTTTAACTCTATATGTATAGGCAATTTTGAATTATTGGAGCAATTGGGTTAACAGTTGCTTTGAATAGAGTTAATACTCATTTACTGTTTCTACGTATCCTATTACATAATCCTATAATTGAATTGTTATTTATTTACCAATAATTTAAATCATTACGAAGTAGTTTTAAGAATAAAACAAAACACAATTTATCAACTTATATCTTAATCTCCATAAAATCTTCTGCAACTATTGCGTTTTCACAGTATCTTTTTGATTCTTCAGCTACTTCACTTGTTTCATACCGCTGACTTATATGTGTCAAGATAAGTTTTTTTGCTGATAGTAGTTTTGCAACTTCACATGCTTCTTTAACTGTTGAATGGTATGTTTCTTTTTTATCCTCTTGGGAAATAAAAGTTGATTCGTGAATTAAAATATCGCAATTGTAAGCCTCTGCAGGAAAGGAGTCAAGTTTTTCCGTATCGCCCGTATAAACTATTTTTTTCCCTTTCTTAATTTTTCCTGTAACTTCTTCGATGGATATTCTCCGGCCATTAATCTCAATTTCTCTATTTTTTTCTAAAATGGCAAACATCTCACCTTTTATACCAAGCTCATCACAAAGTTTCTTGTTAAATTTTCCTCTTGAATCATTAACTCCAAACACATATCCAATTGCAGGAACGCCATGAGATACAGGAAACGGCCTTATCCAGTAACTATCAAATTCAATCTTCTCATCAAATACCTCTGTAATGAGTATATCAAAATCTGCAGAAAAATAAGGTATTGAAAATAATTGATTCATATATTCGATGGTGTCTTTCGGAATAAATATATGAAGCAGTTGCGTTCTACCGTTCAACTTCATAGATTGAATTAATCCTACCAGACCAATTATATGATCTGCATGAAGATGAGTAATAAAAATTTTAGATATTTTCATGGGAGATACCTTCTTTATCATTTGTCTTTGCGTCCCTTCGCCACAGTCAAAAAGTATGAATTCGCCATTATTGTATTGTAACGCTATAGAAGAGGGATTTCTCTCTGAAGTCGGCTTAGATGCTGAGGTTCCAAGGAATATAATCTTCATCATATTTAAGAAAACTAAAGAAGTTTAAATTATTTGTTATAAAATTTCTATTTCAACTTCGCCTTTTTCAGCAGATTCAGTAACAACGATGAAGTACCAATACCCAGGATGTGGAACATTGTAACTTGTATTCACCAAAGGTCCTGTGTTAGAAGGCAGCTGTATCCCAGTTATTCCTTCAGAAGAAAAAGGAAGAAACCAATTGGCCCTTAAAAATGCATCGTAAGAGTCTTTATCAATGAAGTAAATGGAAACATCACCAGAAATAACTTGATACTTAAACTCTAAATTTTGATCTTTAAAGACTTCCATTTTAATGGAATCAAATTTTTTATATTGTGAAACGGTCATAGTTTTTTTTATATTTGGGGAATCATAGATACTTGAAGGTAAAATTATCTGTTTTGAAGTGAGATTCCTACTTAAGGTATAGTCATTTAATTCTAGCCCTAGCATATTGTTACAATCTTTGATTCTTTCATTTGAAGTATATGCTAAATAATAGTTTCCCACTTTTACTGCTTCATTACAGGAATATATGAAGAAGTCTTTAGCCTTTAAAAACTCTTCTCCCCTCATAAAAGTTGCGCCAGTATTGTAAAAACTCTGTGCAACTTGGTTTTTCTGGGAATTTGTAAGAGATGAAACTGCAAGTGCATTTGAAAAAATTAAAAAAGCAGCTAAAAAGAGAGTTAAATATATTTTTTTCATAGAAATATTACTCCTTAATGTTATTTAAATTTATCTTTATTTTTCTTTGAGTAGAATACACCCTGTCCAGATAATTTTATCAGAATAGAACTTATTATCAAGACCAAAATTTTCAAGTAACTTTTGTACATTAATTCCAAGTGATTCTAAAGAAGGCCTTGCCTTGTGTGGATGTTTGCAGGGCCTATTTGTTATTGCCTTGCATTCAATACAAAAAGAACAACTGCCTCCGACTAATCCCCAGGCATCAATACCTTTTTGATTGAAAAAATTTTCTATTTCCAATATCTTCTTGTGAAAATTAATTTTTGATCTTTTGATTTGTTTTTTGTCTAGTTTTACATCAATTTCTTCCATATATCTTATGAGTATAGCTTTGTTATAGCTTGCCAGCTTTACTTTAATGTCCCCAATTGAACCAATAAGTGGAGGGCACATCCAGTGATTTCCATAATTCCCACATATATTCTCATAGCAATATTTCCGTATATTGCCCTCTGGTAAGAGTAACAACGGGTCAAACTCTGTTAGATCTATTAGATTATGGATAAGTGACAATTCCCTTAATTCATCAATATAGCTTCGCACAATGTTTAATTTTAGGCAAATCTTATAAAAGTAGAGTTTTTTCTCCGGTTATGATCACCTTCACAGTTAACGGTCATTCAAAAATCACTGCAGAGCACAAAAGTACTCTGGAATTTACAAAAGATGAGCATATTAAGGGAAACGGTGACTGTATATTAGGTGTATCCTCTAATCATAATGTTAATGATCTTAATAAATTGAGTGGAAGGGTAATTTTTGTGATGAGTGTAGATGGAATAAAAGATTCTTTTGAAGCCACTATCCCAAAAAATCATAAATTAGCAGATAATAAAGAACTTGTGATAAGAACTTCCTCTTTTGTATCTGAAAGGACATATGCAATAGCATCTACTAAAGCCTCGATTGATATTGACAGAAAAATAGTTGAATCCTTAAAAAAAGGTAAAAAAATAAAAGTAACGGTCTATGAAAAATAAAAATCCGCACAATATATGTCTGTGTTAGGAGAATAACTCTTTACAGTTCTTTCAAAAATAAACTCTACTTTTTTATCATGTTTTTTTGAGCTTTCGATTATTTTATCCATAACAAAATCAATATTTTCCGAAACTGAGTAAAAGTGAACTATTGAACTTGCATATGTTGAAAATACATCTGGTAGAAAATCAAATGATGAATGGGGAAGATTCATGATTATCCTATCTGGGTTTTCAATATCCTTAATTTCTTTTCTTGAATCTCCATGAATAGGGAATATGTTGTAAGTCTTATTTAATGCAACATTTCTCTTTAGATAGAATATAGCAGTTTCATTTATATCAATTGCATATATCTTCTTAGCCTCTGATTTTTTAGAAATCATTAAAGAGAAAGGGCCAACACCACAGAACATGTCTAAGACAATCTCATTTTTTTTGACTAGAGAGGATATTCTCTTTCGTTCTTCAGAAAGTCTCGGTGAAAAGTACACTTTAGAAATGTCAAGCAATATCCTAACTCCAAACTCTCTATGAATAGTCTCAGTGATATTCTCCCCTGCAATTAATTCTAATTTTGGAATTCTATATGCTCCTTCAATGACTTCTTTTCTAAAAACTGCCTTGATAAAAGGATTTAACTCTAAAAAAGCTTCTCCAATTAAACTCTGATAAGGAATAAGCTCATCTGTCAAATGAATTAATGCTATATTTCCTATTACATCAAATGCTCTAAGTTTTAAAAGGTAAGATTCAGGAATCTTCTTTGAGAGCATTTCTCTCAATGAATTTTTTCTTTTTTCAAGAGGTGTAAAGTCATAATCAATGATTTCGTACCCAGAAATCTCCTCTTTCAAAGGCAGAATAATAAAATCGCCATCATAGGCAATTTTATAATTAATATCTAATATTCCTCTATCCAAAAGAGTTTTTCTATGTTTTTCCCCTTCTAATAGAGGGACTCTTGCACCTTTCATATGCATCTAACAATTAGCTTATTTCTGTTCCTTTATGTTTTCCTTCTATCACAGCTTTAAGATTGCTTAGCTCTTCTTTTCCACAAACGATTGTTTTTATGTTAGACCTCTTCAAAATTTTTGCTGCTAAAGGATCAATTACTGTATTTACCCCAGCCACTGCTTTTGTATCTTCAACGATTGCAAGGAGATCTTCATGACTAATTTTATGAAGCTTCTTTGCATCCTTAAACTTTCTTGGATCTTTATCATAAACTCCATCAACATTTGTGAATCTCAAAAATATATCTGCACTAACAAATTCTGAGAGCATCGCTGAAACTGCATCCGTAGTATGACCAGGGTGTGTCCCCCCAAGAACGGGGATCTTGCCTAAATAAACAGTTGCCAATGCATGTTTAAAATCATTTGAAACTTCAACTGGGGCCTTATCTTCAAATCCACCCATGAAAAGAGAGGCATTCAACTTTGCAACTTCCATCCCAATGAAGTCAAGGAAAGTGTCATCTTTTCCTATCAACTTTAGAGCACCAATGTACTCTCTCGCTATTTTTCCTCCACCAACAACAATCAAAAATTCATGATTTTTAGAAAGTGAAACAATTTGCTTAGAAACATTCTTTACAAGTTCAACGTCAATTTTATCTGAAAAAACAAGAGATCCACCAATCTTTAAAACAATTCTCATAAATTAAACCTCGATTGTAATTCTCACTAAATCTCCGTCTTTTTTCTTTAGAGCTTCTTTAAGATTCTTAGGAGATATGATTTCAATAACATTCGGAGGGTGGTGAGTCCTCAAAGGAATAATAACTGCCCCTTCCACCCTACCATCAATTAATGCTTTGTAACATCTGACATGGCCAAAAGATCTTCCTTCATCAATCCCTGATTTTAAATTAACTGAAGGATATCTATCAAGAAATTTTGTAAGTAAGATATCTGTTTCATCTGTTAGTTTAATATTTAAAGTTCCAGGGTAGGGACTAAATCCTAGAACATCTTCAAACTGCTTTTTGTAAAAAGGCCTAGTAACGTAATATTTTCCTTCACCTATCCCAGAAACTATTGCTCCGTCAATAACAAGTTCGTCATTCTTTTTGTTGAATAATCCGCACATGTCAACAAATAATGTCTTAAGATAGTTTTTTCCTTGCTCTGTGATTGTAATTGTTTGACCTCCTCTTACAAGTTCTCTTTGTATTGCACCAAATGATTCTAATTCTTTTAACCACCTTGAAGCAGTTTGTTGTGATACTCCAAGCTCCTTACCAAAATCTTTTGAAGAAATATAAACAGATCCTTTAACCTTACCTTTTTTAGCAAGAGTTAAAAGAGGAAAAAGGTGGCTATTTTTCATATATTAGAGATTATTTTAATAAATTTAAAAGGTTATTGGGATTTTAAGCAATGATAGCTACGGAGTGAATCAATTCATTTACACCTTTTCCCATTTTAGCAGAGCCCACTATAACTGGAAATCCATTGAATTTTTTACTTAAAGTATTTGGATCTACTAAATCACTCTTGTTCAAAAATATAAAACATGGAATTCCTTTATGTTTTAACTCTTGTAGCAAGGCTATATCCATTTCAGTAATGTTTATTGTAGAATCCAAAACCATAACGCCTGCATTAGCACCTTTTGATAAAATGTCTCTCATGAAATCAAATCTTTCTTGACCCGGTGTTCCATAAAAATGAATTTTTTTTCTACCTACGATTACCCGCCCATAATCCATAGAAACAGTAGTGTCTTTTTTATCGATGTTAATTGCATCGGGCTCTATAGCTTTGATTAAGGTACTCTTACCCGCGTTTTCTTTTCCAAAAACAATAACTTTAACATCATCCATAATAATTCTCCTCAAAGATTAATTATTATTGCTAATCAATATAGTTAACTAATACTATATAAATCTATTGGTAATATTGATTGTAAATACAAAAAAATCAGATAATTATTTAATCCAGTGAATCATTAATATAGATATGGAACTTTCTGATAAAATTGTTTTGTTGACAGGTGCCAGTGGGGGTATTGGGAAATCCCTTCTTGAACATTTAAATGGAAATGTCAAAGTCCTTGTAGGAAGCGGAAGAAAAAATTTACATGACTTCACAAGGATAAAAGAAAGTGAAAAGTTCAACTATATACCTATGGATCTAATTTCAGAGGATAACATAAAATTTCTCTTTAGTTACATAGTTGAAGAGTATGGAAAACTAGATATATTAATCAATACTATTGGTGGAAGCCTATTATCCCGCCCGATTGAAGAGTATCCTATAGAAGAATACGACAAAGTCCTTGATATAAATTTAAAAATTGCTTTTATGTTGACCAAAGAGTCGATTAAATTTATGAAAAGAAATGTTCACTCCGGAGGCAATATTTTACACTTCGTTTCATCATCTTCAAAAGATGTAGCAGATAATAAAGCACCCTATGGAATTGCAAAAGCTGGACTTGAAGCCTTAATAAAATACTCTGCATATGAAGCAGCAAAGTACAACATAAAAGTCAATGGTATATCCCCAACTTATGTTTTTACCGAAAGGCATGAAAAAGAGATAGAAGTACAGTCAAGGAGAACAGGCAAATCCATATCTGAAATAGAAGAAACGATGATGAGTGGCCAACTTTTAAAAAGAAAGCTTTATCCTGAAGATATCTTCCCTCTTGTAAAATTATTAATACAAACTGAAGTAATAACTGGGAAGGTTTATGATTGCACCTTAGGGAAAACTTAAATAATTATTTATATTTTTTTAAAAATATTTTTGTATCTTCTGTATCCATCCATCCTTTATCCAATGTTCTCATGATTTCTTCTATTCTCTCAATCTGTCTTAGTAGTCTTTTTCTCGTTTCTTCTTCCTCAACTTTTATTTGGATAAATCCACTTAAAATAGATAATGGATTTCTTATGTGATCAATTAAATGTGCAAAGTATTCTATATTCTCGTCAATTTGTTTCTCAACTTTCTTTTTTAAAGTAATGTCTTCAGACACTTTAATAAAATTTGTTATTTCTCCTTTTTTATTTCTAACAGGAGAAATTGTGGCATATTCCCAGTAACTTTCATCATTCTTCTTTTTATTATGAAATTCGCCTTTCCAGGTTGAGCCAGACAATAATGTGTCCCAAAAATTTAAGTAAAATTCAAGGGACGTTGTATTTGACTTTAAGATTCTAAGATTTTTTCCGACTACCTCATTACTTGCATATCCAGTGACTTCACTGAACTTTTGATTTACATATTCTATGTTTCCTATTGTATCGGTAATTACAACTATTCCTGGGCCTTGATCTATCGCTATGTAAACTTTATTGAGTTCGCTCTCTGTTAATTTAATATCTGTAATATCTCTAATTGATTCTATTGCTCCAATTATATTTCCGTTACTATCCCGTAAAGCGGTAGCTTTTGCCCATACGATGACCTTATTGCCTTTTGAATCAAATACAATTGCCTCTCCCTCAGCAACATCTCTATATTTTTTTAGATTTTCATATCTCATTTCTAAATCTTCTTGTGCGTTTAGTATAAGATCGACTAGGGCTAATCTTCGTTCCCTATAAAATGGTAGTGAATACTCATGGTTTCCTTTTCCAAGCATATCTTGAGATTTTATGCCCGTCATCTCTTCAATCTTTTTATTCCAAGAAACTATTTTTCCTTCCAAATCAATTGAAAATGTGGCGTCAGGAAGAGAGTCAAGAGTATTTTGTAAAAAATATTTAGAATTAATAAGTTCTTTGTCAGCTATTTTAAGATTAGTAATATCATGAACTATACCAATATAACCTAAAATTTCCCCAAAGGTATTCGTCCATAAAGTAGAAGAAAGTATACAATCTATTTCACTTCCATTTTCTCTTTTAAGTTTTACTTCATAATTTTTTACATAGTTATCTTTCTCTACCATCTCCATGAATTTTAATCTATCTTTAGGATTAACATAAAAATCAATGATATTTTTTCCTACCAAGCTTTTAATATCACACCCAAGCATATCTGCAGCCGCTTGATTTGCCTCAACTATCACACCTTCTTTTGTTGATGCCCATATTGCATCAATTGAATTTTCAAATAAACAACGTATTCTTTCTTGACTTTCTTTTAAAGTATTTTCAGCATGTTTTAAATCTGTTACATCTAAAGCAGTACATACTATATATTCAACTTTTCCTTCATAGTTTATAAGTGGAATTTTAGTAATTCTAAGTAATCTTTTTTCTCCTTTTTTGTTTGTGGCCCATTCTTTGACATGAATGGTTTCTTTTTGGCAAAAAACTTTAATGTTATCTTTAATACGTTTATCTGAAACTTCTTTAGGCAAAAAGTCATGAATGTTTCTATTTTCCAGATATTCCTTTGAATACCCAAAAAAATCAGCATGTGTTTTATTTGCACCTCCGTAAGTTTCTTTATCCTTTAGATACCATGCATGCATTCCAATATAATCTAAGAATGATGGCAATTCTAATTTTTTTACTTCATGTGAGTTTTCATGTACCTTTCTAAAAGGAATGACATCGATAATGCAAAAAATATCCAAAGAAGTATTTGTATATTTATTGCTAATTTTTGCAGAAAAATTAACATTAACAATAGATTTGTCTTTTTTAAACATCTGAAATTCTATACCAAAAACATTCTCTGAAATATTAAATTTTTTAATTGAATTTAAAAAAATTATTTTATCTTCAGGTATTACCAAATCTATAATACTTTTACCTATAATTTCATTTCTTTGGTAGTAAAATGTTTCGATAAATTGTTGATTGAATTCAATAATAATATATTCTTGATCAATAATTACAAAGGGTAGCGGAATATTATTATAAAATTTGTGGGTATAATCTAAAGCTTCCTTAGTGTTTTCTTTATCTGGAATTTTAGAATATTTTGGCCTAGAATCAATCGGCATTAGACAATTTATTTCATTCTAGATTATTAAATGTTTCGAATTAGTTTGTAATTATGATAAATATTAATTTAAAAATAAAAAATTTAAATTTATTTTACTTCATCTAACGAAATTCGTAAAGCTTCGGCTACACCCTTGCCATATGCAGAATCTGCTTTGAGGCAATTTTCAATATGTCTAATTTTAATAAACTTTGGAGCATCCCCCATAGCACATGCTGTATTTTCAAATAACGCTTTTTGTTGCTTTGGTGACATTAGTCTAAACAAACGTCCTGGTTGAGTAAAGTAGTCATCGTCATCCTCTCTAAAGTTCCAATTGTCTGCTGGACCAGTTATTGAAAGTGGTGGATCTTTAAACTCTGATTGCTCTTGCCATTCTCCATAGCTATTGGGTTCATAGCCAATAGTGCTACCAGCATTATTATTCACTCTCATTTGCCCGTCCCTGTGATAGCTGTTTATAGGGCATCTCGGAGCATTCACCGGTATCTGGTGATGATTTACCCCAAGTCTGTATCGTTGGGCATCCCCATATGAAAATAATCTACCTTGTAGCATTCTATCTGGAGAAAATCCTATTCCCGGAACAACATTTGCAGGATTAAATGCGGCTTGTTCAACTTCAGCAAAATAGTTATCAGGATTTTTGTTTAGTTCAAAGTAGCCGACTTCGATCAAAGGAAATTCTTTTTTATACCATACTTTTGTCAAATCAAAAGGATTATAGGGCATTTTATCTGCCTGTTCTTCAGTCATTACTTGTATATACATTTTCCATTTAGGAAAGTCACCTCGTTCAATACTTTCGTATAGGTCACGCTGGTGGCTTTCACGATCTTTAGCAATAATTGCTTCAGCTTCGGCATCGGTCAGATTCTTAATACCTTGTTGGCACACAAGATGAAATTTCACCCATACTCTTTCATTCTTAGCATTAATCATGCTAAAAGTATGGCTACCGAAACCGTGCATGTGCCGGTAGGATGCGGGTATGCCCCTATCGCTCATTGTTATTGTCACTTGATGCAGGGCTTCAGGGAGTGAAGTCCAGAAATCCCAGTTATTTTTAGCACTTCTCATGTTAGTACGTGGGTCACGTTTTACAACACGATTTAAATCAGGGAATTTAAGAGGATCTCTAAGAAAAAATACAGGGGTATTATTCCCTACAAGATCCCAATTGCCTTCTTCAGTATAGAATTTCATAGCAAATCCACGGATATCCCGCTCTGCATCTGCAGCCCCTCTTTCGCCAGCAACTGTTGAAAAGCGGACAAACATCTCCGTTTTCTTCCCTATTTTGGAAAATATCTTGGCTTTAGTATACCTTGTTATATCGTGGGTAACTGTAAATGTACCATATGCACCTGAACCCTTAGCGTGCATTCTTCTCTCAGGAATTACTTCTCTGTCAAAGTGTGCAAGTTTTTCAAGATACCATACATCTTGCAGTAAAATAGGGCCTCTTTTACCGGCAGTCATAGAGTTCTGATTATTAGCCACAGGAGCACCTGCAGCTGTAGTCAATTTTTTCATATTTTTTTGGTCTATTTTAAAACCTCCATTTGCCATTAATATTTCAACTTAATTAGATAAGAGGATTAAATATGTTACGATAATAGTTTAAAGTAAAACTACATAAAAATAAATGATTATTAATTCTAAATAATAATTATTATTATTTAATAAAGTTTATTTTTTTGTTTGATATAATATTATTTTTATGCTATTAGTAACCCCATAATTATTTGTAATATTTCAAGATGCTCTAATAGCTAATTTTATTGTTACTAGTATCAAAAAAGCTATAGGAACTTTTTTAAGACGCTAGCCTTATACCCCTCCAATGGATAAAAAACAAATTGGGGTCTTGGCTATTGTTGGTGCAAGTATCATGTGGGCAATTGAACCCATATTTGCGAAACTGGCTTATTCTAACGCGAGTGTAGTTCAGACTTCAGCATTTAGAGCAATATTTGTAACAATTGTTGCATTAATATATACGCTTACTACAAATGGAAGAAATATCAAGATCACAAAAAAGGAGTTTTCTGTGATTTTTTATATCGCTGTTGTTGGTACTTTAATTGCAGACCTATTATTTTATATAGCACTTACGAAGATTCCCGTCCTAAACGCAGTGTTAATCGGCCACTTGCAACCAATTTTTATCATATTTATAGGTTATTTTATACTAAGAAATGAAAAACATTCAAAATATGACTACATCGGAATATTCGTTATGATTATTGGTGCGCTACTTGTTACTACCCAAACTTTAGAAAATCTCCTTGTTTTAAGAATAGGAACTATTGGCGATCTTCTAGTCATTGGTGCAACTGTATCGTGGGCAACGACAGGGGTAATTGCAAGAAAATACCTAAAGACAATGAATTGTGGAATAATAACGTTTTATAGATTTTTAATTGCTGCGATATTTTTCTCAATATATTTGATATTCAAATCAGAATTTCAGTTTGGAAGTGTGAATCAGATCATAATTGGAGTAATAGTTGGTGTTGGATACATCCTATATTATGAGGGCCTTAAGAGAGTCAAAGCCGCCCAAGCAGGCGCATTGGAACTATCCACCCCATTTTTTGCTGCAATCTTAGGATTTCTTGTTCTAGGCGAGATTGTAACTCCGATGCAGATTATAGGAATATTAATATTGTGCATAGGCGTGTATTTACTTTCAAAAAAAGAATAATAGATTTTTTCTCTCCATCTTCTTGGATTTAGTTTTTACAAAATTGAACAATACATTAAAAATGATTAAGTTTTTATATAGAAATTTCCAAATTATGCTAAATTAATATGGAACAAATTTTTAGCTTTACAAAAGTCTAATCATTATTTAATTTAAGTGTAAGGAGGCTCCTAATGGGTACAGAAGCTAAAGCAAGAGAAGATATTGACAAGATGCTTATCAGCTGTGGCTGGATTGTCCAAGACTATAAAATGATGGATCTCAGCGCTTCAATCGGTATTGCTGTAAGGGAATTCCCTTTACTTACAGGATTTGCAGACTATCTTCTTTTTATTGATAGGAAAGCCTGTGGAGTTATTGAGGCAAAGAGAGTTGGGATTCCCTTGGGAGGGATTGCAAATCAATCTATGAAATATGTAGGTGGATTACCGGAGGGTATACCCTCCTACGGTGCACCGCTTCCTTTCGTATATAATAGCACTGGAAAGGAAACCTCATTTGTTGATCTAAGAGATCCAAGACCACGCTCAAGACGAGTCTTTTCTTTTCATAAACCTATAACGCTAAAGGAATTTCTATCAGATGAAAAAACACTTAGGAGGAAGTTACAGGAGATGCCCTCTTTAATAACTGAAGGATTGAGAGACTGCCAAATTGAAGCTGTAACAAATCTTGAAAAATCATTTAAGGACACAAGACCTAGGGCACTTATCCAAATGGCAACTGGTTCTGGTAAAACTTTTACCGCAATCAGCTTCGTCTATCGTTTGATAAAGCACACAAATGCAAAAAGAGTCCTCTTTTTGGTAGACAGAAATAATCTGGGCAAGCAAGCTATGGTTGAATTTGGCCAGTATAGAACTCCAGATGATGGAAGGAAGTTTACTGAACTCTATAATGTTCAGCATCTCTCTTCAAATGTAATTGATCCTGCAAGTAGGGTCTGCATTTCTACCATACAAAGAGTCTATTCGATGTTAAGGGGAGAAATTGAGATGCATGATGAAGCAGAAGAGCAATCACTCTTTGACCAAGATATTGATGGCACCCCAGTTGATGTATCGTATAACCCTTTCATTCCAATTGAAACATTTGATTTTATTATAACCGATGAATGTCATAGGTCAATTTACAATCTTTGGAGGCAAGTTTTAGAATATTTTGATGCTTTTATTATTGGCCTTACAGCTACACCTTCAAAACAAACTCTAGGATTTTTCAATCAGAATCTTGTCATGGAATATAATCACGAGAGAGCAGTTGCAGATGGAGTTAATGTTGGGTATGATGTTTATAGGATTAATACTGCTATAACTGAAAAAGGTAGCACAGTTGAGGCAGGATTTTACATTGACAAAAGAGATCGACTTACAAGAAAAGTCAGATGGGAATCCCTTGATGAAGATTTCAAGTATGAAGGCCGAGATCTAGATAGATCAGTTGTTGCGCCAGACCAAATAAGAACCATCATAAAAACATTCAAAGAAAAATTATTTACTGAGATATTTCCAGGTAGAAACATAGTTCCTAAAACTCTAGTTTTTGCAAAGGATGATTCGCATGCTGAAGATATTGTAAATATAATTAGGGAAGAGTTCTGCCAGGGAGACGAATTCTGTAAAAAGATTACCTACAAGACAATGGGCGAGAAACCTGAAGATCTGATAGCAAGTTTCAGAAACTCTTACGATCCAAGGATAGCTGTTACCGTTGATATGATATCAACTGGAACGGATATCAAGCCATTAGAGTGTCTTATATTCATGCGAGACGTTAAATCAAGAGTATATTTTGAGCAGATGAAAGGAAGAGGTACAAGAGTGATTAATCCCACAGATTTACAAATGGTAACTTCTGATGCAAGAAATAAAAATCATTTTGTAATTATCGATGCTGTTGGTGTTTGTGAAACAGACAAAACTGATTCAATGCCTCTTGAAAGGGTAAGGAATGTACCCTTAGAAGAGTTGCTTATGGATATGGCTCTAAGAAAAAAGAACAAAAATAGGATATCTTCTCTCGCAGGTAGACTCGCAAAAATTGATTTACAAATGAATGAAAAAGAAAAGCAAGATATTCAAAACATAACTGGAAAGAGTATGAATCAGATAGTAAACGAACTACTTGATGCAGTTGACCCAGATAAAACCATAGAAAAAGCAAAAGAGATGTTCAATACTGATGAGCCTACTAAAGAGGAACTAAACAAGGCTACTGAAAAACTTTTAGATAGGGCAAGTAGGCCGTTTGACAATCAAAAGTTTAGATCCAAAATTATTGAAATTAAAAGGAAAAATGAACAGATGATCGATAATATAAGTAAGGATGTAGTTATATCCGCAGGCTTTGACAATTTAGCAGCTGAGAAAGCAAGGATAATTGTAAATAACTTCAAAAATTTTATTCAGGAAAATAAGGATGAGCTAACCGCACTTCAAATTATATATAGCAATCCCTACCCAACAAGATTTTTGACATATGATGCAATTAAAGAACTTTCTGAAGCCATAGAAAAACCACCTTACTACCTTACAACTGATAAGTTGTGGGCAGCTTATGAAAAACTAGAAAAGTCTAGAGTAAAAGGTGCTGGACCACATAAATTACTTACTGATATTGTATCTCTTTTAAGATTTGAGCTTGGTGAGAGTAAAATACTAGAGCCTTTTTCATATACTGTTGACAAAAGATTTGAAGAGTGGATTTCTAAGAAGAAAAAGCAAGGAATAGCTTTTACTGAAGAGCAAATTGAGTGGCTTCGGATGATAAAAGATCACATTGCAACTTCAATGAGCATCACTAAAGAAGATCTTGAACATACTCCATTCCACAATAAAGGCGGACTTTTTAAAGCTAACAAAATATTTGGTGGAAATATTGATAATGTAATAAAAGAACTGCAAGAAGCACTGGTGAGTAAGTGAAGGGAGAATTACCCAAAGGCTGGATTTTAACGAGTCTTGGTGAAATTGCTTCCAGGTTGCAAGCAGGTGGAACTCCTTCTACAAAAGTCAAAGCATATTATGAAAATGGAACAATAAATTATGTAAAAATAGAAGATATGACAAATGCTGATAAATATATTTTTCATACCAAAATAAAAATAACTAAATCAGGATTGGATAATTCCTCTGCTTGGATAATTCCCGAGAACTCTTTATTATACTCTATGTATGCAAGCTATGGAATCCCAATAATAAACAAAATTAAGGTTGCAACAAATCAAGCAATAATAGCATTTATTCCTCCAGAAGGATTAGTAAATCTCGATTATGTTTATTATTATCTTTTATCTCTAAAACCTCTTTTGAAGTATAGGATAAGAGGAACTACTCAAGAAAATCTAAATGCTAATATTGTAGCTAATATTGAAATTCCGCTTCCCCCGCTAGCCGAACAGCAAAGAATTGTAAACAAAATAGAAGAGCTTTTCACAAATCTTGACAAAGGAATAGAATCTCTAGAAGAGGTCAAATCAAAACTCAAAGTTTATCGTCAAGTCATTTTGAAATATGCGATGGAAGGAAAATTAACTGAAAAGTGGAGAGAAAGAAATAAAGATAAATTAGAATCTGCCTCTGTTCTTTTGGATAAAATAAAAGAAAAAAAATTGAAAATTAAAAAATTTAGAAAACATTCTCTTATTGAAAAATCTATTCTAATTAAATTACCAGAAGAATGGACTTGGACCGAATTGGTTAATATTGCAATTAAATTTCAATCTGGAGGAACTCCTCTCACTAAAATAGATAAGTATTATGAAAACGGAACTATTCCTTTTGTAAAAATAGAAGATATTACAAATTCAAAAAAATATCTTTATGACACTAAAATAAAAATAACTAAAGAAGGGCTAAACAATTCATCGGCCTGGATTGTTCCAGAAAATTCCATACTATATTCAATGTACGCAAGTTATGGCATTCCAACTATTAACAAGATAAAAGTGGCTACCAATCAAGCAATTGTTGGGATTGTGCCTCCACATAATTTGATAAATGTAGAATTTATTTATTATTATCTTTTATATATTAAGCCAGGTTTGAAAAATCTAATTAGAGGGACTACACAAGAAAATCTTAATGCACAAATTGTCTCCAATATCTTTTTTTCTCTACCTCCTTTAGAAGAACAGAAAGAAATAGTTAATCGAATAGAAAAACTATTCTCCCTTGCAGATCATATTGAAGAAACAGTTAACTCTAAACTAGAAGAATCCAAAGTCCTTCGTCAAAGTATTCTAAAAAAAGCTTTTGAAGGAAAACTTGTTCCACAAGATCCAAATGATGAATCTGCAGAACTCCTCTTAGAAAAAATAAAAAAGCAAAGATTAAATAAAGAAGAATTAGTTCAAGAGAAGCTGATATAATGTCTAACGAATCAATGGCTGTCCAAAAGCTATGGAACTACTGCAACGTCCTAAGAGATGATGGCGTAAGCTATGGCGATTATGTTGAGCAACTTACATATTTATTATTTCTTAAAATGGATGATGAGCAAACTAAACCTCCATTTAATAGATTATCAAAGATCCCAAAAAATCTCAACTGGGAAAGCCTTCTAAAAAAGGATGGCGATGAGCTTGAAGTTCATTATAGGCACATCTTGGGATCTCTAGGTAAAGAAAAGGGGATGATAGGGGTCATCTTCAGAAAAGCCCAGAACAAAATTCAGGATCCTGCGAAACTAAAGAGGCTAGTCATGCTTATTGAAGGAGAAGAAACCTGGATGGGCATGGGAATCGATGTAAAGGGTGCAATCTATGAAGGGCTATTACAGAAAAATGCTGAGGATACCAAAAGCGGTGCTGGCCAGTATTTCACCCCAAGAGCCTTAATTAAATCCATGGTCAAAGTGATAAGGCCAAAGCCAGGTGAAACAATATGCGACCCAGCATGCGGTACAGGCGGATTCCTTCTAGCCTCGCACGACCTAATTTCAAAATACCCTCTAGATGTTGAACAAAAACAATTCTTAAGAGAAGGAACTTTCCATGGTTGGGACATTGTTGATAGCGTTGTAAGGCTCTGCACAATGAATCTTTACCTTCATGGAATTGGTGGTGAAGAGAGTCCAATAATAACTGACGATGCACTTGCATCCGATCCTGGAAATCGATTTGACATAGTCCTCACAAATCCTCCTTTTGGAAAAAAGAGCAGCATCACAATAGTTAACGGCGAAGGAAAGATTGAGAAAGAATCCCTAACTTATCAAAGAAATGACTTCTGGGCAACTACGTCAAACAAACAGCTTAATTTCTTGCAGCATGTTAAAACCCTCCTAAAAATAAATGGTAGGGCCGCAATAGTCGTTCCTGATAACGTACTTTTTGAAGGTGGAGCTGGAGAAACAGTAAGAAAAAGATTGCTTCAGCAGTGTGAAGTCCATACTTTACTTAGGCTTCCAACAGGCATTTTCTATGCACAAGGTGTCAAAGCTAATGTATTGTTCTTTGATAAAAGACCGGCTAGTGAGAAGCCTTGGACAGAAAAACTATGGATATATGATCTAAGGACTAACCTCCATTTCACTCTCAAAACAAACACCCTACAATATGAGGATCTAAAAGACTTCATAAAATGCTATAATCCAGAAAATAGACATGAAAGAAAGGAGACTGATAGATTCAAGGCATTTACCTATGAAGATATTATAAAAAGAGACAAAACAAATCTAGATATTTTTTGGTTAAAGGATGAAAGTCTGGGTGACTCAGAAAATCTCCCAAATCCAAAAATATTGGCTTTAGAAATTGCAGAAGATTTGGAATCAGCTCTTGAAGAGTTTAAAAGAATATATGAGGTATTAGAAGAATAATAAATTAAAGGAGCTTATTTTCCTTTAATATTCTGACTACCTCATCATAAACTGCGTTTAGCTCTTTTTCAGTCTTTGCACCTGTAATGATATACTTCCCATTTTTGTATATTGTGACATGTTTTCTTTCTCCATTAACCATAACCTTCACAAGAAGTGCGGGATATGTCTCAGGATTGTATTCAGCATGCACAAAATCAATGATTCCATACGCCTTAACTATATCTACATCGTTTGGAAATCTTCCAGTTGCAACAATATTTGTTATTATAGGTCTTGTCCCAAAGGGTACATCTTTCTTCATCAAAATCATCCTTTATCAGTTATATTAGTTGTATTGTTAGCACTAGTATATAAGCTTTTATTTTTAAATTCTTTAATATATAACTCAATACCTATTTTTTATATAAAAATTAATGAAAAGTAATGGCAAATATAGATTTAAGACTGATGCAATTATATTAAAATAGTTTATTGTTTTAGGCAGTCCCATAAATAGCCAGTAAAACCTAAAAATAGTAATGCATCTATCAAAAGATACAAGATTAATAGTTGAAATTGCTTTTATCTAGATTGTCTTTTAGACATACATCCATTCTAACTTTAATCTAGGGGCCAATTCATAAAATCAACAAGAGAATTGGGTTAATTTTGATTGCGAATTCCGCAAACCTTAAATAGTAGAATACTCTATTTCTGGCGGAGGTGTAAAGACGAAAAAATCTTATCCAATAAGCTTAGCGATAGTGACTATGCTATTTTTTTCCAGCATGTTAGTACTTTTAGCGCAAGGAGAAACTATTCTAGAAACTTGGCGTAATCCCCAAACAGGTTCGGAAGTATTTGTAAATCCATATAATCACGATAATTCTGTTTACAAAGGGCCAGAATATCAAGCTAAAATCCTAGAATTAATAATAAAAGGCTTTGTGCATAAGAACTACTCCATAACAGAGAATTCAGGGGGTTGTGGTAATGCGTTTGACTCCTATGAAGAATCTTATGTATTAACAACAATAAAAAAACTATCGACAGACGAAAAAGATGAAAGCCGTTATTATATAAGCAGATTTTTGAAGGGCCGATCGGAACAAACTCAAACTGCCGATGGATTCTTTGTTAATGGGGAATGGGTAGATATTGATGAGGAATGGTATGGGGAAAATATAGACCTAGATGATATAAAAGTTGATGGTCATTTCACCGGTAGACAGATACATTCTGAGGGAAGAATAGGATTATATTCATACAACTGGACGATGAGTCTGCCAGATAGCACAAGAAAAGAAGGTACAATCTACGTGATAAGGGAAGATATTGATGAAACACATACAAGATGGCACATTGGCGATGATATAGAAGGAATATTAATGATCCCATCAATCCCGCCAGATTGGGATGATCTTGTAGTTGAGGGCGTTGAAGAAAATAAAATAAGAACAATCTATTTTGAAATCCCGCAAGGCTCAGCTGGCCCCCCACAACTATCACCATTATACTACGGAATTCAAATTTTAGGAACTTTGTATGGACCCCAATCAATTGATGAAATCCCTGAAGAACTGATGATTTATGTAAAAGAAATAAACGGTCAATACTATACATATAGCGGATCACCCTTAGATATATGGATATATGAAAATATCTACAAGCCAAATCATGCGAAAAGTTATATTGAATAATTAATTTTATTTTTTTTTAAATCCACTGTATAGGGATACCTTAGGAAAAATATCTCCTTTTTTATTGAAATTTAAAATATCTAATTTATTTCAAATAAAAACATAATATCTTAAATGCAACTAAATTGTGGGTAATCAAGGTGTTTCTACTCTATTTAATTGGTGAAATAAAACATTGTTGAAACTATATAACAGATACTAATTAAAACTAGTGTAAATTAATTTGGCATATCTTGATTTCTGAGCTTGAATAGATAATAATTAGTAATGCTTATAAAAGAATTATCACCAGAAAAATTAAATAAAAATATAATTTTTTAAAATATTAAAGGCGAACATAATGAAATCAAATTTTATAAAAGGATTCTCAGCGACTATTCCAGTTGGATTATCTGTCTGCGCCTATGGCCTTGTACTTGGTGTTCTTGCATATTCAAAAGGTGTTACTTTTTTTCAGTTATTCACTATGGATCTAATTACTTTTGCAGGTTCTGCACAATTATTAATGGTAGAACTATGGAGGGATCCCTTACCTTTTTCAGAGATACTCTTTGCAGTATTTGCCATTAATTTAAGATATCTCTTAATCGGGGCTTCACTTACGCCATTATTTAAAAATACTTCAATATTTGAAAAGATGGCATTGATGCATCTTGTTGCTGATGAAAACTGGGCTGTAACAATGTCAAGATTAAAAGAGGAAAAAATCACCCCCTATTTCCTTTTTGGAGGGGGGATATGTCTTGTTATATTTTGGTTATTGAGTACTTTGGGGGGGCATACTTTTGGATTTATAATATCAGATCCCTATTCGGTAGGCCTTGACTTCGTAATAATAATAATATTCACTGCATTAGTTGCAAATTTTTATGATGGAAAAGATAGTATCTTTCCTTGGATAGTTGCTGCAGTATTTTCTTATTTATCATTTTTATTTATTCCTGGAAAATGGTACATAGTTACAGGTGGGCTTATAGGCGCTTTGGTATATTCATTTCAAAAATATTTTAAGGAGGACAAAAAGTGAATAGCTTTGATATGCTTGCATTAGTTCTGATAATTTTATCGGGCATCATCACTTATTCTTTGAGATTTGGGGGGCTATTGATCGGAAATATGCTTTCAAAACATAAATTCATTGAAAATTTAATCAAAGCGCTACCTGGAACGCTACTTCTTTCCTTTATTTTTCCAAGTATAATTACTGAAGGTATAGCTGGTGTAATAAGTGCTCTTTCAACAGGCATTATTGCAAAAAAAACAAACAATGTCCTAATTGCATTGTTAGTTGGAATGTTCATAATAATTATATTTAGGAATATATTATAAATGATAATTAATTTCTTCCCCGGCCAATCATATTAAGTAAAGCATCAAAAGGTGTTTCTTTCGGTAATATTCTAACTGTTGTTTTAGAATCACAATTTTCAAAAACTATTGTTCCGGAACTCTTTGCTTTGTATATACAATAGTTTCCGTTAATTGCAACTAACTCAACACAACCCGTAGAAATATTTTGATTGATTTTTGCGTGGGCTGGGCAAACAAAAAAATTTCCCCCAACTTTTAAAGTGTCTTTCTCAAGAATAATGGATACACAATCATCAGCTATTGCAGACATCGTTCCGACAAAAGATATTAGAATTAAAAAGCCTAAAATTATTGAAATTTTTTTCAGCATAATTATGCCCCTTCCGATGTAGTGTTGATATATCCTCTAAATATAAATCTTTCTGAGGGTTATTTTTGATTAAATTAAGGGTAGTCATTAAGATTAAGCTCTATTTCAGGATCTATTGGATCTTTAAATCCAAGCTTTCTATAAGTATTAATCCCATCTTTTGTTGCATGTAAATTTAAAATATCCAAGTTCATCTTTTTAGCTTCTTCAATGAGTTTTTTTATTAATTCAGTACTAATGCCATTTCTCCTGGCTTTTGGAATCGTATACATATTAGATATGTATCCATAACGCCCATGCAAACAATCATACCTTGGAGGGACTCTCCATAAAATTAATCCGCTTGTTGCTATTATCTCACCTTCGTATTCGGCAAGCCAAGAAACAAAGTTTTCAGATTCAATATACTCTTTAAAAAATTTTTCAAGTTCTGTCTTTAATTTCTCTACGTCTTTTTGATTATCATCTTCATTTAACTCGTCAAGTAAAAGTATTTTAAATTTAATCAAGTCAGGAATATCTTCTGTTGTTGCCTTTCTAAAAACAAGAGTATTTTTGTCTATAATCATCTTACTATAGTTTAGTTTAGATTATTTATTATTATCTGTATTTAATGGATTTACATGTTGTTGATTATACGCCATTATTCCGCCTTGAAGAACATAGACATTGTCAAAACCTTCATTGATCAATAAATCTCCTGCAACTATGCTAAGCTTTCCAGCAAAGCAAATTAAAATTATTTTTTTATCATTTAATGTTTTTATTTTTTCTGAAAGACCAATTCCATACGGCACATTGATTGCATTATTAATTGGGTTTTCATTAGAACTTTTTTTATCTCTAAGATCGAATAAGATGATTTTCCCACCATTATTTATAATATCCTTAAACTCATCCACTGTAATTATTTTTGGTTTAAATTGGAAAAGAAAATCATCAGCTGATTTCATCAATTTCTTTACGGTTTCAACATCATCATTAATAATAGCTTCTTTTACCCCTTTAGGCCATTTAACGTCATTGAGAATATCCATAACTATCTTATGCAAGAAAGGAGTAGTATTTATTAATTTTACGATAAAGCTATTTAATCTCATCACAAAACAAAAAGCGCCGAGGGGGAGATTTGAACTCCCGCTTCCCTAGGGGAAACCGGATCTCAAGTCCGGCGCACTAATCCTAGCTATGCGACCTCGGCTTAAAGTTCCATCTGATTAGTTAGTTTATAAAATTTGTGGGCAATTAAAGTTTAATCTGGTACAAAATTTCATATTCATCTTTATTAGATACTTGGTCATGATACTTTACTTCACCGATCTCTGTAAATGAATAAGATTTCCTTTTAGCATACTTAAAAAAAGTATTATAACTCGCCATATTTTTAGGAGAAATGGAAACATGAATTTTAGAACAATTTAGAAGAGCTACTGATTCAACAAAATAATCAATTAAAAGTGAGGCATAGTTTTTTCCACGATGATGTTCAGACACCCCAATCTGCCAGAGATAAGCAACGTCTTCATCAGTAGAGCTTTTAATGCCAGAAATAAAGCCTATTGTTTTTTCATCTTCTTCTATCAAAAAACATAGATTTGAAAAGTAATTAAACAGTGTCCAATAAGTAAATGGAGTATGCAATTCTAACGGCTTACATCCGTTGACAAATTTTCTTATTCTGTCAACGTCCCCTATAGTACAGTTCCTTGTTATCATCTAATTTCCGCCATAGATAAAAAAAATATTAAAAAATACCCAAGTTTGAAATTCCGTACCCTAATGCTATAAGAAGCGCTATTGAGAGAACTATAAAGGCAATAAACGCTATTATTAGCGCCAAAAATGCCTTTCCCCACGAAGTATCATACCAAGTCTTTACTACCCATAAAGTAATCACAAAGCTGAGTAAAATTCCGATAAATCCTAAAGGACCAAGTGCAGATCCAAGAATAACACTAAGTACCATCATAATGATAACAGCTAATATTGCCCTTCCAAAAGACGCCTTGTCAATTCCTGCAATCTTAGTTCCAATCCATAAAAATATTGCGTCTATAGCTACTAGGGCAATAAATCCAATTATGCCAACGAATCCTAATGCAGCTATAGCTATTAAACTGATCAATTTTTCCCTCCACTAATAAAAAGTTATAGTCAATATTTAAGTTTTATTATGTTATAGTTACAATAGTTGCATAAACTCACAAATCAAGCAATCGATGATTCTACATCACAAAGACTTAATTACATTACAATTTCTATCAAAGAAGAGTATTGTATTTTTTAAATACAATAAAGATTAAGACAATAATTCAATTTCTATATTCACTCTTTCTGGAACTTTGACCCTCATTATCTGCCTCATTGTTCTTTCATCAGCGTCTATTTCGATGAGTCTTTTATGAATTCTCATTTCCCATCTTTCCCAAGTGGCTTTACCATCACCAGAAGTTGATTTTCTTACTGGCACTTTTAGTTTCTTTGTTGGTAGTGGTATTGGTCCAGCTATGTCTACACCTGTACGCTCCGCTATTTTCTTAACCTGCGAACAAACTTCGTCAAGCTTATGGGTCTCCATTGCAGTCAATCTGATTCTAGCTTTTTGCAACTATATCGCCTCGTTTAAATAAAAATAAAATATATATTATTTAATTTTATGCTTTCTGGATAGACTGAACCATTCCAGCTGCAACTGTTGCTCCCATATCCCTTACAGCAAACCTACCTAGCTGAGGTAATATTTTAATTTCCTCAATTACCATGGGCTTTGTTGGCTTTATCTGGACTATGGCAGCACTGCCACTCTTTAGGAAGTCCGGATTTTCAGTCTTTACGTTACCGGTCTTTGGATCAAGTTCTGCTATCAATTTTTCAAATGTACATGCTATCTGTGCTGTGTGACAATGGAATACTGGAGTATATCCCGCAGTGATTGCTGTTGGGTGTCTTAAAACGACTATCTGCGCTTTAAACGAGTCATTTAAGGTAACTACTGTTGGTGGATTGTTTGGATGTCCTAAAACATCTCCCCTCTTAATGTCATTCTTCCCAACACCTCTAACGTTAAATCCGACATTATCCCCAGGTAATGCCTGATCAAGTGTTTCATGGTGCATTTCAATTGTCTTTACTTCCCCAGCAATTTGTTTTCCAAATACTGTTGAAGCAGGCTCAAACACAACTGTATCTCCTTTCTTCATTATTCCAGTTTCTACCCTACCTACAGGAACTGTTCCTACACCAGTAATTGTGTAAACATCCTGAATTGGAAGCCTAAGTGGCTTGTCTGTTGGTTTATCTGGTTCTTTGAATGAATCTACGGCTTCTAATAGTGATGGTCCTGTGTACCATGGTGTCTTGTCAGATTTAGTAACGATGTTATCTCCATTGAATGCTGAAGCAGGAATGAATTTTGTATCTTCAACTTTGAATCCAACTGTTCTTATTAATTTTTCTACTTCTGCTTTAATAGCATTAAACTTCTCTTGAGAGTAGTTTACTGTATCCATTTTGTTTATCAATACCGCCAATTGTTGGATACCAAGTGTTCTAGATAAGAAAACGTGTTCTTGTGTCTGTGGCATGATACCATCATTTACTGCGACTACTAAAACTGCGGCATCCGCTTGAGATGCTCCGGTAATCATGTTTTTAACGAAGTCTCTGTGACCTGGACAGTCCACAATTGTGATGTATTTTGAGTCAGTTTCAAACTTTTTATGAGAAAGGTCTATTGTAACTCCTCTTTCTCTCTCTTCCTTTAAATTATCCATTACCCAAGCAAACTTAAACGTCTTACCTTTTTCTCCCATTACCTCGAACTTCTTTACGAGATCTGATCTTATATCACCGTGCATAACTAGTAATTGACCTACGGATGTTGATTTACCATGGTCGACATGGCCGATAAAGGCTACATTTAAGTGTGGTTTTTGAGTTGCCATAATATATCCTCCTTTTTTTAGTCTATTTTTATTATATCTGGTATAATCCTCTAAATTATATTCATTTTTAAGCTTTTTCCATTTTACATACTAAGGTAATCTTCAGGTTTTGGAGGTTGCGGTTTGAGTCCTTTTCTCTTTCTTATTGACTCAACTGTCTGTGTCTGAAGCTCTGTTGGTAGTTTTTGATATCCCGCATATTCAGTTGACCAAATTGCTCTTCCTTCAGTCGCACTTCTAATGTCACCAGCGAATCCAAACATTTGGGAAACTGGTGCAATTGATACTACTGTTGTAGAATCTCCTTCCTGCGAAATATCAAGTATCTGTCCTCTTCTAGACTGCATTTCTCTTGTTACCGCACCCATATAGTCTTGAGGGCATGCAATAGTTACCTTTTGCATAGGTTCATAAATCACAGGTCTTGCATAAAGCATTGCAGCAAATAAACCTTCTCTCACTGCAGGTATTACTTGAGCAGGACCTCTGTGAATTGAATCTTCGTGAAGTTTACAATCTACGAGACTTATCTTAAGTTTCATTACAGGTTCTCTTGAATACGGGCCCCCGTCTATAACTTCATGAATCGACTGTATGACAAGTTCTATTACTTCATTAATGTAAACAATTCCTTTTGTCATATTAAAAAATATGTTTCCATTGTAAACATCTGAAATACCCTTTACTTCTTCGGTGCTCATTCCAAGTTCTCTAAGTTGTGGGCCTAAATCCTTACCTTTAATTCTGCCTTCTGGGATTATCCCTTCTTTTACGGCATTGTAAATATTATCTTCAAGTGGTTCAACTTGCATGTAAAATTTGTTGTGTTTGTTTGGAGATTTACCTTCGATAGCTTCAGATTTACCATCAATTGATTCTCTGTAAATAACTATTGGCTGGGATAATTTGATATCGATTCCCCTATCATGGGTAATTCTATGACCGATTACTTCTAAGTGGAGTTCTCCCATACCAGATAATAAGTACTCTCCACTATCTTCGTTAATCTTTGCAACTAAAGTTGGATCTTCCTTCGAAACTTGTCTCAAAACTTCAACTAGTTTTGCTAAATCCTTAGTGTTTTTTGGTTCTACTGCAACTGTAACTACTGGTTCAGAATAATGTTTTATTGCCTCAAATGGAATAATTGGTTCTTCACCGGTGCATATAGTTTCACCGGCTATAGCTTCTTTCAATCCTGTAACAGCAACAATGTTACCACATGGAACTACTTCCAAGTTTTCTCTGTCAGCTCCCATGAAAACTCCAACTTGCTGAACTCTTCTTTTTGTCTTTGTAGCTACAATCCATACTTCCTGGCCAGTTTTTATTATTCCTGAAAATATTCTACCTACACAGATTTCTCCTGCATGAGGGTCCTGAACTATCTTCGTAACTACCATTCCAAGATTACCCTTTGGATTACATGCTAGCATATCCTTTCCAACATTACTCTCGAGATCGCCCTTCCATATCTGTGGAATTCTATATTTTTGAGATACTAATGGATTTGGAAGATGTGTAACCATCATGTCAAGAAGAATTTCATGTAAAGGTGATTTTTTAGAAAGCTCTTTTTGTGTGTCGTTTAGACAGTGCTCTATGATTTCTTTAAATGTTATACCCGTCTTTTTCATGTAAGGAACATTTATAGCCCAGTTATAGTAAGCCGAACCAAATGATACACTGCCCTCAGTAACACTTACCTGCCAACTATCTTTGAATTCAGGTGGTGCTGCACTCTTAATTAACTTATTTATTTCATTGATAATCTTGACAAATCTATTCTGCAACTCTTCAGGTGAAAGTTGAAGTTCTCTTATTAATCTGTCAACTTTATTTATAAAAAGTGTTGGTTTTACTTTTTCTTTCAGAGCTTGCCTAACTACAGTCTCTGTTTGTGGCATCTTTCCTTCTACCGCACAGATTACTATAATACACCCATCAATAGCTCTCATCGCCCTAGTAACGTCTCCTCCAAAGTCAACGTGCCCGGGGGTATCAATTAAGTTAACCAAATAATCTTGTCCTTTATAGTTATGTACCATTGAAACGTTAGCTGCATTAATTGTAATGCCTCTTTCTTGCTCTTGCTCATCAAAGTCCAAGACAAGCTGTTTTCCAGCAAGGTCTTCTGACATAAGCCCTGCGCCAGAAAGAAGATTATCACTCAATGTAGTTTTACCGTGATCAATGTGTGCAGCTATTCCCGTATTCCTAATATGTACTGGATCGTTCATTAACTCCTTAACTCTTTTTGCCATCTCTTCTTTTCTGCCCATAATGAATCACCATAACTTACTTATCTGGCTGATTTTGCAATCCTCTCTATTTCTTCTTTCTTATTAACAGAAAAGCTTGCCATGTCTCCCTTGGAGGCAAGAATTATTTCTTCAGCCAAAGATTCATAGAACTTTTTCTTCGTTTTAAAAGTTTTGATACTTGCACCAAGTGCAATATTTTTAAGTGCCATATCAAGTCTTCTCTGAGACCCTGTATCTACTGAAAGATGATATTTAATTCCTCCATAAGAAAGTGTTGTAACTTCTTCTCTTGGCCCCGCATATTCTATTGCTTTGACCAATACTTCTAATGGATTTTGTTTAGTCTTTTTATTAATATCATCAAAAGCATATTTTAATGTTCTATATGTAGCTTGTTTCTTACCTGTGTATCCACCATGCCTTCTCAAAAATCTCCCACTAGTTTTTCTTCCTGCTGATCCGGATCTCATCATTTTATTTCCTAATCTTTCAACAATATTGGTCTTGTTTTTCCAAAATCTTCTCTTTTGATGTCTTCCCGCAGTATGAAGAACAATAACGGGGGTAAGATTAACATAGCTCTTTATTCCCAAATCTTCAACAGCAATATCAGTATCCCATTTACCAAATACTTTAAGATTATCAGGAACATAAAATCTTTCTTTGATATCCATAAAATCTACCTTACCGGTTTCTCTTTCCTTCCTTTAACCATTTCATTAAGTGAAACTCTATTAACTTTAATTACTTTAAATCTGACCCCAGGAATATCACCCATTGACCCACCTTGCCTGCCACCAATACCCTCGATTACAACTTCATCATGTTCATCAATGAAATTAATGGCTCCATCCCCAGGACAAAATGCAGTTATCTGCCTACCATTTTTAATAAGCTGAACTCTAATACATTTTCTAAGGGCTGAATTAGGTTGTTTTGCCTCAATTGGTACCTTTTCAAGTACAATACCTCTAGCTTGTGGGCTACCTTCTAATGGATCAGATTTGACCTTAAGATCAAGCTCTCGAATTTTGTAAACCTTATCTTTCCATCTAAATTTTTTTCTCATGCCTTCAATCTTTCTCGCAGCATTTCTACCATGTGGTTTGCTCATATTTACGACCTCTACATGATCATTATATCGTCAAGATTATGATGTCTCTTTAATAAGTTTTTGATTCGATCTATATTTTTCCCCTCTTTTCCTATTACTAAGCCTTTATCTTTCTTATTAATATCAAGAACGGCTATCTTCTTGCCGTCTTTTCTTTCGGAAACATGAATGCTTTTAACTTTAACTGGCCAAATAATATTTTTAATAAACTTAACAGGATCCTCTGAATATTCAATGATGTCAATTGGTTTATTCAGAGTTTCTTTTACTTTCTGCGCATTTGTACCATTTTTTCCAATGGCAAGACCCATGTCGCCTTCTTTGACAACATATACAATTTTAGTTTTATTATCTTCAAAAATACAATCCTTAACAGTTGCACCAGTCATGCTCTCAAAAAGCCCAATATATTTAATCTCATCAGTTGAAATTTTAATTCCCATAAACCTTACCTCCAGAAAGTATATTTGACTCTCCGGGAGACATGACTACCATTACCGAAACAAGAAATGGTTTACCGCAAACTGTACCAAGCTCCAATGACGTACCACCAAACTCTAAAAGGGGTATGTTTGATATCTTTGAGTAGTATAAAATATCTTCTTTTATACTTTTAGGACAGTTCTGAGCATAGATAATCATCTTAGCGTTACCCGTCTTAAGAGAATTAATGGATTTATTGGTTCCAAGTATTACCTTTCCGGTGTCTACTGTTCTTTTAATTTCTCTATTTATGTCCATTGAATAACCTCCTACTTTTTCATTATAAGTTTAACATTTCCAGTACCCATGGGTATCGGTTGTCCTATAATAACATTCTCTGTTACTCCTGACAAAGAATCTATTTCTCCAAATTTCGCAGCTTTCATAAGGTGATTAGTAGTAACTTCAAAGGATGCTCTGGCAAGAATACTTGACTTCTCTCCACTTATCCCATGCCTTCCTATCTGCTTTATCTCCCCCTCCATGGTCATTAAATCAGCAAGTAACATTATATGCCTAACATCAACTTCAAGACCCTGTTCTTCAAGAGTTTTTCTTATTTCAACAACAATGGCCTTTCTAGCAGCTTCAATTCCGAGCACCCTCTGCACTTCATTTATGTCATTTGATATTGATTTGGATATATCCACTCCGGGAATTTTAAATGCTTCCCCGAGATTTGAGCCCTCTGTATATATTACGTATTCATCTGCTTCCTTTTTTATTAAAGCTCTTTTTATATTTTTAATTCCTTTAAGCTGATGACTTTTCACTCGATTAAAAAATTTCCTAAGTTCCATAAGAGAAACGTCACCGGCCTTCAAAGTTAAAAAATTATCCTCGTCTTCGATGCTCTCAACTTTTTTCAATTTATAAAGTTTTTCTTTAATATCCTCAATTGTAAGTCCTTGTTTTTCCATTTTGTAGGTATCAAGTTCAATTACGATTGACATGTTAATAACATCGATCTTGGAACTTCTTGAAATACTGTCAATTGTTGTTCCTTCAATTTCCTTAACTATTTCTTCAGCTTTATCCCTATTTTCTCGTAAGTCTTCATCAAGGTAAATTCTCATGACTGGTGTGTTAGGGTCTTTTCTCGCATCTACAATTTCAATGATTCTAGGTAGGCCTAACGTGACATTAATATCTGCTACACCAGCATAGTGGAAAGTGTTCAATGTCATCTGAGTTCCAGGTTCCCCTAAGCTTTGAGCTGCAATAGTTCCAACTGCTTCGCCAGGGTCAACAAGGGATATTTCATAAGCCTTGATGCATTCTTCAATGATAGCAACTACCTCTTTATTTGACAGATTATGTTTTTCATTTGCTATGTAAAGTTTTTCTTTGAGTTGATCTAAAATACGTTTAGTTAATTTTTTACCATGCTTCTCAAGTTGCGAATCAATATAAGATAAATCTGACATTATATCACCTCATGACTTCCTCAATGCCAATGTTTTATGAACTATCCAATCTATATCAACAGCTTCTCCATATGCACTTCTTGATAAGTCTACTCCATCTTCACCGTATTCAAATTGGATAATATTATTGCTGTTATCTCTAACACTTCTGTCCTTTTCAACTTTTAAGTCTTGTAATGCGTTGATTAATCTCCTCTGCATATAGCCAGATTGGGCAGTTCTAACTGCAGTATCGACAAGTCCTTCTCTTCCTCCCATGGAATGGAAGAAGAACTCTGTTGGTGAAAGTCCCTCCCTATAACTTGAACTAACAAATCCTCTTGCCTTTGCAGAACGATCACCACGCTTGAAATGTGGTAAACTCCTATCTTGGTACCCTCTGTGTAATCTCTTTCCTCTTACAGTCATTTGTCCTAAACATGCAGCCATCTGAGTCAAATCTAACATGTTTCCCTTAGCACCTGTTTTTGCCATTATCACGGCATGCCTTTTCATTCCAAGATACTGTTCTGCTACTCCACCTGCATTGTCTCTCGCTTTTGCAAGTTCGGCCATAATCCTGTTTTCCAAAGTATCTTCCAAAGTCTGACCTGGCTGTTTTTCTAGCTCCCCCCCTTTGTAAGCTTCAATGTTCTCCATAACTTTATTGTGGGCATTTTCTAATATTTCATCTATTCTCTCAAGTCCTTCTTCAGGTATATCGACATCATCAATTCCTGTTGTAAGGCCTACTTTCATTATAACAGAAATTATAAGCTTTGTAACAGAATCTAAGAACTCTCTTCCCTCGTCAGCCCCATAGCCTTTTACAATCTTATCTAATAGTTTGCAGCTTGATCTGGCCTTGAATGCTGCTCCATCGATTACTCCTTTTAGGAGTTTTCCTTCTTTAATCACGACATAATTGTCATATTTACAGTTAGCAAATTCACATTTTTCACATTTTTTACAAGTTTTTGATCTAAATTCAACGCTCAAATCTTTAGGGAGTAAGACTTCAAACATGTTTTTGCCTGTCCAAATTTTTGACCTTTCTTGGAATGCTTCTACACCAACTTTTGTAGATAATACATCTGATTCATAAAAACATTCTTCTACTTCTTCAGCAGAAAATTCTGCGCCCTCTCTAGTCATAAGATAAGCGCCTGAAATATAATCTTGCATTCCCCCAATTACAGGCTCCCCATATCTTGGTGAAATAATATTCTCTTGAACTTTCATTATTATGCCGGCTTCACTTCTCGCCTCTTCTGTTTGAGGAAGGTGTAAATTCATTTCATCTCCATCAAAATCAGCATTATATGGGGGGCATACACATAGATTAAGTCTAAAAGTTTTGTATGGCATAACTTTCACTTCATGTGCCATTATTGAAAGTCTGTGAAGTGAAGGTTGTCTGTTAAATAATACAATATCTCCGTCTCTAAGCTGTCTTTCGACTATAAATCCAATATCAAGCTCTTCAGCGACATCGTCTTTTGTAATATCAGTAATTTTTTTTCTTTTTCCGTCATTTCTTATTACGTAGTTTGCACCCGGATGTTTATTTGGCCCATTTCTAACAATCTTTTTCATTTCTTCCAAATTGTATGCTGTTACTCTTTCAGGAACAGTTAATTCTGAAGCTACAAAATCAGGTACCCCTACTTCATTAATACTAATATAGGGATCAGGAGAAACGACTGTTCTTGCAGAAAAGTCGACCCTCTTTCCCGATAAATTAGATCTAAATCTTCCTTCTTTTCCAGATAATCTCTGAGAAATAGTTTTTAATATTCTGCCTGATCTGTGCCTTGCTGGAGGAACTCCTGAAGTGCTATTATTAAAATAAGTTGTTACATGATACTGTAAAAGTTCCCATAAATCTTCTACGATAAGTTGCGGTGCTCCTGCATCAATGTTTTCTCTTAGTCTCTGATTGATCCTTATTATATCTACCAGTTTATGAGTTAAATCATCTTCACTTCTTACACTTGATTCAAGAGTAATTGAAGGTCTTACTGTAACTGGTGGAACTGGCAATACTGTTAAGACCATCCATTCAGGTTTTGAAACTTCTTTGTTAACCCCAATTAATTCGTATTCTTCCACAGGTATTTTCTCTAAGCGCTCTCTAACATCTATTGGAGTTAATTTGTTTCTCTCCTCGCCCCATTCTTCATAAAAAGTATATGGTTTTTCAAATTTTATTGACCTCTTATCACTACCACACCATGGACACACATTCTTCGCGGCTTTGTCCATAGCCTCTTTTACTATTATTTCCCTGTTTTTTAATCTATCAGTTGCACTCAATAGTTGTCCTTGGAATATCTCTCTTTGTGATGCATCAAGTTTTAATTTACCACAGTCTCTACATACTGATTTTAGGATTTTGTACACATCTTTGGCATGTCCAACGTGAATAACAGGTCTTGCAAGTTCAATATGCCCAAAATGCCCAGGACAATCACCAAATTTCTGACCACAAGTCTTACATTTTAATCCAGGGTCTATAACGCCAAGCCTCTGATCCATCAAACCTTTTTCAATCGGGTATCCGTCATCGTCATAAGTATCAGCTGTAATTACTCTCAAAACTGACATTTTTCTTATATCCTCGGGGGATAATATTCCAAATTGAATTTTGTCAATAACTTTTGGTACTTTAAACATGACGATCACGCCCTATCCCTAAGTTTTAATTTTGGATCTAAACACATAGATTTTAACTCTTCAAGTAAGAGCTTAAAAGCGTAAGACATTTCAACTGGGTAAATATCTGACTCTTCTTCACAAATGGGACAATATTCTCTGTTTCTAAGCTTATCATATACTGCTAAAGAACCACATTTTCCACAGACAAGAATGTCGGCTTTATCTGAAGCGTCTAATAATCTTTCTTTTAATAATAAGCTTGTTCCGTGCCCCACTAAACAATCTCTTTCCATCTCACCAAATCTAAGGCCTCCTTCTCTAGCCTTACCTTCAGTTGGCTGTCTTGTAAGCATTTGCCTTGGGCCACGAGATCTTGCATGGATTTTATCTGCAACCATATGGTGCAACTTCTGGTAGTAACAAACTCCCACAAATATGTCGGCCTCGATTACTTCCCCAGTAAGTCCATTGTATAGTCTTTCCCTACCTGTGTTTTTAAATCCGAAATCTTGAAGTATCTGCCTTATGTCAGTTTCTTTTTCTCCAGAAAATAAAGTTGCGTCCACTGTCTTTGCTTTTAATGATCCAGCTTTACCTCCAATCATTTCCAATAGTTGGCCAACTGTTTTTCTTGATGGTATGGCATGCGGATTAATGATAAGATCTGGAGTTATACCATACTCATTGAAAGGCATATCTTTCTGTGGACATAAGAATCCTAACACTCCTTTCTGGCCGTGTCTTGATGAAAATTTGTCACCAAGCTCAGGTATTCTTTCATCTCTGGCTTTTATCTTAACTAGTTTGTTTCCATCTTCTGTTTCACTCAATAATACTAAATCAATAATTCCTTTTTCGGACGGCCTCACTCCAATTGAAGTTTCTCTCCTGCCTTCGATTGCTGTACCAAACTCATCAAGTTCCTCTAAAAATCTTGGTGGGCTCGTTCTCCCAATTAAAACATCTCCGCCTTTTACTTCAGATTCAGGCCTAATGAATCCATCAATGTCAAGATTTTCATATGCATCAGGGCCTCTGTACCCGCTTACAGATTCATCCGGAACTTCAAACTTATCTTGCTGACCGCCAGGATATCTCCTTTCATCTGAATCATAAGTTCTAAAGAAGGTAGTTCTTCCAAGACCTCTGTCTACTGAACTCTTATTAATAATAAGTGCATCTTCAATGTTGTATCCTAAATAGGAAAGAACAGCAACTACGAAGTTTTGCCCTGCAGGCCTGTTGTTAAAGCCAACTGCATCCATAACTTTTGTTTTGACAATAGGCATCTGAGGGTAATACATCAAATGACCTCTTGTTTCAACTTTAAGTTTAAAGTTAGATTGTGAAAATCCAAGGCTCTGTTTACCCATTCCAGCTCCATAGGAGTTTCTTGGTGCTGCGTTATGCTCTGCAAACGGAACAATTGAGGCACATACCCCCAATATTGAAGGAGAATAAATTTCAAGATGTGTGTGTTCCAAAGCTAGATCTTCCTTTGAAAGTGCAATAAAGGTGTTTTCTTCTTCTTCTGCATCTAAATATTCAATAATTCCTTCAGAAATTAAATCAGACCAAGATTTAGATCTTCTTTCAATAGCTTTTACATGATCTTCAGTTAAAAGAGATTTTCCTTCCTCAACAACTATAAGGGGCCTTCTAACTCTTCCCGGATCACAGTTTATGTGGATCTCATTTGTCGTTTCGTAATAAACAATGTTTGCTTCATTGTCAATATTTCCTTTTCTTCGATCCTTCCTTACGATCTCAGTAAAAGATTTTCCATCTCTTACAAACCCAATTAAGTTACCATTTAGGTAGACGTAAGTCATAACTTTTAGTCCTGCTACATCCGTTATTTGCTCCAATCCATAAGAAATTAAATAATTCTGGAGATCAAGTTCATTTGATCCTATTGATATGTAAGACATCAAAGCCATGTTTTTTACAAGGCCACAATTTGGGCCTTCTGGAGTTTCACTTGGGCATATCCTCCCCCAATGTGTTGGATGAAGATCTCTAGCTTCAAAGTGAGGTTGTGTTCTGGAAAGAGGAGAAAGAACACGTCTTAAATGGGAGAATCTTGACATAAAGTTTGTATCGTCCATAAGCTGACTTATTCCCATTCTGCCGCCTGGCCATGTTCCAGTTGCCATTGCATACCTTATTCTTTCTGTCAAAACATCAGCTCTAACTGATTTCTTAACAAAGTCACCCTCATTTTCATCTTCAAATCTTCCTCTTGCATATGTTCTTTCAAGCTGATATTTAATATCTCTTGTAAGTTGAACAAATGATAATCTGAATAAATTTTCTAAAAGATCCCCAGCTAATTTTAATCTCTTATTTGCATAGTGATCTTTGTCATCTGCTTCCCTCTTACCGAGGGAAAGTTCAATGACCCTATTAGCCATTATACCAAGGTAGTATGCTTTTCTTAATCTGTCTGCCTCTTCTGTACCTATGTGAGGTAAAAGGTATTTATCAAGTGCCATCTCCGCCCTCTTTAATCGGTATTCTTTCTGCTGACCCATTGCAAGTCTCTTACCAAGGTAGTCCAATGCAAGTTCCTTGTCCGTTATATCCATAGATTCTTCTAAGTTATCCAATAGTTCTTTCTGGATATCTTTTTCAGAAGATACGGAGTTTACTATATCAATATCTTTTTCAAGTCCTAATGACTTCATTAATGTAACAAATGGCATTTTCCCGGGCAGGGAAGGGAATGAAACTCTAAGAAGCCCATCTTTTTTTCTCTCGATTGTAACTAATGCTCTAAATCCACTTCTAGTTGAGAAAACTTTAGCAATAGCAACTTGAAGTCTTTCGTCAATTTCAACTAATATTCTGTTTGGTGCCAGATCTTCTATAGCCACTACAACTCGTTCTGCACCGTTAATTATGAAGTATCCGCCTGGATCCCTTGGATCTTCCCCTTTAGCTATTAACTCTTCTCTCCCCAAATCATGAAGACTACAGGCTTGTGATTTCAACATAATGGGGAGTTTTCCTATCTCTACTTCAACAGGCTCTTTTTCTTTTTCATCTTTTACAGGTATGAATTCAAGATAAAGTGGAACTATGTAAGACAAACTTCTGAGCCTTGCTTCTTGTGGGTAAAAATCTCGCTTTGAACCATCAGCTTCCTTGTATACAGGCTCACCAGCCCTTATCTTACCAAATTTAACATAAAAACCTTCAATGTCAGTTTCAATCTTAGCCTGTTCATCAATTACTTCTTGAAGTCTTTTTCCAACAAAATCGTTAAAAGAATCAAGATGTTGTCTTACAAAACCCTTTTCATTAAAAAATGATTCAATAACTACCCAACTATCCAACTAATATCACCTCTATTCCTCTCCAGGCTCTTCATCAATTATTTCATCAACTGAATCTTCTTCCAATCCTTGCTTAGTGTCCTCACCTATGACATATCTATAAAAAACGCTTTTTCCGGCGGGAGAATCAGACCTTACAATTTTAATTATATCTCCAGACTTAGCACCGATAATTTTTACAACTGGATCTGTTTCCAGTATTAGTGGAAGCCTGTCAAAAGTAACATTAAATTTTTGTAGAATCTCGTTAGATTCTTCTTCAGTAAGAATAGTGTGTTCGGGAACAAATTCATTATCTAATATATTAATCTTTTTTTTCGTCATTATTACCTCTCCTTGGATATGACGGGCTCGAGGGGATTCGAACCCCCGACTCCCGGCTTAAAAGGCCGGTGCTCTAACCAGACTGAGCTACGAGCCCGTGTAAAAGGAGTTCTTTTTACAAAAAGCCTCTTCAGGGCGCAGATTTCAGTTTTTGGAATTGAAAATGGGGTGCTATTTAAGCTTTTCGGTGACTTCCTGAAGACGCATACAAGAATTTTATCACCTTATTTTCATATCAGTGGCTGATGCCAAATTATATTGATCGGGATTATTATGGCGCCCGAGTCGGGATTTGAACCCGAGTCACAAGAGTGACAGTCTTGGATGATGGGCCGGGCTACACCACTCGGGCATAATAATGCAAATTCCTCAATATAAATTGCATATTTAAGCCTTTCCATTTTGTTTCACAGAAACTCTTTTAAGATATTTCTTAATAATTCTGTAAAGGTGATTTTGTGAATTCAAAAGTAATGACACAGAGTAAAAATATTACAAAAGAAAGAAAGGGCAGAGGATTCTCTTTAGGAGAATTAAGAGAAGCAAAGATTCCCGTTAATCGTGCAAATTCTCTTGGCGTAATTTTAGATTTTAGGAGAGGCACAGTTCGTGAGAGCAATGTAGCTCTTCTAAAGGAATTACTTACAAAAAATATAGAAGCTAAAAATCAGAGAAAAATAAATGCTCAAAAACAAACTGAAGAAGTAAAACAGAAAGAAAAGCCTAAAAAAACAGAAGAGAAATCATCTGCAAAAAAAGTGGTGACAAAAAAAGAAGAAGCTAAGGAAGAAGTAAAGGCTGAAGTAAAACCAGCAAAAGAAAAGAAAACAACTACTAAGAAAGCGAGTGAAGTAAAACCAGCAAAAGAAAAGAAAACAACTACTAAGAAAGCTGCTCCGAAGAAGAAAACTGTTGAAGAGTAAATCCTTATTTTCGAATAATATTAATAGAGGTTCTTATTAAGCCTCTATATTATTTTTTAATCGTATTCTCTCCAAGTATAACTACACTTTGTGCATCTGTAAAATTTTGTGGCGGGCTCATCTCCGCTTCTTGTCTGGAGCATCCACCAATAAGCCTCTCTATTATGACATTTTTTGCATTCTTCCTTGACTTTTGGCATTATAATATTAGAATCTTCAATGATAACAACTTCATCTCCAGAATTATTTTTTTCAAAATGTTCAAATCTACTATTTTCATCAATATCTCTCTCATATCCACATCTACAAGAATATAGGGATTTACCTTCCTTTTTATTTATGCGCAAAAGAGTGCCGCATTTTGGGCAAAATTCCATGACATGTTCACCTAAGAGAAGGACTAAATGCGGTTTATAAAATTATCCGATTGGCACATGTTCTGCTCTTTTACCAAATTAATTAAAAGAAAAGAAGTTAAAGAAAGTAATATAGAAAAATAAAGAGGGCAATTCATTCCAAATATTTTCCATAATAATCCGGCAGTAAAAGATGCAGGAAATGCCATTAATCCAATAATTAATTGATAAGAGCCCATGAAAGTTGCTTTAAAATCAAAAGGACATATTTCTGATGCCATAGTCTTTTGTGATATGTCTATGGAAGTTTTGTAAAAACCAAGTATACAAAATACCAGAATTATTTCTATAAGATTTCTTGCAAAAATAAGACAAATGCAAACAACTGCGTGGGACAAGAATGAAATCATCAAAACTTTTTTCCTTCCAATGAGATCAGTTAACCTACCTAAGGGATAGGAAAAAATAGTACTAGATAAAGTAAAAAATAGATAAAAAATTGAAACATTAAATATTGAAAATCCAATGTTTTTTGCATACAAAAGAAAAAATGAATAACTAAATGATCCCAATGCAAACAATCCATTGACAAAAATGAATAATTTAAAATTATTATCAAATAGTTTGAAAGAAAAATTCCTATTTTGAGCTTTGAATTCTTTTTCTCTAATAAAATAATGTATTATAATCACAGAAAAAAAGGAAGGAATTGAAGCAAGCAAAATGAGGCTTCTAAATCCAAAATATTTTAATAAAATTATAGATAGTACAATACCCAAAATTGCGCCAAAGTTATCCATTGCTCTAAGAAATCCAAAATCAGCTCCTCTGTTCTCTTTTGTAGATAGTTCAGCTACCATGGCATCCCTTGGAGCGCTCCTTATTTTACCCGCTCGATCTATTGCTTTAAATGGAATAAGAAATATCCAAGTTGGAGAAATAGCATAGCCGCATCTAGAAATTACTGCTGATAAATATCCTGTTGAGATAAATATTTTTCTTCTTCTAAATTTGTCAGATAAATAACCTGAAAATGCGCTTGAAATAGAAACTATCGCGTCACCTATTCCATCTATAATTCCCAGAACAATTACATCTGCACCAAAAAAAATCGTAACAAATAACGGCCAGATTGGATAGATCATATTTGAACCTAAGTCATTCAGAAAAGATGCTAGTGAAAATGCGTACAAATTACGTTTGTTTTTAGAAGGAGTTTCCATGTATTTACATCTAAATTAGATTTATAAAAATTTTGAAGAATGCTTATGTAAATGTAATTAAAAATAAGAAAAGAAAAAAAATAAATTTATAATTTATGGTATAATGAGGTCTCTTTCTCCGGCAGGGACGAACTCCCTCATTGCACCCCTTCCGAACTCCTTTGTAATGTTTGCAAAGTCGAAAGGTAGTGACCTGTCAGCAAATGCGACCTTAACGTGTGGAGAAAGTGCCCATGCATCTCCTCTTGCAGAGTGTGCTGCTGCAACAATACCAGTGTATGCACTCTGATGACCTACATTCATTGCATAGCTTGGGTAGTTACCTCCCCTAAGCTCAAATGGTAAACCTTCATCAGATCTGTATGAGAATGTGTTTGCTGCACCAATCTGATCCTGAAGATCGTATCCATAGAATCCAAATCTTCCCATCTGCTCTTTGTGTACGTTACATGCAAGGTACCATGCTGAAAGACCAGCTTGAGCATTACCAGTTGCCATAGATACACTTGTACCGGCTGCTGCAGAGATACATGTTGCTCTCTGAGATCCACCAAAGTGTGTTTCCATAACTGCTGGATAAAGTTCATACTGCTCTAAGCAGTACATAGCAACATCTGTTCCGATGTCATTTATGAGTTTTACACTTGGTTTCTGTTTAGCAAGGCTTCCATATTTGTCTTTTACGTGTTCCATTCCCCAGTATACAAAGTCTTCGAGAATGTTATCGGTGTATGCAGCTGTGGCATACTGTGTAAATCCGACACCACCAGACATGTAAGATCCAAGATATATTTGGTCATAAATTAATGCGGCAAGTGCAATTGATTCAAGAGAGTGTCTTGCTGGGTCATCTGGATACTTAGCCATAGACTGTGCACAGTCACTTACAACTCCATACATAAGCCCTCCTGGCTCGTTTGGACCTCTTGCTCTTCTTGCTGGCATCATGTCAGACATCTGTATAACTGAACCGTGTTTTGCAGCATATGCAAAATCTGCAGTTGCGGCTTCTCCTGCACATAGATTGTATGCACCAATGAAGGCCATACCTATCTGCATTGCACTCCATCTAGAAACAGTTCCTCCGTCACAGACTCTTCCAACGACTGTTGGAATCCTGACTACCTGCCACATTGATTTTCCAATAGCCTTCTTAAGTTGGGCTGCTTGGTCTGCAGGGAATTCTTTATTTATGTCAATAACAAATCTTGAGTCAATTTCATCAATTAACTCATCGTTTCCAGAGTATACCTTAACGTAAGAGTCTTTTACCAATCTTGGGTCAGTTTCAACCATGTGTTCTTGAATAACCGCTGCACCTGGCATTGAGTGATTAACTACCTCAAGGTAGTGATTAATTGTTTCAGGTGTAACTTCTTTTCCAAGTCTCTTCTCAAGAATATTGTGCGGAGAATCAAGCCCCACTAAGATGGTCCTTCTCATATCGTCCCAAGCTTGTTGCATGGCGGCATTGTTTACAAAGTGAAGGTCATCCATGTTAGCTATAATGTCTGTGTGTGAAAGTTGGTAGGGCATTAATACTCTCTGACCTTGAGGCATACCTACTGATGGATTATATCCAGGTATTCCTCTCTCCTTTGCAATTTGTTGACCTGCATCATGAAATTCTACTTTTCTCTTGTTTTGTTTGTATCCGCCGTAAACATAGAATTTTGTCTGTCTTTTGTCAGGCGCTTCCTCAAACTTCTTTTTCATTGCTTGCATAAAGTTGTGTTTATCATCTTTATATACCATTCATATCCCCTCCTTAAAACTTAGCCTCCCTATATGGTTCGAATCCACCAAAGGATCTTTCCCAATGGACATTCTGTACCATCTGAAGAACTTCTGCATCATCTCTTATTGTGACACCATCTGCTCGGAATATGGTAGTTCTCTTCTTAAGCTCGTCTTCAGGCAATGGTTTACCAACTGATATAGGGGCCGGAATTGGTTCTCCTACCATGTTTTTCACATACTGCACTTCTCCAGTGCTCTTATTGAAAACATATCTCTGCATTGCGTCAAACATTATACCGTTCTCATCAAGCCTAAGAGCATGTCCGTGAACAGTTCTTCCTCTAATTCCTGTTCTTGCAGCGTCAAATGTTTCAGATTCAATGATCTCCTTTGCAATTGCTTCAACATCTCTTTCTCTTGCTTCCACTACGTGTCTTCCAGAGAGTGTTCCGCTGTCCATTCCTCTGTATCTGTAAGAATACATCCAGGACCTCTGGTAGGGGGATATTGGGGCAAAGTAAACTGAATCGGTAAACTGAACGTACCTAATTCTATCTCCTGCTTTTGCACCTGGTGTTGGCTCTACGAGTTCTCTTATGGGACATTCTGGTTCTCCCATCTCTTCTAATGGTGGGTGAACACTCTTGTAATCTTCTCCAGGCTCTCTGTGACCAAGAACTCTAACAATATCTTCATCAGATACTGATCTAATCTTTTGGAGTTTGTATGAAGGATCCATGTATTTTCTTCTATTTTTTGATGGATCTGATTTTCCAGGGAAAAATTGTGCTTTATATGTCATATTTATTCCTCCTAATTTAGACCTTTAATATAGTCAGATACTCCTTTTTTATATTTTGTAAATCTACCTATTTCAATGTTGTAGCCAAAAGGCAAGTATTCATCACACACGTCTTTAATAATTTTCTGAATATCTTCATTGTTATCTTCAACTTCAATCCATATCCATCCTACCATATAATTCTCATTTTCCTTTGAGTTTATTGGTGGGCCATGTACCGAAACATTAGTAACAAAGTCAAATCTAGTAAGTTCGTCGGTGATTCTATCTGCCGTTTCTTTTGATATCAATTTGAAAGGAAATATCTGTATTTCAGGCCTAATTTTCAATATTACTCCTCCTAAATACCTCCCTTTGCTTTAACAGCAGCTTGGTTTACATACTTCATTGGTTCTGCAAACTCAGGGACTGTGGAGAATACCTCCTTAATTAATCCAGATGTGGCTTCAGGTGAAAACATCTGTGTTCCTGCATCTAATGCCATTGCGGCAGCGATACATGGGATAACAAAACCTTTTGAGTGTCTTGTAACGATGTGATTTCCGTTAAATATACCGGGTCCTCCTCCACCATAAATTGAGTGTGAGAAGAAAGACATACCGACTGTTGTTCCCTGGGCCCTTCCAAAGTCAACTCCAGGTAGACCTGTTTCGTGTTCAACTAAATCGTTGAAGTATAAGATTGTTGAAGGTAGTCCTTGTCCTGCTCTCATTGCACCACAGTTTACCATGACTGCTGCAAGCATTCCAGATGCAGCATATGCATTCCACAATGGGATATCTTTTGCCTTGTATACCTTGTAACCTGAGGGTAAGGTTTTATCTACTGCAATAACTTTATCTTCAATTGCCTTTCCAACTAATGACTCTATAACAGATCCTATTGTACCTTTCTTTCCATTTGCTTTAACTAATTCGTAAGTAACATTGTTTGCATTCATTCCTTGGTATGCAAGTCCTAAGAGATGTAATCTCTCAAATGGCCCTACTGCATCTCCCATTTCAAACATTGCAGTTTGCTCAAGAATTGAAGCAAGTGCAGCTGCGTTCATTGCGTTTTTCTTTGTTGTAGCAACTATGTGATTTACCATAATGTTTCTTAGAGAGTAACCAAGACCTTCGTTCTTTTGAGGAACTTCAAGCATAGCTTGAATCTTTGCACCTTTAAGATCAAGTGTCTGTGGGTAAGCCCCCCATATTGCAGCTTTTACAACGTTTGCATCAAATATGCTAACGTCGAAAACATCTATAATTGCTTGTGTTACAGCGGCTGCTGTTGCAGTCATACCTACAGTGTATTCACAAAACATTCTTTTTGTTGGTACTTGAACCAACATTCTTTCATTGTTTCCTAAAAGCGTTACTAGAGTATCGTCTTTTGCATCAATTTTAAGAATTTCTTCTACTCTCTTCTTGATCTCTGGGGCCTTCCCAACTACATCTAGCTTCATTTCTCTTCCCATGATTACTTGGCCCTTCCCACCTAATGCTCCTGTGGCAAGTGCTGACTGGGTGCCTTTGAGATCGACAGCAATTGTTCTGACAACTTTGGAAACTATGCCCTGTATTGCCTCATTTTTAAGAGGACTAAGAGCTTCCAAGGGGACTCCACTCTCAATGAGTTTACCCTTGTCAGAATACAAATCTATTTTGTCGCTATATTTTGGCATATAGTATTCCTCCTTTATTTTTGATATCCAAAAACAGGATATCATGTCCAAGATTCAAAGTCCATTAAACGGACTTCAGTGATACCTACTCTAAATAATATTTAAGTGTTTCTATTTAGAATGCTTTGTTGAATAATTCGACCGCAAAGCTTAAACCCCATATAATCCTAATAAATCCATGTCAGATAAAAGTGCACCATAAATAAAAAGCATGTAAAGATGGAAAAGTTTTGCATTTTTTTAATTTTTTTTAAACGCAATCTAAGATAGAGAATCATTCTCTGATGAACAAAGATACAGCCAAAAGACAGTATACGACAAGCTGCAACAGTTAGTGTAAAATTAAAAGAGAAAAATTTGAATTTGATGTTATTTGACCAAAATTATGCAACAGAACAGACTACCAAAAATCACGAAATTAAAATGCCTATTAATCCAGAAACCACTATAAAAAAGATTGGATCAATTTTTGTTTTAACAAGTAATGCAAATATTATGAAAACAATTATTATTGCTTTTAGATCAAAATTTATTATTAATTGAAATCCCAATGAATATAGTGTTATGAAAACAAGAACTGCGGTTCCTAAGGCTAATGAATTAATCAAAGCCACTTTTTCTAACTTGATCGATTTCTTTAGGAAATGATAAGTTACGCCAAGCATTATAGGGGGTATGAGCAAAAAAAAAGTATTCAAAATTGCACCTAGTAAACCATAATATTTATACCCAACATATGTTGCCATATTAACTGCAATTGGGCCTGGTGTAAGTTGTGCCGCAGTTAGAATTTCCTTAAATTCATTAAAAGTAAGATAATTTTGGGATACCAATATATCCTTAATCAAACCCACAACTGCCCACCCTCCTCCAAAAGAAATAGCGCCTATATATAAGAAAATAAGGAATATATCCATCATTTAATCCCTCTATTTTCGTAGAGATAGTTAATTGATACTAAAAATAAAAACACAAAAAATGTTAAGTTTCTATTAAGAATTAACAAAATGATACTAACAAAAAATAGAAAAATATTGAATTTATTGAAATTAAAATCCTTCAATATTTTATATAGGACATATAAAGTCAATCCAACTGTTGCAACATAGCAACCATTCAAAAATTTTTGGACATATAAGCTATCAGAATATTTGTGAATAATATTTGAAACAATTAATATTCCAAAAAATGGAGGTATTAAGACTCCAATAGAGGCAAACAATGCACCCCAAAATCCTCGTAGTTTACTACCTAATAAAACAGACAAATTAAATGCAATTGGGCCGGGCATAGATTGTGCAATTGACAATAACTTAAGGAATTCCTTTTCAGAGATAAATTTCTTATTAATTAAATTTCTCTCAATTGCAGGAACCATTGCATACCCCCCTCCAATAGTAAATCCAGATATCTTAAAAAAAATATAAAAAATAGAAAATAATTCCTTATTTTTACGGGTTAAAATCTTCATATTTAATCCTTAAGATTAATTTAGCTTATCTTATATAAATAATTTCTCAATATATTAATTATATGAATTTATATTCGAATCCAAAAACTTAAATATAGTTAGCTATTTAACATCAACATAAACAACAGATGGGGATTAATTTGAGCGAATATCTTTTAGAAGTTGAAAATATATCAATCTCGTTTGACGGAAAGAAGGTTCTTGACAATGTATCTTTTAAAATAAAAGAAGGAGAATCCTTGGGATTACTAGGAAAAAGTGGTAGCGGCAAATCTGTTCTTATTAATATATTGAGAGGAACAAAGGAATATAGGCCCACAGAAGGAAAAATATTCTACAATATCGCTTATTGCCCTAAATGTATGAGAATAGACCTTCCAAGTAAAAAAGGTACAAAATGTGCTAAATGTAATGAAGAAATGATTCTGAAAAAAGTTGATTTCTGGGAAGATAAGCCTTTTTTTAATCCTATAAGAAAAAGAACTGCAATTATGTTACAGCGTACATTTTCATTATATGGTGAAAAAACAGTAATGGAAAACATGCAAGATGCATTTACTGGAACAGATATCCCAAAGGCTATGGTTATACCAAAGATCATAGAACTTCTACAAAAAGTAAATATGATTCAAAGGATGACGCATATTGCAAGAGACTTATCTGGTGGAGAAAAACAGAGAATAGTTCTTGCTAGGCAGCTTGCTATTAATCCAATGTTATTTCTTGCAGATGAACCTACCGGAACACTGGATCCATTAACTGCAAATACGGTTCATAATGTCTTATTAGATTCTGTGAAACAAGGGATGTCTTTAATAGTTACATCGCATTGGCCTGAAGCAATAGAATTGTTAACACACGAAACAATATGGCTTGAAAATGGAAAAGTGGTACAGCAAGGAAATTCAAAAGAAGTTGTTAAAGCATTTATACAAAAATTGATGCCTGAAGAAAAGATTAGATTCCCCGGGATTGGAAGTGGTATAATAGAACTATGGGATGTAAAAAAATACTACTACTCTATATCCCGTGGAGTTGTGAAGGCTGTCGATGGTGTTACATTTACAGTAAATGAAAGAGAAATATTTGGCTTAGTGGGGAAAAGCGGAACTGGTAAAACTACAGTTTCTAGAATGATTGCAGGAATAACGCCATTTACTGAGGGAGAATTAAACGTAAGGATTGGTGATGAATGGATAGATATGAAAGAGCCCGGATTTATGGGTAAAGGCAAGGCCATGCTTTACATGGGTGTTCTTCACCAAGAATATACTTTGTATCCTGACAAAAATGTGCTAAGGAACTTAACTGATGCAATTGGGATTAAACTTCCTAAAGAATTAGGAAAGATGAAAGTGATGTCTATTCTTGAAAGTGTTGGATTTGAAGATCCAAAAGAACTTGAGGAGCTATTAGGTAAAATGCCTGAAGCACTATCTGTTGGGGAAAAACATAGAATTGCATTGGCCCAGGTACTAATTAAAGAGCCTAGGATAGTTATCCTTGATGAACCTACAGGCACTATGGATCCATTCACACGAAAGATAGTTGCAAAATCTATAAGGAAAGCCAGAGAAACATTAGGTGAAACATTTTTAATAGTGACACATGACTCAGACTTCATTGTAGATGTTTGTGATAGGGCATGTTTTATGGAAGACGGAAAAGTAGTATTTATTGGAGATCCTGAAAAAATAAAAGAAAAGATGATCTCTGCTAAAGAAACTTAGAATGATTAATCAAGAGTTTACTATCTTCTATATCTATATTTAATTTATTTCAAAATACAACATTTTGAAAGGTATTGATAGAAAAACTATTGATTATCATAACTTTATCTTTATGTATCATTATTATAAACTAATAATAGCAATATTATCTAAGATAATAGATAGAAATGTCTTATAAGGCTTTTATGCACCCTAAAACTATAAACTTTATCAATTTTAAATCCAATATCCTCAAAAGGGTATTCTCTATCTAAACCAATCATACATTTCTTTTTAAAAGATTCTCTGATCGAAGAAAAGCATTCATTATACATTTTTTCTTTATCTTTATCTATCTTAGTTGAGCGCCCATAGGGGGCATCTGTAGCTATCGATTCAAAAGTTCTCCCAAATATCTCTAAAATCTTCCTTGCATCGCCAAGTCTAATATCAAAACTATTTATTTCATAGTTTAAAAGATTCATTTTTGTTCCAATAACACTTTTCTCTTCAATATCAATGCCATACGTGTCAAGACCCATTAATCCTGCTTCGATTAGAATTCCTCCTGTGCCAACAAAAGGATCTAAAATTTCCTTTTGGGCTTGTGAGATGTTAATCATTGCTCTTGCAATACGTGGGTCTATAGATGTTGGAGAAAAAAAAGGCCTTAATTGAGGCTTTCGTATATTAAATCCCTCCTTATTCCTCTCAAATATTTTTTTACCGATAAATAGTCTATGTCTAAATATGATCCCAACTATTTCATCCATAGGATTTGTTAAATTAGCTTTTATTTTATCTTTAAAAAAATTCGAGATAGATTTTGCTATTATAAGCTCAAGATTACCATATTCGATTTTATCTTTATTCTTAACTCTTACTTTGTAAGTTCTATCTAAACTTAGTCTAGAGTCCCAATCTATATCAAATATATTCTCGTTGATTTTTTTATCTATATCAAAATCACAAATAACGTCTAAAACAAAATGAGTCAGTCCTAATCTAGAAATAAAATCAATATTTGACTTACTAATTTTTAATATTAGCAATTGCCCTTCATCATAGATTATTTCGTATTTTAGTTCATAAGATTCAAACAATGAAAAAACTTCGTCTTTAGCAAAAATATTATTACCTGATAAAAAAAATAAAACTTTCATCTATATCTCCATTGGAGCAAGGTATAATGTGAAGCGCCCATCTTCACCTAGTGGATATTCTAGTTTTAAAGGAAGCTTAGTTCCCCCGACAGATATTCTAAGAGTATCGGAAACTGTATACGCATTTAAGAAACTAAGGATATAGTTTAAATTATATTTAGCACGTTGAATAGTTTTTGATTCAAATTTGTTTATTGATTTTGATTCCGAAGGTATTTCTGCTAAAGCTTTTGAAGTATAATCTTCAGAAGAAATAGAAATACTATTTTTATGTACTGAAAAGAGAATTGTTCCACTGATAACTGCCATGTCTTTAATGATATCCCTAAAGACCTTACTATCGATTTCAATGAAAGTGGAATATTTTGGATTTAACTTAGGAATATTAAAATTACCTGTTGAAAGTAAAGTAAATTCAAAATTTCTTTTAAAGTCACTCTCTAATATTAACTCAATTTTTCCTCCTTTTGGATTTACATTAATTGATAGCGACTCTCCCGGATTAGCTCTTCTACATATCCTAGCTATAGAATCAATATTAAGTCCAATTAATTCTTCCCCATCAATCTCAAACTTATCAAAAGAATTAATCGGCAATAAAAATTCAACTTTAGAGATAAGAGAAGGGTCCGTTCCTTCTATATATACTCCACTGTCATTAAAAGTAAATAAGCATTCACCTGTTAGTTCAGATATTGATTCTACTATCGGCGTAACACTTTTTAGATTTTGTAATATTAAATGAAACATTAAAACACGTATAGTTTTATAAAAATAATTATAAAAGAGTTTCGTATATTTAAAGACTATACTTAATCTTTTTTCTTTCCCTTTATTATTTCCTTCGGATCTGGTGTCGGCGTAGAATTATTTGAAAAATATCTTTTATTTGCTTCTTTTTTTCCTTTAATAATTTCTTTTGCATCTGGTACTGGAACATACGTATCATTTGAATTAGAAGGAGTTTTTTCTAATAGTTCCCTAATTGACGCAGGTATCTCTGGCGATGTATTATTATATTTAAAATTATTAGTCCAAGAGCTAGTTTTTTTGATTGATTCATTGCCATCATCCTTAAATGGATTCTCAGGTGCTCCTTTATTCTTTTTTTGTTTGTACTCTTTATATGCCATCTCTACTGAAGGCGGGAGGCCTAAATCTATGTTTTTAGGGATGACCCTTCCCTTTACTTCTTTCAATTTTCTTTCCTCCGGAGTAACATATTTTTTTGATTCAAGATCATTAATTTGATTGATAATCTTATTTTGTAATTCATCAAGCTCTTTTTTATTCAGTAAATCTATTTTAGAATTATCTTCTAATTCTATGCTTTTTTCTACTAATGCAATATTTTCTTTTTTCTTTCCGATTTCTTCCAAAGTTTTAGAGATTTCAGATCTTAAGGATTCAATTTCAAAAGAATCGAGAGATCCCATTTTATTTTCGTCTTGTAAAGTAGATTTTAGTTCGTCTAATTCTTTCTTTACTTCTTCAGGAAACCTGTAGTCTACTTTAGGTGGCCTAATTTCTTTATTAACAGGATAACTAATTGGAGAAGTGTATCTAGTCTGATTTTTTTCATGATTATAAGCATTTGATTTTTCTTTTCGTATTTGTAAATCATCTTCTATATTATCCACGGATTCTAATTCTTTTCTTAAATTTTCATTCTTGAAATTTTTTGATTCTTGGGATTCATATAAATGAGAAAATGAAAAAGGCTTTTTTTCTTGAGGAATGCCCTCCTTTTTCTTTGAGAACAAAGAAAATTTACTTTTTTGTACATTTTTTATTGAAGGTGGGGCCACTTTTTTCCCTAGTAATTCTTTATCAATCTGTTCCTTTGTTATTATGTTGTCTTTGTCACGTTTTATAAATTCTCCAAATTTTGTTTCTGCATCAAAAGTTGGAGGAATATGTGACTTAACATTTTCCTGTGAGGATAATTTTTCTTTTTTAGTAAATAATCCAAAACTTATAGCCTCTTTTTCTGTTTTTTTGACCACCGGTTTGGATTGAGTTTCAAATAGATCTTTGGTGATTTTTTGTTCAGATTTTTTTTCTTTTTTTCTTGAAAAAAATCTAAATCCTTTTTTAGACTTAGTTTTATCCTTTTTACTAGAAGTTTTTTCGGAAGGGGATGTCCCGATTTTTGTTGTCAAAGATCTTTCAGTTGGAGATCCTTTTGATCTAAAAGACTTATAAACAGAATATCCAACTATTGACAAAAGCGCCAGAATAATTCCAACTAAAATATAGGATGCATATGGTGAAGATTTTATTTCTTGTATTGTCTGAGTTACAGATTGTGGAATACTTGGTAGGATTGTCTGAGGCGCTACTTTTGCTTTTACACTTATTGTGGCCCTTTCAATATCAAAAGACTTTAATTCTTCAAAAACATTTTTCCAATATAATCTAGAGTCAACAAATATAAATGCTCCAGATTTAGTGGCTTTTATTTGTATTTCTTTAGATACTTGGGCTCCAGCTTTAATTTCTCCGATAGCTAACTCATTAGCTCCAGAAACTATTTCAAATCCTTGAGGAATATTTTCAACTAATTTAACTTCATAGATATCATCTTTGCCCCAATTTCTAATATCATATGTTATCTTTAGAGTTTCTCCTTCCTCTATTTCATTGTTTGAAATAGTTCTAGTGATTGAAGGCCCCCACACAGTAACTAAAGTTGAGGATAAAGATTTTGTTCCTTTAACCCCCCATTCATCCTCATATGTAGATAAAGTCTGACCAACCTGGTATTCCCCTCCTTGTGAGGGAACTAAAGTATATCTAAGGGTGACTCTCTCTCCGGGCTTTAATTGCCCTCCCCAATAATTAATACCTGTTGTTACTTGGAGATTTGAGGGTATTTTATCCTCAATCCTTACATTCTTAGCATCTCCATCTCCTGTATTAGTAATTATAGTTATAACTGGAATAATGTGCCCAATTCTAATAACATCAGATTTATATTCTGAATCTTGCCTAGATAATTGTATTGTTGGAGTTCTTCCGCCAACTGTTATATTTGTCAATACATCAGATTTATTTTTCTTCCCGGCAATATCTTCAAATTCTGAAGAAGTATTAATTGTAAATGTTTTATCTTTATTTTCCTGAAGAACTCTAACTGTAAATTTAGTTGTTTTAGAGTCCCCTTGTTTTAAATTGTCTAAAAAACCTCCTAACTCTCCATCGACAAGCTCAATATCACCAGAAATAGAGTTAATGTAGCTTATTTTTTTTGCAAGACCGTCACCAGTATTGGTTAAAGTTTGAACAACATCTACATATTTATAATCCGCGAAAGAATAATCCTCATTAAAATATTGAACATTTGAAATTGTAATTTTAGGCTCGCCATTCACCCTAACAGATGTTCCAGATGCAATGTGCTCAAAGCTATGGCCTTCAAGATCATAATATAATAGTTTAGTATCTCCAATTTTGTATTCCCCTGGAAGTGAAGCAGTTATGATATATTTGAACATTTTTTCTTGCTCAGGTTTTAATTCTGGAATTGTATATTCTAGTTTTTTAGTTTTAGGGGTATCAATTAATCTGAATCCTTCAGGGACAAAATCAAGAACCTGAACATTTCGTGCAATCTTATTTCCGGTATTTCTAACTACCAATACAACTATAACAGAATCTCCTCTAGATATAGTAACTCTATCAAGTTTCTTAAGAATTTCAAGTCTTGGGAATTCCTTGCTAACAGTAACTGGCTCAATCGTAGATGTTGTTTTGTATTTTTTCCCAGCTTCGTCTTCGAAAAGTAGTTGAGATTTAAATTCAAATTTTCCCATTTCAAGGGCTTTTACTTTATAAGTTAAGGTAAATGTTTCATTTTTAGCCATTTTATTAATAGTAGTTGTTGCACTGCCATCAATTAATTCGAATCCATCTGGAATGTAATCAATTAAATTAATTTTTGTTGCTGTTATATCCCCAATGTTTTTTATTCTTATTTCAACATCAGTTGTTTCACCAACGAATAGATTTTCTTTTACAATGTTTCTTGTAATTTGAAATTCTGGTTGTTTTGGAACTATTGTTATTAAAGTTTTATCACTTTTGGAGTAATCTTGAATTATTTCATGTCCTTTTTCATTAAAGTATCCTCTTTGGTAAGACAAATCTATTTGAATAGGAGAAACTTTTAAGTAGTCTGTATGAGGGGCTTTAAATTTAAATAGAATCAGTCGTTTTTCATCAGGTTCCATAGATTTTATTTCGAGACATGCTTCTTTATCTGAGCCGCAATAGCATTTATTACCAGTTAAAAAGATGAAATCTTTAGCAGTTATGTGTATTTTAATATTTTTTGCCTGTATACCCCCTGTATTCTGAATTTCTGTAACATACCAAAAAGTGGTATCTGACTGAGGTTTTTCGATTTCATTTTCAGTATCAAACTCAAAATCTTCAGGCCTCATTATAGAATGTATTATCGGTACCCAAAGTACGGAACTCCCACTCAGCTCATAAATTGTAAGTTGTCTAATGTTTTTACAGCTATTATCTTTCCCAATTGTAACAATTTCTCCTTGGTACAGCTCACCGGGCTGAGAAAATGAACCATTTGCTTCTTTGAAATTATATACATATTGGATATTCTTATTAATCATGGAAACGTTAAAATTATAGATTTTTCCATCAAATTCAACTGATCCTGAACTTGCATTAATATCTACTTCTCCTAAAATCACTGGCTTAATCCCCTCTCTGCTTCCCCTCAAAAATGTTCTATCTTTATCGTCAATTTCCCCTCTATAAAGAGTTGTTAGATTTATGGAAAGTTCAGGTTCTTTCGTTTTTGTTACGGTAATATTTAGTTTATATCTCCCAAAATAATTAGCATTTTCATGATCATTGATTTCATTTACCTTTATTTTAATAATTTCATCTATGTATAAGGTATCCCCAGGAACAACAACTTGCTGCATCACCATTGTCCCTTTTCTATATACTTCCAATATGCCCCGCTCTGGTGGCATTATAGGGTGCCTTCTTTGAAGATCTTTAAGCAAAATAGTATAATCCCCTGCTACAGTTAGATCACCAATTTCTATCCAACCCATAAATACTGCATCTGGATCATAATAAGGCCCAGGTAAAAGAACAAAGTCTTGAATAATTACGCCAAGTGGGTGGGGTACGTCAACTCTTATTTTTTTGGGGAGCCATCCGACACCTGATGCCTCAATTTCATATAATCCGCCGATATTGGAAATTGTATAATTACCCTCAGAAGAAGTAGTAGAACTTGCAATTACATTTTCCGTTCCGGGATAGTATGCTTTTACTATTGCGCCCTCAATAGGAGTTATTCCGTCAGGTTGAAATACATGTCCCATGACGCTACCGTTGGTGTCTTTTAGAGTCAAGTTATAGTTAGGCAAACATGAAGTAACGCAAGTATCAGCTAATGAAGAATTTGTTAGATATCCAAGTGCATATGCTCTTATGATATATTTACCGTGCTCTAATGGATAAATATAGTAGGTGCCATTGATATCTGTTACTGCCATTCCTTTAATAGTGGGGCATGCATTTCTATCGTTTGCTTTATAAGCGTCCACTATTGCACCGCTAATTCCATGTGGTGTTGCGTTTGTATCTGTAATTCTACCTGATATTACTCCTTGGGCCATAATTGGAGTTGCAACAACGCTTATAATAAATATCGATAATAAAAATATATTTAGCAAATATATATAATTGGATTTTCGCATTGTTCCACCTAGTTATGAATATCCACTACCAAATATGATTTAATAGATATATAAAGCTTTTGGTGCTATTGATTAACAATAGATATTTTTAATTTTTAGAATTAGTAATTGATTCTTATAATAAACAATAAGAACTAAGTTGTATTAAGAAAAGAATAAAATATTATTTTGAGAGTTTTTTAATTCTAGCAAGACGAGCCCTTAATATTTCTAGTTCTTCTCTAGACAATCTACCGCCACGCAATCGATCAAGTTCTTCTTTTTGCAGGTATACTTTAACTCCCAGGATAACATTAATAATGATACTAATTATGGCTATAATAAAAATTATAATCCAACTGTTTATCATCAAGTCTAATAATGCCATAACATCATCTCCCAAATAATCCTCCCATTAATTTATTCATAGATTTGGTAGAAGAATCAAATTCAGATTTCTTTCCTGCAATTTTCCTAGCAATCTCTTTAATAGCAAGCGAAGCAGGAGATTTAGGGTTCAACAAAATAAAAGGTTTGCCAAGAGTAGTAGACTTTTTAACAATTGGATCCTCAGGAATATTACCAATTATTCTAAGCTCAAGGATTGCTTCTATTTCAGGTCCTGAAACTTCTGTTGGATCTCCTCTAACTCTATTTACTATTACTCCAAGTATTCTTGTACCTAATTTTTCAGCAATAAGTTTTATTTTTAATGCATCTGACAATGAGGTAATCTCTGGATTAACCACTAAAAGCATATTTTGTGAAGCTGCAATAGAAGTAACAGCATCTACCTCAAGTCCTGGAGGGCCATCGATGATTAATAGATCAACTTTTTCAACAAACAATTTAAATATTTGATTAATTTTATCGGGGTCAGATTTTTTTAGTCTTCTTAAAGATAGGCCTGCTGGAACAATTTTTACCCCACCTGGGCCATCATAAATTATATCTTCTGGTCTTGCTTTATCTTCCAATACATCTTGTATTGTTTTAGGTAAGCCTTCCATCCCAAATATGAGCTCAAGATTAGCCATTGTTATGTCTGCATCAAAAATCAGAACATCAAGACCAGCCTCAGAAAGAGCAATGCCCAAATTAGCAGCAATAGTAGTTTTCCCAACTCCTCCCTTTCCAGAAGATATGACTAGCGACTCTCCCAATAATATCCCTCCATTGTTTATAAAGAATAAAGTATTTTAATATATAAAATTATCCCCGATTATTAAGAAATTCCCAAAAAAATAAGGAAAAACTTAAAACAACGATTATAGTTGAGAAAAAACAATGATAAAAGGATATATAATTGAAAAATATGGGGTAAATAATTATTCAAAATTTCTATTTCTCATTAAAGGAGCAATAATATCTATACTCATTTATGTTATAAGCGATTATACCCCAATAAGGATATTTACTGCAAAAGTTGTACAAAAAGGAATTACTTATTTTGGAATAGAAAAGCCTTTGATAATATCTAAAAAATATGTGGCTGTTGGAAATTACGAAATATCTAAGAGGTGTATTGGTTTAGCATCAGGTGCAATATTTAGTACGTTATTCATATTATCTTCACTTGGGTTATCAAAAAAAATTGTATATCTATCTTTATTTCTCTTAAGTTTATTATTCCTAAATATAATAAGATTGATGATAACTATTTATCTTTTTGAACAGAGTTACAGTTGGTTTATTGCCCACGATATACTTGCATATGTACTCGGGATTGGCTTTTCATTTCTCGTGTTAATAAAAATTAATCCCTTTATCCCTTTATTCAAGTAAAATTTTTTTATATACCTTCAATGTATCTAATGCACATTTTTTCCATGAGTAAAGATTTGATTTTTCTAAAACTTTTTTAGAAATCTCGCCTCTAAACTGTAAATCAATTATTAGTTTTTTTACTAGTACTACTAGTTCATTGCTATCCTGTGCTGTCAGCCCTAAATTACCTAACAAGTAGTCAGAACCGGGGCTCACATACGATACAACTGGAATTCCACATGCCATGGATTCTAAAATAGAGAGCCCAAATCCTTCTGTTCTTGAAGTCGATACTACACATAGAAATTTATTCAAATAATTTTCTGTATCAATTATCTCGCCTAAAAAGTTGATATTGAGCCCTTTGGAAATCTGTTCAAGCTCTATTCTTAAATAACCGTCTCCAATGATATACGCCGGTTCAAAAATTCCTATTTGTCTGAGTTTGTGGATTAAATATATGAATTCTTGAGGATTTTTTTCATTAACTAAAGCTCCTATAAATCCTATGCCTCTTTTTTTAGATTTGCTTGGAATAAATCTAGTATGGTCTACCCCATTTGGGATAGAAATAATTTCTCCATTTACTAGATTCTTAATTTTATCCGCCAAATCAGGTGATACGGCAATTACAAATGGATAATGGAATAATACAAATTTAACTAGTACTCCCAATATATTTTTCTTTAAATGTACATTTATATCACTTCCGTGGACAGTTATCACCCTTTTTTTTCTTGTGACTATAGATAATAAAAATCCAAGGAATCCAGAAGTTGTAGCAAAATGAGAATGAATTAAGTCAATTTTATTTTTCCTTATAATATAAATCCCCTTAAAGAATCCAAATATTATGAAAAAAATTCCTCTGAACTTATTAGGCAATTTTGTAGAATAAACACCTTCTTCAAGAGAGTTAGAATATGTCAAGACAAAAATATTTTGATCAAAATTCTTTAATTCTTTTTTGAGTTGGTTAATATGGGTTGAAATTCCTCCAATCTTTGGGGGATATTCTCCTATCATTAAGATATTCATGAAAAAACTTATATCTTCAACTTTTTTAAACTATTGTGTGAGCGGATTATTGGCTTCCCTTTGGGGAGGAAGCTCCATCCACCTGACCAGAATGTGGCATCGAAAGATGCTTGGGTAAATCCAAGGTAAAGGAACAGAAAAAAACGGCTTAGTCTGATGAATATGATGTAGACAGAATATGGTAACATATTCTAAAACTATTGAGAGGATTAAGAAACGGTGGAATACCTTCCCACATGGTGCAAGACCAAACTAAAACCAATGAGGTCTGGTCCGAGGTTTGTGGTAGGTCGCTAAGTTCAATGCCAATATTACAAAAGATGGGCTATAATCCGCCCACTTAACTTTTTATGGCTCTAATTATGTCAAAAAGTTTTCCCTTATCTTTTTCAAGAATAGTTCCTGTAACGAATATATCCGCTCCGGCAGTAGCAAGTTTCTTTGCAGACTCAGGAGATCTAATGCCCCCTCCTACAATTAGCGGTATATCAATAACTTTTTTTACAAATCCCACCATTTCAGGAGGTACTGTTTCGATAGCTCCAGATCCTGCCTCAAGATAAACAAATCTCATTCCCATATATTGGGCAGCTAGAGAATATGCAGCTGCAATTTGTGGTTTTCTTCTTGGAAGTAAATCAGCTTCCCCTATCCATCCCACTGTTTCACCAGGTTCAACTACTAAATATCCAGTAGGTATCGGTTCAATTTCCGTTTTTTTAACTAAGAAACTTCCTAACGCTTGAGATTTTGTAATAAAATAAGGATTTCTCGAGTTTAAATACGACATAAAGAGAATTGCATCTGCCTTAGATGATACTTGCGCCACACCACCTGGGAAAATTATAACAGGGAGGGTAGTATTTGCTTTAATTGATTCAATTAAAATATCAAGATAATTCCCTAAAGTATGAGTGGATCCTCCAATCAATATAGCGTCACTTCCAGCTTCTTCTGATATTTGAGCTGTACTTTTTGCATCTTCTATAGAAAAACTATCAGGATCAACTAAAGAGAAATGGAGTCTTTCCTTCTGCAATTTATCTAAAAGATATTTTTCAACTTTCCCTGCCATTTATTCACCTTTACATTCCAAGCTTTACTGAGTCTTCTTTCTTAGCCCTTACAATAACAATATCCCCAATAGCAGAGACATCTTTAAATGGTACTGCAATGTTCTCTATGCCTTTTTCTTGCCCAACTGCTAATCCGAATACAACTCCTTCCTTTACTTCAAGAATAATATCATTGACTATACCGATGTACTCGCCTTTTGTATTGTATAATTCGAGTCCATATAATTTAGAAATCCTCATGAATATCCCTTTTATTAATTTTAATACAAGAGTTTATATATTTTTCTAAATAAATTAATGATAATTATCTTAAATAATAAAAGTAAAACTAAAAACAAAAATAAAAATAATAAAGTCTTTTTACATTAAAAGTGCCATTACCGCTTTTTGTGCATGATTTCTATTTTCGGCTTGGTCAAGTACTACTGAATGTGGACCATCAACAACTTCATTTGTTATTTCTTCTCCCCTGTGTGCAGGTAGGCAGTGCATAACTATACAGTCATCTTGTGCCTGTGAAATTAATTTTTCATTAACTTGGTATGGTTTGAATATCTTTACCCTATCTTCGTGCTCCTTATCTTTTCCCATACTTGCCCATACATCTGTGTATATTACATCGGCATCCTTAACCCCTTTGGGGTCATTTGTTACCTCAAGTTTAAGCCCATCTTCTAATGCTAATTTCTCTATTTGTTTATCTGGTTCATAGCCTTTTGGACAGATTACCGTCATTTCCATCCCTACTTTTGCAGATCCAAACATTAGAGAATGGCAAACGTTATTTCCGTCTCCAACAAATGCTAATTTAAGTCCTTTGAATTCTTGTTTCTTTTCAAGGATTGTTTCTAAATCGGCTAGACATTGACAGGGATGTAAAAGATCTGATAAACCATTTATAACAGGAACAGTTGAATGTTTACATAGTTCGATAATGTTGTCATGAGAAAATACTCTAGCCATTATCCCATCGCAGTAACGAGAAAGAACTGCCCCAGTATCCCCAACTGTTTCTCCCCTACCAAGTTGGAGATCTGTTGACGATAAGTACAAAGCATGCCCTCCTAATTGCTTCATTCCTACCTCAAAAGATACCCTAGTCCTCGTTGATGGTTTTTGAAATATCATCGCTAGAGTTTTACCATATAATAATTCATGCTTTTCTCCCGTTTTTTGTTTGATTTTTAACGTTTCAGCAGTTTTCAAAATTTGCCAAATTTCTTCTTTAGTAAGATCATGTAAGGAAGCAAGATGCTTACCTTTCATATTAACTACCATTAAATATCACCTAATGAAGAAAATATAAATTCTTTTTAAATCTGATGACCTTGGTACAACATATTTGACATTCAATGTTTTAAATTAAACATTATTCAAGAGTTCTAAGATAAAATCCGCGGTCAATTTTATTGCTAAGTAATTTTCCATCAAAGTTTCCAAGCCCTATCACTTCATTTTTTATGTTAGAAACTATCACGTATCCTTTTTTAGGCATATTTACTATATTCTTAATGAAGACGTCACGCCCATATAGAAATAAAGAGGCTCCTTTTTCATTCAATTTTAATTTTTTTGTATTGCTACTCATTATCAAATAGCATTCTAAACCCAATAAAAAATTACCTTTTTGAAATTTACCAATTTGTACCCCAATTGAATACAAATTATCATTTATTTTTTCTTTTTGTATTCTCTCAAAAATTAATTTATTGACAAAAAAAACTTCGTCATCAATTATTGTCAACAAGGTATTTCTAGGTAATTCAAAGATTCCTCCATAGTTTTCTATTGTTTTTTTGATAACTTCTAATTTTTTCTCACCTACATTCTTCATTTTATCCCTTACAAGTTTGAAGTATATGCCATTTCAATACGTATCTTTTGACATAATTCTAAAATTTTTTCTATGTCAAAAGATTCTCCGTCATTACCTATCCCTGGACATGATATATCTACATACAAATATATCTTTTCACCATTCTTAAGTACATAAGGTGTATCCGATTCAGAAATAGGATTATAAAAAACTCCTAATGGAAAAAGTCTACAGATCAAAGGTTTGTACTCGTGAATTGTACAATTTCGATCATTTAAAAATACACACCCATTATCCCATATTCTTTTTTCAATAACAAATTTTTTCCTAGAAATGTCATACAAAGCAAATTCTTTATCCGTATTTTTTTCTATTCTTTCAATATCAAATAATGTAAGTGGGACACCTCTGACTCTGCAGCATTCACCACATTGTTTACATTTATATTTTTGACCTGTATATAGCACCAATACTTCTTTCATTGAATCCCTGTTTTTTATTGAGATTTTATAATTATATGTAGTTTCTAACTTAAGATAAGATAGCTTAAGATTTTATCAATTGTAATACTGCATTTCTGGTCTTTTCTCTATCTGCTCCTGCAACAATAACTACATCATGTCCAAGGTATAATCCATTTGGTATATATTCGATCTCTCCAGGAGAGGTATACCAATCTACTTTTGACATTCCTCTTTGAACAAGACCTGCAACAATATTATTCGCAACAGGCCCCCCCACCAGTATAACATTGTTATTTTTTGCAACTGCCTCTATCAATATTTGATCATTTGTTATCAGTTTTTCTGGTTCCCATATATTGATTTTAACATGTTGAAATGCACCAGGTTGCTGTTTTTTGAATATTGCATTAAATCTAACGCTTGCTCCTGACGTATAAAGTCCAGGAAGATTTCCATTATTGTCCAATAATTCCAAGGAATAATCAGGAGAAATTGTAACATTTCTATTAACTTCTGGATTTAAGATACTTAATGGATTTTGATTTTGATCTATGAATATTTTCAAATTATTTGAATCTGTTGTATCGCATCGAAGATTAATTAAGCCTATAGACTGATCATATGCAAATTTACCAGTATTTCCTGCATTATCTTTCCAAATTAAATCCATTGAAGAAGGATTTAACGTAATTGATTGCCCATTAAAAGCTTCCATCTGCTTTGATCCTGATATGGTAACATAAACATAATTTTCGTAATATGCCTCATTTTGAATTTTAGTTATTATTAAATTTCCAGAGATTAAGTCCATAGAAGCTGCATTTTTACCGACTACAATTATTGAATGTGGTTGGCCATTGGTAGTATTGACAAAAAAGGATCTTGGGATTTCAGTAGATGCAATTGGGTAAGTAAAAAAAAACTGAAATACTAATATTATTGAAAGAATTATTTTAAATTTAGTCGTCATAGATTTATTATATCATTTTAATTTTTATATCTTGCTATTAAGATACATATTAATAATAATTTTTCAATCCTTCATAAGCCTCATTAATTTCTTTTAAAATACTTTCTTTAATTATTTTTTCTTTTTCATCTTGAGTTGTATCTGGGTGGTAATACTTAGAAAGATCTTTCCATCTGCGTTTAATTTCTTCTGCAGTAGTATCCATATCTAATTTTAAGACTTTTAGATATGAAATCAAAGATAAAGAATCTTCTTCAGGAAAATAAGGTATTTCTAATGGATAAACTACGCTAGTTTCATAAAATTCATTGCCTTTATAATTACAAAAGGCTCTAATTTCAAAAATATCTTCACTTTTAGGTTTAATCGTGACCATATAAGATTTATATTCTAATGGTTTAAGAGAGGGTATGGTATCTTCAATTTTTGAGAGATTTAAATCTCTATTCTTTTCAACTAAGAAGGATATATCACGGGCTTCCATATCTCCATTATTAATCAAGTAAATATTTATCTCAGAATTTTTTTTTCTCTCCAAAGAGTTTAGGATATAAAATATGCATCTAATACTCGGTCGACCTATATCTTCCTCTACCTTGATTTTTAAGGTATCAAGACTCTCAGCTAAACTATTAGCTCGAATTAAGAGTTCTTTTATGAATACATTAGAAGAAGAAATAGACCTTTTTCCATAGTTTTCTAAAAATGAAGAGTAGTCTTCGTCTATTAGTAATATATCATGAAAAAGGCCTTCAAATATATCTTTATAAAAATTATAGTTTCTTCCTGAATCTTTTTTTAACAATAAATTCTGGCCAATTTTTTCGTAGTCGAATATGCAATTTGACAATACTTCTTTTAATGACTTAATTTTATCTTCTACTTTTTTTCTTTCAAAATATAGTAGCTTAATATTCTCTATATATTTTAAAGACTGCTGTTCCATATCAAGCATCTTTAAAGCATATGAAATATTTTCAAGAGAGGGTATACTTTCAGGATTTTCGTTTAAGCATATCTGTAACAAATTTATTGAATCTTCAATTTGTTTTTTGCCATTTTCTATCATTAGCTGTGCCCTCGTATATACAAAGTCAAAATCACCCCATTCTTTCAGAATTGAGATGGCTTCATCAAGTTTACCTATTTTTTGCAATGCAATTGCAAGATTAATTATAGCATTTTTATTATTTTTCTCTTCATTTAAAACTTTTTTAAAATAATTGGCCGCTTCGGAATATTTCCCTATCTTTGATAGAGAAATTCCCTTATTATAAAGAGTTTTAGTATCTTCTTGTTTTTTTAGTGCTAAATCATAAAAATTTAAAGCCTCTTCAGGTTTTCCCAGTTTATCAAATGATATACCAATGTTAGTAATTACGTCAAAGTCATCAGGAGAAATAGATCTTGCCTTTTCAAAACAATCTATTGCATCTTTATGCTTCCCCATCCTATCTAATATTATGCCTTTAGAGTTCCAGTAAGACGAAGACTCAATTAAATTAGACACAAGTCTAGAGGAAAATATACATTTAAAAGAGTTTTTATGTATAAGTAGTTATGTACCAAAAAAAAGATGGCCATTATAGAATGGCAAAGAAAGAGGGGTACAAGTCCAGAGCATCATTTAAATTAATTCAACTTAATAAAAAATTTAATCTAATAAAGAAGGGATATTGTGTTTTGGATTTGGGAGCTGCGCCAGGAGGATGGATGCAAATTGCGTCTGCATTAGTTGGAGATAAAGGGCTTGTAGTGGGTATTGATTTAAAACTAATAAAAGATAAATTTCCTAATTCTTATTTTATTCAAGGAGATATATTTGAAGAGAATATATTTAAAAAAATAAAGGAGATTAAAGGAGAGTATGATGCAATTATTTCAGATCTTTCTCCAAAGATTTCTGGTATTAGATCTTTAGATCATCAAAAATCTATTGAGCTTAGCTATAGAGTTCTTGAATTATCATCAATTTTACTTCAATATAAAGGAAATTTATTAATAAAAATATTCCAAGGTGAATTTACAAAAGAGTTAATAGATAATCTAAAAAATGAATTTTACTATGTTAAAATATCAAAACCCGAATCATCAAGATCTGCAAGTAGAGAAACATATGTAATATGTAAAGGTTATAAAAAGAGAAAATTAAAAATAGAAGATACAGAATTAACCGAAGAGAGCGCCTAAGCCTTCAAGTGCTGATTCGTCTGCTTCTTCTTTCTTTTCTTCCTTCTTTGATTCTGCAGAAGGCTTTTGATCTGAAGCACCTGTTGCTGGTGCTGCTGCGGGTGCATGTGCAACTGGCATTGAAGCAGAGCTTATAGCTTCCTCAATATCTACACCTTCTAATGAAGATACAAGAGCTTTAATTCTGGCCTCATCTACTGCCACTCCCGCGGCCTTTAAAACATTGCTTAAATTTGCTTCAGTTATTTCCTTCTTAGCCTCATGAAGGATCATCGCAGCATATACATATTCCATAATCACACCTCCATATATTAACCAAATAGGGCCCCTAGACCTTCTAATCCAGCGTCCCCATCTTTATCTTTATTATCTTTAGCTTCTTCAATTTTATGCTCGGCTACTTTTTTTTCAGTAGGAGCTGCTGATTGAAATACATTCAACTTATTTTTAAGGTCGTCGTCCAAAGCTGCACTATTAAGTAATTTAGACAAACTAAGAACTTGAGAAACGCTCTTTGACATTATTGGACCGATTGTTTCTGGAGAAACTATGTTTGCACCAATTGCCAATGATTTTGTTTTGATAGCGGCCTGTTGAATCAACAACTTAACACTGTGTTTTGTAAATATTTTTCTATCAAAGGTTAATGCTAAAGCATTTGAGAATGCCTTGATTATGTTGTTTCTAGTTTCAACATCATCTATGCTGAGTACTTCTCCCTTAAATACTAGTCCTTCTTCAAAAGCAGCTGTTAAATTTGCACCAACTTCCATTGGTTCAATTTTGAGTTGAGAAAGTATCTCACTAACTTTTTTAGATATTGTTTCTCCGTGTTTAACGAAAACTGTATCTCTTTCAATGGATATAGACCCTTTGTCAATTTTAGCTGGAACTCCAAGTGATTGAAGTTCACTTACAAGTGGGCCGGGGGGCAATCCTGTGCTCCCTTGATGGAGAACTATATCTGTCTTTGCAATATCACCTGGTTTTGCTGGTGCAGGGGATTTTGATTTTAGTAAAAGTCGATATATTTTAAAGGGATTCTCATTAGAAAAAATGAATGCTGCTCCTGCGCCAATGTAATCTTTAAGGGATTCTTTTTCTGTTTTTTCAAGAGCTATCTTCATTAAATTATTTTTAGACATTCTAAATGTTACTTTACCCCTTAGATCTTCTCGTATATTCTGTAATTGTTTTGCAGGGATACTTTGGAGATCAACCACTCCCACAACAGGAGATGATTCAATCATATCCCTAAGAGATTTGACCTCTTCAGTTTTCCAATCAGCTACACTCCCTTTTACCACTACTCTTCCCTTCATCTAAAGTCCTCCAGTTTTATTGCGGGCCCCATTGTGGTCTTAATATAAATAGATTTTATATTATCAAATCCTTTCTCAAGTTTCTTCTCAAAGAATTTGATAACTTCTGAAATATTTTCAGCTAGTACTTCATCATCCATTTTTTCGGAGCCAACTAAAGTGTGTATTACCGGCTGATTAGTACTTTTTAGTTTAACTGTTTTTTTCAATTTGTTTAACATAGGGTCAAGTGGAGCAGTTGGAGGCAAAGGTGCAGGTGTTTTCCCTCTTGGCGCAAAAATTGGACCCAGTGATTTTCCAACTAGGGCCATATAATCTGTTTGCGCTATGAAAAAATCATGAGAATTTGCAATTTTTTTAGCAAGTTTTTTGTCTTTTGCAAATTTTTCAATATCTTCTTGATCAAATACAGACAAGTTTTCCTTTTTAGCTCTTAAAGCCATATCACCAGAGGCAAAGACTCCAATTTTAACATCTTTACCTCTTCCATTTGGTAAAACAAAGTCTTCTTTGATACGATTCTGTGTTTTTTTCATATCTAGTCCTTGAAGATTTATACCCATCTCCATTGACTGCGTGAAGTTCCTCGGCTTTGAATCTTCCTTTGCCTTCTTCACCGCTCGTATTATGGCATCTTTCAAGATGATTCCTCCTTATTTAATTAAATTATTATATTTTCCTTCTTTTATCTCATTTTGTACTACTCTTGGATCCTTTCCTTCACAAGTAATTCCCATTGAAATACATGTTCCAAGTATTTCTTTCACAACTCCCGCAATAGAAGGAGATAATGAAGAAGGTTCCTTCATTTTAGCTATTTTAACAAGCGCATCTATACTTATATCCCCGACTTTACTTGTAGATGGTGTAGAGGATCCTTTTTCTAATTTAAGGTCTTTTAAGATTAATGCAGATGCAGGTGGAACTCCAACTTCAATTCTAAAGTTCTTTTTTTCGTCGACAAAAATTTTAACTGGAACTTTCATTCCTTGAAAGTCTTTCGTTTTTTCGTTTATTTCTGCAACGACTTTTCCTACATTAATACCAAGTGGCCCTAATGCAGGTCCCAGTGGTGGACCCGCTGTAGCCTTTCCTCCATCAACAAGTGAGGTGACAGATCTCTCTTTTCCCATTATATCACCATTAGCTCTTTTTCTCTATAATCCTGACATAATCTCCTTTAACAGTAACTGGTATAGGCACCATTGCCTCAAGAAGCTCAACTGTAAGTTCTTCTTTTCCCTTATCTACTCTTATAATTTTAGCCTTCTCGCCTTTAAACGGTCCAGCAATTAATTCTACAATGTCACCTTTAGTAAGACCTGTTACTGATGGCTTAGCCTCTAAGAAATGACTAATTTCATCAAAGGCAATTTTACCTTCAAGAATCCCTCTTACATTTCGAAGGCCTTGAATAGCTTCTTCTACAGCCCCTTTATCACTCGCCTCAATGAAAACATACCCTTTTAAGGTTTCTGGTGCTAAGACTGCATAAATTTTAAGATTGTTAGTTTTTACTTTTCCCTCTATCATCTTTGCTACATTCTGTTCTTGATTAACAGCTACCTTTAACGCAAAGATTGGATTTTCGTCGTCATCCATTATGCTCTCTCCCACAATAACAACAAAATCAAAGGTATTTAAAGATTTAAAAAGTTTAGCCTTAGTAAAAGGAATTTACGCTCCAATATTTTGGATTATGACTGAAAAGAATTTTATAATATATCCTATTATTCCAATCAGAACCATTCCAATTCCCGTAACTTTGGAAGTAAGTGAATATTCCTTTTTTCCAGGCTTCTTAGCAAGTTTTAGTACTCTTGTGTACTCGGAAATCCAACTTCTTGCTCTTTCTTTTTTCTTTAGATTAGCCTCTGCCATGAGGCTAATTATTAAGAATCCTTTTTAAATGTATTCTATCCCGAGATCTATCCCTCTAACTGGTGTTTCACTCTCGATTAGCATTTCAGTTTCTTTTCTTCCAAATATATATGGTGACTTAACTCCTGAAAGTACTACCATAACTCTGAGTCCGTTTTTAACATCCTCGTTTATCATTGCACCCCATATAATTTGGGCATCTGGCTCGAGCTCATTTGTTACATGTTCAACAATTTTTTCAGCCTCTTCCAGCTTCATGTTTGAACTTCCAGTAATATTTATCAAAGCTCCTTTGGCACCAGTTACATCTACGTCAATAAGAGGACTACTCAAAGCTTCAGTAATAGCTTCTTTAGCTCTATTCTCTGTATCAGACTCCCCTATCCCGATCATTGCAACGTCACCTTCTTTCATTACAGATCTGACATCTGCGAAATCAACGTTTACAAGTCCTGGCTTAGTAATTAATTCAGCAATCCCCCCTACCGCCCTTATCAAAATATCATCTGAAACTTTAAAAGCAGCATTTATTGGTAATCCTGGCGCAATATCTAGCAATTTATCATTTGGGATTACTATTACAGTATCTGTAACTTTTCTTAATTTCTCGAGTCCTTTTTCTGCATTTCTTTGTCTTCTTAAGCCTTCAACAGTAAAGGGTAAGGTAACTACTGCAACTGTAAGCGCTCCAAGTTTTTTTGCTATTTCTGATATCACAGGTGCAGAGCCTGTACCAGTGCCCCCACCGAGCCCACATGTGACAAAAACCATGTCGCTTCCTTCAAGTACATCTTTAATTACCCTCTCATCTTCTCTTGCAGATTCTTCTCCTACTTTAGGATCATTACCTGCACCTAATCCTCTTGTTACCTCTTTTCCAATCAAAATCTTTTTGTCAGCTCGGGTGTGCAATAAATCTTGGGCATCGGTATTAACTGCTATTGCTTCAACTCCGATTACTCCAGTTTCCATTAATCTATCAATTGCATTGGAGCCTGCTCCACCTGTTCCAATTACTTTAATTTTGGCCCTTGATTCTCTGAGTACCCGTTCGAGTTCTTCGTCTACAGAAGTATAGCGATGATCTTTAATTATTTCTTTTTCTGTTACTGCCCTCTCAATGGCCTCTTCAATAACAGATCTCATTTAACTCCCCCTCATAATTAAATATAGCTACTTATTATTGGTAATATAAAACTTCTATTTGTAATCTATGTATGTTAATAGTATATAAAGCTTTTGCTTAATAATACTAGTTATAATGCTTCTCTTTAGTGGTAATCTCTATTCTTTTACAATATCACTTGCTTTAACAAATGGTATATCCCTATTTGTAAGCTTGTCTTTTAAATCTGACCGTTCTTTAATACCTTTCCAATCTAAAATAATTAAATCAATATCTGTACTTTTTAATAATAATTCAGAAAGTATTGACTCATTAACTGGAGTATTATATTTTGCAATTACATGACCTATAGCGATATCTGTATTTATCATTATTTCAGTAAATTTTGGACAGTAATGTCCCCCTCCAATACCTGCGGCAACTCTAAAAGGAGTTTTATTTTGATCGTATGAAAGTGAATTATAAATTGCTGAAGCAATTACCTCTCCTGCTTCTTTTATTCCCCAATATGTTTTGTCACTTCCAATCTCAATAAAGGTAGTAGGAAGTCCAGTTAAGGGCCCATGATGTGTAGCTTCAAGTGAAACTTCAAATGAAATGTCAATATTTTTTGACAATTTCAATATCTCATTTAACACTATTTTTTGGAATATCGGATTAGAAGGGGATACTTGGCCATCTACACCACCATATTCAGCCTTTCCAAAATTCCCAGGCGTATGACAAGTCAAAGTAGGAATTTTGGCCACGGACTTATGTCTTGATGCAAAAAAAATAGAATCAATATATCCGAGACCATATTCATTTATTTCTTCTTGAATTATTTTTTCAGGAAAATCTGTGTATATAGTTTCACTTTTTATTCTAACAAGTAATATCTCTTTATTAGTATCATAGAAATAATCATTTTTAAGTTGTTCAAATGGATATTTTTCTAATAAATTCTCTCGAATATTTTCTCCAGCTTTATCTAATTCTGAGCTTATTATTAATTTCATCTGTGTACCCCAAATATTAAAAATAACGCCACGTATAATGTTTATAAATTTAATGAGGATTACATTGAGAGAATTCTGATTTATTTCAATTTGTTCTCACTATTAGTTTAATTAACACGCCAATAATAAGTTTAGTTATTCTAACGACATTATTAGATTTTCTATTGAGGAAAGACATGGAAAATCACTAATAGTGTATGATACATTAGCAGAGATTAACAAGCATGTAAACTAGAAGACATTTACACAAATAGTTTCTAACTTTTTACGACGACAAATGTTATAAACGAAGAATATCCAAGCATATGGCAAAATATGAAAAAAACACAAGAAGGGAGAAAAATCTTTAGAATTGAGCCTAAGATATTTTATATAATGATTGATTGTTGGGCCACTATTATTAACTCCATTAATAGCCGTAATAGGAGCAATTGCAACTATATTTACAGAGGAGGATTTACTCGGGTAATAAGATAATCTTTATATTCTTATAATTTCCGGAATATACTTACCTTTGTATCTTTTCTTTGAAACGTTCAAATATTTTAGATATGTCTATCTCAAATGCAGAAACTGGCATTTCTAATTTAAAGTTATATAGCACTTCAGGATTTAACTCTCCCATTCTACCGATATATTCCCCCTCCATTTCTAAAGAGCAAGATCTCCCTTGGATAAAATAAGGATAGCTATCTTCATTAACAGAGTATTGAATCCCAAATGAGGTAAGAAGTCCATTTAATATACCTTTTATTTCAGAAAAGTTTGCCTTAGGATGACAAGTGACACAAGAAAGAAATTGTTTTTCAACTAAACTTTGATCAGGTACAACTACACCAACTTCAAAAATATTTTGAGGATATTCATAATGAGAATTTGAAGCTAATGTTTTTATTAACAAAGGCAATAAACTACACCTAACAGTATCAAATTCTGTATTTACTGCATTCCTTGTCTTTACAAGTTTTCTTTTGTTTTCAAGCATTTTAGTAATTAAGACATCTTCATTTGAAAGAATATAGTTTTTTACTTCAAAGAAATTGAATCCAATCATCAATTCTTCAATTTTTCTAAGGAATATTTCAATAGGATTTTCTTGCCCTATTGTAGCTATATCGGGAATTTCAGGTACGAAATTTTCAAATCCATAAGCAATTGAAATATCTTCAACTAGATCAATTGGATGAATAATATCTGCCCTATAGGGAGGGATTTCTACAATAACTTTATTATTAGATTTAGAAGAAACTCCATATCTCATTTTAAGTAATAAGTTAACAGTTTCATCTTCAGATAAATCTAGTCCAAGAATCTTATTTGAATAAGATATATCTAATTCAATTTTTTCTCGATTAAGATTTGGGTATGTCAATTCTTTTCCTTCATCACTTAGTTTAAAGGAATATATTTCTCCCTTCCTAATAAAAAGACCCATTAAAATTATGTTTAGTGCATATTCAATACTTTTTCTATGTGTACCTGTTATGTCAATAAATAGATTTTTTGTTTTTTCAGTAACTTTTGTGTGGTCTCCATTGATAATTGGAGGCATAGATAATACTTGGCCCTTATTGTCAATCCATATAGGGCACTCTTTAAACTCAGATACTAGATGCGCGTATTCAATTCCTTTGGGGTGAATCTTTAATATTTCATCTATGGTAAGAGTTTTATCAAATTCTAGGGGTACAAATGTGAAATCTCTTGGCATGGTAGTATATTTAATTGGAAATTCAATTTTATCCAGATCATGAACACCTATTGCAACTTTTTTTCTATTTCTCCCATGCGTTATATGTAGCTTTTCTTGAATCTGCATCAGTGATCTAATTGTATTATCATCAAAATTGATTTCTTTTACAATAGCACCTACTGCAAATGGTCTGACTGATTTCACTTTTGGATCGACAGCTCCCTTGTAAGTGGAATTATGAACATTAAATTCAATTGGGCCTTCTTCAATTCCCATAAAACCCTTCATGGCATTGGTAAAACCTTCAATTGACAACATGTCAGGCCTATCTGGAAAAACTTCAACTACTATCTCAGGATCGACTTTTTCTAAATCTGTGCCAATCATGGATATTCTTTCACTTAAAGTTTGATCGTCAACAGACTTTCCTAGTAACGAAATAAATTCTGTCTTATCAAAATTAACAGTAGGCATCTTCATCATCCTTTTATCCAAATAGGTAATTTTTTCATCATATCAAGGTCATTCGTATATTTTTGTCGTATATCTGTCAATCCATAATAATCCATTATAAGTCTCCCAAATCCTGGGCCCCAAGCTAGTACAGGAACATCCCTTCCTAGAAGAGGAACAACTACTTCGGGTCTAAAAATTCCTGCACCTAATAGCTCTACCCATTCTCCTTTAGTTCTATTATATATGTCTACCTCAATACTTGGCTCAGTATAAGGAAAGTATGCAGGCCTAAATCTAATTTTAGAGTGTCCCAATTTATTTAGAAAACGTTTAAGATAACCTAATAGATGTTTGAAGTTAGCATCTTCATCAACTACTATCCCATCAGTCTGATAAAATTCAAAAAGATGTTTCCAATCAAGTTTTTCATTCCTAAATACCTTACCAACTGAGAAGAATTTTGCAGGCAAATCATCTAGTTTTAAAGTACTAAGAGTTCGTACAGATAAAGAGGTAGTATGGGTTCTTAGAACATATTCTTTGCTAACTCTTTTATCCCAATTATACCCCCAACCTTTTGAATTGATACCTCCTCCATGCTCATGCATTGCACAAACCTTATCTGAGAACTTTGGATCAATCTGGCCCTGTCTAGGGGATTCTATAAAAAATGTGTCCTGCATATCTCTTGCAGGATGATCTTGCGGTTGGAACAATGCATCAAAAACCCAGAAAGATGTGTCTATCATTGGACCTGACATTTCCTTAAATCCCATCTCAAGCCATATTTTTCGAATATATTCAATTGCTTGATTTACAAAGTGCTTTTTTGCTGGGTAATAAGTCTTAACATCAGATGAAATATCAAATCTCTTTAAAGTAAAAGCCCTCCAGTTCTGATTTTTCAGCATTTCAGGAGTTAATTCTGATATCTCTTCGGTTATTTCAATCCCTTTTGATAATTCAAGTTTTCCCAATTCAGTAAGGTATACTTTTCTAATAACATTTAATTTTTTTTCAACAAGCTTTCTTTTTATAAGAATATTAATTAAATTATCGTTAACAATTTTTTTCTTAGAAATATCTTCTAGTGCAATTTCTTCATGCGTTTTTTCATTCAAAGCCATATTGCCTTTATCAGTTATGAAGAATGATAAGGAACCATTAGTTTTCTCAATAGATATCCATCCATTTTTTCTTGCTATCCCTATAGCAATGTTCTTTTCTTCCTCAGATAATTGAACTTTGGATATAGGGATTTTTTCCTTTAATCCTTTGATGAATATTTTTTCAATCAAGCCGTTAGTTATACTTTTTTGACCATCTTCTGTTAAAATTAAATTGGAAATATTTCTTTCATCAACTACTACTAAGTCCTTACTAGACAAGTAGAGAAGAGTTCTCATTACTGCTACTTCAGGCAAATTAGAAATATTTGCAATTTCTTCAGGATTTGATTCTCCGTTTAATTCACCCAATAGCTTTAGAATAATTTTTTCTTGCTTCGAAAGCATCGAATTCACTTCTTAATCTTCTTAAATTCAATTGTACATGGACCGCCGTTTATGAATTGAGGTTTATATTCCCACTTCTTTGATTCGCCAGGTTTTGAATTTTCTATTGCCCCTATTATCACCATTGCTCTATTGCATGCTAACTTATCTACTTTATCTTCAGAAGATAACAAATTACAATGTTCGTTGTATGGACATTTATTAACGGTATACACAAAATTTTCACTATCGCCATGAATTTTATGATCTTTTTTGTCCATGAATCCCGTTTTGGAAACCTCTTCAACATACATCTTAGCAGCATCGAAACCTTCAAGATCATATTTAAACTCTGCTCCAAGTTCTTTCCATTTGGCGATAAAAGGTCGGAGAGAAATAATAATCCATTGTCTATAAAATGCTTCAGGTTTACCAAAAAAGCTGTTTGCTGTTTTCTCAATACCATAAACCCATGCGTTCATTACAGTCATGACGGCATCAATTTTTTTTTCAAGGTCCTTACATTCTTCAGACAATAAATCACCTACTAATCTGCATAAAGGAGGAGTAGTCGTTTATAAATCTTTTCTAATAACTAGTATGGTCAAATAATTACAATTTGGTAAAAACATAAACATCTTTTTTCCATGATTAGTTCCTAATCTAATATATTATTTACAAAATCAAAAAATATATACATTTAAGATTTCTGGAAGTTAAGGCCATCTTTTCACAAATAATCTTCTAATAGTCGTTCAATTAATAATCCTAGTATGGCCAATGAAAATAAGCAAATATATAAAATAACTACATTAATAAAATAGTAAGATTTTAAAATAGTAAAATGTATTTAATATATAGTTGATTCTATGATAGGAAGAAATACTCACATTGTTCAATGTAGGATGGGAGGGGGCATGGGGCTTGGAGGAGGGCTTGCCCAAAGAGGTACATTTGCAGATGCAGGTAGAGATATTATTGCTATAGCAATGAGCCCCGGTAGGAGACATATCACAAAGCCAATATGTGAAATAACATATGCAATGAGAGAGGCGGGTATTAAAACAAGCGTCATGGTGTTGAATGCTGGAAATGGTGTTCCGCCAGAAGCTCCTTCCTCAGGAGTAAGTGTTCTTTTTGGGATTGAAGAAAAAGAAGTGGAAATATTAAACGAATTTAAACTTGCAATTATACATCTTGGAAATATTAGAACACATGTTATCTATAAAGCCAAGTTTATCTTAGATCTTGTTCCAATTGATGCCATAATAGCCTGCCAAGCACCTGTTACTTTTGAAGATTTTGAAAAAATAGGTGTAAAGACGATTAACAATAATAATGGAGCAACTAAAGGGAAGATTGTAGATATTGTTAGTGGTATAATTAGAGGTCAAAGCTGTCCTCAAGAAAAGCTTGACGAAATTATCTCTAAAGTAAAAAGAAACGTTCATCATGATAGCAATAGTATTTGATAAATCAGGGACACTTGTTGATACCAAAAGAGTATCAAAAGATATGGAAAGTAGTGAATTTATTTACCATAAATCGTGCTTAGAGCTAATTGAAAATAATCCCAATCTATATTTAGTGACAATCTCTACGGATCCAAGAGAAACTTTTTTACTGGAGGACCCTAAAAAAAATCTCGGAAACTCAATTAAAGATTTTAATATAGGCTTTGAGGTAGTTTTTAGAGGTATTGATGCAATTATTGATAAAAATAAAATTCTTAAATGGGCAGAAAGAATTTCTATTGAAGAGGTAAATGAAACATTAAAAAAACTAAAAAAGGAATTTGATGTTTGCACTCTCGTAGGATGTGGGATGGTAGTAGACTCTAAAAAAGAAAAAATTACCCATATAGTTGCATCATCCGGGAAGATAAAAGAAGGTGTTTTTGAGTTATTTGACTTTCTTCAGCTTGAAGGTATGGATATTTACCTAGCCACAGGAGACAATCCATGTTCAGTTTATCCTCTAGCAAAAAGACTTGGGATAATGGATAGCTTTGTTTTCTCACAAGTAGACCCAGAAGGCAAGAGAAAAATTATATCAAATCTAAAAAAGAACTACGAACAAGTAATTATGGTAGGAGACGATATTAATGACAAAGGTGCTTTTGAAGAAGCTGATTTGAGTTTTTTAATACTAGAGGGAGAAGCAGAAAGAAAAAATGAATTAAAAACAATAGTTAATTATATAGTAAGCGAACCGTTAGAATTAAAAGAAATATTAAGAAGATTTAAGATTTAAAAATACATGTCAAGAGTCTTCTGTTTCAAAGTATTCTCAAGAGAAAATTCTATCCTTTCAATTCCCTTTTCTACCCTTAATTCTGAAAATTCATACTTGTCACATAGTATGCTTAATATTTTATCTTTTTTGGGTCTTTCAAAAGAAATGTTATAGCTATCGGAAACTTCTGGATTAAGAAATAGATCTATTATTTGATCAAACTCCCCATATTCCCCAAATTTATCATTTTTCACAATTTCAAGAGCTTTCTTGGGTCCAATCCCCTTTATACCCCCAGGATTATAATCTGTTCCAATCAGTATCGCAACTTCAATGAGTTGCTTCCTTGAAAGATTTAGAGAATTTAGCACAACTTGATTATCTATAATTTCAGGTACAACATCAACAAATAGTTCTTTTCCTGGAATTTTTCTTTTTCCAGAAATAGTTAGATTTCTTATTAATACAGGGGCCCCAAAAAGAATTGAATCGTAGTCCTGAGATGCCGACAAATCTGCATCTCCATTTAAAACTACATGTGCAGCCTGTGCCTCTCCTTCTGAGGGTGCTTTGATATAAGGAATCCCCATTGATTTCAAAAGCTCTTTAGAACTAGTTACCATGTCTTCTTTTAAAAATGAAGTCATTTGGGAATATTTTTTTGCCTCTGTTAAATCCCCTCTTGATTTTGCATCGATAAATTTTTCTCTTGCTTCTTCTTTAATTTCTTTTCTTTTTTCAATTGTTTGAAATTTTAGTTCAGGCGGATTACCATCAAAAACATATATTGGACTTATCCCTTGCTCAATAAAATTAACACTCCTATAAAAAAGACCGGATAGATGAGATGTAATTTCTCCTTTAGAATTTTTTAGAGACGTTCCATCTCTTTGTCTTATGATAGCTAAAAATTGGTAAAGTGCATTATATGCATCGATCGCCACACTTTTACCCTTTAGGTCAGAAATATCGATTTTTTTTTTAGAAACAATTTCGCCCAGATTTACGCCCATAAGGCTAATCCCTTACAACAGTTATTGGAATTACTCCTTTCTTCATTTCTCCTTGTGCAATTCTAATTGGATCGAGTAAAGATGTTTTAATTAATATAGGTGCACCTAGAGAAATCTGAAGGGCTCTAGCCCCAATAATCCTAACTTTCTCATATTTTGTATAGTTCAATGACTCCACCGTTGTTAAATGAATATAAAGGGATTATAAATTTTATTGTTACATTTAAAATTGGAGCAGATCTCTTGAAAGAATGAATTTAGTCTCCTAGCGTATTCTCTCCTTTTTTTATTTTATCGATAATAGTACTAAATAGTTCAATGAATTTTTCCCTATCCTCTGTGTTGTATGTTTGCATTATACTAATATGTATCGCTAGAACTTTCTCTAACACTTGTATATGTTCCTCTGCAGTTTTTATGGATTCTATTAAATCTCTTGTTTTTCTAAGAAGAACATGTTGTGCATACGAAAGCTTTGTTGCAACAAAGTAAACTTTTGCCATACCAATTCTTCTATAATCAACTAATCCAATTGCTCTCATTATTTCAAGATATTTAACGGCGGTGGCCCTCGACATGTTAAGATTATCTGCAATCTCTGAAGGAGTAGCACCTATTTTTACACCTTTAAGATACTCAATAATGGCCTCTTCGGCATTTTCTTCCATTGATGCTCACCATCCTTATCTCTAACGTTAATATATATAAATGTTACTACTATCAGTATTCAAAAAAATAGATTTATTTTAAACTAATACTAAAAATATTCGTGTCCATTGAATTTAATTTATTATATTAATGATAAATTAAAATTAAATTTAGCATGAATTATTTATATAATAATATTAAAAATAGTATATGATAAATATTAAATTTATCATAGTGTCTACTCTATTAAATTAAGATAAAGCTAAACCATATTGAATATAAATATTAATAATCATTATTAAAAAATAATATTAAAGTACTATAAATCAATAAATAGAAAGATTTATATACTATTGTATTACAATAATAATAAAGGTGATTAAGTTGAAAAAAAAGGTAAAATCTAAGGTTCCAATTGCGATAATAATACCAATAATAGTATTAGATATATTATTTAGAGGAGAAAAGTCAAGTTCCACTAGACTTTTTTGCTAATCTTTAAGTTTTAGAGATACTCTTTGAATGTTATTGCCTAATGGGCACTCGAGTTTCTCTTTAACTTTTAAAATAAGAAATTTATCTCCTATTGCTACTCCTTCTGGAATACAAAAATCATGATACTGACATATTTCATTACATGAAAATGAATATATTCCAGTTGCACCTTCAATTGCATATTTCTTAGGAATTGCAGCTTCAATTTGGGACTCTTTTACTTCAACTATTTTAACTCCAGAATCATGGATTTTGCATGGGTGCTCAATATTTCTTACAGAAGTTACTGTGTATATCCTTCCCGGCTTTAAATTATCAACACATGTTTTAAAAAATCTACAATCTTTGCATTCTGTATCCCCCTTCCCAGCAACAAAAGAAAATCCAGCTTTTGCAAGATTTTTTGGGAGGAGTGTCAGAATCACTCAATTACCCCCGTGACCTTAGCGAGTTTAGTAGCTGCTTTTTCAGTGAGGCCACTCTCCCCAAGTATAGTATACCTATCTCTGATCTTATGTGCCATTGTTAAAGCTTTAATTATTTCTTGATCTGTAACTCCAAGTTCCGCAGCAGTTGTAGGGGCTTTTAATTTTTCCAATGCTTCTTTTATAGCTCTGTATTCATCTTCTCTGTGAAGATACATAGTCATTATAGCCCCAACTCCGCATTGTTCCCCATGCATTGCAGGTTTTTCTGCAATCATGTCAAGTGCGTGTGCAAATGCATGTTCTGCTCCTGAAGCAGGTCTTGATGAGCTTGCTATGCTCATAGCTACTCCAGAGGATATAAGCCCTTTTAGAACTTTTCTTGCAGATTCCTCTAATCCTTCTTTTATAGCATCTGCATTATCAATTACCACTTTCGCACTCATGGAAGACAAAGCTGCAGCATGCTCACTATAGTATTCACCTTTTAGTTTATGAGCAAGTTGCCAATCTAAAACAGCGGTACAGTTGGAAATTAAATCTGCACATCCAGAAGCTAGGAATCTATATGGTGCTTGAGATACAATTTTAGTATCTGCAATAATAGCTATTGGAGGTTGTGCCTCAATAGATAATTTTTTTTCTCCATCACGAATTGATGCTCGAGAAGAAGCTATTCCATCATGGGATGCTACAGTCGGATAGCTAATAAATGGTATAGACACATTAAAAGATGCAAGCTTTCCAACATCTATAACTGAGCCGCCGCCAATTGAGATTAATACATCATATTTTCCTTCCTTCAAAAAGTCAGCGACAGAGTTTACCTCTTCCAACGTAGAAGTTGCCACATGACGATGCTCACAATTTAAATCGTCGGATACTTTTTTCCCAATTATCTTTCTTGTTACAAGATCATCAAGTATAACTGGATTTTCGTATCCTAATCTCTCGACAGTTGTTTTAACTGAGCTCCATAAATCTGAGCCTATTACAACCATTCTTGAAAGATTAATTGTGTGGATAGGATTTTCCATAAAATTTACTGTTTAATATCATTAATAAATCTTTTGAATCAAAAAAGAGAGGGTAATAATGTATTTCTAAATCCAGGCCCAAATCCAAGTATGAAAATTAATACTTTTATTGAAAGGTAAAAATTATTAATCATAAAAGCTGTAATCTTAAGTCTATATTTAGAAATTTTAATTTCTTTTTCTTTAAAATTATTTTGTTCCTCTTTATACAGTGTGTCTAGTAAGTAGATTACAATAAGTATCAATATTAATTTTAAAGGGATCATAATTAAAGCTGTTCCTGAAATATTAATTAAAAAAAGAGGCAACAGGTGCTCTTCTCCAAATCCATAGTAATCAATTGCTATGAAGGTGGCACATCCATCGAGTAAATGCCCAAATAATATAGCAATGTTCTCAAATTCTTTAATTGGCTTATAAAAAAGAGGGGATATGATATATACCGCTAATGTAATTATTGTAGCCATAGAAAGAGGAACTAAAATTCTTAAAGGGTGATTAAAAAAAGGAATTAGATTATATAAAAAATAAAGCATCCCAATAAATCCAACTGCAAACGTAAGTTTCCAATAGGACAAAATATCTCTTTTTTCAAGCTGATATCCAATCAATACCATGAAAAATGCAAGAATAAATGTAATTACATAAACACCCGGGGTTATATTCCAAAGTTTTGACCTCTCATAAAATCCAACGTCCGTCAATACTCTTATTGCAATCGCTAATATCATATAAGGAGATATTGCAACTATGAATGTCTTATCTATTTTTATTTTATTAAAAAGAAATTTTAATGCAAAAGTCAATAAGACTAAAAGTATTCCTATGTAAATAAAGTAGTCTTGAGGATTATATACTCCCATGGAAAGATAAATAATTAGTTTGTTAAAAAGTTTATGGTTTTTTTCTCAATACATCAATCATCTTTTGGTATACTTCTTTTTCTTTCCCTTCAGTTGTTTTTGATAATCTTTCCACTATTAGTTCTGGTGTACTTTTACCAGCTTTATAGAATACAGGTTGTCTATCAACAATTAATTCTAAGGATTCATCTAATCCCTTTGCTTCAATCCCATCAACTCTCATGTCTTCTGGTAATTTATCTTCTATAGATCTAATCGAGGATATTATCTCTTCCCCAAGATGGGTCACAATCACACATAAAGTGTTAGAATTTCTTAAGAAATTCAAGAATGTACCTATTATTTTAGCAGCAGAACCTGGCTCAGTAATTGCCTCAAGTTCATCTACAAGTAATAATCTCTTTTTTTCTTCTATTGCAAGAGGTACCAGTCTTTTAAGACTAGTTTCAAATGCTCCTTTTGACTCTCCTCTATGCTTTGATAAAAATCCAATCTCATCAAATATAGAAGTAAAAGAATCATTAGCCGGAACTAAAAATCCCATCTGAAATAGAACTTGAATTGTAATAATTAGCTTCAAAAGAGTAGTCTTCCCTCCAGAGTTTGCACCAGTTAAAATAATAACTTTTTCATTTCCTACAATATTGTCCTCTGTTTTACCTATCTTATAGCTAATTGGAATTGAATTTTGAATAAAAACATTTTTTCCATTTCTAAAACTCAATCCACTATCCGAAATTTTAGGCATAGACAGATTTTTTTCAACTGCAAATCTACCCATTGCTACAAAAAAATCAATGTCATAACATTCCTCAACTCTTTGATTTAAAAATCCCCATAAGTCTGCTATGTCCATCATTTCCTTCTTAATTTCAAATTCCCTCTTGGATATCTCTTTTCTTACATTCTCCTTGATTTCAAAAAGCTCATTTCTATTTGCTTCTATGGGAAAAGATACTTCTTCCGGAAATAATTCTGATACGTCTAATCCAGTTTTTTGATTTAAATCCTCTATTGATTCTTTCACTATTTTCCTATATGCATCCCCCAATTGTTTTGGAATATAACTCTGGAAGGCTTTGAGGGGATCTGAATTTTTGATATCAGAAAGCATCGATAGTATGTCTTTTCCCGCTATACCGATATCTTGATTTTCAATTATCTTTGAAAATTTTTCGTTGATATCCTTCTCGACTACTTTTACCATTTCTTCAAGATTTAGAGAATTCTTCAGCTTGTTTAGACTTTCATCTGGGAAATTCCCTTTCGAAAATGATTCGACTCTATCCAAAATTTTCTGAAGTTTTAGAACATAATCATCTAATTTTGCACCTTCTTCAGCAATTATCCCCTTACTGTTTTTTATCTCTAAAAGAATTTTATACATATCAAGTATAAATTTTATTTTTTGAGCATTCTCAATGAAACGTTCAATGTAAATCTCTGGAACAATATCTTGAACTGAGAAGTCATCTATATTAATTGTAAAATCAGAAATTTCTGAAAGAGTGTCATACAAAGCAGAATTTTTTCCATATAGGTAAAATATTAGGGGATAATCGTTCCTAATGCCTCTTGTTTCATGGGGAGAAGAAATATATATAGAATCATAATACTCTGATTTTGTTTTATTAGAAACTTCTTCTTCATCGGTAATTATTACCCTATCTCTAAATTTTTTGAGTGTAGGAATTTTTAGATCTGATATCCCACTAAGATATTCTAAAATTTTATGGATTTCCTCTTGGTTTAGTCCTTCTACAAATTTTTTTGCCTTTGAACAGTAATTCAATCTCTTTAAAATTAAGTCTTTATCTCTTAAAGGCATATAAAGATTAAATCTATTCTTTGATTTTTCCGTTCTAGGATATGTTACCAAAATTGAGATTATCTCTTCATAAATTTCCCAAGCATCACCAAAAAGGACATCTTCGTATTTTTTTCCAGTGATGATTTCAAAAGTTTCTTTTTGAATTTGAAGTACTTTTTTTTTGCCAAATCCTGGGATCTTTAATAGTTTTTCAAGTTCTAGTCTTTCAATTATACTTTTTAGCTCCTCTTCAGTATAATATTCTAAAGCCTTTTCAAAACCTTTGTCCCCTAAGATCTGGCAAATATCCATTAACGTCTGTACCCCCTAGCGAATTCACTATTTACATGTAGCACTCCTTCATTGAATTTGAATAAGTCACTAGTTGAGTTAGGCAATTTATCTGCCTTTTCTTGATCCGTCACTACAAATCCGTGGGGAACTAACTTATCATCTGCGATCTTTACGCCGACCACTATTGCGCCATGCCCTATAAAGCAATCTTTTCCAATCTGAGAACTATGAACAACTGCTCTAAATCCAACAAATGAGTTATCTCCAATTTTAGCAGGCCCATGAATAATTGCACCGTGAGCTATTGAAGTATTTTTGCCGATTTCAACTGAAGTGTGTTCAAGAGCGTGTACAATCACTCCATCTTGTAAATTACTCCCATCTCCTATGATTAAGGGGGTGCCCTCATCTGCTCTCAAAGATACAAAAGGCGCTACATATACTCCTTTTCCAATTCTAACATCACCAATTACTGAAGACATTTCGTCACAAAAACTTTCTTTATCGATGTTTGGAAGCTTACATTCCTTATTAAAGGAACAAGCTGGATTTTCTTTTATTGTCATATTTTTCACCTAAAAGATTTTTCATATTTAAAAGATATATAACATGCTCCTTCTCTAGAAACCATACAAGGGCCTTTCGGATTTTGAGGCGTACACATATTCCCAAATAATGGACATTCCCGAGGAGTAATCTCTGCTCTTAAAACTTCCGGGCAGCTGCATCCTTTTTCCTCCGGGATATCTTCTATTTCTATATTAAATTCATTATATGCATCTTTGTTAGAAAATTCTTTTTTCAATGCCAGACCTGATTTTGGAATCACTGGAAATCCTCTCCATCTAATATCACAAGGTTCAAATACTTTTTCCATTAATATTTGGGCTTTAAGATTACCCTCTGCTCTTACACCACGTACATACTCATTTTCAACTTCTACTCTTTTTTCATTAATTTGTTTTAATAAAAGGTATACCCCCATAAGGATATCATTTGGCTCGAATCCACAGATTACCTGAGGAATTTTAAATTTTTTGGATATTGGTTCATAAGGTTTTATCCCAATTATTGTAGAAACATGCCCAGGATCTATAAATCCTGAAAGATTGATTTTCCCACTACTCAGCAATAAATCCATAGCAGGGGGGACCACCCTGTGTGCAGATAAGACATAAAAATTATCGGGAGAGTTTAAAACTGCAACTGCAGTCGTTGGGCAAGTTGTTTCAAAGCCAATAGCGAAATGAACCACCTTTTTAGTAGGATTGGATAATGCCAAATTTATTGAATCGTTAATACTGTATACCAATCTAATGTCAAGACCTGAAGCTTTTGCATCAGACAATGAACGTCTAGAAGGAACCCTAATCATATCCCCATATGTAGTTACTATAGCTCCTTTTTCGGCGGCATTGACGGCAGCTTCTATTTCTCCTTGTGTTGTAACACAAACAGGACACCCTGGGCCAGAAACAACTTGAACATTATCGGGTAGTAATGCCCTAATCCCATAATGAGTAATTACATGTTCGTGTGTTCCACATACATGACAAATCTTAATTTCATCTAAATTTTTTGAGATTTTGGATATTTTTTGTATCAATGTATCTGATACACTACGATCTCTATACAGATCCACTAATAATCCTCCTCTGCCTTAAGAAGCTCTTTCCAGATGTCCAATGACTCTAAGGCATCTTTTTCATCCATTTTTTCAATTGCAAATCCGGTATGAACAATCACATAGTCGCCTATTTTAACATCAACTAGATCTAATCTCACTTCTCTTTTAACTCCGTTGAAATTAACAATTCCAACATCACCTTTAATTTTTTCAACTTTTCCTGGAACTGCAAGACACATGAATTTTACTAATTGTATTGATTAAAAAGTCTTTCTTTAATAAATAATAACTAAGTGGATATGTAGCATATCTTTAGATAATACTAATTATTATATAAAAATAGATATTCTTTAGATTATTTCTAAATATAGTTATATCTCAAAATGATTAAAGTTATATATATTCAATTAACAAGATACATATCAACATAAAAATTGTTAAGTTGGTGAATATATGGAAGAAGAATTTAAAGAACAAATGAGTATGCCCTTAATTGGGGATGATGCACCTAAATTTAAGGCAAAAACCACAATGGGGGATATTAACTTTCCAGAGGACTATAAAGGTAAGTGGGTTATCCTGTTCAGTCACCCAGCAGATTTTACACCTGTATGTACAACTGAATTTATGACTTTTGCATCTATGCAAAATGAATTCAAAGATTTAAATTGTGAATTAATTGGATTATCAATAGACAGTATTTATGCACATATAGCCTGGCTAAGAACAATAAAAGAGAAGATTGAATACAAAGGCATGAAAAATATTGAAATAATGTTCCCAGTAATTGAGGATCTGAGAATGGATGTTTCAAAAAAATTTGGAATGGTGCAGCCTAACGCATCTACTACACAAGCTGTAAGGGCAGTATTCCTAATAGACCCTAAAGCTAAAGTCAGAGCAATTCTCTATTACCCTCTTTCAAATGGGAGAAACATGAATGAGATTAAAAGATTACTTCTTGCAATGCAAAAATCAGATAAGGAACAAATTGCAACTCCCGCAAACTGGCACCCTGGTGATGATGTAATAATACCGCCTCCAGGTTCTTGTGGTCTAGCAAAAGAAAGAATGGAAAAGGAAGAGAAGGGCAAATATTGTCTAGATTGGTTTATGTGTTTTAGAAAAGAAAAATAAATCAATTAAAAAAAGTAATATATTTATTTTTTTTATATTCTTTTTTAATTATTTTAAATGAATCTAAATATAGTTCACGTTCACATTTAATGACAATCAAAGATATAAATGAAATAGTAATCACTTATTTATGGTAAAGTGGTATGAAGAGCTATTTAATAATTATTCCAAAACTTATGAAACTGAGGAATTCATTAAAGGCACGATTGGAGAAATAGATTTTATTGAAAAAGAAATAAATTACGATAAATCAAAGAAGATTTTAGACATTGGGTGTGGTACGGGAAGGCACTCAATTGAACTTGCCAAGAGAGGATATACAGTTACAGGTATTGACTTGTCCGAATGCATGTTAGAAAGGGCGATAGAAAAAGCTAGAGAATCCAATGTTAAAGTAGATTTTATTAATGCTGACGCAAGAGATTTAAAATTTGAAAAAGAATTTGATCTTGCCCTCATAATATGTGAAGGTGGATTTCCATTAATGGAAACAGATGAAATGAATTTTAAGATTCTTCAAAATGCTGCTAAATCTCTTAAAAATAAGGGTAAATTGATTCTAACTACATTAAATGGTCTCTTCCCATTATTCCACTCTGTCAAAGATTACATTAACTCTAATTCTACTGAAGAAAGAAGTAGCGAGAACACTTTTGATTTAATGACTTTTAGGGATAAATCTACAATTAAAATAACAGACGATAATGGTAATACTAAAATAATAAAATGTGATGAAAGATACTATGTTCCATCCGAAATAACATGGCTATTAAAGTCTCTAGGTTTTAAAAAGATCGGAATATATGGTTGTAAACTTGGAGCTTTCAGTAAAAAAGATAAATTATCAACTGAAGATCTAGAAATGTTAGTAATAGCAGAATATTAGGTCTATTATACATAATATTTAAAAGGGAAGAGAATATTGGAAAATTAGGAGAAGGTACTATTTCAGCCATATCGCCAGTATGCTTCTTATTACCTTCTCCTTCAATATCTTTATATAGAAATTTTTATTCTCTAATCCATGGAAATTTGTGTAGTAACGGATATACATGGCGAAAAAAATATATTTAAAAAATTATTTGATTCTATAGACATTACCAAATTTGATCTTTTACTTTGTTGTGGAGATATAACCTCATTTGGGGGGGAAATCGAAGCAAAAGAAATTTTAAATCTAATACCAAATATAAAATTCTACACTGTCTTTGGTAATTGTGATAAAAGTGGTGTCAAAGAATATATTTCGTCTAAAGGAATTTCACTTCATGAAAGAGAAATTAAACTAGGGGAATATACTATTGGAGGTTTTGGCGGTTCAAATAAATCTCCCTTCGGAACTCCATCAGAGTATGAAGAACGCCAAATTAGCGAAGGTCTTTCGAAACTTTCATTTGAAAACATGATACTCGTAACACATGTCCCGCCATATGGAACTAAACTAGATAAAATTGGAAATAGCAAGTCTATTGGAAGTACTGCAGTAAGGAGTATCATAGAAAAAAAACAGCCACTAGTCGCAATATCAGGGCATGTTCATGAGTCAAGAGCCATTGATTCAATAGGAAAAACACATTTGTTAAATCCTGGAGCATTAAAAAATGGATATTATGGAATATTAAAATTAGATCAGAATGATATAAATATCAAATTAAAAGAAATTGATTAAATATATTTAAATATAAGTAACATAATGTAGTTACATGATTTACGAGATTTTAATAAGTGCTGTGGTTCTAATTGCAATTCTTTTCGTAGTATATTTCTTTTATGTCCCTACCAATAAAGGGATTCCAAAAGAACCAGCTAAAAAATCATATCCTCAAGAAAAAGTTCAATCGGTTCCTTATTACTCAGAAGGAGAAGTAATAGTAGAGGATGAATTATATGGAATGAAATTGATTTGGGATGCTTATGAAGACAGAGTTGAGAATTTTATTAAATTTCTAGAAAATTCAAAAAAGGTTAGAGAACCTAAAGTAATAAGTACATTTCAAGACATAGAAGGGGATTATGTCAAAATGAAAACAAGACTCAGACCATTCTTAAGAGATCATATGGAAAAAAGAATGGATGAAAGAATTTTATATGCAAGGACTTTAATAAATAAAAAATTCCGCTATTAGAAAGAATATGTAACAATAGTTTTTAATATTAATCCCTATTATTACTATTGATGTTAGGAATCCCCCTATTTATAATTATTTCCTCAGTATTGCTTGGTATTTATTTTCCAACATATGGGAAAGAGATATCTTCAATGATTCCGCTTTTGCAGAGCATGTTAATATTTTTATCTACAATCAAAGTTGATTTTAACATATATAAAAAATATCGTGAGTTAATAAAGCCATTTATGTTAGGATTATTCACTTGTTATCTCTTTATTCCATTGCTTTTTTTTCTAATTGGTAGTATACTTATTAGAATTAATGTTATAAATTTTCCATTGTTTGTTGGAATTCTTATAACTGGGGCTGTGCCTTTAGCCGCAGGATCTACACTTGTTTGGTCAAAGGAGTTAGGGGGAAAAGTAGAAGTTACGCTATTACTTATAGTCACAACTATTTTAGCCTCACCACTAATAACTCCTTCGTATATCTATCTATTTTTAAGAGACAGGGTAACAATTAATATACAAAATATGTTCTTTGAAATGGCACTTATAATATTTATACCCCTCTTAGCTTCATTCTATTTCAAGAAAAAATTTATAAAAAATCTTAATCCAAATTTTTCTTTTATTATTATAGGAATAATAATTAATATTGCGGTTTCTAAAAGTGCTGAAAAATTAGATTTGGTGAAAGATTATCTTATTATTTCAATAGTTTTATCTCTAATTTTTATTGCTATTACTCTTCTAGTTTTATCATTATTCTCAAAGGGTCTAGGATTAAAAAATGAAGAAAAGGAGTCTATATATATGCCTTCTTTTTTTAAGAATGTTAGTCTTGCAATAATCATTGTTTCTTTTTTTGAACCTGAAGTTGTCTTTTTTCCAGTTATATACTATATTGTTGAGCAGATTATTCCCCCCATATATTATGAAATAAAAAAATATAACTCAGAAATATTTAAATTAATATAAGTATTAGATCTTGATTAGATGACTTCAAAAAGTAAATCTTGGAAAGAAAAATTAGAAGATAGCAAAGGATTACCTAAAGTTGAACTGATAACAGGTAATATGGCTAAAAGATGGGGGGAAGGCACTGTTGTTATTCCTGCTCCAGCTGAAGTGAACGATATAATGAAAACTGTTCCAGAAGGAAAACTGATTACAATAGACCAGATTAGAAAAAAGTTAGCAGAAAAACATCATGCAACAATAGGGTGTGCCTTAACAACTGGTATTTTTGCATGGATTAGTGCACATGCGGCAAACGAAGATGCATTAAACGGTGAAAAGGACATTACACCTTTCTGGAGAACTTTAAAGACTGGAGGCATAATTAATGAAAAATATCCGGGTGGTATTGATTATCAGAAACAACTCTTGGAAAGAGAAGGCCATAAGGTAATACAAAAGAGAAAAAAATTCATTGTTCAAGATTATGAAAAAGTGTTGGTAGAATAATCTATTTTTTAGTATCAACTTTTAATTCTTTGATTTAAAGTAAAAAGCTTTTTAAAAATACATACTTATTATTGTTTAGAGGGGGATTTTTTGATAGAGATAAGATTCCATGGTAGAGGTGGACAAGGTGCAGTAGTTGCTTCAAATATTTTAGCTGATGCAGCTTTTAGAGAAGGAAAATACGTCCAAGCTTTTCCCTACTTTGGTGTTGAAAGGAGGGGTGCACCAGTTACATCTTTTGCAAGAATAGACAAGAATCCTATAAAAATAAAAAGCCAAGTGTACCACCCGGATTATATCATTGTTCTTGATCCCACGCTTATGAATATGGCCGAGATAACTTCTGGTTTAAATAAAAATGGAATCGTCTTAATAAACTCAGATAAGGATCCTAATTATTATAATCTTTCTTTTAAGACAGCAACTGTTGATGCAACATCGATTGCTATAGAAAATAGATTAGGCTCAAAAATGGCCCCTATTGTAAATACCTCAATGCTTGGCGCATTTGCTAAGATATCAGGCGAGGTGACTTTAGAATCTATTATATTGGCAATAAATGAGAGTGTGCCTTTAAAAAAGGAAGAAAATGTTAAAGCCGCAAAGGAGGCTTATGAAAAAGCAATGATCTTATGAAAAAATTAGAAAAGTTGATATCAATCGGAGATTTACCCGAAGTTGCAGTATCAAATGTTCCAACTCTTAATCAAAAAACTGGGACTTGGAGAGTCTATAGGCCAGAGGTAGACAAGAGCAAGTGCATCAAATGTAGTATCTGCTGGAGATGTTGTCCTGAAATTTCAATTGATATAGATAAAGAGGGATTCCCTATTATTAAATATGATTACTGTAAAGGTTGCGGCATATGTGCTCATGAATGTCCAACTACAGCCATACAAATGGAGAGGGAGGGAAAATAATGGTAAAAAAGATAATGACGGGCAATGTGGCCGCTGCTTGGGGGGCAAGACTTTCTAGGGCAGAAGTAATAGCTGCATACCCCATAACCCCTCAAACAATTATAGTTGAAAAATTAGCACAGTTTGTTTCAAACGGAGATCTTAAAGCAGAATATATTCATGTGGAGTCTGAGCATTCTGCAATGGCTGCGTGTATTGCAGCCTCTCAGACTGGCGCTAGGGCCTTTACTGCCACTTCTTCTCAAGGATTAGTATTAATGCATGAGATGCTTCACTGGGCGTCTGGGGCTAGGGTTCCTATAGTTATGGTTAATGTGAATAGGGCGTTAGCCCCCCCTTGGAATGTTTGGGTTGAGCATACAGATATGATATCTCAAAGAGATACCGGTTGGATTCAATTTTACGCTGAAAGTAATCAAGAAGTATTAGACACTTTAATAATGTCCTATAAATTATGTGAGGATATAAAAATACAATTACCGGCAATGATAGGATTAGATGCTTTTTATTTATCCCATACTTCCGAGATAGTCGATATTCCAGATCAAGAGCAAGTGGATAAGTTCCTCCCAAAGTATGAGTCTGCATACCCCCTAGATACTGAAAATCCTTTAAGTATAGGATCTCTTTCAATGCCCAATCAGTGGTACTCTGAATTCAGATATAAAATCTATGAAGCAATGGAAAGAGTTCTGCCTAAATTAAATCAAATTGAAAAGGATTTCTATAAAGAATTTGGAAGAAAATATACTGGCCCTCTAGAGTTATATAATACTGAAGATGCCGAAGTTATTCTGATTATATCGGGCGCAGCTTCTGGAACTATTAAGGAAACAGTAGATATTTTTCGGAAAAAGGGAATTAAAGTAGGATTGATAAGATTAAGGATTTTTAGACCCTTTCCTTCAGAGGCTTTAAGTAAAGCTTTGTCAAATACTTCTTTTGTTGGGGTAATTGATCGTTCTTTCTCATTTGGTCATGAAGGCGCCATCTTCACAGAGTTAAAAGCATCTCTATATGGAAAAAAATACTTCCCTATGATCAAGAATTTTATTGTAGGAATTGGAGGAAGAGACATTACTACTGGTACAATTACCAAAATCTATGAAAATTGCCTTAGTTGTTTAAACAATAAAAAAGTTGATGTCTCGATAGAATGGATAGACATTAAGGTGTGAATATGAAAAGAGCAGGTATCCCCACTGAAGAATTTCTGTATCCTGGCCACACAGCATGCCCTGGATGTGGAGCTATGTTAGTTGCTAGATATGCCTTAAAAGTATTAGGAAAAAATACGATAATGAATATACCTCCATGCTGTTTTGCAGCTGTTCCGGGTACATTCCCAGATACTTCCTTAGGAATACCTCTGTTGTATAATGCATTTGAAACTAGTGCAGCTACGGCCTCAGGTGTTGAAGCTGCTTTAAAAATAAAAGGTAAAAAGGAAAAAATTAATGTTGTTGCTTTTGCTGGAGATGGCGGTACTGCAGATATAGGTATCCAAGCCCTTTCTGGTGCAATAGAACGAGGTCATGAAATTATTTACATATGTTATGACAACGAAGCTTATATGAATACGGGAATACAAACTTCAAGCCTCACTCCAATGGGTGCTGCAACAACAACTAATCCAGTCGGTAAAAAAGGTGGTTGGCGGGTTAAAAGTAAAAAAAATATGATGGACATAGTAGCGGCACATGATATTCCTTACGCAGCTACGGTTAATCCTTCATATCCCATTGATTTCATTAAGAAAATTGAAAAGGCAAAAAATATAAAAGGCCCTTCATACATACATGCCTATTCTGTTTGCCCTACTGGTTGGAGGTGCCAATCAGAACTTGGTTTGGAGATAGGAAGGCTTGCAACAGAAAGTGGGATATTTCCTCTTTATGAATTTGAAAATGGTAAATGCACTATTAACTACAAGAAAAAGACAAAAGATGTGCTGGAATACTATAAACAACAAGGAAGATTTAGGCATTTATCTGAAGATTTCATAAAAGAAGTACAAGAAATTGTAGATAAAGAATGGGAAAAACTACTTCTCAAAGAAGAGTGTAGCCATAGGTAAACAAATAAAATAAACTGGACAAACTTCCAGTGGAAATAAAGGGGTAATAGACACTATTTGATTCATATTATAAATCAATTTAACATTTGTTTTTATCTATATTCAATAATTTATTTATATAATATAAAATAAAAAATAAGTTATTAATCAATTAATCTTATAAGAACTAATTAAAAAATAAATCAAGAAATTTAATTTTTAAGGATCAAATAATTTCTCAAGTATTAGTATTAATATTAAGTATGGATGGCGCAAATATAATTGATAAAGTTCTAAAAGGTGAATTTAGCAAAATTATTGGCATATCTGGGAGTACTCGCTACTTCGTAATGTTCTCCAAAAGCACTGTTCTTACAATTTGAAGTCTCAAAATATTATTTATTTTCAATTATCGTACTTACTACATTCCATATATCTTTATAAAAATGGGGTGTAATCAAAATATATATAAAAACAAAAATAATAGTACCATAGGTGATTAATATTTGTAGTGTCGGCGGAAGTTTTGAGGTAGATATGGCAGAAGGCCCAGAAGGGTATGTATGTACAGAATGCGGTTCACAATTTAAAGGAATTGGAAAAGATCCAAAGTGCCCAAAATGCTCTTCAGACAAGATTGTCAAAATTGGATAATAGCATGTACGTTCCTTTAAATAACGATGAGATAGTTTTTATATCCCACAATAATTTCTTTTTGGGAGTAGTGAAAACATTAGGAAGATCTTTCTTATTGGAAACAGACAAAGAAGAAATAATCTTGGGAACTGGGAATAATGATATACTAGTTGTTTCTTCTTTGTTTAATAATAACAAAATTAAGGGCATAATGATGGCATATTTGTATTCTTTAAGAGAGCTTTCATTCCCCCTTGTAATACTTAGCAAAGGTCACCCTGCATCTAAAAGACTAAAAATGGTTTATGGTTGTGGAGACAAAATTATTTTAGATTCGTGTATAGAAGCCGGAACTCATCCAGATCAACATCTTCTTTGTTCGGTAGACGATCTATCAGGCATTATTATTTTAGCAACCACTAGAGGCATTGAAATAATTGATTCTTTGGATAGAAAAGTTAAAATTGAAAAAATGTATTTTGATTTAAAATTATAAAATATTTAGATATATAATTATATGAAGATTCTTTATTACAGAGATTTGAAAGGCATTACACTAATAGTAGAAGAAATTATAAAAAGGATATAATCCCTATAAGAAATTTAAAGGATTATTATCTAAAAAGATTCTTCTTTAAAGGAATCATTTTTAAAGGATGAGATAAGGATTATAGTAAATGGAAAAGACTATTCTTTTACAGGCGGAGATGAAACTATAATCAATAAGGGATCTGAATTGCCCTATTTTCTCCTGTAGGAGGTTGATAAATGTTTGAAATAAAGGCAAAAGACGGATTAGGCAGAATAGGTATTTTATCTTTAGAAAAGAAAAAAGTTGAAACTCCAACATTAATGCCTGTAATAAATCCCAATAAGATAGTTATTGCTCCAAAAGATATGGAAAAATATGGGGCAGAAATGATAATTACTAACTCTTATATTATTTACAGAACTCAAAAGTTAAAAGAGGCTGCAATTGAGAAAGGGATCCATAAAATGCTTGACTACAAGGGCATTATAGAAACAGATTCTGGTTCCTTTCAGATGGCAGCATATGGAGATATAGAAATAGAAAATAAGGAGATACTGCAATTTCAAAAAGACATTGGAGTCGACATTGGTACATTTTTAGATATCCCCACCCATCCTGACGAGTCTCACAAAAAAACATTTTCAGATTTAGAAATTACTCTAGAGCGGGCACGAGAAGCCATTGAATTTGATCTAAATCTAAATGGAACAATCCAAGGAGGTACCCATCTAGATTTGAGAAAAAAATCGACAGAAGAGATGAATAAACTGCCATTTACAGTAAATCCAATAGGTGGTGTTGTTCCATTAATGATGGAATACAAGTTTAGTGAGTTAGTTGATATAATTCTTACCGTAAAAGGAAATCTCTCCTCTTCAAGACCTGTTCATCTTTTCGGTGCAGGTCATCCTATGCTACTATCTTTGTCAGTTTTATTGGGGTGCGATCTTTTTGATTCTGCAGCATATGTACTCTATGCACAAGATTTAAGGTATCTCACTTCTTATGGAACAAAAAAATTAAATGAAATGAAATATTTGCCATGCAACTGCCCAGTCTGTAGAAGATACACTGCTCAAGAATTAATTAATGAAAACGAACAAAAGAGATTGGAACTCCTATCAAGCCATAATTTGTATGCAACTTTTGAAGAAATCAAAATAATTAAAGAAGCCATTCATGAAGGAACGTTATTTGAGTTAGTAGAAAGTAGGATCAGGGGCCACCCACGATTATTACTTGCATATAGAAGAATCAAAGATTATTATGGTGTCCTAGAAAAATATGACCCTTTTACAAAAAGATCTTCAATATTCTATACTGGAGAAGAATCAAATCTAAGGCCTATAGTCAAGAGGACTAAAGAGAGAATAAGGGATATTAAATCCAAAAAATATGATGAGCATCTCTTCTTTGGGAAATTTCCAAAAGAACTAGAATTTACTTATCCATTTGGCCAATGTGAAATGGAAGAAGAAAGAAAGGATAAAGGAGACCCTGAGCTAAATGATGAGGACATAGTAAAAGTAATTGCTGACTACCAATTTGGCCCAAATGTTGGAAATAAACTATTCCATGACGTAGTTGTAAAGAGATCAAAAACAGGCATGATACGATATGTATTTGATCAAAATGGAGTCATGCTTGCAACTTTAAGGGCTAGGGACGGCTTATTTACTCCAAATATTGAAGGCCTTAGAAGATTGAAAGAAATAATCCCTTTCCCTAAATACAGGATTATTGTTGATGATGAAGCTGCGCGTTTTATAAAAGACGGTGCAAATGTATTTTCAAAATTTGTTTTGGACATTGATGAAAATCTAAGGGCCTACGAAGAAGTACTTATTGTGGATTCAAATGACAATCTTTTGGGTACAGGAACTTTAATGCTTGCCCCAATTGAAGTTAAAGAGTTTGAAAGAGGAATGGCTGTTAGGACTAGATGGGGGATAGAAAAAAATTCTATCCAAGAAAGCCAGTTAGAATATTAGATCCAATAATGAATCTAAATGTTAGATACCCTATTGCTGTCAAGATTATACTATGTTTAATACCAGAAAATAATGAATTTGTTGTCATCTTTCCAATCATTAACCCTGCTAGTGCTCCATGGATGATGAGCATGTTTTGAAAAGTAGTCTTAAAAGCGTCCCTACTTATTGATTCTTTGGCAGTTGGGAGTGTTATCTCTGAGAATATATCTACGAACTGGGTTTGAAGTAAGAAAACTACTGACAAGAAAACTAGATATGAAATATATATGATACCAGTATATTGACTAAGCTTAGATGCCTGTTCTTTTGCAAGTCCCCTCATCATCCTTGCACTTTCTGCTGCAGATTCTAATATTTTTATAATATTTCCGCCGGCATGGTGAGCTATAACTATAAGGGAAACGGTCCCTTGGATATTTTCACTTTTTACTTTATCTGCAAATGATGTCAATACTTCATCAAATGGGACCCCCCAAGATATTTTTGATGCCATGATTTTAATTTCATCTGTAAGCCTTCCATAATCGTCCTCTTGTGACATTTTTATTGCTTGAGGCAATGTCATTCCTGCAGCTTGCGAATCTGCTAATGCTCTTAAAAATTCAGGGAACTGATCCTCAATTTCAGTAATCCACGCTTGTTCTCTCATTTTCAAAAAAAGATAAGGCCCTACAGCAATAGCTATTCCCGCAATAGCAAGTTCACTTAAGCCTAAAATAAATAATCCTACTAAGCCTACAATAATTCCTGCGGCGATGCCGCCAATCATTATATACAGATTATAATTATTTTTTCTCAATTTTTCACCTTACTATTACCTCTTAGGAGCTACTTGATCTACAGCTATTATAAAAATAGCATAGCCAATTGGCAATCCAAAATAAACGACTAGATTATTAATCAAATTTACCTGGGACATTGATGTTCCCATTATGCCCATAATTGTTGTCATGATAATGATAAATACGGGTCCGACAACTAAAGCTGTCACATAAGCTTCTGCTAATATGCCAATTGTTTCTATTGCAGCTTCAGTTTTCATTCTTTCAATTTCCATTAATCTATTCCCCTCAAGGTACAAATATTCTTTTAGATTTCCGCCAGTCCTAATTGTCGCAATCATCTTCCACAGAAGTTCACTAAATAGAGGGGACGGGGATCTATTTGCAGCCCTCTGGAGAGCTTGAACTAAATCAAGCCCAAAGTTCTCAATGTCGTTCAAAATCTTTTCAGATTCCCTTGATACCTCTCCATATCTCCTAAATTCTACAAGGGACCAAAAAATAATTGCAGGAGGCACACCAGTACCTGCTATTGTTGCCATTGTATTTACTGCATTAGTGAGTGCTAGATTAATTTTTCTTGCCCTTTCACCAGCCTTAAAGGAGGGATAAGTCCAGAAAATCATAAATGTAGAAACTGAAGTCAATAATGGAATAAGGATAATTAATAATAGATTAGAAATAAAATCTAGTGGCTTAGCAGATGAAATAAGACCACTAACAAATCCTCCTAAAAATAATGGTACAATTATTATTGAAATTATTAAAGAAAGTGCCCCTACTATCACAGTAGTGAGCATCATTGCACTAACATAAGCACCAAGGTTTAGGGGAATATCCCCCTTTCTAAGAGGATCATGAAGTTCTTCAAAGGCATTTAATCTATTATTTATCAAAAATCCAAATCGTTTGTGGGCCATCTTCCCATAATTCATGAAGAAGCCTCTTTTTTCGTATCTTTCAATTTCTTGAACTGCATGATTTTTCTCTTTCTTCTTACCAAGCATAGATTCAACTTTTTATTTTTTGTAAAATTTTATCTGGATCTCTCATATACTCTTTGATTATATTTCCAACATCTTTAAAATTAACAATATTATTTTCTGCCATCCAGCTTAAGACTAGTGATCTTCTGTTTATCTCTTCCCATACTTCGTCTTGAGTCATACCCCTTGAGATTGATATCCTTTTGACAATACTACTCTCTTTTGTATCGTATATGAACTCATCAGTACCGGGATCCCACCTAAAAACAGTCTGGTAAATAGGCTCACCTTTTTTCAAATCCATCCCTGTTATTTCAACTACTTCTTTTACTCTTCTGATTGCTTTACCTTCTATTTTTGCATGTGTTAATAAGAAACATAGATTTAGTGACTGAAGAAGTGCAGGAGAGAGATTAATTGGCCTAGTTGTAAGCCTATTGATTAATGCTTCCATTGAATCTGCATGAATTGTTCCCATCCCAGGATGGCCTGTAGCCATACCTGTGAACATGACATTAGCCTCTGCACCCCTAATTTCTCCAACAACAAGGTAGTCCGGTCTTTGTCTTAATGCAGCCCTAAGCAAATCAAACATGTCAACTTCCCCTTGCTTCTTTCCTTCAGTAGTTGAAGATCCAAATCCTGATCTAGTAACTGCGGGCAACCAGTGCTCTTGGGGAAGATTTAACTCTTGGGTATCCTCAATTGTTACTATTTTTGCTTCAGGAGGTAAGAAAATAGCAAGTGCATTCAACATTGAAGTTTTACCAGTAGCAGTTCCCCCAGATATAATTGTAGAAGCAGTATAAGAATGCTCAAGTGCCAACCACATATATGCAAATATCCTAGGAGGGCATGATTTGTAATTTATTAGTTGAATAGGCGTCATTGGGTCTGTTTTAAATCTCCTAATTGTAAAAGTCGGGCCGTGTTGGGTAACTTCTCTGCCAAAAGTAGCCTGAACTCTTGAATTGTTTGGTAATCTACCGTCAAGCAAAGGCTCTGCAACTGAAATATGCCTATTACATCTTTGTGCCATTTTAATTATAATACTATTAGCATCATCATCTGATTTAAAAGCAATGTTAGAAGGAAGAGACCCATATTTTGCATGATAAACATAGATTGGAATTCCTGTTCCATCGCAGCTAATATCCTCGATTAGTGCGTCGTGGAATAAAGGTTCAATTGAACCAAGCCCAATATAATTCCTTCTTAAATAATACATAATTTTTTCAAAAGCATCAGGAGATAACTTTAGATTTAATTCATCAACTACTTCTAATGCTTTATTCTCTAAATAATCAACTAGTTCACTCTTTTCTTGAAGACTTTTAAAATCTACTTCTAACTCTTCTTGGATGATCCCTTGAACAGTGACTAGTCTAGCCATTTCTACTTCAGAGAGTTCAGGTTCTTCAATAAGATAGACTAATTTTGATATTTTATCATCCCATTTTATTCTCGCATATGCATATGGCTCAATCAATGGGTATCTTTCATTAAATCCAGTATAATCTTGAGTTTTCCATTTCTGTGGGATTATCAGTATATCTTGATCCTTCATTATAACTCGTTTTTCTTCCTCCAATGAAGGAAGTCTGCCTCCCTGAATTGTTACAGGACCTGATATAACAAAAGTTGCACTTCCCACAGTAGATGCAACTTCTTTTGCAACATGATTTGTAACTTCATTCTTTATTTGTTCTGATATTTTATCCTTTGCTTCATTTAACATCTCTTCTGAAGGAGGTTTAGATCCGCCCAGTGCTGCGCCTTCTTTCTTTAAAAATTCAACTTCACTCTTTTTTTTGAGTTTTTCATAGTTAGTTTTCGGTTCACTATCTAGCAAAATATCAGATTCTTTGAGTTTTTTTATTATTTTGAGAGCGCCTCTCTTTCTCATAATCTTTCCTCTATAATTAGTTTCTATTAATGTATATAAATAGTTATCGGTATTGGAAAGCAAATAAAGCTATTGATGTACTTTAAAGTTATAATATTGACTAGTCTCTTTTTTGATTCCATCTATTTCAAATGAATAGCTATATGCAATTAAATAGTCTCCAGGCCTCCTAATGTAGAATTTATGATTAGATAAAATTGAAGTAAATTCATTAATACCAGTTCTATTAATCCTATTTAATATAGGTAAATATTGATAGTAAGGTACTCTTTTTATAAGTGCCCTATTTATTTTATCTGATTTGCCATCATGATAAGGGATAATTGAAACTATTTGGAATCCTACTCCTTCTGAAAAAAATATATCCCCTGGTTTCAAAAAAGTTGAATTTCCTTCCATTTGGTGTATATATTCATTATTATTGGATAAATCTCCATCACGATCAGCATCAACAAGAATTCTAACATATTGATTAAATACGTCAATCTCAAATTTAGCTAATTGTTCACCGAGGTATATTTGGCCCCCATTAGCTGGATAGTATAAATCAAATTCTTCAAATATGTTGTCGGTGTAATATGGGAAAAATGACAGGATTCCATTTTTTGTTAAACATACCTTGTTTACGGTTTTTTCTAGGCTTAAGTCTTTATGAATAATTGTAATATTGCCATCTGAATTAAAATTGTAAGTCCAAGTATCAACCACTTTATAATTATTGTCCCATCCAAATAAAAGTCTTGTTTTCCCTAAAGGAAATTTTCCCTTATCAGAGGCCATATCAAAGTATCTAAGAAAAACATGCCATTTCTCATCTTTGTTAAAATAATCCATTCCCTCAAAAACTAAACCATAGTCTTCTTTAAATAATGGATCTTTATTTAAAACAAAAGGATCCCCAATTAATAAATTGATGTTTTCTCCTGAAGTTTCTGGATCCAAAATGACACTATATGGCTCAACGTTTCCGGAATTCTTTTTTATATAAATCCTAAAATTCCTACCTCCCAATTTAAATTGTCCATACTCATATTTATACGCTTGGGATGGATTTCCATCTTCATCTTTGTCTATAACAACGTCAATCAGTCCAGTATTTTTTCTGAGAAAACTTACCGATGTTGTTGTTATGTCTTTAACAATGTATTCTTCACCAATTAAATTAAAACTATCTCCTTCAACTAAAGGATAAGCAGATTTGCAATACAGTTTGCCCAAAGGATCCCTATAGCATGTATTAACATCAATCAAAATATATTGCGATCCATTCCATGCGTATATGGCATTGATCTTTTCATTTGTTGTATTAACATTAACTTTATATTGAGAGGATTCGGAAAAGAAAATACCTTCATTATTATATAAAATCACGTTTACTATCTCCCAAATTTTTAAAGAACTACCTAGTTTTTTGATGCCAAGGATATCTTTATCAGAAATATTGCCTTCTAAGTCATTATGTATCAAAGAAGAAACAACTACTCTATCATTGGTAGTTATAGTGCTAGTTTTAATACCATTTTCTTTCTGAGCAATAATCTCAATTAGGCCATATCGTAATCCAGGATTTTCATTGGGATCAAACCATTCTCTTCTTCTTTCAGTCTCCTGTAATGATATCTGAACATTTAATATTATATATTTAACATATTCATCCATCCGCCCGTTGGGCATGTAAGAAATGTCTGTTATCTTTATAAGATGGGCATCTAGTAGGAAAACATCGCCCACATAAAATCTGGAAATACCATCAAGGACTACATTATTGCCATTTTGGTATTTAATTTCTATGTAATTTCCTTTTGCATCAGCCCCCATGACAAGATAATATGTTTCTAAAAAAGGAGCCCAATTTTCTATATTATGCATGCCTCCATAAGTTATCTTTGATTCTGAAATAGTATATAGTCTATCTTTGTAGATTAGTCTAGATTGAGAAGTGTAGTTATTATCTCTGTAAAGAATCTCATTGTTTTCAAAAATATTATTTTTATTGAAATCAATTTTAAGAACAAAAGGATTTAAAGATGAAGGAGGTAACGCCCCATCAAGGGGCTCAACAATAAATAATCCAATATCGGAGTGCATTTGATACTTATTTGCTCCAGTTTTCACAGTATTTGCTAATAGTTTTCGATTAAAATTTCCTACTTCAAAAGTCGAAGGCCCCGTTATCAAAATATTTTTATCAAAATCTACATTAGTTGCTCTTAAATTTTGTACCCCTATGTCCAAATTGGACAAATAATAATTAAGCTCTCTTTCTTCAATTTCATAGTGTGCAGAATATATCTCAGAAAAAGCTTGATGCATTGAGTCGAGGTTTCCAGTGCGGTATACTTCTTCAAATGCATTTTTTGATGTGTCTCTAACTGAACTTTCTATATAGTTAGAAATAAATGGTATGTCTGAAAAAGGTATGTCTGAAATAGTTTGCGAAACTTCTTGATGAGATAAGAGAGAATACTGTATTACAAGAAAAGACAATATTACTAAAACTGCAGCAAATATAAAAAATTGTCCTTTGTTATTCACATTTTCCGCCTCCCCATTGTCAAAGAAACATAAAATGCCCTTACCTTCCCACCATCCCATAAAGAAAGTATTCTTTTTGCAGTAACAGTAGTTTGCACTTCACCCGGGCTTTCGACAGAAAGAATGGCTGATTTGTTTTTAAATGGAATCAAATCTAAAATAATATGCCCATCCGTTCCATTGTAAGAAACTGAAACTAGTTTTACCTTATAACTTTCTAAATCAATCCAAGTGTTGTTTTTGATATTTGTGACATATCCACTAAATTGCGAAGGCTCAGATATTTTTTTCTGGATATCACATGCATCTACAATACCTTCATCTTTTAGAATAAATCTAAATGTTTCATCAAAGATTTTAACTTCTTTAGAATTGGTGCCAAGAAAATCAACTGAAATCCTTTCAGATATTAGTGCAAGAGAAATAGAATTACCATCAATTGAAATATTTGATATCTGATAAATATATTCATAGGATACCCCATCTCGAACAGAGTTAAAAGACAAAGTATCTCCAGTTTTTAGTGGAGTTCTGCTAGATAATTTTGAAGAGTAAGAAGAAAAATCTATATCGCCCTCAAGATTCAAATATACAGAGTCGTATCCATTGCTTTGGATATCCAGGTCGACAATCAATAAATTAAACTTAACACTCCCGCCATTTGGAAAAAATAAGTTATAATCGCCCACCCCTCCACTTTCATGATAATGCCAAATATCTTTATTATTGGAGAGGGAGCCTATCAGATAACCGTTAGTTAAATAAGAAGGATTGATACTACTTCTAATGGCTTCGCCAATTGTTGGAATAAATACTGAGTTTTCTAATTCAAATACATTAAATTGATACACATATGAATTTGATATTAGTGCATCAAGTTTATTAGTTAAGTTATTACGATCATTATTTTTAATATAATATGCTAGTTCAGCTTCGTTTTGAATTCTTCCTTTTTCGAGAATAACTAATACATCTTCTGCAGAGTTCTTTGCATTGATAACATCCCAAGAAGGATTAGAGGAATATGTAGTCCCTCCCTGACTAATCAAAAATGTTATTCCAAGTATCATTATTACTGCTGCAATAATTGCTTCAAATGTCCTCATTACTCCTTTGTTATTTAACAATGAAATCTATTTCCCTCCCACATTATCAAGGTAATTTTTTTTTCTTTTAACTCGCCAAATTCATCAACTAAAACAAGTCTTGAGATAACTAAAACTATATCCGAATAACTTCTTCTGTACCCCAAAATTTCATCTGCTGCATCTATGCCCAATATTTCAAGCCCTTGACCATCTTTGTATATATCAGTTAGTATGTATTTTTGAGAGGATAAATTAAAGTCATCATTCTTGGATAACCCAGATATTGGTATTCCCTCACTATCAAATCCATAAAAACCCCTATCGACTTCATCTTGGAAATTTTTATTAAAGTTAGCATCAATATATACCCTATTGTAGTCTTTACCGTTATTTCCCCTTAGAACTAAGAATTCATAGGATTTATTTCCAAGGTATGCCTTATCCGTGTTGTAGAAAATCCTATCCGAAACGGAGTAACCATTGGGCAGGGAATAATTAAAATCATCAATATCTAACTGTGAAACATTTGCCAAGGTTTGAACTTTAATGTGAGTGGAAGAAATAATGAATTGTAGGTTGTATTTAGTTAAATTATTCTTATAGTCTATTAGCCCCAGTTTATTTAAAAGTTTTATATAGCTATTTTGGGAATTCTCTAAAGGGCAACGAGGGTATTTAGCAGTATCTTCTTTAGAAATAAATTCAACTATTTTATCATAAGAGATTACATGGTCTCTCGATGCCAATCCATAAACAGGATCAGAGATTACCTTTTCAATAGTTGTAAAAGCCGTAAGTTGAACATCGATGTACTCTTCAGTCTCAAGTAACGGGGTTATAGTGTTAACGGTAGTGTATACTATGTACAAAAAAGCTACTGTAAATATCCCCATAGCTACTATATTATCTATTATGTCCTGGCCTCTTTTCGCCTTTTTGAATTTAATTATAATTTTACACATTACCCTGCCTCAGGATTTGGAGAAAGATAAGCTCCATAGCTTGTTATAACTACATATTTATCTTTAGAAATACTTGAAATAGTGCCATAAATCTTTGATCCTTTTACCTCTTTTTCAAAAAAAATCGCAGGACTTTTGGGAGAATAGATTCTAATTCTATTTCCGAGTCCTTGTATTACATATTCGCGATCACCAATTTTAGACGGTATATCCAACGTAATCCATATCCCATTTTTTATCTGGATATTTCTTGTCGGCGCTGAAGTGTAAGCCATAATGTTATCAAAAAGCTTCATTAATCCCCTATCATAATATGTGACTATATATTCACCTTTTATAATATTCCCAAATATAGATTCTACTCGATAAGTACGATCAACAATTTTACCCTCATATGTTCCAATCCCCAATTGGATTAAATCATTTTTAAATAATACCAATTCATCATCTACATTGTTATTATGATTGGTATCAATTTTTATCCAGTTGTTTGTTATATATGCATCGAATTGATTAGATTCATATGGGTAAGAAAGATTAAAGTGAGCATTAACTCTAAATTTATCATCATATGGATCTAATCTATTTCCATAATCAATATTTTCAGTTAATGCCATTGTATATGTTGGTAAATCGATCTTTGTCATTGTATCACCAGTCCTATGAAGATTGCCTCTTTCTGTATTCCAAGAACTATAGTTATTTGATATGTCAAGCGCTGAAAGAACACCGTTTTCAGCTATGAAAATAACTTCTGACTTACCATCATTATCAATATCATCAACAGCTACTGAAGACCTTATAGGGCTGCCATGAGGATAATCCCACAATCTTTTTAGTTTATTACTAAAATCAATCAAATTTTCATTATTTCCTTCATCCGCTTCGCCATTAGTATCGGTATAAGCATGACAATAAAGATGCCCATTTTCCGCACCAATAATTATGTCAAATCTGCCTGTTTCATGTTTTCTTAAATCAGTACTGTAGCTATTAGCCTCCACTATCACAGGTGTTGCATAAGATTGGGTTTTATTTCCAGCACCTGCTTGGGTAATATTTCCATAAACGGTATGTGTTTGTGCGAGATGTTCAATGCAAATGTAATTGTTCATTGCTATTGTTACTTGTGGGCCTCTGTGATGGTATCCTTCAGGCCAATGAACTATGGGATGCCCAGCTGGATGTTTGGCTGCTTTTGAAGTGATATCAGGAATTTGAGTTGGGCTACCATTTTTACCATCTAATATGTAAATCTGTAATTGATCGCCACCATTTGTAACAAATGAGGCAATAACATCATCATAACTTTTATTATTATCCGTTCTAGTTATTGTAGGTGAAGAAACTATATACCCTAAAAGATTAGAGAAATTATTTGAAATATTAGCAGTAATTGTTGAACGCCGTTTGTATGGGGGCCCTGTATGGCCATATGCGTATACTCTTCCATCTACACTTCCCATTGCAATTTCTGGCTTTCCATCCCCATCCAAATCTCCAATCGCAGGTGAAGAACTTGGAAACATTAAATGTATACGTTTATCTGCATCAACTGTTGCAAAATATTTTTGACTGTAGGTTCCAGATGACACTGTAGCTTGCCATATGATTCCATGCGTTCTACCTGAAATTACGTAAAGTACATCAGTCAAAGTAACAGGCCTATTGTTATCGGAAATAGATGCTCCAGAAGAGGAATAGGTGTATCTAATTCCAGAATTATTACTTGTAGTAGTTTTTAAAGTTTGGACAATGATGTCCTTAAATCCATCACCATCAACATCTGCTATTGCTGGGGCAGATACAACACTCCCACTAACTGGTACTTTCCATTTGACATTGCCATTTTTGTCAAGAACAGTGATGTTTGTATCGTCTAAAGATATTCTAACATTCTTGGAAGAAGTAGATTCAATATAAGCAATTAAATTAGCACTGCCCCCAATTATTTCATATTCGCCATCATTATCTATATCTGCAATTGCAGGCGAACCTATAATCGATCTGCCATAGACAGTATAGGGGCCATTGCCATATCCTATATATTTTTGGACTTTATCAAATGGTTTTTTCCAGATTATGTTTCCAGTTGGACCATCGATTAAAGCTACATTTCCATCCCTAAGTCCTATAATAATATCAATATCTCCATCACCATCAACATCTTTTGTAGTTGGCGAAGAAATATTTCGTAAATGTGGATAAGTATAAGAGTTAGTGTTTGAAATAGATAAGGGAAAAGAAGGTTCTTTATCGATGTTCTTACTCCATTTCAAAAAAACTACATTATCTTCTATTCTATATGGAGGCACAGGTTTATTGAGTGAAGGATTTGTTGGATTTTCGATATCAAAATAAATTTCGTAGTATCTTTTGCTTCCTTTTGGGGTAACTGAATTAGTTGTACCGGGAGTTTCTCCAGCATATGCCGCAGTTGCGCCCATCGGAAAATATATATGCATCGGTTGGTATTCTTTCCAAAATAATACATATTGTAAAGTTGATTGATTGTAGTAATATAAACTAAATTCAACATTTCTATACCAAGTTAGAGATGTACCTGTGAGATGTTCCATTGATAAAACAATCTTATTATCTCCTTTATGAAAATACTCAGCTGGAATTTCTACTTCGTAACTCCTTGGACCTTGACACCCTTCTCCCCCGCCACATTCACCATCTTGTGCATTCCAATATCCTGGTGATGGAATATTGTTATTTATTTCATAGTTTCTTTGAGAATCTATAGCATGAGTAACCCATACATCATTTACTTTCACTCTAATCTCATTTCGAATGTTATCCCTATCTTTACAGTAAGAGCTAGCAGGTACAGTCATAACAACTTTTATTTTTGCAGGTGCATCCAATTCAAACAATAAAGGGTGTGCCAATGTGTCAATAGGTGCGCATTGATATCTGGGATGTTCAAGATTGGGCCTATACATATAACTTTGACTAGGAATGGCAACTTTATTAGAACAATAATCAGGAGGTAGTAGTTCAACGACTCTAATTGAGTTTAAATCAAGATATGAATTTTCTAAGTTTACAAGTCCATCCTTTGCAAGTTTATTTATTTCAGCCGTTGGATCAATTATTACTTCAACAGGTTCATTGACTCTAGTAACATTACCAGCATCTATAATAACAAGCCTTCTAAAATGCCAGTCATGCCCTTGGCCAATCGTATCTGGGTCCCACCATTTACAAACTGATGTATTTGTGTCAAGTACTGATTTCTTATCTATGGGAATTGTGGTGGCGATTATTTTACCCGCACCCCAAGTAGATAGTACCAAGGAAGGATTATTATTTTTATAAGGTCCGTAGGGAGTTTCTCTTATAAGAATTTCAGCCCCTGGTGTGTCATAATAAGGCTCAAGGATTGTCCCCATGGAAGAATAGAAGCTGCCTGCAACTTCATAAGGAAATAGATTTGATGTAATGGCATGTTCCTTAGATATACCAATAGTATCATAATTTCCCTGATTGAATGTAATAGCAACTGGTAAAAAATCATATCTAGTTTTTTTGTTTTGATTTTGAGAGAATAAAATTAAAGATCCACCATTTTGAACATATTCATTCAATTCTTCCTTATAATTAGATAGATAAGGAATCATTAAAGATTCGGAAGGAACAATAATGTTGGTGTAGTACCCTATATATCTGCTATCTATTCCAAAGTTTTGAGCTTCAAGTATATAGTAGTTTGTTGGAGAAACGTGATATGAAGGGGGATTGGTACTACTGTCATAGTATATACTCCATTCGCTCTTTGGATACTCTAAAAGAAAGCACGACTTAGCGAGGGATTCAGGAGGCTCGCCTGCATTTCCAATTATGGCTGGTTTAAACGTAGGAGAAAGATATGCTATATATTCACTATTATTACCAAGATTTATTCGTTCTAGATTGGTAAAAAGAAAGTCACCAATAATGTTTTTATCTCTTAAATCAGAAGAAGTAGGATTTGAGTAAATATTATAATTGCCCTCAACGTAGAATCTAGTATTCAAAATTACATTTTTTGTATCAACAGTATTTCCAACTCTATTTTTGGTACTTACATTGATGTTTGTAGGGCCAACATATTCAATCTTAAAAAGTTCATTTTCCCCCAAATACTTTTCACCGTTGTATTTCAGCGAAATAGGTATACTAGTATCAATTAAAGTTCTTTCAATCCAAGCAACTTCGTTATGTGCAACTACATTTTCTATATATGAAGCTATGTTTTCGTATGTCCTTTTATCAAGTTCATCTGAAAAACTCTTTGAGAATGTTTGGGATGTCCTCCAAAAGAATACAGTTGCTGCCAACAAAATTGCTATTAACATTATAGCCATAACTACATTCATCTGAGATGTTCTATTATTAAGGAATCCCATATAATCACTAACTAATCTATTAATAACTCGTGACCACACGCCCAAACAATAATGTTCTCTTCTAGATTTCTCGCCAAATCCTCATAAGATTCTCCACTATGCATATTTTGTCCGTGAGATTGTCTGTTATTTTTATATCTATCCAAATCAGCAGTAGTTACAACTATACCAGATATAAGGTTGTTAAAGGAGTTCCGTCTCTCTCTAATTAATAAGACAGGCCCACCATCAGCTGCAGGAGCATTAATAATAGTATCTCCTATTTTTTCATACATTCTGACAAATTGTTTTTCTCTTAACATAAAATTATTACTTGTCCATAAAGTATCAGTTGTGTCAAAATATCCATGAACACAAAGAGGAAATTCATTGGGGAGGGTATTCATAACTGGGTTTTCAAGTGAGAATTTTTCAATGGTGTTCTGTCTTGTTGCTAATTCAAGAGAGTATTCTTTAGTGAATTTTAGAGGTATTCTGCCATGATCGATTTCTATTTTATTACCGCTAGCGTCGGATTCATCAACTCTTGGTGCTTGTGCACCCTTTATGTATACAACTGGCACTATCCTATGGACATCGTTTGTTTTACCATATATTTGATATTTACCTCCAATGGGTTCTTTTGATATGCGACCTATGGATAAATCAGTGCCATCAAATTTTGGAAGCCAAGAATATTTGCCATAAGTTGATACCGTTCCACCTTGCGCAATTTTATTTTTTGTTGTAATGAGATAAAGTGTTTCGGTATTAGTTCTCTTCCAGCCGCCATAGTTTTTGGCCGTAACAGAAATGTTATTTAAGATATCGCCTGCATAATCAGGAACATTGAAGGAAATTGCATTAGCTCCATTGAAGTTGTATCGATAAAGCTCCATCTGAACTGGCGGAGAGTGGCAAGTTGAACATACGCCCCCTCCGTTTGCAAAATGGGATACAGTAATTGACGCAGGTACACCACCTAGATTTGAACGAGATGCATTATAAACTAATTTAGAAGGGCTCGAGCCAGGATTTGAATTATAAACTATTTGGCCTATTTTACCAACTGATATAGTTACTTCTGTTATGGCATTAAATTTATCATGTGGCGAAGGTAATGAAACGTAAGCAGGACATACACATTGTTTAACATCAAATTGTATATTAACAGTTTCCCCTTCTTTTGCACGATTTGTTGATATAAATAAATTATCAATGTCTGGTGAGTATGTCCAGATTGTATAAAACCAGCTTTGTGAAGATCGATTACCAATCTTGTCTGAAGCCTCTATGGTGGCGTTAATCCTATCTATATCTTCAAATGGCCATGAAGGCTTGAATTTTACAATGTATCCACTTCTACTAGCATCACTATACGGGGTAACATTCAAATCAGCTGTAACTTCCACATTTATGGCGCTGTCACTTGAATTAGATTCGCCTAAAATATACATTCTAATCGAATTTCTATCTACTCCTGCAGCATTTAGATCTTCAGTGACATAAACTTGAATATACTCTGTTGGAGTTCCCCAAGAGTTATGTCCTGGGGAGATATTGGAAAATGCGGGTCCAGAGTTGTCAATTTTTATTGTATTTGCTGTATTTATTGAAGGTGGAAAAACTTTAACGTTATTTCCAGCCAAATCAACCATAGTAACATTAACGTTGTAAAGGCCATTTTGCGCAGAAGGTGAAATATTGGCAATTCCAATTATCTGATGATTGCCACTGCCTATAATAGAATTACTTCCAGGAGTATTGATTTGAGTTGTAGTCTGTCCGATTACTGTTGTACCATTATATATAGTAATGGTATAATATGCAGGATAATCCTCATTATAACTAAAGATTATAGGTGCGATATCCCCTGCTCTAACTACTAAAGGAGAAGAAGCTGTGGGCTTATTCACAGTTAAACTTGGTGGAATTGTATCACACACAACCCATCTAGTAATGACTGTATTATTAGTGTCATTACCTGTTGGATTTCCATCAGCTTTAATTGATATCCGATTTAAACCTGAGCCTAAAGAAACAATGTTGCTAGAGACGGTACTATTGACATCATAAGATATTCCGCCTGTTGCAGTAGTTGAAGCATTAACGGTAATGCTCCCATTTTGGGTAAATGTGAGCATGTTAGCAGGGTATGTGACATTTAAATTTGGCCCAGAAGTGTTAATATCAAACTGCCATGGATAAACGATTATGTTGCCCTTTTTATCTTTAATATAAGCTACAGCGGAGTGGGTTCCTTGGCCAAAAGTACCATTGTATTGAAGTTGAGTACTTCCAAATCCTTTAGGCCCATCCTTTATGCTGGAGTTTGCATAAAGAATGGCTGTATCAATACCAGATCCACTATCCTGGTAGTTAATCTCTAAAGGAGGTGGGGTAGGTATAGAAATAATGCTTGGGGGGGTTGTGTCTTTTAATACATTAAAGCTCTGAATCAACATGTTTCCAGCCCTATCATAAGTTGCAATTGAATAGGTATTATTCCCTTCAGCCAATCCAATATAGTGGCGCCATGTATGATTATCAATAAATGAGGGGATTCCGTCATATCTCAATCTAGTTAGGCCATACATTACTCTATCTATGCCACTCTTAGGATTAGTACTGTCAGCTACAGTTGAATTCACATATATATAATCACTAATTGTACTTGTTGAAGGATAAATTGAAGGCGAAGTTACTTCTATCGGAGGAATATTGTCTCTTTGTAGTTTAAATTGAAAGGGGGAGTAACTCCACGAATCTGGATCTAAGAAAGTAGATTTAACTATAGAATTACCATATTCATCAATAGCTATTATTGACACGTCAAGTGAATTAAGATTATTATCATTAAAAATATTAGATGGAATGCTCCACTCCCCACTATAGGTCCCGTCTCCAGCAATTCTATCTGGACTTAATCCATTGTCTTGTAAAATAATGGCTCCTTTTTCAGTTGTACCGCTTTTTATTTGGGCTGTAACGCTAAGAATTTCATTGGCATCTTTTACATTTGCAGTAATTATGATTTTTCCTCCTGTTGAGCTATTAAAGTATGCTAAAGGATGTGTAGAATAAGGTGGTACTTGCCCACGTTGTCCGTCAGGTGCTATAAACACGTTAATTACGGAAGGTGGCTCCCTATCAGCAGTTAAATTAGGATAAAATTTATTTCTTGGAGTCTTATCGGGATCAGCAGTGCCAACTTCAGAAAACTGACCAAATACAATTAGGCCCCTTGAATAATCAACGCCTTTGAATTTGAGTCTATCTAAGGACAAAAAATTTGACATTTCATTTTGATAGATATGCAGCTTCTCTAAGAGTCCAGAGGGGATATTTGCATTTCCATTTGGATGTCCAGAGATGTCATTGCATGCCCCAGATGCCACCATAATCAGGGAAAAATCTTTATAGTTTAAGATATCGGGATTACCATCAACTGCGGCTATGTCTTTAAACTTAGAATCTGTTCCATATCCAGTTGCAGTTGGCCCTTTTTGGGCATTTAAATCTAAGAGCCATTCGATAGGGTACATATATACTTGTTGAGTTGTGCCTGGGTAAGTAATCCAATTCCCAGTACCATCTCCTATTCCTTGTGGTGAATTGACGCTGCCGAAAACAACAAAATAATTGCAATGATAAGTGCTCCCGGGAGTGTTATCAAATGCATCCATTGTATCAAACAAAAGATTATCAAAATCAGTTTTTGTTATATCTAAGCTAGGGCCAGTTGTATCTGGGAGTATTAAAGCGATCGGAACATTTTCAAATACGTCCTGTTTTGAGAGCCGATACATTGGTATGCAAAAGTAGCCATCGATTAGATGTGGAGAAAAGTCATTAATATTTTTTCCAATTGACTCATTAATATTTACTTTCCAGGATCCATTCATCAAAATAAAATCTTTATCATATCTGTCCACTTTTGAATATATTGTAGTCGCACCATCATTTTCTTTCATAACATAAGATGTCATATTTACAATAATATACAACTCTAAATCTTTTACTCCATCAGATTTTGGTAATTTAACTGCATATTTGCCTTCAGAATTTGTTTTTGTTACTGCGACTATCTGCTGTTTTTGATTTACGAAAATTACTTCAGCTCCACTGAGTGCAGAATCATCTGCTGCATCAAAAATGTTTTTGTTGTTATTATTGTCCATAGTTGGTTGCCGTTCATCGCTAACGCCATCATTGTTTCCACCCCCAGTATTATCATAAACATAACCTTGAAGGACCCACGTATCCCCTGTAATTGGAATCTCAGGAGAAAGACTTAGGAGAATATCATTCGCACCTTCGTTCTTAATGTATATTCTATATTGCCCAGCATTTAAAACTTCAAATCTTGAGAGGATTTCTATTTCTCCACCATATTGAAGCCTTATATTGATAGTACTTCCGCTAAAATAAGTGTCCATCCCAACTTGTTGGGGTGCAGATTCGATTCTTGGTGCCGCCATGTAAAACCAAATAGTGTCTTCATTCTGATTCACACGTATATTCCCTTTATCAAAATTAATATCAATATAGCGTTGAGCCCCCTCTCCTTCAAATCTAACTTCCCTGATTTTTTTATCAAGCTCTAAAAGAGCTTTTTGCATAGAATTGATTCTTGAAACATCCTTTGATCTCTCTATCTGGGGGGTTGCAAACTGGTATGCTGCAAAGACAGCGGCAACAGTAATAGCTAAAATTAACATTATTGTAATTACTTCTACCTGGGCCTTTCTTGCTATAGGCCTTTTTTTCTCATCTTTTGTGTAACCCATTGGAAAACCTTTGAGTATATGTAAAAAATAATAAAATATTATTTAATATTTATCCTTTGATTTGCGAATACCTCGAAAACTACATCATTATTTTCTTTCTTGAAAACTCTGTACCCATCACTATAGCAAGGACTGATGAGAAGATAAGGATCAGGGAAAGCATGAGGTCAAGAAGTATTCCAACATCAGGTAGAGGTAATCCAGGAAGTCCCTTGAAAACTAGGAATAATGCTCCAGAAACAATCCATAGTGCACCGATGATATAAAGCACTCCATTGTCACTGCCCTTTGTACCAGACTGTGTTTTAGCCTTCATTCCAAAAACAAATGGAGGTATTCCGGTAATCATCATTACGATATAAAATATGGCCCCCATAAATCCAGTTCTCAACGTATTGAATATTGAAGAAATTGGATTATTTGCAGAGAGCACCCCCATATTGTTAAACAAAAAGAATACTGCAAATAACAGCCAGACAAATCCTAAAACATAAAGCGTTAGTGGGGCAAATATTGACCCAGAACTTTTTACTTTCGTAGTATCCCTATTTAAATCTCTTAAAAGTTCCTTTGTATCAATCCCTAACTCTTGTGCTTCTCTTAATATATCTTCCATTGAAGGCTCTTCTTCTAGTAAAGCCTTTTCTGAGCTTAATTCAGTTGGCTTTTTTGAAAATATGGTATCTACCCTTTCTTCAGGCAAAATCTGATTCACTTTCTTTAAGAACTCACTTTCTGAAAATTCATCAAGAGTTTCATCAATAATTTTTTCATGCTTTTCTATAATCGATGGCTCTTTTTTTTCCTCTAAATAGGGCTTTTTATGTTCTTCTAGTATCCTTCTTTCAAATTTTTCCTCAGGATCATAATGGGCCCTTCTATGTTGCTCTTGTTTAGATGCATAGGTTTCTCCCATTGTCTTAAAGGTTTTTTCCATCTCATGAAGTTTTTCTGTATTCATTTTGATTGACTCTGCTACCCTCTCCATGGTAGCAGCGACTTTGGATAGAGAATCCATTAATTTATCTTCTTCACCTTCTGCACCTTCGATGACCATACTTGATTCTAAAAGATTTATGAGCTTCTCCAGTCTACCAACAAGGGGATCTTCGTATTGTCCTCCTTCTTCGACTGCTGCTGCACTCAATATTTCTTTTATCTCGTCTAGTTTTGTGACAATCTCCTTTGATTCCAGAGGGGCACCGCTGTAGCCCATTCGAGGCATTATCTGCATGAAGGTATCAAGCTGTTGTTTTAGCTTAACATACTCCATTTTAAGGTCATCATAATCATTGCCAACCATTTTATCATCTCATTAATGCTAATACCCGTTATAACTTATAAATTTGACTATTTAAAGTTTTTCATTAAAAAAATGTAAAATTATAAATATTGCTTACCGATTTTCAGTTTTTTAATATAGTTACCTTTTTATTGTATTTTTAAGTAATACTTTTGAATGAATGAAAGTATACAAGAAATCCTTGAAAAGGGCGAAAGAAAAAACATTGAGTTCAAATCAACTCTAGGAGACTCACACCTCTTAAAGGATAGAAGAGAGCGATTATCCTCTCAGATGAAATATAGATTAAAAACTGGAGGGGGTAAGGCTTACTACATAATAGGTGTATCTGATGATGGAGAAATAGTTTGCCATTCACAGGAAGAGTTTGAAAAAACAATTCAAGTAATCCAAGAACTGGCTGAAGGCATTGGATCTAAAGTTACGGAAACTGAAAGGCATAATGAAAATGGTTTTTTTGGAAAAATTACTATTGAAGAAGTAAATTCTGAAAAGAGTGTTAAAGAACATATTACCATTGGCACAATCGGGCATGTAGATCACGGAAAATCCACGCTTATTGGAACACTCTTGACAGGTGTAGAAGATGATGGTGTTGGGAAAACTAGGATAGTTATTGACTACCTCCCACATGAAATAGAGAGGGGATTGACGGCTGAAATTTCACATGCTGTTTTTGGATTTAAAGGAGCGGGGAGGATATATCTAAAAAATCCCCTTAATAAGAAGGAAGTTGCCGATTTGATCGATAGATCAACAAAAATTATTTCATTTGTTGATTGTCCTGGCCATGCCCCTTGGCTTAGGACTACTGTTAGGGGAATTCTTGGGCAGAGGGTGGATTATGCCCTCTTAGTTGTTGCCTCAGATGATGGAGTTACTCCAATAACAAAAGAACATCTTGGAATTGCCATGGCCATGGAAATTCCACTTATTGTAGTAATTACTAAAATTGACAAAGTTTCGTATGAAGAGGCAAAAAAAGTAATATCAGAAGTTTCTTCCCTTCTAAGAAAAGTGGGAAAAATCCCTTTTAATGTGAAAGATAAAGAAACTGCACAAAATATTTCAAAAAAAGTTTCTGAAAGATTTTTGATTCCAATAATTAAAGTATCTTCAATTACCTTAGAAGGTTTTGGTATACTGAATGAACTTTTTTTACATCTCCCCGAAACAACATCTGAGGAACTCTACAAAAAACCGTTTTTGATGTATATCGATAAGGTCTATAAGGTAAGGGGGACGGGAACAGTAGTAACTGGGAGAGTAAAGCAAGGGATTGTAAAAAAGGGACAAGAGCTTCTTTTAGGCCCTATCAATGACACATATAAAACAGTTTCTTGCCAGTCGATTAAACAGCATCATCTTGTTCAAACAAAAGGCGAAGTTGGCGATATTCTAGGGATAGCTATTAAAGGTGTTGATTCTGGCCTCATAAAGAGGGGTATGATTTTAAAAGATGAAAATGGGGAGAATATATCTGTAAGAGAATTCTTAGCCGAAGTCTTCATACTTAATCACCCAACAAGAATAAAAGAGGGCTATGAACCAATAATGCATCTTGAAACAATAGCTGAAACAGTAACATTTGAAAAAATTTACAATCGGGATTATCTTTCAACAGGAGACAGGGCTTTAATAAAAATGAAATTTAAATATAATAGTTATCATTTTACTGAAGGCGATAAATTCATTTTTAGGGAAGCGAAGTCTAAAGGTATAGGTGGAATAAAAAAGATACTATGAATCCACTTCGATAAATGATTTTATTTCTACCTTAGTAGTAATAGAATTACCGATAAAACATCTTTCCTTCGCAAGCTTTATTGCTTCTTCAGCCCTTGGAATGTCTTCCTTTGTAGCAACTGTCACATAAACATTAATCAGTATCTTAGTAAAGATGAATCCATTAGGGGATTTTTCTAGAAATCCTTTTGATTCACTTTTAAAACTTTTAAAGTTGCAATTGACAAGTTTAGATCTTGAAAGAAAGGTAGTGAATATACATACATTTTCTGCAGCTACAAAAAGATCTTCTGGCGTTATAATACCTTCATGCCCCTTGAATTCAGGCGGAGTTGCAACTTCTATCGATGGTTTTCCTTCCCAAGTTAATTCTCCAATTTTTTCTTTTTTCCAGGTGACTGTATTCTCATAAGTATAAACATCTTCCCCCATTAAATCACCAATTATGTTTAATGCATATTCGTTATAAAAGTTGTGGTATTCAGAAAAAATTAAATAAAATATAACAAAAATTAGAATAAAAAAATTAACCGACTAGTCTTCTAACATCAGTTACTTCAACTTGAGTAATATTATCAATATTTGAAAAGTTATTTTCTAGCTCGTCAGTTCCGCCTGCTTGATCCTTTCCTAATAACATGACTTTTAAAGATACAAGTCCAAATGCAATAGGTATTTCTTCAATTTTGTGAAGCTTCATATTAGAAGGTACTGCAGCCTCAATTGCTTTTTTCATTGCCCCGATATCTACATCGGGAGAATTCGGCATAATCATTGCCGTGATACTTAAATTAAAATCAGACATAAAAACACAACCTATGGCCCAGCAAACTCCCCACATTTACATTGGTACTTATTTACAAGTACTCTGCATCGTTCACATCTTATTACAATCTCATCACAAGAAGGGCAGGGAAAGTGAACGGCCTGCTCATTTGAGGTAATCTCTCTCTTACATGATGTACATTTCATGATAGTCCTCCTATCTAGTGTCCTTGATGGGTTTATCTAGCTTTATTTTATATGTCTTTCCTTTCTTTTCTCGGGATATTATGCCTTTAGATTCAAGATCCATCACAAGTCTTGTCACTTTTGGCCTAGAAAAGTTAGTCGCTCCAGGAAGTTTTTCCTGCCTCTCTTCACCATTCTTTAAAGCTTGTACAAGTTTTCTTTCATCCTCTGTCAAGACAAATACCGGAACAGAGTCATCTTTTTTAAGCTTGAAAATAGTTAATAGCATTAGAGCCCCTATCAACAGTCCGACTACCAGTGATTTAGCTTCGATTTTAAAATTCAGCCCTTCATCTTTGATATCAACAACTTCAGAAATATTGACGTCTTTTCCTAGCCGTTCTACGGTTATGCCTTTTGAAGTCAGAATTTTAATAACGTTGTCTGAAATCATCGGGCCCACTACATATACTTTTTTTGTATTTATCAATTTTAAGGCTTCTTGTGTTGAAGCAGGTAACTCATTTTCATTAGTAATAAGAATTGGTATGCCCCTTTTCATTGCAAATTTTGAAGCGATTAGATAAGATTCTTCAATGTTCCCATTTATAATCACAGACTCTTTTGAAGATTTCCATAAATCTATGGCAACACGGGAAGCTGTCCCTGCTCTATCCCAATCCCATATCCTTGTAACTTCATAGCCGATAGTTACGAGGTCTCGTTCAATATTTTCTGAAATTGCATTTGTTGTTCCACCTATGATTAGAACTTTTTTTGCACCTTCATCATAAAAACCCATAAGCTCCTTCTTTGAGAGTCCTGATAGTGACTTTGGATCTGTTAGGAGTATTGGGATTTTTTCTTTTTGGGAATACGCTTGAGCTACGGTATAATCAATTAAAATGTCTCCTCTAACAACTATAATATCATAAGTGGCTGCTTCTGCAATTCTTGGACCTAATAGAGAAATAAACAAAAAGAAAAAAATTAGGAGTGAAATGAATTTTTTCATAAAAATTATTTAATAATCTCGCTTAAAAGAGTTCTGTTAATTTTTCCAAAATAAAATTCCATCTTCAATTTCAAAGTCAGCTTTTCCGGCGTTATATAGGTAATGAAGAAATGCCTTAGTTGTTATTGTGACATAGATATATTTTGTGAAATCAAATTTTATTGAAAGCTTCTCTGCAATTTCCTTTTTCAGTTGCTCCTCACTTTTTTTCTCTTTGATTAATTCCAAGATCAATCTTTCTAGGGAAACAAGTTTTTTTCTATTTTCAATTAGTGCATTCTTGAAATCCTTAGTACCTCGTATAGGTAGCCCATGTGAAGGAAGGCAATAGTCTATCTCATAATTAGAAAGTCTATCTAAATCCTTAAACTGATTCTCAATATCTGTATAAAAAGGCATTTTAAACATGTTTAGGGAGTGTACTGAGTAAAGACAATCCCCAGAGAACAATACTCCCTTGTACAATATGCCTATACCAAGTGGGGAGTGGCCTGAAAATGGAATAATTTCTATAGATTCACCATCAATTTCTATAATTCCATCATCTATCGTCCCGTCTACTGTAATTCCTTTAAATCCAATGGGAACATCAGGCATCTTTAGAGGGGATGTTGATGAAAAATACGAATAAAACTCAAGGTATGGATTTTCAATAAATGATTTTTCAATAGATGAAGAGTATACCTTTAATTCTGGAAATATTTTCTTTATTTCGCAAATGCCGTAAAAGTGATCCCAATGTCCGTGTGTTATTATTACAGAACTGGGGGATAGATTCTCTTCATCAAGCAGTCTAACTATCTCTTGTCCATCTTTTTTGCTTCCGCCTGCGTCTATCAAAATACATTTTTTATCTGATTTTATGACGCCAATATTTGCATCAACAGAGATATAGCCTATATTTTCTTTTATGTCAAGAAATACCATAAAATCAACTAACAAGGTTCTATAGTCTGTGGTGGTTTGTGGCTTATGAAGTAAGCAACTGAAACTACTTCAGGGATTTCATTTGTGATTCTTGTGGAAATATTTTCAAGTAAGTCCCAAGGTAGTTTCTTAAAATTAGCAGTCATTGCATCTTGAGACTCAACTATCCTAAGCCCCACAATTCTGCCAAACTTCCTTTGATCGCCGACTACCCCGACTACCCTATCCTCCAATGTAACAGCAAAAGCTTGCCAGATGTTTTCAATCGAAGCTTTTTCAAGTTCATCTTCAACTATGGCTGAGGCATCTCTACAAATTTTAATGTTTTCTTCTGTGACTGGCCCAGTAATCCTAACTGCAAGCCCTGGACCTGGAAAAGGGTATTGGTCAATTATTTTCTTTGGAAGGCCAAGCTTCCTCCCTACTTCACGTACCTCATCTTTATATAAATCTCTCAGAGGCTCAATTATTTCTTTGAAGGATATTGATTCCGGAAGCCCTCCTACATTATGGTGAGATTTTATTGTGTCTGCATGGTGTGATCTTCCACTTTCAATTACATCAGGATAAATAGTTCCTTGAACAAGAAAATCAGCCCCTATCTTTTTTGCTTCCTCTTCGAATATTCTGATGAATTCTTCGCCTATTATCATCCTTTTCTTTTCGGGGTCAGTGATAGAATTTAATTTTTTGAAGAATCTGTCCTTAGCATCAATTTTTTTAAAGTTAATATCATGACCAGAAAAGGCTTTTGAAACTAATTCAGCTTCTCCTTTTCTTAAAAGTCCGTGATCTACAAAGACTGCATAAAGCCTATTTCCTATAGCTTTTTCAGTTATTGCTGCTGCAACAGAAGAGTCAATCCCCCCACTCAAAGCAATGACTGCATTGCCGTCCCCTATTTTGCTTTTGATGTTTTTTATGGTTTCTTCAATGAAATTGGAAAGATTCCAAGTACCGTTGCAATTGCATACATTATAAACAAAGTTTGACAATATTTTTTTACCATTTTTTGTGTGGACTACTTCTGGGTGCCACTGTAATCCGTAAATCTTTTTGGAATTATTTCTAAAGGCGGCAATTGGGGATGTGTCTGTTTTTGAGGTAACTATAAAATTTGGCGGGATTTCAAAAACTTGATCACTATGGCTCATCCATACAGTTTCTTTCCTTTCAAGATCTTTGAATATACCTTCAGAATCAAGTATTTCTACGTTTGTAATTCCATACTCTTTTCTTTTTTCACCTTTCACATTTCCGCCCATCTTATATGCAATTAATTGATATCCATAGCATATTCCTAAAATGGGGATTTCTTTTTCCACGAGGTAGTCAAAAACTTCATCACTTACACTAAGGGAGTCCTTTTCATAAACGCTCTTTGGCCCCCCTGATAAAATAATTCCTTTGGGGGAATATTTTTTGATCTCTGAAATAGTGATTTCCGGAAACACTATTTTTGAATAAACTCCAAGTTCTCTAACTCTTCTTGCTATCAGATGCGTATATTGACTTCCAAAATCAACTACTAGGATTACTTCTCCCCCTACATTCATAATGAAAAATCTAAACAATGAGATATAAAATTAACTAATAAACGAATATGAGTTATGCATAATATTGAAAAATATAGCAACTAATCGTATTACTCAAAATTTAGATTATAATGGAGTCAAAAGTAAAAGCTTTTTAATGCGATCATACCTCCTAAATGTTGTGGAAACAACAACTCTTTTAGGATTAGTAGCAGGATCACTCACTACTATATCTTTTATCCCTCAAGTTATGAAAACTTGGAAGTACAAAGAAACAAAAGATATATCCCTTTTGATGTACATCATATTTTTTACTGGTGTGTTGCTCTGGTTTTTATATGGATTTATCATAAAAAATACACCTATTATTGTAGCAAACGGTGTATCGTTAATTTTAGTGTTTATAGTTCTGATACTAAAAATAAGATACGGTTGATTTTCAATTAATTGAATAAAGAATTATTTCAACTCTTTTGCAGTTTCGAAGCATTTTTTAGCATCTAGGACATCCCCTAATTTTTCAAGAGCAATACCTTTTTTATGCCAAGCGTCTTTAAATTTTGAATTGAGATCAATAGCTTTGTTATAACAGCTAATTGCATCATTATAAAATGCCTCGGATAGAACAGGGCATAGGTGGCATTTGACACATAAGCTTACATCTTCAGAATTCTCACCTAATTTCAAGAGAACATTGCCTTTGCCATACCAAGCAAGGGGATTCTTCCGGCCCATTTTTATTGCCTTCTCGTAAAAACTGATAGCATCTTGATATTTTTCTTGATTGAAGGATATATCTCCTTTCTTAAGTAGATCGTTAATTTTTCTAAGATCAAGCCCGCATTTATCACATAAATGCGAAGAATGACTAGTTTCTACTTCACATTTGGGACAAAATATAATTTCCATATAAATGCCTTAATATACCTCTTCATTTAATGTTTTTAGCTTATATAACATGGCCAAAAGAAGTCCGCTATCTATCACATCTGCAAAGAATCCTTCGTTGTGTTTATCATGCCTTACAATCATTGTGAATAATCTTCTCAAAGTCAAGATGTCTGCACCTTCTAAAATCTCATAGTAGTATGATAGATCGTCTGATTCTTCGCTAGAGTCAAGCCAGTTGAAGTTTGTGACAAATCCCTGTTCATGTAATACCCTATAAAATTCCTTAAATTTTGTTGAATACGTAATATAAAAGTAATCAACAATTCGCCCCCCTTCCTTTTTGGGTTTGATAATATCAAAAAAATTCTGACTTTTATCTTCAAAATATGGGATATAGTTAAGTATTACCTCAATATTTTTCTTAGTTAAAGGTACTGATTCATCTACTACTGCCATAGTCTCACCTTGCTTTCTATATAGTTTGGCGTATTTAAATAATATGTAGTTTCCGTAGTGATCATAAACAGTTAAAGTAGTATTATACTAATTGCCATTACCACCATGCCTAAAATTACCCCGCTAATAACTGTATGGCTGTGGCCATATTGATGCGCCATTGGCAGAAGTTCATCAATAGCTATGTAAACCATAATTCCTGCAACAAATGCAAGTAGTGAAACTAAAACAATATCAGATAAAAAAGGCAGCAAAATAAAATACCCAACTATTGCCCCAATTGGTTCAGCTAGCCCTGAAAGGAAAGAGTATATGAAGGCTTTTTTTTTACTTTTAGTGGCGTAAAATATAGGAATTGATACAGAGATACCTTCAGGTATGTTATGTATTGCTATTGCAATTGCGATCACTATTCCAAGCCTTATGTTTCCAAGTGCAGTTCCAAAAGTTGCAAGCCCTTCAGGAAAATTATGAATGCCGATGGCAAGTGCAGTAAATAATCCAGTCCTCATTAAATCTTTTTTATTTTTGGGCGAATTGTTCCCTGAAAGTCCACTGAAGGAATGTGGATTTTCTTTTTCGGGTATAGTCATATCAATTATACCAATGAAAAGTATGCCTAAAAAAAATGCAATGGTTCCAAATAAATCTCCAATGCTATTAAGTGCTTGAGGCAGTAGTTCTATGAATGAAACATAAATCATGACACCTGCGGAAAGTCCTAAAGAAAATGAAAGGTAGATTGTCTTAGGTTTATTGATCAAGTAAGCAATTAAACTACCAATGCCTGTTGAAAGACCAGCTAAGATAGTAAGCAGAAGTGCGATTCCTACATTTCCCATAGTTACCATAATCTCAACTCAATATAGATGTTTTATTTAATGCATTTGTTACAAATTCCAAAGAAGTTTGTATTTGTTGATTCAATATCAAATTCCTTCATATTTTTGATCAATTGTAGAGAAAATTCAGTTAGTTCTTTAGATTCAAAATCAACTATTGCGCCACAATTCTTGCATATTATATGGTGATGCGGATTAATATTTGGCTCAAATCTAGAGACTCCTTTAATATTCACTTCTTGGATTAAGCCCTTACTAGCAAGGAATTTAAGATTTTGATATACGGTAGCTTTGCTTATCCTAGTAAGTTTCTTCCTTACGCCTTCATAGACATCCTCTACCGTTGGGTGTGAATAGTTATTTTGAAGAAAATTTAAGATTTCAACCCTTTGATTAGTATATTTAATACGTTCACCATCCTCCATTAATAAAATATATCAATTGATATTTAATATTAATTGTAGAAAAGATAAAGACTAAATTATAGATTGATATAAATTTAATAATAAAACACGATTATTCCTAATAATCTAAATTGATACGATTTTTTACACGAATTCTAAATAAGCAAATAAATAAATTATTAATGTCACGTTTAGAAATAGTAAGTCTTGGTAATCTATTTTTGAGACCATTATCCAATGCTATGAATTAAGATTAGGATTAGGTATTCTCATTTGAGAATAATGAAATCCAATAACTTTATATATTAGAAGTGATTAATAAGTAACGGTAGTTAACAACTACTGAGCGTGAAATTATGGCAGATAAGAAGAAAGAAAAAAAAGTAGAAAAGAAACCAAAGGCAACAGAAAAAGCCAAAAAACCTGCAACAAAGAAAAAGTAAGATTTCTTCTCACAAATGGCTAAGATTTTTTAATTATTAGTTTTTTTATTATTTCTATAAATCAGTTAATTTGTAGTGGGGTAACAAATCAATTTTAAATTTGATATTTGCTGTCTTTATATTTCTTAAAACTTATAAACTACATTAATTATTATCAAGTGGTATATATGGCACCTAAAGAAATGACAGATAAGTTGATTAATTTATCAAAATCCCTTGGAGCGGATTTTATAGGAATTGCGGATTCAAAGGGATTCTTAAATCCTGAGTATCAGGGTAATAAGCCCCAAGACATAATGGAAAATTGTAAAAGCATTGTCATAGTAGGAGTTACTATTCCAAATGGTTGTTTTGAGCCCCTTCCTAAAGGGAGGGCTGAATATACAAATACACTTATGGCCGGAACAGCAACTCTTAGAATAATAGGATTCAAACTATTAAAGTTCATTGAAGAATTGGGATATATCGCCACGCTAGCACCTTCAGAGGGGAGTGAATTTGGATACTGGTATGCAGACAAAGAAACACTAAAAGCAGATTTTTCCATGAAGTATGCATGTTATCTTTCTGGCATCGGAAAGTTTGGACTTAATCATCTAGTGATTACTGATAAATTTGGCCCTAGAGTCAGGATGGCGGCGATAATCACTGATGCTCCATTTGTTGCCAATTCTCATTCTTCTGAATTTATAGATAGCCGCTGTAAAGACTGCAATAAGTGTATAGACATATGCCCTGTTTCGGCTTTGTCAAGGGATGGAACAATTCAAAGACAGAAGTGCAGGGATTATATGTTCAATGATCTTGGAGGCCTACGCTGTGGGATGTGTATCAAGGTATGCCCATTGTGAACAATAAGAATCACAGAAACCATTTTTATTTATATAAATAGCTTAGGGCTTTCTAACTGAAATGTAGAGCCCCGAGGGGGATTTGAACCCCCGACTTGCTGATTACAAGTCAGCCGCTCTAGCCAGGCTGAGCCACCGAGGCATAATTTAAAAAGAACTAAAACAATTTATAAATTTAATCCTCCCATGGTTCTTTCTCAAATGATCCCAATCCATATGTTTCTTTCAACACCAATATTGCAGCTTGTGGTGCTATTAGTCCTTTTTCAGTTATAATCAAATCAATATACTCTGGAGGGGTAATATCAAACGCAGGATTTTTTACTTTTAATCCTTTCAATCTTTCATAATCCTCTTTTGATATTACTTCAAATATGTCCCTTTCTTCAATTTCAATTAATTCCCCGCTATATGTTCGAGGGTTAAATTTGTATGTTTCTGCCGCAACAATAAAATTGACTCTTGCTTCGTGCGCAATTAATGCAAGAGTTGCTGTGCCAATTTTGTTGGCAACGGCCCCGTTTGCAGCTACCGCATCTGCACCGGTGATTACATGATTGGCTCTCTTTATAAACAGTCTAGCTGCTGAATCAACTATTAAAGTAACATCTATCCCCTCATCTAAAAGTTCCTTTGCGGTAAGTAGTCCTTGAAATCTTGGCCTTGTTTCATTGGCATATACTTTTATTTTCTTCCCATCCCTGTGTGCCTTTTTTATAATCCCAAGGGCCACAGAACTATTGCAATTGACAAAAATTACATCGCCATCCCTTATTCGCTTTGAACCTATTTCCGCTATTTTTTCTAGAGCACGATTTGAATTCTCACAAAAATCATTGGCAGCCTTTGATACAATTTTCTTTAAAGACGTTACGTCCCTTCCATCGTTATGCCCCTTTTCAAGTTCAGTTAAAACATACCTAAGGGAATTTTCAAGAGAAACTGCCGTTGGCCTAGTTGCAATAAGGAATCTAGCAGTTTCCTTAATATCACTTACAAATTTTATAGGATCGTTTCCTTTATAGTTTTCAGCTTCTATTTTTAGAGCTTCTGCTACAGTTCTACCTATTTTTGCCGCACCCCGTATCTTCATGCTCTTTATATCTTCTGCAATATCAACAACTTTTTTATCCATCCAATCGGCTCCTGTATAATTTTTCAATATCCTCTTTTTTAACTTTTAAGATAGCACCGTAGTTCTGAACACAGAAACATGCAGCTGCATTAGCATATCTCAAAGAACTTCTAATGTCAGAAGTCTTAATGTAATTAGCTATGAAGGCTGAAGAAAATGTGTCCCCCGCACCAGTGGGATCTATAACTTTTGCTGGGAATGCCTTCTCATGAATATAATTTTTACCAAAATAATAAACGCCGTCCTTATCCGCCTTAACAATTGTGTTCTTAACCCGCCTCTTTTTTAGATATAGGCCCCCTTCTTCTATATCCATAGAGCCTAAAAGAGCTGAAAGTTCATGTCTATTAATGAACAGGAAATCCACGTTTTTTATTAATTTCATTACTTCTTCGGAGTGGAAATAACAAAGTTGTTCACCAGGATCAAAACTTACAATATTGCCGTTCTCTTTTGCAATATTTATTGCATGCTCTGCTATTTCGATGTTTGTAGGGGAAACATGAACAAATCGGTATTCTTTGAATATCTGGTAGTTGATCATGTTTTTTTCAAACTTCTCATTAGCCCCTTTGTAAAAAAGGAACATTCTATCATTTTCTTTATTTATTATAAACATCCTGCCAGATGGGGAGTTTTGAAGAATCAAATTAGAATAATCAACATTATAATTTTTGAATGTGCCAATTATTCCATCGCTATCATTCCCAACTGCGGCCATTATCCCGGAATTTAAACCGAGAATTGATGCGTTGACAGAGACATTGAACGCTGACCCGCCATACCGAATCTCAAGCCCTTCTATCTTTGATTCTCCGTTAATAACTGGAAATGTCTGAACCCCCATTATTGTATCTATGTTTACATTTCCAATGCACAATAAGTCTTTCAACTAATACTTCCTCCTAAATTCAATTGATGTAAGATTTATAAAGATTATTAGAGACTTCTTTATAATGATTGAGATAAAAAATCTTTGTTTCAAGTATCATTCTCAGACAGAAAATACCTTACAAAACATTAATCTTAATATCAAAAAAGGAGAATTTGTCTCGATCATAGGACCTTCTGGTTGCGGCAAATCAACGCTATGTCTCACGTTAAACGGAATCATACCAAAAACTATAAGCGGGTTTTTTTCTGGGGATGTTATAATAGATGGTATTAATACAAAGGATGGGGAGGTCAGCGAATTTTCAAAGAAAGTCGGAATGATACTTCAGAATCCCGAATCACAACTTTTTGCAATGACTGTTGAAGAAGAGTTAGCTTTTGGCCCTGAAAATCTAGCTGTTCCTAGAAAAGAAATTGAAGAAAGAATCTCTTGGGCACTTTCAGTAGTAAATATGGAAAATAAAAGAGATGAATTTCCTGGAAATCTTTCAGGTGGACAGAAGCAGAGAATTGCAATAGCGGCTTTTCTTACAATGAAACCTGACATTCTTGTCCTTGACGAACCTACAAGCCAACTCGATCCTATTGGAAAAAGAGAAGTGTTTTCTGTTTTAAAGGAGCTCCATGAAAAGGAAAAAATGACAATTGTACTAGTTGAACATAGAACTGAACCAATAGCGGAGCTATCTGACAGGGTAGTTGTAATGGACAAGGGATCAATCGTCTTAGAAGGATCTCCGAGATATGTATTTGAAAAAGTTCCCATTTTAAGAGAACTTGGAGTAATGGTTCCTGATATCAGCTATCTTACATATCTTTTGAAAGAGGGTGGGTATGTGAAGGATATTGCACTGACAGTTGAAGAGGGAAAGAGGCTTTTCATATGAACGCAATTGATGTTGAGGATATTCATTTTAGCTATCCAGAATCTGATGAAATACTAAAAGGCGTCACATTATCAGTAAAAGAAAAAGAATTTCTTTCGTTAGTTGGTCAGAATGGAAGCGGTAAGACTACTTTAGCAAAACATTTCAATGGATTACTGCGACCAACCAAAGGCAAAGTCCGCATCTTGGGGGAAGATACAAAAAAATTTTCAATTGCTGAACTTTCAAAAAAGGTTGGCCATCTTTTTCAAAATCCTGAGAATCAAATATTTGAAGAAACGGTGTTTGATGAAATAGCATTTGGGCCAAGGAATCTCAATTTGCCTAAGGAAGAAATAGAGGCCCGAATCGATAAGGTATTAAAAACTACACGACTTTCTAAGTATCGGGATACGCACCCATTATCTCTTTCTGGAGGGGAAAAGCAGAGATTGGCTCTTGCTTCAGTTGTTGTAATGGAACCTCAAATACTAGTTTTGGATGAACCTACTACAGGCCTTGATCTTTTATCGATTAATGGAATCCTAGAAATAGTAAAGGGGCTTCACAAAAGAAACGTTACCGTGGTATTGATTACTCATGATATGGAGCTTGTGTCAGAATTATCTGAAAGGGTCGTTGTTATGAATAACGGTCAAATAATTGGAGATGGAAAGCCAAACGACATATTTGCAGATGATGAATTATTAAAAAGGGCAAGCCTTGAACCTCCACAAATAATGAAGTTTTCTAAGATATTAGGATTAAAACCTGAAGTTAAGGTCGACGCCCTCTATAAGAGAATTATTGATACCCTCTAAAGTATTGAATTAACATTAAAAACTAATTTTCAATTTTTGATTATTAATAATTGTTATTATAATAATTGATTAACAATAGTTTAATAATAAATTACAGTATCGAAAGATTTATAAATCAATGATGTCTAATATTATTATAGCACTGGAGGTGAATAAATGAAAAAAATAGTTGGAATTGTAGCTGCAGGTGCGATATTAGCCACTGTATCCACAGCACTAATCCTAAAAAAGAAAAAAGAAGTAAAACATAAATAAGATACTAAAGTAATCTCAACACTATTTTAGTATTCTATTTTTCTTATTATTTCTTCACCTAAATAGACCTCAATATCTTTTTTCAAGCATTCAAAATCTGACTTAATGCTCTTTTTTCCTTTAAAAAAATATGACTGGATCTTATCCCCTGAGATATCATCACCCATCACTTCAAAAAGAACAGATCCGCTGTAAAAATGCTCACCCTTGATTATCCCATCCTTGTCACCGTCAACTATACCAATCAACGGGATCCCAAATCTCTTTAGGATATACCCAGACATCCTTGTTGTATCGTCACCGATGGTCACAGCCCCGGAAATATTAGAAAGATTTTGATATATAGAGTATGCATCATGATTAATTAGAATAATATTCTCCCCATGAAGTTTTCTTAGTATTTTTGGATCCCTTGTCAGAAATCCGTCAGTGCTATCGATCTTTAAAGAATAAACATCTATATCTTTTAATTTTTCCAAACCGTGTTCTTTTATTTTAACGCCCCAGATTCTATCAATTTTTCCGTCTTTGACGTATACTTTGACATCTTTATCGGTGACTTTGCCTACAATGAGTCCATTGAACAATAAAAATTCTCCTGGATTGCACCCCCTTATTTTTCTCACAAGACAGCCGTCCTCATCTGTGATTTCTATGCCCTTGCCTACAGGGGATTCATTAAATCCAAGGGCAGTTAAGTAATCCTTCAAATTGGAACTGCCTTTTTTGGCCTCAAATAGTGTTTGAGTCTCGATATCAAATCCCAGTATTCCTCCATCAAATACCGTCCTTTCACCTATTGCACCAAGAAACACCTTGGCAGTTTCAATTGATCTTGCCTTCAACACAAACAATACTGTGTCAAATCCTTTAAGTTCTGATATGGCAACAGACGGTCTTTTAAAAATCAGCTCAACTCCCTCTATCCCGCTATCAAACATAGAGGTTATGCCCATAGTTCCAACAATAAAGGATTTCAAGGAGTATCGTCTAGTCAATGCCTTTAGAATATCTTTACTCCTCTCATCGTAGAAGATATCAATCCCATGGAATAATAAAGCTAGCATAGGTCTCTCATAAAATTCTTTGTTTCCTGTACCAGTTCATTTGATATATCCATGCTCTTTGATTCCGCAATTATCCTTACAATCGGCTCTGTATTGGAGGGCCTTATATGTATCCAAGAAGCGTCAAGATCAAATTTCAGCCCGTCAATATCATTACAGGAGTAATCCTTGAAATGTTCTTTTATGTAATTTATATTCCTATCAAATGACTCTCTTGAGATACTTATCTTATCTTTCACCATATAATATTTTGGGAGTCCGGATACTATCGAAGAAAGTTGCAATCCAGATTTTGATAATCCAAGCAATATCAGTGAAATTGCAGAAAGTGAATCCCTTGCATATTGGATCATGGGCAATATCACCCCCCCATTCCCCTCGCCACCAATTGAAGCACAGATTCTAATCATCTCCTCAACAACGTTTATTTCTCCAACTTTTGATCGTATAACTTTTCCTCCAAAGGAATTTACTACATCGTCAAGTGCCCTTGTTGTTGAGAGATTTGTTACAACAGTTTTATTTGTAGGATTCATATATTCAATAAAAAATTTTGAAGCTAGCACAAGTGTGTTTTCCTCTCCGATATACCTGCCTTTTTCATCCAGTATGGCAACTCTATCTGCATCACCGTCTAATGCAAATCCAATGTCAATGTCCTTTCTTTCCCCTATGAAATCAGAAAAGTAGCGAAGGTTTTCCCTCAAAGGCTCAGGGTTTCTTGGAAAGAGAGAGTTTGTATCACAATTCAATCTGACCACTTTAAATCCAATTCTTTCTATAAGTGCTGGTATTATTTCAGATCCTGCCGCATTGCATGCATCAACTGCAACAGTTAATTTATCCTTGCCAGAGCAATCAAAATTAATCTTCTGAAGAACGAAATTTGTATGGAGCTCTTTTGCATTTGTATCGCCAGTTAATTTTCCAAGTTTGTCATAAGTCTGAAATTTAAAATTTTTTTCTTCTAGATTTTTTGTAATCGTATTAATCTTTTTTTCATTAAAGAAAATTCCGTTGCCTTCAATAAATTTTAAGCCGTTCCAGTTTTCAGGATTGTGGCTGGCAGTTATGGCAATACCGCCTGAAGCATTTTTAATTTTAGTAATAAATTGTACAGTAGGGGTGGGTGCAATTCCAATATCCAATATTTCAAAGCCTAATGATTTGAGAGAGGATACAACTGCATTTTTCACCATGCTGCTGGAAATCCTTGAATCATTGCCGATAACAACGGTGCCTGGGGGTATCTCATTTGCAAAGGAGGCCACATAATTACATATTAATTCCGGAGTTAATCCGTTTCCAACAACGCCCCTAAGCCCTGAAACCCCAAATATCACATCCATAAAATCACTTCAAACAGAATTTAATAGGATTTATTCCAAGCCCTTTTCTTTCATCTTTTGTGAACTCAAATATACTTTTCATCAAATTGGCATACTCTTTAGTCAAAGTCACGCCACGCCTTTCTGCCGCCCTGGAATATATGCTTATGGCGGAATCAAGAAATAATTCAGAAGGAGAGGCATTAAGTGATTTTGCCCATATACAAAAACTCGGGATATCATCAGTAATTATACCATAAATATGGGCTGCAAATCCAATCTTTTTTCCAGTATATATCAGGGTACCGATGGAGGATTTAGTATTGTCACCTATTACGCATCCAAAAAATTGTTCCCCTGAATCAATTACCGTCCCACCTATTTTGTACTTGATTGTTCCATACGTATCCTTTAGATCACTATTTGACGTACCGGCCCCAAGATTGACCCATTCCCCGATATATGCATGCCCAATGAATCCATAGTGTTGTTTATTGGAATACCCATGAAAAATGGAGTCCTCTATCTCCCCCCCAATTTTACACACATCCCCAATTGAACAATCCTGGATCCTTCCACTTTTAATAAGGCAATTTTTTCCAATGTATGTTGGGCCTGCAATTCTAGAAAATGCCCTTATTTCCGTGTTATCTCCAATATATATTGGCCCTTTTCTCACATCAAAGACGATATTACTCTCAGTTTTCACATTCTTGCCTAAATGGACTAGTTTTTCATCGCCCATGATAACTATATCTTGAGCCTTAGTAGAATTATCCTTATTATGAATAAGAAATTCCCTCTTAATTTCATTGCTATTTTCCTTTATCAAATCCCACGGATATTTGATAAGTTTGATATTTGAAATCTTAAATTCCTTTAATCCGATATCCTTCAATTTTTCAATATCATTGAATCCAGAAATATCCGCTAGATTCAAGGATTTTTCTTTAAAATAAATAAACGCAATTTCATTGTCAAAATAATAGATGCCTTCCTCTTTGATATCTGGCCTTTCCTTTAGAATGATTCTGCCATTGATAAACAGTATATTGCCTTCAACGGATCTATCATAAATAAGGCCAGTATTTGAAAATGGGGATTTTAAATAATCCCTCATCATTAGATATTTTTTTGAGTTAGGAAAGAAATATTCTATTTTTTCCCTTAGACTCTTAAAACCACATCTTAACTCAAAGACTGGTCTTGAGTAAGTGAGGGGTAAAAAATTTTCATAGTAAATATCCTCAAATATACAAATCTTGTCCAAATAATCCCCTAATATTTTTTCATGCATATACATTTAAAAGTTGTGATGAAAATAAGGTGGATGCAGAAAATAGAAGTGTTTCTTAAGGAAATTCTTAAAAAAAAGTTTGCGATCTTAGGCGTAGGTAGCAGCCTAAGGGGTGATGATGGGGTGGGCCCATATATCTCTGAAATACTTTCTGAATACAATAGTGATTCATTTCTTAGCATAAATGGCGACTTGGTGCCCGAGAACTTCACACACGATTTAAAGGAGTTTAATCCAAATTACGTTTTGATAATTGATGCAGCTTTTTTAGGAAAATCTCCGGGGGAAGTAGAGCTCATCAAAGCAAATGCAATAAAAAATGTTTCATTTTCTTCCCATTCAATGCCACTTTCAATTCTAGGAAAATATCTAGAACAAAAAATAGGGGCGAGTATCTACATAATGGGCATACAAGCGAAATCACTTGATTTTGGAAGCGATATGTCAGAGGAGGTAAAGAAATCTGCAGATAGGCTAATTGATATCTTTAAAAAAGAATTGACCTAGTCACCGTTTAATTTTTCTAAGAGTTTTGTTATTTCAGAATCTGTCATTTCTTTAATCCTATACTTTTTTAATAACCTATCCCTGTTATTGATTTCTTCAGGTTCTTCCTGATTTAGATCCGTAGCAATAATGCATTCTGGGTGGGATATTTTGATGATATCGATACTATCATTTGTAAGCCTTACTAAAGAAGCCCCGCATTTAATAAATTCAAAGGCAGATTCAAATTTACATTCGTTGCCATAGAAAACTGTTCCAGAATTAATTAGCTTTCTCTCCCCGCCGATTAACGCACCATCTAAAAATATTGCCTTAAGTTCTTCTTCATATTCTCCTTTGTCAACTAGTATCCTTGTATAACCTGTAAACCCGTCAAATTCAGAAACAAGTTCATAAATAAATTCCTCAAAAGAGTTTACTTTCATGTTGTATTTGACAAAAGTTTTTATAATATGTCCTTTGGGGAGCTTCATATCATCACCGTAGAATATCAGTCTTTAAATCTTTCGAATACAACATTGCACGGCGCATTTTCATTGAAATCAAAATTGTATTTGTATTTTAATGACTCCCCTTCAACATTATAATCTAGTGAGCCAAGTAGAGTAATTGCTCTAAGACATGCAATTTCATTTTTACTATCAACGAGTTTTTTGCAGTGAGATTTATACGGGCATTTGATTGCTTTAAAGGTAAAATTATTATCATCGCCACCGAATTCAAAGTCGTCTGGATTAAAAAAATGGGCGGCTACAAGTGCATCAATGAACATCTTGACGGTATTGTATGGACTTAATCCTTTCTGAAATTCCATTCCAAGTTCTCCCCAAGATTCAATGAAAGGGTGAATGGCTAGGGTTCCCCACTTTCTGTAAAAAAGCTTTGGTCTTTCAAAAAAAAGATTTGATGTCGACTCAACACCATAAAGCCACGCATTCATAATTATTTGGGTAAATTTTAACTTATTATCCTCTACCATTATTTTGCCTCGTTTGTATAATTTTATTTTTGTTTATTTAAATCTTACTAAAGCTAGATGATTAAATTTAAATTTTAGGATTGTAATAATAATTCTTGGTGGATGTAATAATGAACATTTCTAGAAACGATGATATGAAAATGCTTTCATCTTTAAACGAATGGGAGTTAATTGATCTTTTGTTATTCAACATTAGAAATCTATGGAGAGTTGACGGCCTATATTTCTTAGGCATAGAAAAAAAATATGGAACAGATGCTGCCATAGGTATCGATGCGGAGTGTTGGGAATATATAGCAAAAATTGAGGCTAGATATCTAAAAGAGTTCTTTTCTCTTGACTCAAATCTAGAAGGTCTATCGAAAGCCTTAAGATTAACAAGTTGGGCGCTTGACCACCACTCTAAAGAGGTTGAAATTGAAGGAAACTCACTTATCTTCCGAATATTAGACTGTCATACACAGAAAGCCAGAGAAGAAAAGGGATTACCAGTATTTTCATGTAAAAATGTGAGATTAAATTATCTAAAGGTTTTTGTTAAAAACTTCTCCCCGAACATTGAGGTAAGTTGCAGTAAATGCCCTCCTGATGAACATCAAGACAATGTTTGGTGTGAGTGGTGTTTCACAATGAAATAGCAATAGAAAAAGTTAAAAATAAGGCTAACCTAAAATCAAAAAGTGAGTCTATGACTACTTGGAAAAATACTTCAAATGACCTAATAAGATGCCCAAAGTGTGGCTTTGTTTTTTCAAAGCAGTATTCGAGGATAGTATCGTGCAAAACATGCGCATTTGCAACTTCAGGATGCACTTTGGTAAAATGCCCCAAATGTCAAGAAGAATTCTAAAATTAGATAAATAAATTCCCTGTAGTTATATTAATACCAATAAATATATAAAGGAGTGTATAAAAAAAAATTAAGGAGGAGAGGAATATTCAATTATGCTTACCCTCCTTTATGTCCAAAAGATTCAATAAGGATTTGCCCTATGGGCTCTCTCCTCCTAAAATGGGGTAGATACATTGCAATACTGGGATGAAAAAATAGAAACAATGAGAAGGGATGAGCTGGAAGAGTTCCAGTTAAAACATCTTAAGCGTATATTAAATCATGCTTATAATAATAGTGAATTCTACAGAAGCAGTTTTAGAGAAGCTGGGATAAGCCCAGAGGATATCAAAACTCTTTCTGACTTACATAAATTACCAACTATTCAAAAAGATGATATCCGGAAGGATCAAGAATGTACCCCTCCGCTTGGTAAAATGACGGCAGTGCCTGAAGATGATGTGGTATATATCTCAGTTTCAAGTGGGTCAACAGGAATGCCAACAGCATCCCCTTTTACTTCACAGGATTTTGAAGATTTCATGGACTTTGAGGCTAGATTATTCTATTCCTCTGGTATGAGAAAATACGATAGATATTGTCATGCATTGAACATGTCACTTTTTGTTGGGGGACCGTGTGTATTGGGTGCCCAAAAAATTGGGGCTTTATGTATACATGCAGGGACAATCCCTTCAGAAAGATTACTTAGAATTATGATACAATTCCAGCCAACAATTACCTGGACAACACCTTCGTATGCTTGGTATCTTGGTGAAACTGCAGAAAAGCAGGGAATTGACGTAGCCCATGACACCGCAATAAATAAGATATTTGTTGCAGGTGAACCTGGTGGTTCAATTGAAGCAACAAAAAGAAGAATTGAGCAGTTATGGGATGCTGATGTTTATGACTACTATGGATTATCAGATATATTCGGGGCATGCGCTGGGGAATGTGAGGAAAAGTCAGGATTGCATTTTGCTGAAGACCATATGATCGTTGAAGTGCTTGATCTAAAAACAGATGAGCCTGTTGGAGAAAATGAAGAAGGAGAAATGGTGTTAACAACAATCAAAAAGATGGCAAGGCCGATGATACGATTTAGGACAGGAGACATTGTATCGTATGAAAACGAAAAATGTTCTTGTGGCAGGACCCATAAAAGATTGAGAGGGGTATGTGGAAGGACAGATGACATGCTTATCATAAAAGGCGTAAATGTGTTGCCTTCAAGCGTTGAGCCTGTTGTTAGACAGAACAAGAAGCTCTCTGGTGAGTATAGGCTCGTAGTTGACAGAGTTAATCACCTTGATGTTCTAACTGTTGAAATTGAGAGTACATGTGATTACAAAGGGGATTTAAAAATATTAGAAAATGAAGTACAGCGTGATCTTAGGGCAGTCTTAGGGATAACCCCAAAAATAATTGTATATGAAGACGGTACACTGCCAAGACAAACACACAAGGCAAAGAGGATTAAAGATAACAGAAAACACATTTGGAAATAAAATTATTATTTTAAAATATATTTTTTATGTTGTTGTCATCTTCTTAAAACGCAGTAAAATCGTTAGGAACTCCCCCGATTTTTTTAACAAGATCCTTGTCCTTATTGTATATTGAAATTTCAATTGGAGATGTCCCTGGAAGACAGTGTGTTGAACATGCGAAACATGGATCATATGCCCTAAATGCCATCTCAACTTTGTTTAGTATGCCATCATCGACTTTTCCGTTTTTAATCATGCCCATAGCAGCATTTTTAACAGACATGCATATTGCACCGGCATTGTTTGTTGTGGCCACTATCATGTTGGCTTTTTCAATTCTAGCATCTTCAGTTAATTTATAGTGATGGATCAATGTCCCTCTTGCAGCTTCAACTACACCTATCCCTTCAGTTGGTTTTCCAACTTTATTCCTTAAGTCTTGTTTTAGAACATCTTTATCTCTACTAAGCTCTAAGGCCCTTTCAGAGGCATAGAGTAGCTCTATTAATCTTGCCCAATGGTAGGCTAGTGTTGAATTAACAGGTTTTCCTAGAGTTTCAATTAGCTCTTTATATGCCTCATTTGCAAGCGGTGTAGTAAACCCATCGATGACATTTATTCTCCCCAAAGGACCAACGCGGTATATCCCGCTATCAACTCCACCTGTAAGGCCCTTCCACCCAATTTCCTTAAGATATGGGTATTTCATATAAGTCCAAGGCTCGACATGCTCCCCTATATGTTCTATATATTTGTCCCCTTCAAAGCATGCAAATTCCTCGTCAAGAGGGCTCTTCACCCGTATCTTTCCTTCATAAAAGTTAAGATTGTTATTCCTATCCACAAGCCCCATATTGTAGGTTTCAAGGGTGTATGCCTCGCTTTTGATTAGATCAAGGTATGCTTTATTTTTCAATACAGTGTCTTTGAAAAAGTTTAAGGAAAATTGGGCGAATTTGACGCAAGACTCAGCCATCTCTTCAATCTCTTTCCTTTCTTCCTCATTTAATCCCTTGGAGACCCCCCCTGGGAGTCCGCAGACAGGGTGAGTTGGCTTGCCACCCAAAATCCTTGTTATTTTTTGTCCAAATGCCCTGTGCTTAATGACTTCCTTACCTATCTCAACGCCAACTTTTCCAATGACACCTATAATATTCCTATCCTTTTTTGAGGCGTCAGGACCCATGACAAAATCAGGGCCGCCTAGGAAGTAAAAATGAAGTATATGGTCATATGTTATATATCCACAATACATTAATTCCCTAAGTTTCTTTGCAGTCTCTGTCGGTTTGGTATTGAAGGCGGCATCAATTGCTTTAGTTGATGCAAAATGGTGTGATACCGGGCACACACCACATATCCTTGATGTAATCTGAGGCATGTCTTCTGCAAGCCTTCCCTCACTAAACTTCTCAAATCCCCTAAGCTCAGGGATCTGAAGATAAGCATTTTCAACATTCCCACTGTCATTTAGGAAAATTTCAATTTTGCCGTGACCTTCAAGTCTTGTTATTGGATCAATTGTAATTCTTTTCATTTGACCACCTTCCTCTTGATGAAGGATGCGGCAAGAGAGTATCTGTAAAAAGTCCCGACCGGATCCACTATCTTTGAGATGAGTTCTTCAACTTTTTTTTCATCAAGGTCGACTTCATTTTCAACTGCTAGAACTGACGTAAGCGCTGAAATCATCTTCGCCCCCTGATCTGTAATTTCTGGCGTTTTACCAAAGCATCCTGTGCATGGCATGTTTCCATTGATGCACTGATGGCCGCATCCAGATCTAGTGGCAGGGCCCATACAGATAATGCCCTGGTCAAGGAAACATTTTTCAGGGTCAGCCTCTTTTTCATACACCCTGTATATTGTCTCAATGTTTTTATCCTTCTTTATTCGCGGGCACTCATCGCACAGCGCCTTTATAGGTGCTAGGACTGCACCTTTGGGCGGGAGATTGCCGGTCAAAAACATATTGAACGCTTCTTCAATGATATTTGGCGATGGTGGGCATCCCGGGATGTAATAATCAACACAGGTAACTTGGTCAAGAGTTTTCACCGTATCGTAAAACTCAGGGATGGTGATCCTCCCTTCTTTGACCTCATATGAAGGCGTGGGTAAGATGCCGTCCGGATTTATGGTAGTTTCTGTTTCTTTATAGGCCCTATCAAATATCAATCTTTTATTAAACAGATTTGCCAACGCAGGTACGCATCCTTCGTGGGCACAGGAGCCGAACGCGACAAGGAGCTTAGATTTTTTTCTAAGTAAATGTGCAAGCTCTTCATTCTCACTTGTCCTTATAGCGCCATTAAAAAAACAAACATCTATTGACTTATCCTTCATCTTCCTTAGATCTTCATATTTCGTGTCCATTGCGACAGGCCACATCAGAATATTTGCCTTTTCTATAACATCAAGTATCTTTTCATTGATATCTAAAACAGCAACTTCGCAGCCGCCACATGAAGAAGCCCAATAAAATGCTATGTTGGCTTTACCCATTTTATTCACCCATTTAATTTAGAGAGCGCCTAATTCTTTTTATTTTGATGTCAATTATAGCCTTTATATATTTGTTCCTTGGCCGCATATTATGCCGGACATAATCTCTCCCAACTCTATATGCCCTTAGGAACACTATAAGAAGTTTAACACCTGTTGCGCTATACCTATATGTCTAACGTAAATTATTAGGATTATCTATTTTTTTAAGCTCCCATTTGTCAAAAACATACATCGTGTCAATAAAAGAAGGTATTTCAATGTCGTGAGTTATCATTATTAGGGTCTTATCTTCACAAAATTTTCCGATATTTTGAAGTAGCTTGTTTTTGGTCTCCATGTCCAAGTGGGATGTTGGCTCGTCAAGGATAACAATTTTTGGATCCTCTAAAAATACCCTGGCAAGGGCCAATCTCTGTTTTTGCCCCCCGGAAAGCTTTGACCCCCTATCCCCGATTATATAATCATATGAAAATCCATTTTTATTGACAAAGTCACTGCAGCACGCCAATCTGCACGCATTGTCAAGCTTTTCCCTCTGTATGTCCTTCTGGCCCCATGTGATATTCTCCTCAATTGTCCCATAAAATAAATAAGGGTCCTGGCCCATCCAGCTTAAAATCTTGTGCCAGCTTCCTTTTTTGATATTTTCAATGGGTATGTCATCTATGGTAAGTTCCCCGGATTTTGGGTAAATCAACCCCAGTATCATATCAACTATGGTGCTTTTGCCGACACCAGTTGGCCCAAAAAATACCACCTTATCCCCCTTGTTTATGATGAGGTCAATATTTTTTAGAACATCGTTATCAGAATAGCCAAAGCTAACGTCTTTAAATTCAATTTTTTCATTGAAGCCTTCAATTGTTGTATCCCCGTCCTTTTCAACATTCTTTGAACCTTCATCAATCAACACATCGACAGCATTCATCGAAGGTATTTCAAATTTGATCCTGTAATACTCAGTTTGGATTACCTTTAGATCGCCGCTTAGCTTTAAGAAAACATATATCATTATACCAATGACAGATATCGGCACGTAAAAATATGTCATAGATATGTAGATTATTATTAGGATCGGGATGAAGTTTGCAGGTTCATGTAAGTATGTGATTTGATTCATCCTGTCATTCATTTCATACCTTATCTGGGACAGGTATTTTGTTCTTTCATGCAAGAGATTTTTAACAAAGCTTTCCTTGGAAGTCGATTTGATGTTCTTTAGGCCATCAAGAGAGGCTAGAGTTTCCTTCATGAAGAGATTCCTTTGGCGCAATATCTTTGACCCGTTGTACCTTGCATTTTTAACTAGCCTGCCCAGTATCAGCGTGACCCCGCCTATTATTAAAAAAATCAGCACTGTAATTTCAAACGACAGTAAAACTAAAAGAATGACATAAACTAATAGAAGAAAGACCATGGGAAGTAAGTTTAGCGTCTTTAGGTAAACATCCCTGTCCTTTTCTATTTCATTTGTGACGATGTTTGTCATGTAGCTTTTCATCGACCCGTTGATAAACACCCAGTCAGAATACAAAATTATATCGCACACTTTTTTCCTTCTGCTTACTTCATACCACAGCTTCTCTTTATTTATCAGCGTGGCTAGGGTTATGTTTATCACAGCTTTAAAAATGAAAATTAGTGCAATCCCGATAAATAGGGTAAGTATCGTATACTCCACATTTATCATAGAGTATACTTTCTTAATATATGATACAAACCGGATATTCATTTCTGTGGACTGGTTTAGGATTTGTTCAAGAGCCGGTATCAGTAAACTTATGGATAGCATCTCAAAGAAACTCACAACTATCGACAGAAGGATTATTATTATCGATTGCTCCCTTCTTTGTTTGAACAAGCTTTTTATCACAGATATTACTGAATATTTTTCAGAAATTGTGATGTTTTGATTTAACGCCATTTAAACCTCTATTGATAAAAATATGTTTACACATCAAAGTTTTTAGATATTGATTTAAACGTTTGGGTAGTGGTATTGGGGGTAGGGAATATGTTTTTCGGCATAGAACAATCTTTTTAAAGAGAAAAAGTTAACCTGTGTTCAGAACTCTATTCTTTTGAGAGGGTTAAATGATAGATGAAATCCTAATAAAAAACACAGTAATCGAACTTCTAAAAGACGCCTCAACAAAACTCCCTCAAGATGTCAAAAATGCGCTGCAAAAGGCCTATGAAATCGAAGATGGGCCTTCTAAAAATCAGCTTGAGGCTATATTAAAAAATATAAAAATGGCAGAGGAGTCGTCAACCCCGCTTTGCCAGGATACGGGCATCCACATTTTTTTTGTAAAGATTGGGGATATAGGAAATCCAAATATAGAAAAAAAATTATATAATATTATCACTGAAAGCGTTAGAGAGGCAACAAAAATAATTCCTTTAAGGCCTAATGCTGTCCACCCTTTAACAAGAAGTAATCCTGGGGATAATGTTGGAGATCATATGCCTTATGTTTATTTCACGCCGATTGATGCCGATTATATCGAGATAACTGCAATGCCCAAAGGGGCGGGCAGTGAAAATATGTCCCAAGTTGCAATGCTAAATCCTACTGAAGGATTAAAGGGGATAAAGAAATTTGCTCTTGACGCGGTAGTTAGTGCAGGATCAAATCCATGCCCCCCAACGATAATAGGCCTTGGTATCGGAGGAAGCGCTGATGTGTCAGTGATGCTTTCAAAGATGGCTTTGCTTAGGCCAATTGACAAGAGGCATCAAGACCCGGGGATAGCTTCTTTGGAAAAGGAGCTTCACGAGTCTTTTAATGCGCTTGGTATTGGGGTTATGGGGCTTGGCGGAAAGACCACCGTACTCGGGGTCAACATCGAACTTGGGTATTGCCACACCGCATCACTTCCAGTTGCAATAAATGTCCAGTGCTGGGCTGGAAGGAGAGCTACTGCAAGGATATACAAGGATGGAAGGGTAAAGCACCTTACCTTTAAGAAGTGATTTAATGGAAAAAATATTAGACTTACCGCTTGATGAAAAGACTGTCAGGCAATTAAAGATTGGGGAAACAGTTTATCTTAACGGGGTTTTCTTTACAGCTCGAGATGAAGCCCACGTTAAAGCGTTAGAATATGCTAAGCATGGAAAAAAAATCCCCTATGACTTCAAAGGTTTGGCAATATACCACTGCGGACCCATAATGACAAAGGAAGGAGACAAGTGGAAGGTAATTGCGGCAGGCCCGACAACATCGACAAGAATGAATTCCCTAGAACCCATGTTTATTGAGAAGTTTAGAGTTTCGGCTATAATTGGGAAAGGCGGGATGTCAAAGCCAACAGTTGATGCAATGCAAAAGTTTGGATGCGTCTACTTTGCATTCACAGGCGGGGCTGCAGTTCTTGCTGCTAAGGGGATAAAAGAGGTCCTTGGCGTGGAATGGCTTGAACTTGGCATGCCGGAGGCATTGTGGGCATTGGTCGGAGAGAAATTTGGACCGCTTACAGTTACAATTGATGCCCATGGAAACAGCCTTTATGAGGATGTTATGAAGGAAGTTGAAAAAAATATTCCAAGGGCAAAGGAAATACTAAAAATTTAAGGGGATTTTATGAAAAAACAGTCAGAAGAAAATTTGATAAAAGAGGCGTCAAAACCGGCTGAAGACGCCATGAAACTCCATCCATTTTACAAAGGAAAGATTAAGATTTCATCAAAGGTGTGCATAAGGGATTTTAATGATTTTGCCATATGGTATACACCTGGTGTTGCAGAACCTTGCAAAGCCATTAACAAAAATAAGGATGCGGTTTTTGAACATACAAACAAGGGAAATGCTGTTGCCATTGTTTCAGACGGGACAAGAGTGCTGGGATTAGGGGACATTGGGCCCGAAGCTGCAATGCCTGTTATGGAGGGAAAGGCACTTTTATTTAAGTACCTTGGAGGCGTTGATGCCTATCCGATATGCCTTGACACAAAAGATCCGAAAAAGATAATTGAGGCATGTAAGCTTATCAAGCCAACTTTTGGGGGAATAAATCTAGAGGACATCGAAAAACCAAAGTGTTTCTTTGTTTTGGATAAATTAAGGGCCGATAAGGATATGGATATCCCTGTGTGGCATGACGATCAGCAGGGGACCGCCACAGTTGAAGTTGCCGGATCAATCAACGCCCTAAAGGTCGTTGGTAAAAAACTAAATGAAGCAAGTATTGTGTTAGTAGGGACTGGTGCCGCAAACATTGCAACTTCAAGGATTTTAGTTGCAGCGGGTGCAGAGAAGAAGAACATTGTTGCTGTTGACTCTAAGGGGATCCTAAATGCAAACAGAAAAGACCTTGAGATGGACAAATCCCAAAATCCTTTCAAGTGGGACCTATGTATCAATGCAAATAGAGAGCAGAGAAGTGGGGGGATAAAAGAAGCCCTTATGGGCGCTGACATCTGCATTGCAGCATCAAAGCCAGGCCCTGGAACAATAAAGAAGGAGGAAGTGTTAGGAATGGCAACAGATGCAATTATGTTCGCATCTGCAAATCCAACACCTGAGATATGGCCCTGGGAGGCAAAGGAAGCGGGGGTCAGGATTGTTGGGACAGGAAGGAGTGACTTCCCAAATCAGATCAATAATTCAATAGTTTTCCCCGGGATATTCAGGGGCGCACTTGATGTCAGGGCAAAAACAATAACTGATGAGATGTGTGTCGCTGCAGCATTTGAAATTGCAAAGACCGCTGAAGACAAAGGGCTTTCTGATGAGTACATTGTTCCAACGATGAGTGAGTGGGAGGTATTTCCAAGGGAAGCTGTTGCCGTAGGTATTAAGGCAATCAAGCAGGGCATTGCTAGGGTGAAGTACAGCAAGGATGAGCTCTATGAGATGGCTGAAATAACAATCAGGAAGTCAAGGGATGAAACAGAAATGATGATGAAACACGGAATAATAGAGATGCCGCCCAAATAAGGATTTAATTTATTTGAAATCAAGGAAAAATAAATGCCTCGAATTTTTTTAATTTACTATTAAATCAATGATCTAGAGGTGCCAGTTCAAATCATGTTTCATCTTTAGTATATGTAAAATAAAATAATTAAGTTATAGAAGCGTTTGCATCATGTAAAAATTCGCCAGTCGACCTGGCACCGCCTAATCCTAGTATTAGTGATATCTTTTCCATGGGAAGCTCTTTTCTAACAAATGCATTGTAATGCTGCATTACAACTGTAACTCCTGTTGATTCTGTCACTAAAAACTCAGTCTTATTCTGTATCGAGTAACCTAGCGGTCCACCCCAGTAAACAGTTGAAGTGCTGCTTTCAGAATTTGAAAATGCTATATCAAGCCAGCCATCTTTGTTCAAATCACAGATTCCTACACCTGCCGTCCCTTTAGTTGGTAGGAGGGTCCTGTTTGAAGCAGAGTATCCAGAGGGAGATCCCCAGTAAATGTAAGAATTTACCTGAGAGGCACGATTATAGCTTGTAAGCACGATGTCAAGATGCCCATCCTTATTTAAATCCTCAATAGATGCGCCATATACCCATGAAGAGGGAATTAACGATCTTTGGCTATTGGAGTATCCTGATGCACCCCCCCAGTAGATATAAGAGTTGGCACTTGAGTTACCGAATACGATGTCCTTAAATCCATCGTTATTTAGATCCCTAACAGATACCCCTCCGGCACTCCATGTTTCAATATCACTTTTGTTGGATATTGAAAATCCTGACGCACTCCCCCAGTAAACATATGACTTAGTTCCATTGTAGTTACAGAATATTATATCTGGCCACCCATCATTGTTTAAATCACTGATAGTGACACCAAATGCCTTGCTGGTGGGAAGATCAACCCTATTAGACTTTGAGAATCCGCCTGGGCCTCCATAATAGATAAAAGAAGAAGGATTTCCATAATTAGCAAATACTATATCAAGCCATCCATCTTTGTTCAGGTCACTTACAGATACCCCCCATGCATTTGCAGTCTCAAGCTCTGTTTTTGAGGAGTTGGAAAATCCATTTTTTGATCCCCAATATATGTATGACTTGTTTGAAAAGCAGGAAAAAACTATGTCCTGATGGCCATCTTTGTTTAGGTCGGCAACACATACCCCTCCCGCATCAGGGGATAGGATGTCAGTTTTAGAATCGTTTGAATAGCCTTGTCTTGAACCCCAAAATATTCTTGAAGTGGTCCCTGTTGAAAACAGAATGTCATTGAATCCGTCCCCGTTTAAATCAAGAGGCTTGATCTGATATGACGTCCCGTTTGGATATGTCGGGAGGAAAAATGAGTTATCATGCTCCGAATCAGGATTTGAGTTTGCATATAAAGGGCCTAAGGTAAAAATTAATGCAAACAGTAAAATTATAACACTTTTGTAATTAAACGACATAAAAAGAGGTTTCTATATTCATTTATAAAGCTAATGGACTCTGGCCCATTTTTTCAAGTTTTCATTGATTAGGGCTATTAAATGGACAAATCCCAAAATCCTTTCAAGTGGGACCTATGTATCAATGCTAATAGAGAGCAGAGAAGTGGGGGGATAAAAGAAGCCCTTATGGGCGCTGACATCTGCATTGCAGCATCAAAGCCAGGCCCTGGGACAATAAAGAAGGAGGAAGTGTTAGGGATGGCAACAGATGCAATTATGTTCGCATCTGCAAATCCAACACCTGAGATATGGCCCTGGGAGGCAAAGGAAGCGGGGGTCAGGATTGTTGGGACAGGAAGGAGTGACTTCCCAAATCAGATCAATAATTCAATAGTTTTCCCCGGGATATTCAGGGGCGCACTTGATGTCAGGGCAAAAACAATAACTGATGAGATGTGTGTCGCTGCAGCATTTGAAATTGCAAAGACCGCTGAAGACAAAGGGCTTTCTGATGAGTACATTGTTCCAACGATGAGTGAGTGGGAGGTATTTCCAAGGGAAGCTGTTGCCGTAGGTATTAAGGCAATCAAGCAGGGCATTGCTAGGGTGAAGTACAGCAAGGATGAGCTCTATGAGATGGCTGAAATAACAATCAGGAAGTCAAGGGATGAAACAGAAATGATGATGAAACACGGAATAATAGAGATGCCGCCCAAATAAGGATTTAATTTATTTGAAATCAAGGAAAAATAAATGCCTCGAATTTTTTTAATTTACTATTAAATCAATGATCTAGAGGTGCCAGTTCAAATCATGTTTCATCTTTAGTATATGTAAAATAAAATAATTAAGTTATAGAAGCGTTTGCATCATGTAAAAATTCGCCAGTCGACCTGGCACCGCCTAATCCTAGTATTAGTGATATCTTTTCCATGGGAAGCTCTTTTCTAACAAATGCATTGTAATGCTGCATTACAACTGTAACTCCTGTTGATTCTGTCACTAAAAACTCAGTCTTATTCTGTATCGAGTAACCTAGCGGTCCACCCCAGTAAACAGTTGAAGTGCTGCTTTCAGAATTTGAAAATGCTATATCAAGCCAGCCATCTTTGTTCAAATCACAGATTCCTACACCTGCCGTCCCTTTAGTTGGTAGGAGGGTCCTGTTTGAAGCAGAGTATCCAGAGGGAGATCCCCAGTAAATGTAAGAATTTACCTGAGAGGCACGATTATAGCTTGTAAGCACGATGTCAAGATGCCCATCCTTATTTAAATCCTCAATAGATGCGCCATATACCCATGAAGAGGGAATTAACGATCTTTGGCTATTGGAGTATCCTGATGCACCCCCCCAGTAGATATAAGAGTTGGCACTTGAGTTACCGAATACGATGTCCTTAAATCCATCGTTATTTAGATCCCTAACAGATACCCCTCCGGCACTCCATGTTTCAATATCACTTTTGTTGGATATTGAAAATCCTGACGCACTCCCCCAGTAAACATATGACTTAGTTCCATTGTAGTTACAGAATATTATATCTGGCCACCCATCATTGTTTAAATCACTGATAGTGACACCAAATGCCTTGCTGGTGGGAAGATCAACCCTATTAGACTTTGAGAATCCGCCTGGGCCTCCATAATAGATAAAAGAAGAAGGATTTCCATAATTAGCAAATACTATATCAAGCCATCCATCTTTGTTCAGGTCACTTACAGATACCCCCCATGCATTTGCAGTCTCAAGCTCTGTTTTTGAGGAGTTGGAAAATCCATTTTTTGATCCCCAATATATGTATGACTTGTTTGAAAAGCAGGAAAAAACTATGTCCTGATGGCCATCTTTGTTTAGGTCGGCAACACATACCCCTCCCGCATCAGGGGATAGGATGTCAGTTTTAGAATCGTTTGAATAGCCTTGTCTTGAACCCCAAAATATTCTTGAAGTGGTCCCTGTTGAAAACAGAATGTCATTGAATCCGTCCCCGTTTAAATCAAGAGGCTTGATCTGATATGACGTCCCGTTTGGATATGTCGGGAGGAAAAATGAGTTATCATGCTCCGAATCAGGATTTGAGTTTGCATATAAAGGGCCTAAGGTAAAAATTAATGCAAACAGTAAAATTATAACACTTTTGTAATTAAACGACATAAAAAGAGGTTTCTATATTCATTTATAAAGCTAATGGACTCTGGCCCATTTTTTCAAGTTTTCATTGATTAGGGCTATTAAATGAAAAAATATACAAAATCACTTTTTAGTGAAAAACTCTATCGCTTCCTCTAGCTCTTTATGGGTCTTTGCATATTCTTTGATATCAATCCCCTTTTGATATGCCTCACATGCCTGGACAAGAGCCTTTGCGCCTGCTGTTGTCCCTTTTGGATGTGCGTGACATCCTGCGCCCATTGTTGTGATGAAATCAATATTTTCCATCACATCGATAAACGGCTTTAGCAATGTAGGGTTAAGCCCTCCTGATATGATTGGGCAGCATTTTTTAACACCCCTCCAGCTGTCGTCCTCTAAAATAACGTGGCGTGCTGTATCTGCCTGGGCAATGGCTATGGCATCCTCGTCACCCTCAAAGATTTTTGACCACTCCTGTTCAAAGAAATGCCCCTTTGACTTAAAGTGCAGAATATTCTGCGCTGCAACTATGTCCTCTTTAGGGCTGCCCTGCATCTTGCCCACACCGGCAGTTCCTGTATGGATCCCGGATGCGCCTGCGAGTCTAGCAAATTTCGATAGAACTAAAACTGAAAACCCGAGTGGATTTTCCACCCTGGTGAATGCCCCATGGGCTGCTCTATGAAAATGAATGAAAACATCAGGATACTTTCTCCTTAATGTCTGAACTGCCATCCAACCGGCTGTAATGCCGTCAATTAAAAATGCATAGCTTCCTGGCTCAAATCCGGCGTTTCTTATAAGCTCACACCTTTCAATCATCGTGTCAAAGTCAGAAGCAGAAACATTAAACGAGTGGACCTTTTTACGGCCTGTTTCCTTCACAGCTTTGTCCATGGCAGCTTTGACATTCTTCACCATCTTATCAAATGGTGAGAAGTCCTGATTTGCCTGAGGCTCATCGTTTTTGACAAAGTCCCCGCCGCCTACCCAGAAGTCATATGCGGCTTCGGCATATTCTGCTGAGGTAAGCCCCATCTTTGGCTTGATTATGGTCCCAAGAATCGGCCTATCATAGACGTCAAGGTATTTCCTCATGTCATCCAATGTATAGCTTGGGCCATCATACTGCTCAAGCATCGAAGGCGGAAACCATACGTCAAGCAGCTTCAAAGCGCTTACTTCCTTCATTCCAAGGACATTGCCTACAAGGTATGTCAGCACATTCTGTACATTACCCCCCCTATCAAAGAGTCTCCAGGGATAGGCTATCCAGACAAGATTTTTTTCCTGATCAATTTTGTAGACTATTGCATTCATCTCTTTTGAGAAGGGTGTTTCAGTCTTTACATTGAAATTCGTACCTGTGGATGACTCTGCGGCAACTTCTGCTGCTGCCTGCAAAATGTTTAGCTTCCCTCCGGATACTAAGTGAAAAACGGCAAGAAGGTATTCCCCATTTTTAGGATTTGGAAGATCAAAATTCACATACCCATTTTGGTGGATGTTTAGTGTTTTAATTAATTGTTCTATGTTTATTTTTTCCATGATAACTAACTGCTTTCAATTATTTATAAAATTACCCTATTGTAATAGAGGTGCCGGATAAATAATTACTTGTTAAGCATTAAGATTAACTTATTCCTATACTCCGTTATATCTTTTTCTTTAAGGAAATCAATAAACCCAATAATCTCTGAATTAAAAGATTCAGCAATTTTTATCATTCTTTCTAACTCTAATTCAGTAATGTGAAAATCTATGTAATACTGATTGTCTATCCGCTCTCTTTTTGCTTTTTCTAGTTCTCTTGTGTCTATACCAAAGATACCTTTTAGAAGAAGTATACTTGCTGTATGATTCTCACATTATAATCCAATTCTGTAAAACAGAGCTAACACAGAATAGTACATTGAGTAGTATGTTAAGGCAATTGAATCGTTTAGATTCCCCGCATCAGCTAAAAGTTTTGAAGATGTTAAAGATTCGTAAGACCTTTTAAGATAAGCATTTTTAATGTTCTCACTTGGCTCAATTATCTGAATTTTTTTCTCATCTATTAGTTTAGCTAAAAAATCTGTTTTTTTCATAAAACTGTTCAATTCCTTTTAGGATTATATGGTTTGATTCAATCTCCTTTATTAATAAGTTTTCTCTGTCGTATCTACCTATTTTAACGCTTAATCTCGAATCTATTAGCTCAATTTCTTTTTTTAAATCGAAGTTTTCTGATTCTATATACAAATCTATATCACTTGACTCATTAGGCATGCCCTTGGCATATGATCCAAATATTATTGCCATTGGAGTATTTTCTTTTTCTATTATCTTTTTGATTACTCCTTTTAGTTTAGGATATTTCTCCAAAAACAAAATAAGATTATAGCTTTCAGACATTATGACAAAGCTTCTCGCCTCTAGGGTTTTCTTAATGAAATAGACATAATTTTTTCCCTCTATCCTGTAGTCAACTATGTTTTGTTTGTATAGCTTATCAAGCCTTCTTTTAACTGACGTCTGGTTTGTTTTTAGTCTTCTTGCTATTTCTCGGATATGATCCTCTCCTTTCAGAAGGATGAGAATTATTTCATAATCGTTACAATTTTGTAACATATGTAATATTAATGTTACAATAATATTTAAGTCTTTTGTTGAATTGTCCAAAACAAGTATTTTAGAATAGAATAAGTAGAGATTGATTCTATGGGCAGTTCAGGTTATAACCAATAATTTTAAATATTAAAGTATTATATAATATACATATGTATACTATATTAAACAATAATCTCAACATAACAGAAAATCACCTCAAAATTCTTTCTTTGTTTTCTTCTGGATATAACAAAAGCCTCTATATAAGAGAAGTAAACAGAATGCTTGAAATCAGCCCAAGAACAGCACAGTTAATACTGAATGATTTAGAAACTAAAGGTATTTTAGAATCAATAATGCGTGGAAAAATAAAAACATATACCTTAAGAAAAAATCAGATGAGTAAATACTACCTTACATTTGTTGAAGTCTATAAAACTACAATCTTTATGGATAATAACTCTTTAGCAAGGGAAATTACAGGAAGGATTCTTCCACTAATCTCTGGAATTGGCCTTATTTTTGGAAGTTATGCCAAAGGAGATCAAAGGGACGGCTCTGACCTTGATATCTTTTTAGCAGGGCATGCAGACACTAGAAAAATAAGAGAGGTTTCAAAGACATATGGGCTTGATATCAACTTAGTTGTCTATCCTTTAGAAAAATACAAATCCGTTATCGATAAAGATATATTGTTGAAAGAAATATTGGAGAATCATATAGCGATTTCAAACATCGATGGATTTGTATCTTCGGTGATAGAAAATGAGTAGGATAATTTGGTGTCTAAGCCAGAAAAATGGGATTAAGCTAATTGAGCCAAATCCAAATCTATCCCAAGCTTACATATTAAAGGCACAGGACTCATTTGAAATCAATTCAGATTAACATTAAAAAAGAGTGGAAAATGGCTACAGCTTATTATACCATCTATTTCTCCCTTTATGCAATACTTATGAGAATAGGAATAAAATCAGAAATTCGCTCATGCACTGTTAATTTTGTAAGTGAGTATTTGAATGAATTTTTTGATAAAGATGAAATTGAACTTATTGAAGATTCCTTAAAAGCAAGAATTGATGCACAGTACTATGTTGATAAGGACGTTCCAGATGAACTGTATAACAAGTTAATTGAATTTGCCCCATATCTTTTAGTTAAATCCAAGTCTATACTTGTCAAACTAACCGAAAAGAAAATAACTTGCATAAGGGAAGAAATAAAAAGCCTGATGATAGAATAATTAATTTATCCCCAAGAAAGCCATGTACTACTGCCTCTTGATAGTGGCATTCATATAATAAAATTAGTATATATCAAATTAATTTTTTGAAATCCTCAAGAGAAATATCTATACTATTTAATATCTCTCTCAATACTTTTGGATGGAGACTCTTTCCTGAATGATACGGTATTGTAATTCTTGTTCCAGCTTTGTTCTTGAATATTTTGTGGCTTCCACTTTGCCTTACTTGAGAAAATCCAAGTTTTTCCAATACTTTTATCGCTTTGTCAGGACTAATTCTTGGAAGCTTTTCCTTCATATTGCCACTTCAACTGTGGTAAAGCTTACGTTCTGAGTTTCAGGCAGTTTAGTGCCAGCTTCATTCATTTCTTCTAAAAGTAGTTTAATAACGTCTTTTATATTTTCTAAAACTTCTTCGTACGTGTCCCCCTGAGTATAACAACCTTGAATATTTGGGCAGAATGCAAAGTATCCATCTGAATCTTTTTCAACAATTATTGGAAATTTTAATGACACCATCATAGCGCCTCTGTATTCCAGTAGCTAATCAAGTATTTAATATTTTTCTTTTATTTGATAAAGATTGAAAAGAATCATCAGAAAAGAAATCTTACCTTCCGGAAAGGCCTGTGATAATCTATTCTGCTGTAATAGTATCAATCATATCCTAAAAGTAGTATATATCAAATTAATTTTTTGAAATCCTCAAGAGAAATATCTATACTATTTAGTATCTCTCTTAATACTTTTGGATGGAGACTCTTTCCTGAATGATATGGTACTGTAATTCTTGGAAGCTTTTCCTTCATATTGCCACTTCAACTGTGGTAAAGCTTACGTTCTGGATTTTCTGGAAAGTTCTTTTTATAATTAGTTAATTTTTTATATGATATTGAAGTTATATATTGTTGATGAAAACAAAGGAAGAGGTAATCAAAGTCTTAAAGCACGAGCTACCATACTTAAAACAAAGATATGGAGTTTCTAATGTAGGGCTCTTTGGCTCTTATTCTAGAAATGAGCAGACCGAACATAGCGATATTGACTTACTTGTTGACTTTGAGAGGCCTATAGACTTTTTTAAACTTTTTGAAGTGGAAGACTACCTAAAAGAAAAATTTGGTATTAAAGTTGAGATAGTAACAAGGCCGGCTTTGAAAGACAGAATAAAAAATAGAATCCTAAAGGAAGTATCCTATGTCTCTTAGAGACGAAAAACTGTATATTGACGATATTCTAGAAGCAATATACAAAATTGAAAATTACATTCAAGATATTGATTTTGAAGATTTTAGTTCTGATCAGAAATCAATCGATGCAGTTATCCGAAATTTGGAAATAATTGGAGAAGCAACTAAGAATATTTCTATAGATTTCAAGAACAGATATCCTGATGTAAATTGGAAAGATCCTACTAGAATGAGAGACAGACTTATTCATGCCTATTTTGGAGTAGATTTAGAAATCGTTTGGGAAACTATAAAGTTTAGAATCCCTGAATTAAAAGAGCAGATTGAAAAGATAATTGAGTAATTTAACAATTCTCTTCAGTAGAAGTTATATACATTTATCAATAATCTTAGTTGATGATGCTTAGCGCTGTTATTTTTAAGGAAGAGGATATGTATGTTGCAGAGTGTCCGGAAATAGGAACGGTAAGCCAAGGTTATACTATAGATGAAGCACTTTCTAATTTAAAGGAAGCAACTGAACTATATTTAGATGAATTTCCATTAAAAAAACACTCCAATCCTTTGCTCACTACTTTTGAGGTCACTTTAAATGCCAAAACTTAATTGTCTTTCTGGGTATTAAAGTAATTAAGGTATTGACAAAAATGGGATTTACACAAATAAGGCAAGCTGGAATTCTCGTAATTCTAGTTAAGGAAGGCCATACTGGAAAAGTTGGGTGTGTAGTTCCATTGCATGATGAATTAAAAATTAGAACTTTGAAAGAATATTAAAACTGGTCAATATTGAAGAGGAAGATTTTCTAAAATATTTATAAGTCAAAGATTTATCCGATTACCTTCCAGATAGCCCTGTGATAATCTGTTCTGCTGTTATTTTAATGTACTGCCTCATTGTTGAATTTTGATCAATCATGTTCTTATTTATTGCTGTGACTGTTGGTGTTGACAATAAGAAAAATGACAAGAGCAGAATTACTAAACCCAAATACATGAAGACAATGTTAACTGATGTCCCTATGTATCTTTTTGATATGAAGTATAACCCTATAGTTGGGACTCCTAAACCCAATGCCATTAAGGATATGGCAGGAAAAGTGTAGAGTATAAAAGATGTGATAAGCATAAGTAGGCATGCCAAAGAAAGCGGCAACACCCTTTTCTTATCCTCCTTTATTATGTGTATTAAGTTTTTAGTGTTGTGCTTGTAATAGATAAACATGAGGGCATATCCTATTGCAATGGCCATGACAAACAGTATGGGAAATCCTTCTGTGGCTCTTGTGAAAAGAAACCATCCGCTTGAAAACTTTAAGACCTGGAGCATAGAGATTGTCAGTACTGATAGGGTTGGATTATTCTTCCACCTTATCCTTGGGTGGGAGTAACAGAGGTTTAATCCCATTACCGCTAGGTATATTATAAAGAAATTTAATCCTGAAAGGGCTGCTAAAAATGTGCCCAGAATTACAAACAATTTGATTATGGTGATGGACTCTTCCCTTGACATTGTGCCGTTTGCAACTGCCTTCCACCTGATCTTCATTTCATTGTTCTTATCTTCTTTGACATCTGTTAGATCATTAAAAAGGTATATTGCGCCAAGACCGATACTAAGGCCAGAAGCCGCCATTATGCATGTTAGGACGTTATAATTTCCGCCCGCCATTGTAAAAAGAAGCACGCCAAATATAAACTGCATAACGTTTTTTGGAACGTTTAGTGCAGCTGAATTGTATATCAGCGCTTCCCTCTTCATGGTTTTTTTTATATGAGAAGTATTTATAAAGGATTTGGTTTGAGAATTTGAAGAATTAGAATTTTTAAAATCGTACATACCTTTAGTATTTGGAAATAAGAGGAATAAACATATTACCAATATACTAACATATTTTCAATTAATTTCAATTTAATGCATATTTTTAAAAATGATTTATCTTAAAAATATTAATCTAAGCTAAAGAAATATCACGAGAATCTGCATGAATACGGAAAGATTTAATTCAGTGCTCATTTTAATTATTTTGATTTTGTGTATACCCTTAGTTAGGTTATTAAAACTAAGAAATATTGGATTTAATGTTATTCTATTTAATTCTTGGCAATTTTTTTTGTTTTTGTTAATTGTGGCATTCTTATATTTCCTTTCTTCCTATAGATATCGTTGGATAATTTTGCTCCTAGCCAGCTATTATTTTTACATATGCTGGAAACCAGAATACGGTATATTATTGATAATTTCAACATGTATAGATTATTTTTCCAGTATAATGATGGGAAAAGAACAATTAAAAGAAAAAAGAAAAAAATATTTGGTAATAAGTATTATATCCAACTTAGCCTTGCTATTTACGTTTAAATATTATAATTTCTTTAATTCATCTATAACTTCGTTTCTAAACAATTTTAATATTTTCTATAACTTGCCATATTCTCAATTACTTTTGCCTGTTGGGATTTCCTTCTATACTTTTCAGACACTAAGCTACTCAATTGATGTTTATCACGGTAAGATGGATCCTGAAAAAAGATTTGGTATTTTTGCTTTATATGTAGTTTTTTTCCCTCAATTAGTTGCAGGACCAATCGAAAGAGCTTCTCGGCTCCTGCCCCAATTTTATAATAAATATGATTTTGATTACAAGAGGGTAACAGATGGCTTAAAACTCATATTGTGGGGATTATTCAAAAAAGTCGTTATTGCTGATAGATTATCTGTATTCGTTGAACAGGTATATGGCACACCTCATGACTATCAAGGTATTTCTTTAATTATAGCTACTGTATTTTTCGCTTTTCAGATATACTGTGATTTTTCAGGATATTCCGATATCGCAATTGGAAGTGCCCAAATCCTTGGATTCAAGTTGATGGATAATTTCAGAAGACCTTATTTTTCTAAATCAATCCCTGAATTTTGGCAAAGATGGCACATTTCTTTATCTACTTGGTTTAGGGATTATTTATATATTCCTCTAGGTGGCAATCGCGTTGGCAAGTGGAGATGGTACTTTAATCTTTTTATTACATTTTTAATAAGTGGCCTTTGGCATGGGGCTAATTGGACTTATGTTATTTGGGGCGCTTTAAATGGTGCTTATATGCTACTAACTATCCGAAGTCAAGATATTCGGAAAATTTATGTTAATAAGCTAAAATTGAATAAATTCCCATATTTATACAAGATATTGCAAGTTGTTACTACATTTTCCCTAACTTGTTTTGCGTGGATTTTCTTTAGAGCAAATAATCTTTCTGATGCCCTTTATATCTCAAAACATTTATTTGCTGGAATAACACATATTGGTATTATTTTAACAAGCAAAGAACTAATAAAAACAAATATTTTACTCAGCCAGTCAAAAGAAGAATTTATTCTTGCTATTTTAGCCATATTTTTCATGGAAACTGTACATTTGATTCAGAGACATGAAAGTATTAGGCATATGCTGTCAGAAAAACCTGTATATATAAGATGGGCTATTTATTATATCTTGATTTTTAGCATATTATTTTTTGGAGTATTTAATTCCACACAATTTATATATTTCCAATTTTAGAGGGATATCGTGAAGAGAGTAGATTTAAAAATAAAATCTTTTATTATAAAAGGGGCATTACTATTTATTCCTATAATTGTCATAATGGGATTTTCATATTTTGTCATATCTTATTCGGGAGAATTTACTACAGTAAACGAGGTAATCGATAAACAAAAAAATAGTGAGATTATCCTTTATGGATTGGCATACAGTGACCCCACGCCATATTACAAACTAAAATCAGTAATTGATAGAAACCCTAGGATAATTGCATTAGGTACTTCTAGAGTCATGCAGTTCAGATCTGAATTCTTTTTGGCAAATACTGATTTTTATAATGCGGGAGGTGGTGTCAGGAGAGTCGAAAATCTCAATTTGTTCTTAGACAATATCCCTAGTGGTAAAGAGCCGGAGATAATAATCCTTGGATTAGATCAAAATTTTTTTAATCCTAATTGGAAAGATTTCTTGGAAGAAAATAATAAATTATACACTTTTTCAAAAAGAATAGATATATTTTCAAATTCTTGGAGAAAAATTTATTTTGATTATTATAATGGTAAATTTTCTATAAATAAAATACTTGAAAAGGAAAATGGTAGTATAGGGCTGAATGCTATAATGAATAATCGAGGATTCAGAAATGACGGAAGCTATGAGTATGGCAATTTAATCAACGAGTTTAATTCTGACAACAATTCTAAACTAAAAGGATATTTTAGCTTAATTAAGAATGAAGGAAGTCGATTTGAATACTCTAACAAAATATCTGATAATTCTTTATATGAATTAGATAGATTTCTTAGAAGATGTAAAGAGCGAAATATATATGTCATTGGATTTTTACCTCCATACGCCCATGAAATATATTTAGAGATAGAGAGGATGAAAATAGAGTATGAATATTTTTTTGAACTAGAACCTACACTAAATCCTATTTTTAAAAAATATGGATACAATATTTATAATTTCTCTGACTTAAATTCTACGGGTGCAGATGCATGTGAAGTAATAGATGGTACACATGCCTCAGATAAAGCTTACCTCCGACTATTTATATTACTCGCTGAAAATGAAGAAGCTCTAAAAAATGAAACAAATATTTCAAGATTAAAATTTGAATTAAATAATTCAAATTCATGTTATAGTGTATTTACACATAATCATTAAATAATATAGAATATAGTATTGAATGGTAATAAAATGACCGAACACAAACTTTTTGCGCAAAGAATAGGATTAATTGGCTTGACTTACGTTTTGACAACTCTGATAAGAATCTTGTTGGTGCCTATATTGACCAAAAATATGCCTATCGAAGAATACGGTATATGGGTCCAAGTAAATGCTACTATTGGATTAGTACCCCCTATTGTGGGGCTTGGATTGCCATTTGCACTAGTCAGATTCTTAGCTTCCACAGAAGATCGAAAAGATTTGCAAGAAGGATTTTATTCAATTTCTTTTGTAGTTTTATTGACAAGCGGTATAGTTTCATTATTATTCTTGATATTTTCAAAGACTTTTGCCACAATCCTATTTGATAATAATATTAAAGTAGCAATGATAATCCCGGCAATAATACTCCTACAAAGCTTGATTGATCTCCCTATGAATTTGTTTAGAGTATTTCAGAAAATAAAAAGACATTCCTTTTTTTTAATTCTTGATATGTTGTTTACCGTTTCATTTGCTTCGTATTTTATTATTTTAGGCCAAGGTGTGCTAGGCGCTGTAGTAGGCCTTTTAATCTCTAAGATATTGGTATTTTCAGGAATGATGATTTTTGTATTCAAAGAAATTGGCTTTGGATTTCCTAAATTTTTGAATTTAAGAAAATATTTTAACTTCAGTATTCCTTTGTTGCCCAGTAATCTTTCAAACTGGATAATCAATTCAAGCGATAGATACGTGATTACTATTTTTCTCGGAACTGCTTTTGCAGGGTATTTCACACCAGGATATACTGTAGGGAGCTTGATCTTAACATTTGCTACCCCCCTATCTTTTCTTTTACCGCCAGTACTATCAAAATATTATGATGAAAGGAAGTTTAATGAATTTAACAAAGTTCTTAAATATTCAACTAAGTATTATCTTTTGATAGCCATACCTTCTGTTTTTGGATTGTCAATACTCTCAAAACCTTTATTGACTATCCTAACTACGCCTGAAATAGCAAATATAGGATATCTCATCACACCATATACTGCAGTTAGTTATCTTTTATACGGTTTGCAGGGGATTGTTGGAAATATACTGGTCGTTGAGAACAAAACAAGGATAATTGGAATTATTATGTCTATATCCGCCGTTGTTAATTTAGTCCTAAATATATTAGTTATTCCATTAATTGGTATTAATGGTGCGGCATTAACTACTTTGATTTCATTTATTATAATTTTTGTAGTTGTTCTATACTATTCTTTGAAACCAAAATTATTTACTTTTGATATTAATTTTATAATAAAGAGCCTATTGGCATCGAGCCTAATGTCCCTTGTAGTTATTTATCTAAATCCAGCTAATCTCAATAATTTATTATTTACAATTGGTGTTAGTGTTGCCCTATATTTTGGAATTATATTCTCCCTAAACGGAATAAATAAAGAAGAGATTAAATTTTTCCTTAAGTTACATACACAATGAGTCATTAATTAAAATTTTTATTTCTTCTTTATTCAATAATGGCATATTTTTTGAGTTGTAATTTTTAACTTCTGTTTTCTTAAAACTATTGGGCATTTCGTAATTAGTATCTTCCGCTATTTCTAAAACAGGAGGTTTTACTATAAACATATGCTTGTCTTCATAAGCATTTTCTGATTCTTCGATTGTCATAAGTTCCTCGTATAGTTTTTCACCTATTCTTTTACCTATTATTTTAATCTCAGGGCTTTTACTAGAATCTGGACAGCTTAATTTTTTTACCATTACTTCTGCAAGGTCAGAGATTCTAACAACTGGCATCTTTAGTATAAAAATTTCTCCCCCTTGTGCCAATCTAGCAGCTTTCAAAATTAAGCTAGTAGATTCTGAAATTTTCATAATAAATCTTGTCATTTCAGGATCCGTTATAGTGATATCATTTCCGTTTAATATCTGATCTCTAAAAATAGGAATAACTGATCCTCTTGTATCTAATACATTGCCAAATCGAACACAAGACAAGGCAGTATTTTTTTCACCTTTATAATAATTAGAAGAAATTGTTAATCTTTCTGAAAGTAACTTTGTTGCACCCATGACATTAATAGGATTGACAGCTTTATCGGTACTAATAGTTATAAATTTTTCGACATTTTCATCAATTGAAGCTTCAATTAAGTTTTGTGTTCCAATAACATTAGTTTTTATTGCTTCAAATGGATTATACTCGCACAATGGAACATGCTTTAAAGCAGCTGTATGGAATACAATTTCCACACCTTCAACAGCTCTTTTTAATCTTTCCTTGTCCCTTATATCCCCTACGAAAGGGCGGATTAAATTACTATTTAAGTTTCTTTCAAGATCAAATAATCCTGTTTCATTGTTATCCAAAACTCTAATTGATTGAGGATTCAATTTTAAAAGTTCTTTCACTAAATGACTTCCAATCGATCCAGCCCCACCTGTAACAAGTATGATTTTGTTTTTGTAATAATTTTTAATTTCATCCATTTATTCATTCTCCATTAAGAATTTTTTTATTTCACTTGAAATCATATTAATTTCAGATTTTTCTAATGAAGGAAACATGGGCAAAGTTAGTACTTCTTCAGATATTTTTTCAGTGATCTCTAGATTACATTTATATCCTAAAACATTATTGTAAAAATGTGTTTTATGTATTGGATAAAAATAAATCTTAGTCATTATTCCTTTTTTTTCTAGATAATCCATGAGCTTTTTCCTCAAATGCCTGTCAACTCTGATCGTATAAAGTTGATAAACATTAAAATAGTCTTTTGGTGGATTAATTAACTTAATATTATGCCCTTTTAATTTAGAATCCATATATTTTGAATTATATCTTCTTTGTTCTATTAATTTATCTGCTTTAGAAATTTGAGATAGACCTAGAGAAGCAATGATATTTGACATTCTGAAGTTATAGCCTAAGTTGACATAATCCGCAGTATTGGTAGAAAAAAAGTAATTCTTTGTTTCTGATCTTCCTTGAGAATGAATTAATCTTAATTTATGATAAATATCTTTAGAATTAGTAGTTATGGCCCCACCTTCACCAGTAGTAATTATTTTGTTCTGACAAAAGCTAAACATTGAAGAATCTCCAAAAGTACCTATTTTTTCTTTTCCAATTTTTGCACCAAATGCCTCAGCTGCATCTTCTATAAGAATTAAGTTATTGTCCTCTGCTATTTCTTTTAAAGCATTAATATTACAAGGGCATCCTCCATAATGCACCGGAATTATAGCTTTTGTTTTATTTGTAATTTTTTCATTAACGTCCTCTGGATTTAAACCAAATGTATTCTCTTCAATATCTGCGAATACAGGCTTTGCTCCAACAAAAAGTGGCGCGTTTGCAGTAGCAATAAAAGTAAATGAAGGAACTATAACTTCGTCTCCTTTTTTAATGTCATATGAGATTAAAGAAGAGTGCAATGCTGAAGTCCCAGAATTGAAAGAAACGCAGTATTTTGTACCTATATATTCTGATACTCTTTTTTCAAAATCCCCAACATTTGGACCTTCAGTCCAGTACATCCCTAATTTGATAGATTCTGTGACACTTCTAACATCTTCTTCGTCCCAATATATCTTGAACAATGGTATTTTCCAGTCCATACTATTCTATCTCTTTCAACATAGTTTTTAATTCTTCTTCTGATAGCATTCTTATAACTTTTGCGGGAACGCCGTAAGCAAGAACTGATGGAGGGATGGACTCTTTGACAAGACTATAAGCACCAATAATTGAGTTTTCTCCAATTGTCACACCTGGCATTATCGTAGAATGAGTGCCGATTCTACAATTTTTTTTCAATAGGACTTTACCTTCTTTAGAATCTATAGTGGACACCGAGTAGATCGAGCAATGAGATCCTATCTGGACATAATCTTCTATAATAACGCCATTTTTTGCATTAATATAGCTAAATGCTCCAATGTCAGTTTTGAATCCCAATTGAAAATTATCTGAATTTTGAACTAACCAATTAAACTTTGTTATTTTTCCATCTTCTATAATTGGATGAATCCAATTTTTAAATCTCATTATTAACTCCCCCAATAAAGACATAAATAGTTAGATTAATACATTTTAAATTTACGCCTAAAAAATAATTATTAAAGTGGAATTTTTAGAGTCTGTTTTGTTTCAGAATCTTTTAATTTCCATTCATGTTCGCCGATCTTTTCCCAAACTTTTGAATTAATGAATTTTTCTGTAAATATCCAGAATTCGTCTTCTGTGTAACCTGTAAACTTAAGAAAGTCCTCTAAGGCCTTCGGGTCAACAGACTTCTGATCATTTTTTTCAACTATTTTTATTGCTTCTTTTCTACTGATTTTGCCGCTCCTAATCCAGTAACAGCAAACATCTGTGGATCTGGAGAAACCAAACTTGGGGTATTTAAGCCAAGGATGAACTAAATATCCTAAGGCATCTATCTGATCGTAATCTTCTATATACCCCTCTCTTTCCCATTCACCTGTATCACCAAGGGATTTGAATCCATATTTTCTTGCTATTTGATAATTATTATAACCATCCCAAGGAACAAAATAACTTAGGTATATTGGATCTAATTTTGCCTCTTCAATTTCTTCCTTTGTTGGGTAAACACAAGTGTACAAATCTTTCATTTTAATATCTTCATCTAACCATTCTTCAAGACTTACTGGTTTAACTACATCGTTATTTATTTGATCTTTAGCGCTATATGATTCTTCTTTTTGTACTCCTCCATATTCAACAGCAACATTTTCCCCATATACAATAAGGGGTATGTTCATATTAATAGCCATTCTTAATGGATATACATAAACAGCTCTATCCCAATACCAAGTTGGAGACCCTAATTTCTCAAAGGCTTTCCTTAGCATTTTTCTTGCTACTTTTCTATTTAAAGATAAAGAAAGTATATCACAACCGAAAGCATCACTCATATTATAATAGTTATGTTTTCCAGTTGCAGTCCAACTAAAATTATCAACATTTACCAGTAATGGATTCATTTTCATCAATTCTTTCATTATATAAATTTGAAAATAGCTATCTTTTCCTCCACTAACAGCTATTATGCAATCATAGTAATCTTTATTTATCCCTCTATATTTGTCACATAATTTTTTCAATTCTTCCATTCGAGTATCCCAGTTAATTTTTGATTTTTTTTCGGCGTGCCTACAAGCTTGGCAAATCCCTTCGCTGTCTAAAACAACACCTGGCTTCGTATCTGGCATTACACATTTTTTACATCTTATCGTAATATCACCCTATATATTTTTTATTAGTATTGTATATTTATATATATTATGGGATTTTATTGAATACATATTGTAATATTTTACTTTTTATAATAAATTAGGACATAAAATAATTTTTTTACACATATGAAAATCAAAATTAAATTAATCTAAAAACTGTTTTGTTATCAAGTCATTATTAATCTCTATTTCTGATAGAATTCTGACGATTCTATCCCCTGATCTCCCATCCCCATACGGATTTCTGAGGTGTTTCATACTTCTCTTAAATTCAATATCGTTTAATACATATTTTATAGTTTTTTTTATTGATTCTTTATTGCAATCTACATCAATAATATATTTAGATCTTTCTCTTTTTTGCTGCCTTGAGCCTATATTAATTACCGGCACCTTAAGAGATGGGGCTTCAATTATAGCACTACTCGAGTTTCCAATAATCAAACTCGATTTTTTTAGTATACTCAAATAATCACTTCGTGGAATATTATCAAAAATCTTAATTTTTTTGTCGTGTTTATAGCTTTTAATGACGTCAATCATTTTTCTTCCACCGGCGTCACAGTTTGGATAAATAACAATTGATTGATATTTTAATTCTTTGATGGCATTTAAAGTTTGAAGAATTTGATTAGGCGCTTCATTGCTTTCAGATGTAACAGGATGTTGAATTACTAAAATTAAAGGTTCAGAAAAGTCGATTCCATATTTATCAGAAATTAATCCTGGTTCAATAATGGGATTATTTAATATGTCATCCAATCCTGGAGCACCTACATTAAAAACAAATTTTGGATTTTCTCCCATTCTAATTATCCTTCTAGCACTCTTTTCAGTTGCAGCAAAATGGATGTTTGATAATTTGGTAATTGCGTGTCTAGTAGATTCATCTACATTGCCTGTTATCTCCCCTCCATGGACATGTGCAACAGGAATAGATAAATATGTACCTACTATCGCTCCTGCAAGCATCTCTCCCCGATCGCCCAAAAGAAGTAGGATATCAGGCTTAGCTTTATTTATGGTATCCACTAAGTTTTTAATTAAATCTCCGATAAAAAATGCCATTGATTCTTTGTTATCTTTTTTGTATATACAATTTATAACATGTATTTTAAAATTATCTTTTTTGATTTCATTTATAGTCATTCCGAATTCTTTCATAATATGCATACCGGTGACTATTATTTCCAAGTCTAAGTTAGGATTAGAATCAATTTTTTTTAGAGTAGAGTGCATCAATCCATAATCTGCTCTAGAGCCAGTAATGTAAAGAATTTTTCTTTTCATGATACCATATCCCACGATAATAGTTGATTCTTTTTTATTTTTTTAATAGTCTTTCTACCTAGTACATCTTGGATATATTTTGGTTCAATACCCGTGCCTGGTCTTTTAGTATCGATTAACTCCTTAGTAATTACAGTTCCTATGGGGAGGTCGTATTTTGAAACAATACTTTTTCTGACAATTTTTTTCATACTTTCTTCTTCAATGGTTGGAATTATCATTCCATCGCCTAATGCTAGCTCCACAATCCTTATACCCTCAATCATGTTTCTAAATTCTTCGGGTTCTAATGAGATTTTATGATCAGGGCCTTCATATTTTTTATTTATAGTGAAATGTTTTTCTATGACACAAGCGCCTAAAGCAACAGCAGCTATTGGAACTGCAATGCCAATAGTATGATCAGAGTATCCAACAGGTAAATTGAACTCAAATTTTAAGGTATTTATCGCTTTTAAATTAACGTCTTCATATTTGGTGGGGTAAGAGGATATGCAATGTAATAGTATAATATCCTCGGTATTTTTATTTATAGTTGAAATTGAATCTCTTATTTCTCCTAAATTTGACATTCCTGTTGAAAGAATAATCGGCTTCTTTTTTGAGGAAATATTTTCAATTAATGGAGAATTGGTAAGCTCTCCTGAAGCTATTTTAAATGCAGATATTCCAATTGAATCTAAAAAATCAATACTCTTAATATCAAAGGGAGAGGATAAAAAAGTAATATTCTTTTTTTGAGAATATTTATATAGGTCAATGAAATCCTCGTGAGTTAGTTCTAATTTCTTGATCATTTCATATTGCGTTTCCATATCATTTTCATTTCTTTTTTGATACATGGCCTTACTAGTATTTTCTAAAAGTAAATCTTCAGCAAAGAAAGTTTGAAACTTTATTGCATCGGCCCCAATTTTTGAAGCTTCCAATATCAATTCTTTGGCTATATCGATGTCACCATTATGATTAACTCCAGCTTCTGCAATAATATAGCACTTTGAATTGTTTCCAACTAAACGTCCATCAATAGTAAAGTTTTTCATTAATTATTTTTGGGTTAACATGTATTTAAATATAATTTCTGCTAAATTAAAATCTTCTTCAGAATCTATATCTATGCTTCTTTCAAATGGCATGATATAGGGAATAGTTTTATTTCCAAAAAAACTTAAATATTCATTTAGAGTTTTTGGAGTAGATATATATATGGCTCCGTTGGGCGCATACAAAATTGGAAGCTCTTGTCTCCTTTGTTCTAAATACTCTTGTTTAAAAAAAGGTTTTAGATAACCTTCCTCGAACTTAAAAGACCATAGGGGTGAATGATTAATCTTACATACACTAATAACAGATTCACATTTACCTTCTAAAAACACATTAATAGAATCGTCTATATCCTGGGTAGTTCTTAGGGGAGAAGTTGGTTGAAGAAGGATAATAATCAGTTTATCCTTATCGAAATTAAGATTGTTCAGAAAATCTAATAGAACTTCAATTGTTTTTGTTTCATCTTTAGCAAGCTCTTTTGGTCTTTTTGAAACTAACGCACCATAATTTTTGGATATTTGGGATATTTCTTCATCTTCCGTACTTACATAAATGTTGTCGATTAATTTAGAATTTATAGCTGCTTTTATAGTATGAGCAATTAGAGGCTCACCCCCAAATAATTTAATATTTTTACGCTTCAAGCCTTTGCTACCACCTCTTGCAGGTATTAAACAAATAATGCGTCTATCGTTGTTCATATGGATTCTCCACAAATATATATTAATTAATATTATTTCTATATAAATTTATATATGTTAGTCGTCTTAAATTTTTAAGGAATATTCATGGACGATATAGAATTTATAAAAGAAATTGAAACTGAATATGATGTAGCTTCAATTAAAGTTAACAATATACAAATATGGCCATTCCTTAGGATTCACTATGCATTTGCTTATTTAAATAAATATTTATTAAATGCTCCAGAAAAAGAACATATCCCATTATCAAATAAAAAAAACAGAATCGCAAATATATTTTATGGATTTAAAAATTTATTTAGAAGGTACGATTATTTAATCTTCTCCGATACAATGGAGTTAAGAATATTTGATAACAAATATTTTAATAAACTAGCCCATTCCGTTATTAAATATCTTGGAGAAAATAATACCTTGCTAATTGAAAATCCTGTTGCAGGATCTCATTTTAAACATTCACAAAGATTAAATAAAAACGTTATCTCACTAGATATTTTTCGATTTTTATGTTACTTATATCCATTTAAAAAAAGATTATTAATTGAGAAAGAAGAGATATTAAAAGAAATAAATACTCACTATGATTTGGATATAGACTACAAAGAGATTTCAAATAAATTTTTTATATATGTATTTTTATTCGGCATTTTTATAAAAGTGTACAAACCTAAACTAATTTTCATAAGCAGTTATTATGACACCATATACCAAGCATTAATTCATGCCGCAAGATTTGGTGGTGTTAAGGTAATTGAATTACAGCATGGCAGCATAGACAATAAACATCCAGCTTATACTCTTTTTTCTAAATTGGACAACTCTTTTTTTCCAGAATATCTTCTTGTGTGGGGGGATAATGTAATTAAAATATTTAATCAAAATAATTACTTTATTGATAAAAAAAAAGTTTTCCCTACAGGAAATATGTACATTGATTTTATTAATAATAATTATGAACCTCCCTTGGGGATAATATCCATATTCATAGAACTCAGAAAAAAGTATAAATATATTATCGCTACATCTTCACAATATACAGTAGAAAATGATCTAATTGAATTTCTCAAAAAATCTGCCTTTTTGTCCCCATATATCCTATTTATTTTTGTTCCAAGGGATTTATCAAAAGACTATAGTAATTTTAATTTTCCTGGGAACATAATTATGATAAAAAATCTTGATGTGTATCAAACTATCAAGTATTCGGATTTTCATGCCACCGTTTATTCAAGTTGTGCAATAGAAGCTCCTGCGCTAGGTGTTCCAAATATTCTAATTAATATTAAGAATGAATCTAAGAAATACTATTCTGAAATACTAACTAATCCTGAAGTGACAAGATTTGTTGACACGCCTGAAGAATTCGTTAACTTAATACAAAATTGGGCCCCCAAATCAAAAGAAGAAATAAAACAATTACATGAAGGGTTTTATACTAAAAATCATAAAGAAAGCTTAAAAAAAGCATTGGACAAAATAATGAATGATACTAAGCTATAATTCCTTATGTATTTTTAGGTGTATTAATGATCAATAAAGAAAGGCCTTACCAGATTTGCAACAGATGTGTGATGGACACAACTGATCCCGACATAATTTTTGATAAAAATGGAGTTTGTAATCACTGCAAACGTGCCGAATTATTAATGGGTGCACCTCCATACTCCCTTGATGCAGAAAATAAAAAAAAATCGCTGGAAAAACTAGTAGATGAAATCAAAGAAAGAGGGAGAGGAAAAAAATATGATTGTATTATCGGGCTAAGTGGAGGAACTGATAGCACATATGTGGCATATATAGTTGTAAATTTAGGATTGAGGCCTCTTGCTGTTCATTTGGACAATGGCTGGAACTCTGAGCTATCGGTAAAAAATATTGAAAATACAGTAAAAAATTTAGGCATTGACCTTTATACATATGTAATCGATTGGGAAGAATTTAAAGATTTACAAATGGCATTTCTAAAGGCATCTACACCTGATTCAGAGATACCAACTGATCATGCCATCTGCTCTGCCCTTTATCAATTAGCACGAAAACATAATGTAAACTATATCTTAGCAGGAACTAATCTAGGTACCGAATCGATTTTACCTGCTTCTTGGTCACATGGCCACTCCGACTGGAAATATATTAAGATGATCCAGAAAAGATTTGGCTCTAAAAAACTTAAAACATATCCGCACCAGAGTATGATTGATCTGTTCATAGATGTGAAACTAAGAAAAATTAAATGGATACATATTTTAAATTATCTCGATTATGTAAAAAAAGACGCTGTAGAAATAATTGAAAAAGATCTTGGATGGAGAAACTACGGCGGAAAGCACTATGAATCCATATACACTAGATTATTTCAAGGATACATACTTCCAAACAAGTTTAACTTTGACAAAAGAAGAGCACACCTATCAAGTTTAATAATGTCTGGTCAATTGAGTAGAGAAAAAGCATTAGAAGAGTTAAAAAAAAATCCCTACCCTAGCATGGAATTACAAGAAAAAGATAAAGAGTTTTTTATGGATAAATTTGAAATTGATGAAGATGGGTTTAATAAAATAATGAAATCTGAATCTAAACGATTTTGGGATTATCCCTCTTATGAAAAATCTAACTTCTGGAATTGTATAAAATCAATATATTATAAAGTTTATAAGAGAAACAAAAATTTTTTGTGAAAGTATATGCTTGTAGTGGTTAATTGTGGAATTGGAAACATTGAACTCATTGTAAATACAATAAAAAGAGTTGAGAAAGGACCATTTTACCACCACAATAAGAAATAATTGAATCTGAAAGTAAATTAATTCTTCAAGCATCTGACTGCATAATCTAGTGATTGATAATATTGAAAGTAAAAATTTGGGAGAAATCCTAATAAAAAGGTGTTAAAAGAAAAATTATCTTTATTGGAGTCAATATGACAATGTTAATGGCTTATTCAGAAAGAAAAGAGTTAAAAAAATAGATATAATCCATTTAAGTTAAGTATATAATATAAAAACGATAGCAATCAAAAAGGTATATTAATGAAAAGACATATCAAGATATTTTTGGGATTAATTTCCGACCTGCTTTTCCTACCGTTAATTTTGTTATCCCTATTTATTCTTAAATTAGCTAAAAAATTCTATAGTAATACTAGGCCCACCCCTTCAATTTTTATGGGCACTATGCCAATAAATAATTGGGTCACGATAAGAGATGGCCTAAAGAAAAGGGGATTTGATACAATTTTTTTAGTTCATAGGGTACCAAAACATGAAAAAAACATCATAAACTATGATACTCTAAAACTTATTAAATTCATGCCTTCGTATTTGCAAGAATACTTTATTTTCATTTGGGCAAATTATCGATACGACCTATTTATCATGCCTTTTAAAGGGAGGATACTTGATAGACATGTTCTCCTTAATTGGCTTGAACTACCCCTCTTAAAAAAAATGAATAAGTTGATTATTCTCAATAGCTATGGAGGGGATGTCATGACGCCTAAAATGACGCTTTCCTCAAAAAACTACAAATACAGCATAATTGAGGGTTATGAAAAATCTCCAAACTATTCTAAGGTCGATGAGAATTATATTGCAAGAAATAGGGATTATTGTGAGAAATGGGCAGACCATATTATCAGCGCACTTGATCAGGTAGAATACCTCACCCAAGTAGATAGCTATTTTCATATGAGGTGCATTGATACAGGATCAATAAAACCAGTCTTTGATATAGATAATGACAAAATAAAAATATTGCATGCAACTAATCATAGAGAACTAAAAGGTACAAACTATTTAATTGAATCAGTTAACATATTAGAAAAAGAAGGAATAGAAATAGATTTAGTTATACTTGAAGGAAAGCCCCATAGTGAGGTCATAGTTCTGATAAAGAAATCAGATATAATCGCTGACCAGTTTATCATAGGCGCATATGGAAGGTTTGCAATTGAGGCTATGGCATATGGAAAGCCTGTTCTTTGCTATTTGAGGGAGAATCTTTTTGATAAAAATCCAATATGGAGAGAGTGCCCCATAGTTAATGCAAATCCGGACGATCTAAAAGAAAAATTAAAAGAGCTTATAATTAATAAAAATAAAAGAATTGAAATAGGTAAAAAAAGTCGATATTATGTTGAAAAGTATCATTCAGTTGAATACGTTGTGGGAAAGTTAGAATCAATAATCAGTGAACTTTATGGAAGAAACCAAAAAAACAACTAAAGATTATTGGGAAAATTTGTGGAACAATGAAAATAAGTACAACAGGATAGATGTTAAATCTTTGGATTTTAAGACTTATATAAAAAATTACCACTATAGAAAAGTCTTCAAAAAATTAGACTCCGTGTTATCTAAATTACCCAAAAATGCGAAAGTACTAGAACTCGGTTGTGCAAATTCTCCATGGCTTCCTTTTTTAGCAAAAGAATACGGTTTTAGTGTAGAGGGCATAGACTATTCAGAAAAAGGATGCAAACTTTGTGAAATAATTTTAGCAAGTGAAGGAATCAGAGATTACAATATTGTATGCTCAGACTTTTTTGACGTCTCTAAAGAAATAAAAAACCGGTATGACATGGCTTTCTCATTTGGTGTTGTAGAGCATTTCAAAAATACTGATGAAATAATAACTATTTTTTCATCTTTTCTAAAAGAAAATGGCATCTTGATCACTGGAATCCCAAACATGGGAAGTTTTTATGGGAAACTGCAGAAATTCTTCAGCAAGGAGATATACGAATTGCATAATCCGATTAATCTTAATAGTCTTTCAAAAGCATACTCTCAAAGTGGCCTTAGAATCCTGAATATGTTTTATCTCTATAATTTTAATTTAAACAATATTAATCCGGGTAATTCCCAAAGGAAAGTGCTATATAAAGTTTTGAACAATAAACTATCAAAGATAACATTCATCTTAATCGATTATATTTTATCTGGTATTGGAATCAACAATAAATTCCTTGGCTCGTATATGATTATTTTAGGTGCGAAAGTCAAACAATAATCTTTTATTGAGGAATTTGTCTGTAATATTGATGTGTGGGATTAATGGATTCAACTTTGAAGACAAAAATCTTATTGAAAAGATGAATCGTTTGCTGAAACATCGCGGACCAGATTCAAATGGCAAATATACTGATTCAAGTGTTTCTCTTGGCCACACTAGGCTTTCAATTATAGATTTATCTTCTGCAGGAAATCAGCCTATGTCAAACGAAGATGAAAGTGTTTGGATTACATACAACGGTGAAGCATACAATTTCAAAGAGTTAAAAAACAATCTTAAAAAAAAATATAAATTCAAATCTGAAACAGATACTGAAGTTCTAATCCACCTTTATGAGGAACATGGAAGAGAAATGCTTCCAATGTTAAATGGCATGTTTGCTTTTTGCATATATGATTCTAATAAAAAACAGTTACTATTAGCAAGAGATAGGACTGGTGTAAAACCTCTTTATTATTATTTTGATGGCGATAAGTTTATTTTCAGTTCAGAAATTAAGGCAATACTAGCTCACAAAATTCCTCAAATAATTAATTTTAATACCCTTGCTTTTTACCTCATGTATGGCTATACCTTGGAGCACTCTCTTTTCAATGGTATCAAGCAACTTTTGCCTGCGTCTTATATTATTTTTGATCTAGAAAAAAAAACTATTTCCGGTGGTAAATTCTGGCAGTTAGTTGAAGATAGAGTTCAAGTTGGGATTGATGAAATTGAATTGCTTTTGAAGGATTCAGTAGAGAAAAGAGCAATAGCAGATGTGCCTGTTGGTTCATACTTATCTGGAGGCATTGATTCAAGTATTATTACTGCACTATCAAGCCCATACATAGATGAATATCATACATTCAACGTTAACTTTGGAGAAGAAGTCTATTCTGAATCAAAATATGCAAAAATGGTATCTGATCATCTTGGCACTATCCACCATGAACTCACTATAGAAGTTGAAAATGTAATTAAAGAAATCAAAAATATTGTATGGCACTATGATGATCCTATAGCTGAAGGGGGAACTATCCCTAATTATTTTATTTCTAAGTTAGCTAAAAAATATGTAACTGTTGCACTTGCAGGGGAAGGAGGGGATGAAGTATTTGGCGGGTATAATTGGTACAGGTATCAGCCAAAGCTTGTAAGATACTCTAAGTTTATCCCTACGTTGCCTGAAATCGGTAACTCTTCAAAAAGAAAAAAAATTAGAATGATGAATAGCGCGAAGAAAGGCATTGCTGAGCTACAAGCTAACACGCATTCATGGCTTTCCTTTGGCGAGATAAATGATATTTCTAATTTTAACTTTACAAATCCAAAAATAAAATATTTAAGTCATGTAAATAACAATCTAAAAAAAACAATTAATAAGATGCAATATATCGATATTAATACTCTTTTACAATCGTACAATCAAAAGTCTGATAGGATGACTATGGCTTTTGCAGTTGAAGAGAGGGCACCCTTTCAAGATTATCGATTGATCGATGCTTCTTTTTCCATACCTGAAAATTTGAAGGTTAATCAAGGGATTGAAAAGTATGTAATTAAAAAAATAGGTCAAAAATACTTGCCAAATGAAGTTGTAAATCGTGAAAAAAGAGGTTACGGTGTTCCTATTTCTTACTGGATAAGGACAAATTTAATTGAAGAAATAATTAGTAAGTTTGATTCATCAAATCTGATAGAAGACGGAATTTTTATAAAAGATTTCTATAAAAAAATAAGGTACCACCATAATAATTATTGGTCACTTTATGCGCTAGAGCTATGGTACGAAAATTATTTTTTAAGTTAATAAATTTCCTTAAAATAGTGAATTGTTTCTTTAAGGCCTTCGTCTAAAGAGTACTTTGGGGTATAGTCAATAAAATCCCTGGCTAGAGAAATATCTGCGAGTGAGTCTTTTACATCCCCTTCTCTCCTTTCTTTATAAACTACTTGAACTTCTCTACCAACCATTTTCATAATCTTATTAGCTAAATCATTTATGGAAATTCGCTTGCCTCCAGCAATATTCAATGCCTTTCCATCAGATTTTTTTGATATGCATGACAATAAATTGGCATTTATCACGTCTTCAATAAATGTAAAATCTCTTGTCTGTTCGCCATCACCATATATTTCAATTGGCCTTCCTTTAGTTGTAGAAAAGATAAATTTCGGGATTACTGCTGCATATTCTGACATGGGGTTTTGTCTTGGACCATAGACATTAAAATATCTAAGGGAGGTAGTCCTTAATCCATATACTTCATGAAATATTTTGCAATACTGTTCTCCGCATAATTTTGTTATGGCATATGGTGAAAGTGGGGAAGGGCACATAGTTTCTACTTTAGGTAGTGTTGGAGTATCCCCATAAACAGAAGAAGAAGAGGCATACACAACTTTTTCAACACTACAATCTCTTGCAGCTACAAGTACATTTAAAGTTCCATCAATATTTGCCTTATTTGTAGTAATTGGATTTTTTATGCTTCTGGGAACGCTTGGTATCGCTGCTTGATGTAAAACATAGTCCACATCAGAAAATGAGTCATGTAGTAGCTTCAAATCTGTTACAGAACCCTTGATTAATCTAATTGACTCATTTTCTATCAAATCAACAATGTTCTCTAAATTTCCCGTTGAAAGGTCATCAATTACTGTTACTTCGTTGTTCTGGTAAATATTATAAACAATGTTTGAGCCTATGAATCCGGCCCCTCCAGTTACAACTATTTTTTTGTTATTAATAACCAGCACCAACACCCTTATAGTTGAATCCCAATTTTATTACATTTTCTTTATCATAAATCCTTCGGCCATCAATAAGTATTGGGATTCTCATTATTTTTTTAATTTTTTCTAAATCAAGCTCTTTAAACTTTTGATGTCCAGTCATTAGCACTAGCGCATCTGCATTTTTCAAAGCTTTGTACGGATCGCATTCAACTTTAACTCCAAATGATTTAATGAAATCCCCTTCAACATAGGGGTCAACAATTGTTATATCTGCTTTAGCCTTTTTTAGCTCACATATAAGATGCTCCACAGGTGTTTCCCTTGCATCGCCAACATTTTCTTTATATGAAAATCCTAATACTACTATTTTAGAATTCTTAACTGGCTTTTCTACTTCGTTTAAACTATCCCTTAACATCTCAAAAACATGGTGTGGCATATGGTCGTTTATTGCTCTACCTGCAGTGATAACTTTGGAGTGGTATCCAAGCCCTCTTGCCTTTGCAACAAGGTAATATGGATCAACTGGAAGACAATGCCCACCGACGCCTGCTCCAGGGTAATAAACATTGAAGTTCCATTTGGTGCTTGCAGCTTTAATCACATCCATTATGTCAATTCCCATCTTCTCAAAGATTAGCGATAGCTCATTCATAAGGGCAATGTTTAGATCTCTTTGAATATTTTCAATCACCTTTGCAGCTTCTGCTGTTTTTATATCTCTCACTTTTGTAACTCCGGCTTTTATGACGTGTGCATAGAGATCTTTTGAAATCTCACCCCACTCATCATTAATCCCTCCAACTATTCTTTTTACATTTTCAATTGTGTGCTCTAAATCTCCTGGATTATATCTTTCAGGGCAGTATGCAAGACCAAAATCAACACCGGCCTTTAGGCCTGTAGATTCAAGAATTGGTTGTAAAACTTCTTCTGTTACTCCGGGGTATACTGTCGACTCTAAAATTATGAGTTGGCCTTTTTTTAGCCCCTCTTTTACTTCAAGGCCAGCGGATTCAACATAGGATAGATCAGGTTCCTTATCTTTAGTGATTGGGGTAGGAACAATCAATATTGAAACATCGCTTTTTGAAACGGCATCTTTTGTATTAGTGGTAGCATATAATTTTTTCAAAGAAACAACTTTTCTTAGTCTCTCATCAAGCCCAAGCTCCCCCAAATGAGAGATTCCTTTATTGACCTTATCGATAATTTCTTTTTTCTTATCCACACCAATTACATTAAAGCCTTTCTCTGCAAAAAAAATAGCAGTTGGAAGGCCCACATATCCAAGGCCAATAATACAGATTGTAGCATTTCTGTTTTTAATTTTGTCCCTTAGCATCAATCCACCTTTGAGAATATTTCTTTCCATATCCTGCTTGCATTATCAACAGAATGAATATTCCTAACTTTTAATGATTCTTCAGACATTTTCTTATAAACTTTCTTATCAGATAGTATCTTTATTATTCTATCCCTATAAGAACTAACATCATCAAATTTTTCAACTAGAAATCCATTTTTCCCATCAACTACTATATCCCCAATGTCCCCTACATCACTTGATACAACAGGCACCCCGCAAGCCATTGCTTCTATTATGGCTGAAGGCATACCTTCAGATTCAGAGGTTAGAAGTAAAACTTTCGTTTTATTAATCAGTTGAGGTATGTCCTTCCTAAATCCAAGGAACTCAACATTGTCATTTAAGAAAAGGTCTTTCACAAATGATCTGCATTTTTCAATATCTTCCCCATCGCCTATCATTGCAACTTTAAGTTCAGGAATTTCTTTTGAAACTTCAGAAATCACTTTAAAGAATATATCAAGTCTTTTGACATACGTCAATCTCCCGATAAAGGAAATATCATACTCTTTTCTAGAGCCTTCACATTTATACTCATCTGTATTAATTACGTTAGGCATGATAAAGATTTTATTTTCATCAACATCTTTGTCAATTAGAATTTTTTTGCTTTTTATCCCCGTGACGGTAATAAAGTCAGAGCTTTTTAGAATCTTAAGATATAATTTTCCTAAAAAGGGAGTATCCAGGTGGTATAGCAGATCTCCTATTATAGATATACAGCATTTGGCGCCTATAGTTCTAGAAACAAAATATCCAATTATTCCATGGGGAATCAAATAATAGCTAATTACTATCTTTGTTTTGAATTTTCTGCCCAAATTTACCCCTTTAACGAATCTACAGATATCTCTTAGTATCTTAGTCTCTGGTATATTAGCATATATCACCTTATTAATTTCTGGGCCATTGCCGCCACGCAAGACAATAATATTCTCTATGGTGGGAATGGCATATATTGGCTCTAACTTCATGGATAGCTTTAGATCGCTCATCTTTCCAAAGATTAAAACATTCAAACAATCACTTGAAATCAATTAAGATAAAGCGCTTTTATGTTTAACTAGATAAGTTTTTTGGGCTTTCATTTTCAATGAATATCTTATACCATAGCACAAGCATTATTATGTTCCATAAGTAGTTGTAATACCATCTTAACTTAGGATTTGGTTTTGATTTTAGTATTTTAGAAATTAGCTTTTTGTTGATTCCAATATCTTCTAGTATCTTTTCATCAAGAATACCTTCAGCGTAATCTTTCAAATCTTTTTTAAACTGGTGGTAAGGATTTACTGCAAATCCCCACTTTGGTTTAGAAAAGACTTCTTTTGGCAGTGTATCTTTCATGGCAAGTCTAAAAACATATTTAGTAATGCCATTTTGTAGTTTATATTCTGCCGGCATTGAAAATGCCAATTCAATTAATCGCTTGTCAAGAAGCGGCGCTCTAGCTTCTAGTGAATTTGCCATTCCCATTCTATCTTCAATATGTAGAAGATGGTAAGGCAGCTTAGTTTCAAACTCAGCATAGAGCTTCTGATTTATTATATTTAGATTGTCTAGAAAGTAGGGTGAGAATATCTTCTCAACATCATGAACTTTGCTAAACATTCTTTCATTGTAGAAATACTCTTTAGTTCTATCAGTTATATTTAGGGCGCCTCTCAAGAGTAGGTAGTACCTTGTGGTATCCTTAAGTTGAGATACCGCATTTACTCTTCTGAAAAATTCATGATAGTTAAGCCCCAGTTTGAATGGTACGCTATTTATTAAATTAAAAAGACCTTTGGATGAAACAAACTTAGACATATATTTTCCGTAAACAAGATTCTTTGCCATATATATGTCTCTGTCATAGCCTGCAAAGAGCTCATCACCCCCCATGCCTGATAAAATCACCTTGACATGCTTTCTAGCCGCTTTAGATACAAGATAGCTCTGAAGCATCCCTATCGAAGGCTGCTCTGAGTGATACACTGCAAGGGGCATCACTTTCAGTAAATCATTTTCGACCATTATCTCGTGATGATCAGTTTCGAAATAATCACTAACTAGCCTTGCAGAGTCAAGTTCGTCTGTAGGCTCTCCAAATCCTAAGGTATAAGTTTTAATCTTTTGAAATTTGGATGCCATCCCAACTACTGAACTTGAATCAATACCTCCAGAAAGAAATATCCCCACGGGGACATCTGACATTGTGAGCCTTCTTCTGACTGCATCTGTAAAGAGCTCCTGAATCTGCTTTGCATAATATTCAATCGGCTTATTTGACTCTGTTACCTCTAGCTTCCAATATCTATTGATAGATATTTCCCCATTTTCATAAATTAATGTGTGCCCTGGCAAAAGCTTTTTTATATTTTTGAAAAGGGTCCGATCATGCGGTATAAACTGGAGGTTAAGGAGATAATTGAGTGAAACACCATCGAGCTCCACCTTTATTTTTTTATAGTTCAGCAGAGATTTAATCTCAGATGAAAATAATAAAATCCCATTATTAAAATAATAATGCAGCGGCTTCTTGCCAGCTGGATCAATAGAGAGCATGGCCTTTTTTTTAACTGAATCCCATATCACAAATGAGAACATCCCCAATAGTTTTTTTGGAAAATTTTCGCCGTACTCTTCATATAGATGGACCAAAACTTCCGTATCACAGTTAGAATAGAAGACATGCCCACTTTTTTCTAACTCTCCCTTTAATTCAGGAAAATTGTATATCGCACCATTAAAAACGACCCATACAGTTTCATCTTCATTATGCATGGGTTGATGTCCGCCTTCAATATCTATAATCGAAAGCCTTCGATTTCCCAAGGATGCTTCATTGTCAGTATAACTCCCATGATCGTCAGGTCCTCTGTGGTATAGAGAATCTAGCATTTTATTTAGCAGCTCTTTATCCTCAAATCCGAAAAATCCAGCAATGCCACACATTAGAATTCAAAGATAGTAATATAAATAAAATTTAAAAGAATATCCATTAGAATATCAACATAAGAATAAGACTAATATTATGTATAAAATGATATACGGGGGCAAACCATTTGGCTAAGATTCTAATTGACATTGGTCATCCAGCACATGTTCATTTCTTTAAGAACTTCATATGGGAAATGGAAAAAAGAGGCCACACATTCCTAATCACCGCAAGAAGAAAAGAAAGTGCATTTGAATTATTAAATTATTATGGGTTTGAGTTCATAGATCTTGGCCTCAATAAAAAAGGCTTGTTTAACAAGGCTTTAGGGATGTTATCAAATGATTTAAAGCTATTAAAGATATCTAAAAAGTTTAAGCCAGATGTCCTAACAGGGATTGGAAGCCCATATATAGCCCAAGTATCAAAACTCTTGAAGTCAAAATCAGTCCTTTTCACAGATACTGAACATGCTTCTTTGATAAACAAACTTTCTGTACCTTTTTCTGATTACGTATTGACCCCTTTATGCTTCTTAAAGGATTTTGGAGAAAGGCATGTTAGATATAATGGATACCATGAGCTTGCTTATTTACACCCCAACTTGTTTAAGGAAGAAAAGGGGGTTTTGAAGGAATTAGATATCAAAAAAAATGAGAAATATTTTCTCTTAAGGTCTGTTTCTTGGCAGGCAAGCCATGATGTGGGGCACAAAGGGATAAGTAAAAAGGACATAGAAAAGATAATTAAATTATTAGAAGGGTATGGAAAAGTATTTTTAAGCTCTGAGTATGATGATACGGCATTTAAGGAATATACAGTTAAAATGCACCCTGCAAAAATTCACACTCTGATGGCTCATTCTTCACTATATTTTGGAGAAGGTGCAACTATGGCTTCAGAATCAGCAATTTTGGGGATTCCAAGCTTTTATATTTCCCCGCTTCTTGGAACAATGGGAAACTTTGAAGAGTTAGAAAAAGACTTTGAATTGCTGTTTTCTTTTAGGACGGTAAATGAGTCATTGGATAAAATAAAAGAGATTTTAGAAAGCAATTCGAAAAAGGAGTGGGCTAAAAAAAGAGATAAGATGTTAGATGAAAAAATTGATGTCACGTCATTTATGATAAAATTCTTTGAGAGGAATCTAGTTTAACTAGAAGTAAATACTTTTAAATATTATTAAAAAACTATAAACAGTAGAAAAGAGGTGCAAAAACTATGGAAAAAAAATTAATTATTATGAGTGTTTTTATTATACTTGGTATAGTCGGAATAGCACTATTTCAAACAAACGTTTTGTCAAGTGGATTTATAGCGGGGTTTGGATATGTGCTTGCAATATTGAGTGTTATTGTTGGGATTATTATAGGGATGATTTTAAAATAAAAGTGATTAAAGGCATCCAACGCCCTTGTATACAAATCCCTTCTTAGAAAGATCCTCTTTCTTAAAGATTCTTCTGCCATCGATAACTAATAGATTATTCATCAGTTTTTTTGCTCTATCTAGATCCATATCCCTAAATATGTTGTGCGATGTCATTATAACAAAAGGTATGAGTAAACATTCTTTGTAATTATGTTTCTCTTTGGAGTTGACATTGACAAAATCAAACCCAGCTTTAAGGCCAGAAGATTCTAAGTTTGTCAATACCATACACCTTAAATCCCTTTTCAGCAAAATACACGGCTGTCGGTAGACCAACGTACCCCAATCCAATTACAGAAATAACGGCTGATTTGTTTTTAATCCTCTGCTTTAAGTTTTCCATATAAGTTCACTCATTAAATGGTATAAAAAATTAATATATAAATTATGTTTTTAGAAATTAGGGATTTTCGGCATGCTCCTTTTATGCTCGTTCTTTTTAATCAGCTCTTCGATCTTTGTTTTGACGTCTTTGCTTACTTTCTTCCCCTCTAGGTAGTCGTCAATCTCATGATAGGTAATGCCAAGCTCCCCTTCATCTGTCTGGCCTCTCCAAAGGCCTGCTGAAGGCGGCTTTTCAATTATCCCTTCAGGTATGTTTAGGGACCTTGCAATTGAGTACACCTCTCTTTTGGTAAGATTCCCAAGAGGCATGAGGTCGCAACCCCCATCCCCAAACTTTGTGAAATAACCAAGCGTTATCTCACTTTTGTTTCCTGCCCCAATTACAAAGTAGTTAAGATTGTTGGCATAAAAATAAAGGACTATCATCCGTAATCTTGGCTTGATATTGGAAAGAGAGATATCCCTATCATCCCTCATCTCGCCAAGTTCATCAAGCATTGTATTGTAAGTATGGTCCATGTTCACAGAAACATACTTTAGCTTAATCCCCTTTGCAATCGACTTTGCATCATTTATGTCAGCCTTACTACTAAAGCACGGGATGTTAATGCCAAGAGAACTATCAGGGAATGCGTTCTTACAAATATAAGCTGTAACAGCAGAATCAATGCCACCACTTAATCCAAAAACAACGCCATTTCCCCCTCCTGAGGTCACTTCATCACGCACCCAGTCGGATAGTTTTGTAAAAATTGAGTTAGTCAAATTTAACCTCCATATCCTCTTTTATGATGTTTAGAACTATTGATGTCGAAATACTCTCAACGTAGTCAATTGATTGAATCCAGTTGATGAATTTTTCTAAGTGCAATGGGCTTTTAAATCTCCCTATGACTATCGCATCGTGACTTCCAGTCACATCATAGACAGCGACTACGTTTTTTTCAAGCTTTATCTTGTCCTCAACTTCCTTAAGCTCTCCCTTAGATATAATAAGGTGGATGATCGCTGTAAAGTCATAGCCGCATTTCTCCGGGTCAAGGACAGTGGCATACTTTTTTATTATCCCATTATCCTCCATAGCTTTAACCCTTTGAGAAATCGTAGTAATAGAGTGGCCAAGTCTCCTCGCTATCTCAGAAAAGCTCGTTCTTGCGTCCTGATTTAGAATCTTTAATATATTTACATCAAGACTATCCATGTGTATTGAATAGCCTTAAATTGTTAATAAATCTTTTGATTTTCATGAAGAAAATATTTATTTTGAAAGCGTCAAAAGCTAAAACTTCAAAGGATTTCCTATTAAATGATATGCCAGGGGATGGCGGTAGGATGGATATTGTTGCAAGGTGCGTAAACTCTTCATTCTTTTTATCTCATGGGCTTAGGAATGATACTGAGTTCATTGTGACGTTTGAAGGTGGGCCAAATCCGCCAGTTACATTACGATTTAAAGGGGACAGGCTAAAGTATATGGGCCCAGATGAGCGGTGCATTGGAGGGCTCATAAAAAAGGCCTTAGAAAACGTGACAGAGGAAGAAAAAGAGTCCACGCCAGGGATATTTGTATCAAAGAAAAGCTTTTCAGACGTATTAAAAGAAGCTGATTCGGACATAGTATACCTTCATGAAGACGGAGAGGATATCCAAACCCAAACATTCTCTTCTGATAAGGTGTATTTTGTTTTGGGGGATCACCTTGGCCTGTCTGAAGAGGATGAGTCGCTATTGGAAAATGCAAAGCGAATTTCGATATCACCCATGGTATTGCATGCCGACCACTGTATAATAATAGTACATAACGTTCTTGATAGGAAAAACTTATAAATAGAAAAAATCAATTATCACTGATGGCAGACGATAACATAGGAAACATACTAAAATCATCGCTTTGGATGGTGCTACTGACTATTCTAATGATATGGGCACCTATCGTCGGACCAATTGTCTCAGGGATCGTCGGAGGAAAGAGGTCCAGAGGCGTTAAAAACGCTATCGCAGCTTTTTCCCTTTGCGCCCTGATAGTCTTCATAATACTTCTTGTTATATCCTTCATTATAGGGGATTTTCTTGAGCCCGGCATTGTCATGAGGATCCCTTTCAAAGTTCCATCAGGAACAAAGCTCTATATGCTGATATCAGCCCTCTTCTATATCTATCCTTTATTCATAGGTGCAATAATTGGAAGCGCTGTTATCGATGAACTTAAGTTTCCAAGCTTTGAAAGAGAAAAGGCAAAGCCTAGGGAAAGGGAGTATTATGAAAAGAGGTACTACCCTGAAGAAAGATATGTACCGGAAACATACCTTCCTGCTGAAAGGCCAAGGCCACAATACGAACCTTATTATGACCCCTACCTGCCGGCCCCAAGACCCCAGATACCATCGCTTCGTGTCAGAAGGGAAGGGTACTCATGTGAAAGGTGTGGAAGGCCCCTAATAAGGACTGAAGTTAACGATAGGGGGAGAAGGGAGATTGTTTACAAGTGCGATAACTGTCAGATAATGTATGATCTTGTTTAGACAATAGCTTTTCTAATTTATCTTTGCTGGCTTCGTGTTTTGTATATCATATATATCGTACAATTTAAATGTATAGCTAAACAATATAACATGGTGAGAAGATGGATAGAGAAAAACTTCTTCAAATCCAAAAATCATGACAGGAAAGCCAATCATAAAAGGCACAAGAGTATCCGTACAATACATATTAAATCTATTGGCTAATGACTATACAGTTGATGAAATATTGAAGGAATATGAAGTGCTAACAAAAGACGGTATTAATGTTTGTCTTGTATATTAATCTTAATTTACTTAGAATAATTATCAAAGAATTTCAATCGAGAACATATTTTTAGTTTTCTCAAATAATTTCTTATCCGAGGTAATAAAATTCCCAGATAATTCGTTACTTAAAGCAATATAAGTTGCATCATAACCCGTTATATCATATTTATAACTTATTTCAATAGTATCGTAAAGTAATTTTCTAGTTGGAGTTATTATTTCTATCCCTAAATCAAAGATACTCTCAAGAGCATTCATGACATCTATTTCTTTAAAATTAGGATTATATCTCAAAGCATTAGATATCTCATTAAGGAGAAGGTCAGGTTCGATAATTTCAATTTCTCTATCGATATGTCTATCTCTATATTCAATAGATCTGTCAGTATTTTCTTCATTTGTAAATCATTTTATAATTACAGAAGTATTTAAAAATATTAATGGAGTCTTCTCCATTTTGCTACCTCAGCACTTCCATTCCAGTTTCCAGATTTTTTTCTGAGCTCTTCTTGGATTCTTAAGGCTTTTTTTATATTAAGATTCTCATTTAAACGAGAAACCCATAAAATCTGAAGTCGTTTTTCAACGATTGAAACATTTAATTTGCTATCTTTTGCCATTTCACTCTTCCATTCAACAATACTTATTAATGTTTAAATAATTTGTGCAACTGTACTTTTATTTCTTATACATTGAATTGATAAATTTTGAGTGTTGCTTGCTCCACTCTTTATTTGGTGTTTTCTTTATCCATTCTGCATATAATCTTACAAACTCTATCTTTTGCTTGAAGTTTCTTTCCTTTTCTTCCTCAAGCTCCTTTAGAATTTGTTCTCTGTTTTCATCAAATTTTCTCTTTTCAGATTCCTTCATCTCTTCACCAGAAATTATCCAATTTATCTTGAATCTTAAAATATTTGGCCCAGTATTCGATTTCGTCTCTTTGGATATTATTCTGAAATAACTCATATAAATATACCGCGTCCATTATGTCCTTTTCGCCACCTAAAAAAAGTTTGTATGCTAATTGAATTTCTAGGGGGATAAATAAAGTAAATTCTTATCCAATTTAACTTTTAATCTGTTATCCAATACATATTTCTCTACTTCATTTTTTGTAATTTTAAGTTCGATGTTGGGTGTAATCGCATTCTTTTTAGATATTCTTACCCCTAAATTTTCACTTAACATCTCATACAAACCTTCTCTATCTTCGGGATTAAGAAAGTCGTATCTATCTTCAATTTCACTGACAAAGTTAAAAAATTCAGATTTAGTTATTTTTTCAATTAATATACCAATATCTTCAGTACCTCTGGATCTGCCGAATAATATGGCAACGTAACCACTTACTATAACATACCTAAAATGATTTTTTAGTAGTCTACGAACTCTAGTACAAACTTATCAACGTTAGATAATGACTTATTTTTCAATATTATCAAATCCTTAGAATACTGAATTTCCATAAATACTTAATTGAGACATCTACTATTTAATTTTATGATTTGAACATAAGTGATTCATATGCCTAGAGAATTATAATTAAAAGAGATAATATAAAAAATAATCTATTTTTTCTTAATTTTCTTTGTGTAAATAAAAGCTCCGGCTGCTAAAATTATCAATATAGGAATTGCCACATACATCGGATTAATAGAAGAGGACATGCGCTGATGCTTTTGCATTGAATCTACATCAAGGAAGTAGACATAGGTGTCAGTTGAGCCTATCACAAGATTTTTGCCGTCAGGTGTTATTGATACAGACCATACGTTGCCGTTAGTGGAAAATTCCTTTAGGGGTTCCCCTTTATTTGAGAAGACATGTGCCTTTTTATCCCATGAACCTATGGCAATAAGGGATCCGTCTGGAGTTATTGAAACAGATGATACGGTGTGCCCGATAACCTTACTCCATAGTAAGTTTCCGCTGCCGTCAAATAGGTAAAGCTTAAAGTTTTTTTCACCCTCTTCTGACTCAAAGCTTCCGGTCCCGCAGACAACAAATGAAGAGTCAGGTGTGACTTCAACTGATATGACAGGCGCTTTTAGGTCTTTTTTCCACAAAAGAAATCCTGATCTAACTAGGTAAACAAAATTATCTGATGATGCCACGCCAAGAGTTTTACCGTCTGGCGTTAGCGATATGTCATTTACCTTGCCATCTGTTTTATAGTCCCAAGATGGCCTTCCGTCCTCATACACCATCGCATAAACATTGGATGAGCTCCCACCAATGTATTTCTCGTCTGGAGTTATGTCCATAAATCCTCCTTTGACAGACTTATATGACTCCAAAGGCTTTCCATCTATGGTATAGACATAAGCCCTCTCTCCGGTAATAACTGAAACTCTAGAGAGGTCATCTGAAAAGGATATATGTGTGACTCTATGGCCAGGTTTATTTGTCCACAGCACTTCCCCCTTATTGTTTAGTATGTAAAAGGAGCCGTCAAGGGAGCTTGCACCAGTGTATGAGCCATCATTTGTCGTTGTGACAAAGGGTACCCAGCTATTTATCTTAGATTTCCATACAACAGGATCAGATGTTTCATCTGCAAGTATATTTATGGAAGCGGTAAATATTCCAAAAATTAATAGTAGAGGTATTAAATTCTTCATAGAAGAGAAAGAAAAAAATGGATATTTAAATTTATCTTTAGCGCTCGATCTTTCCGGTGATAAAGTCATCTACTTTTATCTTTGCTATAGAATCAGAATATTGAATTAACGGATGCTTCATTGTGTAGCTTGAAATTGAGGTAAGCGGCCCCCCAACTTTTCTGTCAAGACCAAGTTTTGCACATCTGATTGCATCAATTGCAACGCCTGCAGAGTTTGGGGAATCTTCAACAGAAAGTTTTAACTCCACATTCAATGGTATGTCTCCAAAGCCTCTTCCTTCAATCCTTAAGAAACATAGCTTATTGTCATTTAACCATGGAACGTAGTCTGAAGGGCCTATGTGGATATTGTCTGGTGCCAATGGAACATCTAGCTGTGATTGGACTGCTTCTGTTTTAGATATCTTTTTTGATTTTAATCTATCTTTTTCAAGCATATTTAGGAAGTCTGTGTTTCCACCTGTGTTAAGCTGATAAGTCCTATCAACAATGACGCCTCTGTCTTGGAAGAGTTTTGTAAGCACTCTGTGTACAATCGTTGCCCCAAGCTGGGACTTAATATCATCCCCAACAATTGGGATCCCCCTATCCTCAAATTTTTTCGCCCATGTTTCATCTGAAGCAATGAATACGGGCATGCAGTTGACAAATGCAACGCCTGCTTCTAGTGCGGCTTCAGCGTAGAATTTTGTTGCTTTTTCTGAGCCCACCGGCATATAGTTTATCAAAACGTCAACTTTATGCTTTTTTAGCTCAGCCGCGACGTCACAGGGTTTTTCATCGGAAACTACAAACCTCCTTTCCTCAGAATAGTTTTTCATGTGCTCTGCAAATCCATCTAAAACTGGCCCCATCATTACCGTTGCCCCTAATTTTGGGACGTTTCTATAAATCGTTTTCGTGCAGTTTGGACATTCAAATATGGCTTCACTAATGTCTTTTCCAACTTTTCTTTTATCAATATCAAACGCAACAACAAATTTAAGGTCTTGTGGCAAGTACCCTCCCAAATTCTCATGCATTAAACCAATTATTTGTTTTGTCCCGTTATTTCTATAATATTCAATACCTTGAACAAGCGATGATGCGCAATTGCCGACTCCTGCAATTGCTACTCTAATTTCTCCCATAAAGACACCTCTTAAAAGATGACATGATATTGTAAAAGAATTATAAAGATTTAAATAGTTTATGGTAATAAAATATTAAAGGTGTATAAATGCCCCTCGATAGACTCAAAAGGAAGCTTACTACGGAGGTATTGTGGATATATATTCTGAGTCTGTTGTCAAACAAGTCTATGTATGCCTATGAAGTTAAAAATGAAATAGAAAAAAATTTTTCTTTTGCACCTGCCAGGATAACTAGCTACATAGTCCTATATAATCTTGAAAATGGGGGCTATGTCACCTCAGAGTGGGAAGACTCGGGCCACGGCAGGCCAAATCGAAAGTATTATATTATAACTGATTCTGGTAAAAATCTTCTTAAAGATGGAAAAGATTTCATCAATTTAGTTGTTTCAAGGATAGAGTAAGCGTAAAAGTTTTATTTAGTTATACCTATCTTCTGCCATGAAGGATAAAAGAGCACATACAGGGGAGCATATATTTTTCCGCTCACTTTCTACTGTAATCCCAGAGGTATCTTTGGATAAGATTTCCATTAAGGAAGAAAAAAATGCGCTTTATATAAGATGTCCTGTTGAAGTTAGCTGGGAAAAACTTCTTGAGGCTAAAAGACTCACAAATGACATTATAGCTCAAGATAGGAAAGTAATTGTTCACAATTCAAGGAAAGGGGATGTTCTCAAAGATTTCCCGAATGCGAGGATCAAGCTAGATAGGATCCAAACTGATGAAGTTAGGATAATTGAAGTTGAAAACTATGATTATGCGGCATGTTCTGGTGAGCATGTTTGCTCTACAAAAGAAATTGACTTCTTCCTTTTGACTAAAGTGAATAAGACCGGGGAGGATACATACAGGTTGGAATTTGAAGTCGCAGAGAATGCAAAGGCTGAAGCCATGAGATTATCAAAGATTGCACTAGCATCGATGGAGATTCTCCAATCTGCACCTGAAAACGTCGAGAGGACTATTTCAAATTTATTAAGGGAAAATGAAAAGTACAGGCGCGATATCAATGAATTTTCTGAAAAGAGTTTTGAATCAATTTCCCCTAAGGACGTTTCAGGGATAAATCTCTATTTTGAAACATTAAAGGGATTGGACAGAAAATTGGTGATAAAAAAAGCCGGTGAGCTAATAAAGCAGTCAAAGACCGTTTTAGTGTTATTTCTAATTGATGATGGGATATTTGTCATCTGTGGCAGATCAGAAGATATAGATTATGATATGAGGCCTCTTTTAAACTCAATTTTGACTAAATTTGGTGGCAGGGGTGGGGGCAGAAATAACTTTGCCCAGGGAGGAGGCTCTTTAACAGATGATTATGAAGATACGATAAAGGACATTGAAGTTGAAGTGCAAAAGATTCTTAGTTCTCTAACATGCTAATGATTATTCAAAAAGAAATAACGGCGCATAATGGCAATAAAGAATCTTTAATTTTTATCTGTTGCAGCATCTTACCTTGACCATGAATCTCTCTGTACCTGGCCTAATGTTTACACTTGCGGTGAAGGGGTATTTCTCTCCATATTTGAGTTCCCTAACGCCTAAAGTGTATGACTCTTCACCGATCATATCACCATTTTTATTATAGAAAAAGATGTATAGTTTTACACAAGCTACTTTAGGATTTTTGTAACTTGCATCCCCATAGTTATAGACGTTACCTTCAAAATAGACCTTATTCCCTTCAAATCTCTGACGATAGTCGGTGATCTGTATTGGACATGCTATTGATCCGGAGGGAGTTTCCCCTTTGGAAGGGGTGGGTGTTGGAACTTTTGATTCACCGATTGGGTTGAAATCTTGATTCCTCCAATCCTGTAATACGTCTTTTGCTGTTTGGCCTTTATCGCTTGATGTGCACCCCAAAGTGATAGATATCAAGATTAGGATAATGAATAATGCGGGTATTCTTCTAGACATTCTATCTATAACAATAGTTGGAGTTTTATTATTTAAATGTATTGAGAAGTGAAATGGTAGCCGGGAACGGATTCGAACCGCTGTCGCGGGGACCAAAACCCCGCAGGATTGACCGCTACCCTACCCGGCTAGCATTAATAGGAAATCTGATTAGTGATTTAAAACTTTCGGTAACTTTATAAATCACAAAAATCACTCCACCACTATGGGAGAGGGAAAAACAGACTACGAATCCCTATTAAAGAGGGCGGAAGAGCTATTGCCTAAGAATGTCTTTGAAACTAGTAGATTTGAAGTTCCAAGGGTTGATTCGTTTATAATGGGAAACAGAACTATAGTTAAAAATTTCAGGGAAATTGCCCAAGTTCTAAACAGGGATGTTGATGTATTTTTAAAGTACATCCTAAGAGAACTTGCAACAGCAGGCAATATGAGCGGTCATGAAGCCATATTTCAAGGAAAGTTTTCATCTTCAGTTATTAATGACAAAATTGAAAAGTACGCCAAAGAATCGGTGATATGTACAGAATGCAATAGGCCTGATACCAAGATAATTAGGGAAGATAGGATTACATTTCTACAGTGTGAAGCGTGTGGAGCACGTTATCCCATAAATCATGCATAATGATTCTTTTCTTTAGCGATTAGGGAATTTTCCTTTATTGTTTCGATAAATATAAATAGGTAATCGATTTAATATATATTAATATCAACGGTGATAACAATGGTAAGAAGAACACATTTTGTTGTTTTAGGATTGATTCTTTTAATTATAGCGGGGGGGTTGTTTTATTACACAACTATACCTTTTGAAAGGACAATAACTACCCAAGAGTATGTGACAAAGGAAAGAATAGAAATTCTAGAAAGGGTAGTTCCCAAAGAAAAACTGGTCAAGAAGACACGGGATGTAACAGTATATGCAGATACAACTATCGCAGACTCTTCAAAGGAGTTTCAGCGTGATGATTATATTACTCTTGGCGAGGTGCTATTAAAACCAAATGATCGTATAAAATTCACTGTAACTACAGATCCTAACAAGAGGGAGATTGAACGTGAGTTTGAATTTAAGATTCTTGACAATTCAAATTATGAGCTTTGGTTGACGCAGCAGCAGCCTAAAATGGTCTTTTATAATGCTCCACCTAAAACTATCGAACTAAATGATGTGTGGACTGTTCCAGCTGGTACAGGGATACAGCAATACAAGATAGTCCTTTCAAATAGAATGTTTGCATACTCCAAAAAGATAACATATTTGATAATAAAGCAGGAATCCTCTACTAAAAGGGAAGAATACCTTGAAACAGTGATTGAGAATGTGACTGAAACTTACGAAGAGAAGGTGCCATACCAAGAGCTTGAAACTATTACAAAAAGAGAGAGATTCTGGCACGATGAATATAGGCCAATTTCCTATATTTTGGGGGCTTTTGGTATACTAGGGATACTAATTGGAATGTTAACATACACGCAGAGGGAGAAGATCAAAAGAATTCCTGGGGTAAGACAGATTACAAGGACTCCTAGCGAACCGGTAAGTCTTCCGAAATGCCCAATTTGCGGGTCAAAAGTTGCCCCGACACATATAATGGAAAATAGGAAAAAGATTTACAAATGCACATACTGTGGGCGTCTTTTAGAGCTTGACTAATCTTTTTTTATTTTTTAATTATAGAATTTGATTCAATTTTTTGGCCAGGATTAATTTTAGAATTATTCCAAATTTTAACATTTTTTCCTACAATGGCCCCAAGCTGACTCCTGTTTGAATCAACAAGCCCACCTTTGATTTCAACATAGATATTTTTATCAGATTTGCTTTCAAACGTTACATTCTTTCCAATTTCTGAATTTTCCCCGATAATTGAAAATGACACGACAGAGCCATCGTCTATAGTTACCCCATTCATTATAACAGAGTTTTCAATTATACAGTTTTTACCTATTTTGACATCCCCTCTGACAACTGAAGAGCTAATCCTTGAATTTTTGCCAATGTTGACGTTTTTTGATATTAGGCAGGGAGGTAAAATTTTGGAAGAATCGATTACCGAAAGGGAGTCAATAAATACGGGGCTCCCTATTTTTGAGTCAGATGAGATTTTTGAATCTAAGGATACATAGTGTTTCAAACTATCTAGAAAGAACATATTTGCATCTATTAAATCCCAAGGCCTGCCAATGTCAAGCCATTTTCCATCCAATGGCATCCATTTGACATTTTCCCCCCCTTCCATCATCATCTTAAGAGAGTCAGTGAGCTCATATTCCCCCCTTGAAGAAATCCCGGTGTTATTTATGTAGGAAAGAGATTCTTTTTTGAAGCAGTATATCCCTGTATTGATCAAGTTTGAAGGCGGATTATCCGATTTTTCAAAAATACCAGTTACCTCATCGCCACTGACTGTTACACTACCAAAAAATTTGGGGGTATCACTCTCTGTCAAAGCCATCATTGCAAAAGAATCTGACGCCTTAAATTTTGATAGAAGGGATGTGATAAAGTCCTCTTTGAAAAGAATGTCGCCATAGACGCATATGAAATCAGAGCCGATGTATTTTGATGCAATCATCAAAGCATGGCCTGTTCCAAGACGCTCTTTCTGTTCAATAAAGCTGATATCAAGACCAATGTCGCTGTTTTTAATAAAATCTTTAATGATTTCCGCTTTGTGGCCTACTATTAAAGATACCTTACTTATCCCTGAAGATTTGAATATGTTTAATATATTTCCAAGGATTGTAGTATCCCCTAAGGGCAACATCGGTTTCGGTATTTCATTTGTAAGAGGGGACAGCCTCACCCCTTTACCTGCAGCTAGAATTACGGCCTCGATAGAATCACCTTATGCAAAAGCTATTTATATTAACTTAAATAAGTATCTTCAATGTACAAGTTAGAGGAAGGGAAAAAACTTGTATTTTTCGCAAGAAAAAATATCGAATCCTATCTTAACACGAGAAAGAATATACCAATACAAGATATCCCTGAATCGTTCAAAGTTAATTGTGGCGTCTTTGTGACGCTCCATACCTACCCCAAATATAGTTTGAGAGGATGCATCGGGTATCCAGAACCTGTGCTTCCCCTAATAGATGCCCTCCTTGATGCTTCAGTGTCTTCGGCCACAAGGGACCCAAGATTTCCAAAGGTAAGGCCTGACGAGCTCAAAAACTTAATAGTTGAGGTCACAGTTTTAACACCTCCAAAGCTGATCCAAGTGCCAAACGTAGAAAAATATCCTTCTGAAATTGAAGTTGGACGGGATGGGCTTATTGTTGAATTGGGATATAGGAAAGGTTTACTTCTACCACAGGTTCCTGTTGAAGAAAAGTGGGATAGTGAAGATTTTCTCTGTCACACCTGTAATAAGGCAGGGCTCCCATTGGACTGCTGGATGGATAAAAACGTTAAGGTATACAAATTCCAGGGCCAGATATTCTCAGAAACTAAACCTGGGGGAGAGGTAATAGAAAAAAATTTCACGGAGTAAATACATGGAAATTGACCCCTTTATACAGGCAGGGACATCAATCTACCAGGACACTAGCGCTGATGCTGTTCTAGTTGAAGTTGACTCTGTAAAGGATATGGAAAGGCTCCAAGAATTTGTTTCTTCCAAAGGAATTAATCTATTTGGAGTATCTTCAAACGAAAAAATAAAGAAAAAATTTGATAAAATTATCTTCGTTCCGGACATATTGAAAAAGATCACAATGAGGCTGGAATTTGCAATTTCAGCCGCACTGATGCAGGATTTACTGAAAAATGAAGATAAGATAGTATACGTAGGAAAACTTGACAGTGAAAACTACAACTTCATAGCTACAAGAAAAACAAGTCAAATAACTGCAAACGGGCTTTATGAATTATTTTACAGCTTAAAAAATGTTAAAACAGAAGTTATCTATTCTGTTCTTTCTATAGCAGTCCAGCTAGGTAAAAAAGGTAAGGAAGGTAAACCGATAGGGACTTCCTTTATTATTGGGGACTGTGGAAATGTAATGCAAAGGTCCTCTCAGATCACATACAATCCCTTTGAAAGAAGCTATGTTACAATCAATGATGCTGATGTCCAGAACATGATAAGGGAATTTTCAAGGCTTGACGGGGCATTTATTATATCGGGTGAAGGTAAAATACTTGCGGCTTCAAGATACCTAGAATCTGGGAAGGACGGCCTCACACTACCAAAAGGACTTGGGGCGAGGCATTTATCTGCTGCTTGGATGACAAAGGTCACAGATGCAATTGCAATAGTATTGGCAGAATCAGACAATATGATCCGTGTCTTTAAAAGCGGGGAGCTTGTTTGGGAAGTTGACCCTGATGAGGTAAAGGTTGATTAAATGAGTCTTGACATAATATTTCTTGAGATTAGGCTATTTTTAAATTCGCTACTCCTAGTATTTTCAGAAATTTTGCCAAGAGTCTTTTTTGCTGTTCTAATCCTAATTTTAGGATTCTTTATTGGTAAAAGCGTTGGTAAATTTACACAACAATTAATGAAAAGGCTTGGTATTGAAAACGCACTCAAGAGAACAGAGGCTGAAAAGATTTCAGAAAGAGTAGGATTTAAAATTTTAAAAAGCGTTGAGATCTTTATCAGCTGGATTGTTTACATCGTTTCAATATTTTTGGCCTTTGAGGTGTTGGAGTTACCGGGATTTAGAAATCCCATGGACATATTCATTAATTATATCCCAAATATCCTTATAGCATTCTTTATCGTTATAGTAGGGCTTGTAGTGGCCGATAAAATTGCAATATTTGTAGAAAAACTATTTGAAGAGATCAATATCCCCAAATACTGGTTTTTTGGCAAGGGGGTCAGATATTTTATTTACATTCTAGTAGGAACAATGGCATTGACCCAGCTTAAGGTAAGCACTGGAATTTTAGTAATAACTATTACAATAATAATGGTTTTTTGGTTTATTCTTGTAGCTATAGGATTAAAAAACATTGTGCCAAACTTTTTCTCTGGAGTCTTTATAGTTTTTTATAGCCCTGTAAATGTGGGTGACACTATAAAAATTGAGGAAATAGAGGGGGTAGTTGAAGAAGTCTCTTTGATATACACAAAAATCAAGAGGGAAGATGGGAAATATGTATTGGTGCCTAATTCAAGGATTTTGGATAATGTCATAGTAAAGGATTAATTTTCTTTCCGCGTGAATTACGAAGAGTTCTTATAAGTTTGAAAAAGGTGGCGAAATGGAGGATATTGGAGAACTTGTTGAAAATTTATGCTCTAATGATAATAAACTAGCTTATGATACCCTAAAATTACTTCTATCTGAAAGTGAGCGATCAGATTCCGTCTACAGATATCTTGATAGATTTGTTAGTATGATTCAAAATAAGAATTCTTACATCAGATCGAGAGGGATTGCCTTAATATCTATTAATGCAAAATGGGATAAGGAAAATAAGATTGATCTAATAATTGATGACTATTTAAAACACATCATGGATGAAAAACCAATTACCTCAAGACAGTGTATTAAGTCTTTACCCTATATTGCAAAATACAAGCCAAATTTAGTTGGGCCTATCCGAAAAGCTTTGATTGAAGCAAATATCGGGGTTTATCCTGACTCTATGCAATCATTGGTGCACAATGATATTGTATCAGCTTTGAAAGAAATTGAGGGGCTTTAGCCAAAAAGCTTGTTTGATTTTACATAACTAGAAAAGGAAATAGGAAACTATACGCTTAAATTTTCCATTTTTTAGAGGTAGATCAAAGATGACATAATTTTTGTAAGAATATAGATGTGAGATCATCAATTTACTTTTTGGCGAATTTAATCTTAGGATTTGTTCTTGTAGGAAAGCGCCGGGGTAGGGATTTGAACCCTAGATCTCACAAGGAGAACGGGATTAGCAATCCCGCGCCGTACCAAGCTGGGCCACCCCGGCTTAAAATAAATGAATTGGACGTTGTTTTTAAGTTTATGGTAGTGACCCGCCTGAAAATGGGCAGAATTGACTACAAGGGAGGGATTCCCCCGTACTCGACCCTGCAACCCTACAAGCATTAAACGTCCTCCCTACCGCTGCTCCCTTCCGGGCCTGACGGGATTTGGAAGGTGAAGGGTTTACCCATCTCTTCCAAAATGAGCTAATCCGCCGCCAATCCTATAGGACATGGCTTCAACATCGTAGGGACTCCACCATGTAAACAATTCAACTGCTTTTCAGGCTTCGGCCCCTCTTAAGACGGCTTAAGGTAATAGGAGGCGCCTAATCTCCCGGCCTAGTCTAATCCACATTAAATCAATTATATAAAAAGCTTACTAAAAACGAAGGCTATATGGTACATTTGAAATATCTTCCTTGGAGAGAATCATATGGGATCAGAAGACATTTTAGCATTATTCCTTTCATCTCTAATGCATAGTTTTTCAATAGTTAGGATATACGGCCTATTGATGGCAATATGAATATGTAAAGTAAAAAAATCAAACTGATTTAAGCGCTTTTTCCATTCTAAGTAGCGCCTCTTCAATCTTGGGGTAATCAGTTGCAAACGAACATCTGACAAATCCTTCCCCTCTATCCCCAAAAGCATCCCCTGGAACAACTACAACTTTAGCATTATCAAGCATGAAGTCAGAAAATTCCCTTGAAGTCATACCAGTATCAGTTATATTTACAAAGCAGTAAAAAGTACCTTTTGGATTTATACATGAAACCCCTGGGAGATTATTTAATCCATTCACTATGAGATCCCTTCTTCTTTCGTATTCCTTAACCATATCAGATACACATTCTTGGGATGATGTCAAAGCTTCATACGCCCCTTCAAGTGCTGGGGTATTTAGACATGAAACAGCATACTGATGGATCCTAAGCATCGGGGTAAGCATCTCCTTTTCAGCTATGGCAAATCCTACTCTCCATCCTGTCATTGCATAGTTTTTTGAAAATGAGTTTGTAATTATTGTTTTGTCATAGTATTTCAAAAAGCAATCAGGCTTGTAACCATCAAAAACAATCTCCTCATAGGTGTCATCAGATAATAGGTATAAATTATGATCCTCACAAATGTCAGCTATCATCTTATAATCTTTCTTTTCTAAAACGCCGCCTGTGGGATTAGAAGGATAATTCAATACAAGCATCTTTGTCTTTTGATTAATTTTTTCAAGTATATCGTCCTGTGATGGTCTAAAACTATTTTCTTCATATAAAGGAAATTTTACAGGGATTGATTCTGACATATAAGCGTCATTTTCATAGCATAAAAAAACTGGATCTGGTATCAATACTTCATCACCTTTGTTAAGAAGGCCCAAAAAGGCAAGGTACACAGCCTCATAAGCTCCTGCAGTCAAAAGAATGTTTTGAGGTAGTGCTTCGGTAGAGAAAAGTCTCATGTATCTATCTGAAATTGCTTTTCTGACTTTAAAAAGCCCCTGATTTTCTGTGTAGTGAGTTAATCCCTGGTCTAAAGCTTTTTTTGCAGCTTCCTTTATATGGACAGGGGTATCAAAATCAGGCTCACCTATACCAAGACTTATAACATTTTCAATTTTTTTTGACCTTTCTGAAAGCTCTCTAATTTTTGAAGGGATGACTAGTTTTACTCTTTCTGCAACCATTATAACCACTATCATAAAATATAACGATTTATTTTAAAGATTTCTGTTAAAATCTAATATTGTCCTGCAAGGGCAATACTTAAATAAAATCACAATTAATGAATTTCATGGAAAACGTGGTAGAAATAACTTTTGATATGGCATTTCTAATAGAAGATATGAGGGAAATATGGAGGAGAACAGCTCCTTTTCATAAGTTGAATGAGGAAGAAAAAAAACAGATTTTAACTATTATCGACAGCATCAAGAAAAATTGTGACTTAATATCTGATAGGGTGTCCAAATGAACATTGGAAAACTTGAGTTAAGGGATAGAGAAGAGTCTTTTATTAATCTAAATCCCTTACAAACTGGTGGCAGGACTACTTCTGATGCAAGAAAAGCGATTATATCCTATATTGATGGATATTCAATCTGTGACTGGTGCAAAGGTGCGCTCCATATCACTACAGAACCAGATATTGCCGGATTTTTAGGCGAGGTGTCTGATTTTTTGGGCATGGACTATGCCCTTCCAACAAACGGTTGTAGGGAGGCAAAGTATGGTGTTATGCATGCAATTTCAACTGGGGGCAGTATACTGTGTGATGGCAATATGCATTATAGCTCTGAAGTCTCAGCAGAGAGGGCTGGGTTAAAAATATACAAAGTCCCAAATAAAGGGGAGCCTGAATATAAAATAAATCCAGAAGATTATTCTGAAGGATTTGAACTTATCAAGAAAGAAACTGGAAAATATCCAGAGCTTGCCTTGCTAACTCATGTTGATGGGGAGTATGGGAATGTTGTTGACGCAAAGGAAGTTGGTAAAATCTGTAATGATTACTCTGTTCCCTTCTTACTTAATACTGCATATTCATCTGGTAGAATGGAGATAGATGGAAAGAAAATAGGCGCAGATTTTATTGCATGTTCTGGCCACAAATCATGGGCGGCTGGTGGAGGGAACATAGGCATACTTGCAATAAAAGAAGGATGGCAAGATAAGGTATTCAAACCAGGGGCAAATTGGAAATCAAAGCCTTTGGAGATCCTTGGCTGCTCCTCTAGGGGTGCCTCACTTTTGGCTTTAATGGCATCGTTCCCACATGTCAAAGAAAGGGTAAAAAAATGGGATGAAGAAGTCAAGAAGGCAAGATACCTAGTTAACGAGTTAGAAAAGATTGACATAAAACAAATCGGAGAAAAGCCGAAAAATCACGATTTAATAAAGCTTGATACCCCTGTTTATGACAATATTGCAAAGACGCATAAGAAAAAAGGATACTTCCTTTATTATGAGCTAAAGGACAGGGGCATAATTGGAATGAAAGCTGGTAGGACAAGAAAGTTCAAAATATCCACATACGGTCTTTCCTGGGAACAGGTTAGTTATGTTGCCGAAAGCTTCCTTGAGATAGGAGGGGGCTAATTGGATGACTGCATCATTGTTAGATATGGGGAAATCGCCTTAAAGTCCGATCAAACAAGAAAATGGTGGAACAAGACTCTTTTAGAAAATATGAAAGATTGTCTAGAAAAAAATAATATTACCTACTCCTCAATCGACGTTAAATTGGGGAGATTGATTGTATACACGGAAGAGAAGAAAGAGGCTTCAATTGCACTAAGGAGTGTATTTGGGATAACTTCCTTATCTCCTGCCGTCAGAGTTGAAGCTGATTTTGAAAAAATTAAAGATAAATGTTTGGAGCTATCAAATAATAAAGGTAAGAAATTTAGAGTTAGTACTAGGAGGATCACAAAGGAGTTCCCTATGACCTCAGATAAAGTAAATGGGGCTCTTGGAGCATTTCTTAAAGAAAAACTTGACCTTGAAGTTAATCTTACTAACTTTGACTTTGAAATGGGCATAGAATTTCTTGATGGATACGCTTATCTTTTCACTGAAAGGATCAAAACGTTTGGTGGACTTCCAATAGGTGTCCAGGGGAAGGTGATATGCCTTGTATCAAGCGGTATTGACTCTCCTGTTGCAGCTTGGTTATTGATGAAAAGAGGCTGCCAGGTGGATCTTATGCATTTTAAAGTGACAGAGGAAGGGTACAAAAAATATACCAAAATAAAGGAAATACTCCAGAAATTTTCTTATGGCCATGAGATTAAAGACTATGTCATCGATGGAGTGCCATACCTTTCAAACACCAAGCAAAAACTCTGTGAGAAAGGAAAGGACAAATGGATGTGTATTTTTTGCAAGAAAAGATTTCTTCAAGAAGCTGAACGAACATGCAATGAAGAAGGTTATCTTGCAATAATAACAGGGGAAAATTTGGGTCAGGTCGCCTCTCAAACTCTAAAAAATCTAGTTCTTCTTGACTCAACTGTAAAAGTAACGGTATTGAGGCCAGTTTTGACCTATGACAAAAATGAAATAGTTGGGATGGCAAGGATTATAGGTACTTATGAGATATCCAAGGAAAAGGAACCTAAGTGTCCATTTACACCTAACTATCCTATGACTTCAGGTAGTGCGGAAGAATTGCATAATATTGAGATGATGATATGGGATTAAAGGAATTCATTGAAATATCAAGGCCCTCGAATGCACTTTTCTCGGGCGTTGCTGTTTTGATAGGTGCGCTTGTTGCAGGGGGGGGATTAGGTGATTTACAAAAAATTGTTTTAGTTTTTTTTGTTGCAACATTTGCATGTGCAGGTGGCAATGTTATAAATGATTACTTTGATTACGAAATAGATAAAATTAATGCCCCAAAAAGAGTTCTGCCACGAGATGCTATGAGTCTAAAATCAGCATACTCCTTTTCTCTCGTTTTATTTGTAATTTCTTGCATCCTTGCAGCAGCCGTCAATTTATTGGCGTTTTCTATTTGCATTGTGGCTTGTATTTTGATGTATATCTATGCAATGACTTTAAAGAAAAAACCCCTCTCAGGAAATCTACTAGTTTCACTTCTAACTTCAATTACATTTATCTATGGTGGAACGGCAGTTGGGAGTTATAAAGGTGTATCCATCCTTGCTCTAATTTCATTTTTTGCTACAGTTTCAAGAGAAATTATAAAAGATATAGAAGATCTAGAAGGGGATGTAAAAAAAGGTGCTAGGACCCTGCCCGCTATAATTGGGGCACCGAAATCATTTAGTCTGGCTTTTGTTTTTCTCCTAATTGCTGCTTTTCTATTATATGCCCCCTTTATTACAAATCTTTACGGATATCTGTATCTTGTGATTGTAACTCCTGTTATGTTTTTTGTCATGTACATATTGTATCAAATTTATAGCGATAGAGAGGGCCCCAAAAAGATTCAAAAAAGCATAAAAAAGGCAATGTACCTTGTGCTTGTCATATTCCTTTTAAGTGCGATAATACATGGGGTAATGTAAAATTATGGGGCCAAGTAGATGATTTATGTTACAGATCTGACTGAATACCTATTCTGTCCATACAAGCTGTATCTCAAAAGAATCAAAGGACTCCCGCTCCCCCAAACTTCAGAAATGTTAACTGGATCAATAATCCATAAAATATACGAAGAAGTGCTACAAAGAGAAAAAATAACAATTGAGCAAAGAATATGCGAAGAAATGGGAATTGATGAAATTTTCAAAATACTCTATGCTGATTCGAAAAGAGTAATCAAAAATGTCATGATAAAAAACAAGGTAAAGCTAAAAGAGTTGGGCGTAGACTACCTAGATCTTATCAAAGAACTTCAAGAGGAGTTAAAAGAGGATGAACTTCTAAAGGCAATAAGGATAAAAAAATACATTTCTATTAATGGTAAAGATAAAAATCTCTATCAAAATCTCTTTATGCTAAAAGATATGGAATACCCAATATCTTCAAGTGAGCTTGGTTTGAGTGGCAAGATAGATAAACTTGAAGAAGATTCTGAAGGAAACTTGTACCCAGTTGAATTAAAAACTGGTCTTTTTTCAAATGGAATAAGAAAGCATGAAAAATTGCAGGTGTCGGCATATGCACTCCTTTTAGAAAAAGAAAGAGGCGTCAAAATCCCTCTAGGGTTCTTAGAATACTATCAAGTCAAGCAGAGGATCCCTTTTCTGATAAAAGAGGAAGATAAAAAAGAGGTATTAGAAATACTATCGAAAGTGAAAGAACTATTTGAAGAGCAGAAAGAGCCAAGAAAAGAGAAGAAGAATTTCTGTAAGAGGTGTGGTTACAATGATTTTTGCTGGAGTATTTAGGTATAGGTCTTTTTTATATTTGAAAATTCTTTGTCATTAAAGCTATTAATAACAGTGACTTTTTCTGCTTTTATTGCTTTGATGTATTTGGCAAATAAATCCCCTTCGTTTTTTCCTTCGATATAAAGCTTTGAAGGCACGTCAACTAGAATTCTGTCATCTACAATGGATAAAGCATGTAACAACTGTATCCCATTTTTATCGATGTCAACAATATAAACATATGCAGAGTATCCTTTATTTATAGCCATTGAAGTATAAAGAATAGCAAAGTCTTCGCAATCCCCTCCGCCAAAATCTATAGTTTCATCTGGATAAAAGACAATATCAGGAAAGTTATCTAAAATAACTGAGTCGCGTAATTTCAATTCAATCCATTTTTCGTTTTTTAGGTCGTAAGCTTTGATATTTGTCCATTCTTGAGTGCCTTCTGAAGTACGTGTGAACGGATCATAATAGTAATAAAAATTATCAATGAGATAATTATAAGAGTTAAAAAGAAAGTTTTTTTGAGGAATTTCTTTGTTTATTTGAATCACTCCTTTAGAATCTGGTGTGATAAATACTCCCATATTCCTTTGATCCTCAACTATATTACGTTTTATTTTTTGAGAGTACCTTTGCAAAATTAACGATGATCTTTTTTGAGAATTAATAAAAAGCCTCTGATAGACGAGTAATTGTTCATTTTCTTCTTGTGTTGTAGAAAGAAGTTTTTCTAAATCATGAATCCTCTCAGCATATCCTTGGATCTGAACTTCTGTTGCATTTTGATCTAATGTTGGGGGTGATGGAGGCCCAGAGAAGTAATAATCAGTAAAGAAAAAGTTATCGACAAATATGAATACGGCAATAAAAATGAGTGGTATTACAAACCATTTTTTCGGGGTTCTCTTGTTCTGGGTCCTTTCAATTGCCATGAAAACAACTTTTAGTTAAATAATTTCAGAATTTACGCCATTATTTATTTTTGGCATATTTATTAATTAATTCATTTAATTGGGATACTTTAAACGGTTTTCTTATGACGTCTTTTGCTCCAACTTCAAGGGCTTTTGCACCGATATTACCATAGGCAGTGATAGCAATAATTTTAGCATTTGGGTCAATCATTAATATTTCTTTAATCACATCAAGCCCGTCCTTTTTTGGTAGTTTCAAATCCATTAGGACTACATCAGGCTTGTGTTTTGTGAACATCTCAAGGGCTTCGACCCCATCTTTGGCAAGAAAAAGTTCATAATTGAGGGAAATTTTATAAAAATCTAAAAGCTCTAAATAATCCTCTGCAATTAATACCTTTATCATTTCAACACCTTATGTAATTTCATTGTACATCTTCTCCATATTATCAAGTGTTTTTTTCAGAAATATTAATTGTTCTCTTTCTTTGGGCGGCAAGTTTTCATATTTTAATGAATCTGTTACACTTAAAACTATCGTTAAAGGATTTCTAAAATAATCTATAACGTTTTTTACCCTATAAGACATATATTCAAGGATTACTGCCGCAATTAATAAAGTTATGATTGATCCCCTAATTAGATAGAACGATCTATGACCTAAAAGAAAATATATAACTCCTACTAAAAATACTGCCATTATTGAAATAATGTACCCGTCAATTTTGATATTAAAAATCTTTTTCATATAACAGTTATAAATATTAGTCTTACCTATAAAAATATTGCTATTGCCCTTGGATTTCCAATTAAACTATGTATCATTTGTTAATCATATAAAATTCATCACAATTTTAAGCATGATGTCCCCAATAAAGATGGATATAAAATATCCAATAGTTATGGGTACTATAAATGGAAGCCCTGGTGTTGCCCAAAGCGTTTCTATTTTCTTTGTCTTGAGGTCATCTTTATATTTTGCAATATCAAAATCCAAATTTCCAATGAATAGTCTAATTGTCCTATCCCCATCTTTAAATTCTTCCAGAGGATAGAATTTATCTGATAGATTTTCTGTCTTGAGCCTATACCCAATAAACATTGAAATTATTTTTTTAACTTTACTGGAATTGTATTCCCTTGGGAAATCTCTTCTAGTCAGATTATATATTAAAATAAAAATAGGTATTAAGATGCTTATTATTAATGCATTGTCAAATACTGACATTGGAAATAATCCAAATGCATATTCTCTCCCTGAAAGAGATGGCAAAAGGGCTCCGATGCCCATTAGAATTTTTCCATCTCCCCCTCCAAATAATCCTAAGTAGAATAATAAGAGTGCTAGTCCAAACATAAGCATAAATACAGTTACAGTAATCAATAAGGGTTTAATTGAATGAAGTACAAAAGACATGTAAACTGCATAAGCCAATCCAACTAATGAAAGGGCAATCCAGTGCCATTCTTCGATTTCTCTTTTTTTAATGTCAAGGTATGAAGCATGAAAAAGAATGAATCCGCCGAAAATTATCTTTAAGGCAATTAACAAATCCATAAAGGTACTAATTTTAATGAATTTAAAAGGTTTGATGGAAAAAATTAATTTATCGGTAAATCAATATTCGATACCTTTGCGAGCAATGATCCCTTTTTGGTAAGGATGTTTTACTTCAACTATTTCTGAAACTAAGTCTGCTATTTCAATCAACTCTTTGGGTGCATATCTACCTGTGAGAATAATTTCAATGCTATCTGGCTTATTCTTTAGTACATCAATAACTTTTTCTAAGTTTAATAGTTTGAAATTTAAGGCAACATTTATTTCGTCAAGGACAATAATATCATATTTGCCAATATTAATCGATTTTGTGGCAAAATCCCACGCCTCGTTTACAAGATCAATATCTTCTTTACTTGGATTTTTAAAATCGATAAATTTTGACTTTCCAAAAGATACTATTTCAATATTTTCTAGTTTATTGATGGCAAAGTGCTCTCCATAAGAATTTCCTTGTTTCATAAACTGGATTATGAGTGATTTGAGACCATATCCAGAAGCCCTTAGTGTGAGGCCAAATGCAGCGGTGCTCTTACCCTTCCCAGTGCCAGTATATATTTGTATTAATCCTTTCATATTCCCTATTTACAATATAACTAATCATTTAAAAAATAAACTATACAAACTCAAATTGAGGATTTCTTAATTAAAAGCAAAGACGTTTAAATAGAAATTATTCTCTATTTACTTTTAATGATAGAGTTCCTAAATGTTTCAAAATACTTTGGACGCCATAAAGCCTTAGATGAAGTAACAATTAGAATAGAGGATGGTGCAACGATAGGAATAGTTGGGCCAAATGGTGCAGGAAAAACAACCCTAATAAGACTACTTTGCGGTATTTTAAATCCTTCAGAGGGCCAAATATTAATTGGCGGAAAGGACTTACAAAAAAATTCTTCAGAAATAAAGAAAATTATAGGATACCTACCAGAAGAACCAAATCTTTACGAACGTCCTACAGCAGGAGAGCTTTTAGAGTACTTTGGTTTGTTGTATGGGATTCCTAAAGATAAAATTAATCAAAAGATAGATGAATTATTAGATCTAGTAGGCCTATCCGACAGGAAAGATTGGGCGGTATCCTCTTTTTCAAAAGGCATGAGGCAGAGACTTGCTATTTCGAGGGCATTGATACACGACCCTAAAATAATAGTATTTGATGAGCCTACGATGGGGCTTGACCCACTAACCTCTAAAAAAATAAGGGAGTTTATAACAACTCTAAAAAAAGAGAAGACAATTATTTTGTGCACACATTATATGTATGAGGCAGAGCAATTATGTGACAAGATTGCAATAATTGACAAAGGAAAAATAAAAGCTTACGATACAGTTCAAAATCTTAAAGACGCCTACATAAAAGAAAAAACTTTTAGAATAGGACTTAAAGAAATGAAAGAAGAATTATTGAATAAAATTTCTTTAACGAAGAATCTTAGAATAGAAAAAATAGGAAAAGATTACATAATACTAAAAACTAAATCGTATAAAGATCTTAAATATATCTTGGAAGAAGAAATTACCTATTTTGAAGATTTGACTCCTTCCCTTGAAGAAGTATTCATCAAGTTAGTCGGTAGTAAAAATGATTGAAAAGATGATAAAATGGGAACTAAGAAGGTTATTTAAAAATAAGAAATTCAAGATAGCTTTTATTTTGCAGCTACTTGTAATACTTCTGATTATCCCACTTTTTGGCAGTTACGTGAGGGCCCTTGAAGAAGGGGGATTTTTCAATTTATCTGTTGGTGGAAAAGGATACCTACCAATAGGCATTTACTCAGAAAAAAATTCACTCACAGATATTATTTCTGAAAATAAAAGAATTGAAATCCTGTGGCTTGATGAAAAGAAAGGATTTGAATTGTTAGAAAGCGGCAGAATTTCAGCATTGTTAAAGATAGAACGGGATTTTGAGGATAATTTAAGAAGCTACAAATCTTCAACAGTTAAAATATACATTAATAGTGAAAATCCAAAGAGCATCCCTGCCTATTCAGAACTAAATAGTATAATTCTTGGTTTTAGAGATGGTGCAATTGAATCTAGAATCAGTAACCTTTCGATTGTAAAACCTGAGGTGGAATTAGTTTACGGACCCCCATTTGGAAACAACGAAATCCCAAAAAATGAAAATTCCCAAGGTATAATCCAAGAACAGATCCAGATAGATACGACAAATATTCTAACCAACCCTTCTAACTTTGAAGAACAGATAGAAAAAACAAGAAAGTCTTTTGAAGATGAACGTGGGGGGTATATAGTCCTCTTAGTTTTACTCCTTCCTCTTTTTTTAAGCGGAGGGATGTTAATTGATTTGCTTATTTCTGAAAAAGAAAAGAAAACTGGAGAAGTACTTTTGGCACTTCCAATCAAAAGAGAAAAAATTTTCTATTCAAAATTTCTCTCTATAATGATTATTATACTATTCCAGTTACTATTTTGGATTACAGCTCTTTATTATTTTGGACGAGTAACAAATCCCCTTATTATCTTACCCCTTACGATAACAGCAATATTGCTTTTGAGTATAACTGGACTCATTGGAGTCTATTCAAAGAACTACAAAGATTCTGCCCTAATTGTAACTGTAACTTTTATAGTTCTATTTTTCTTTTTATTTGGTACCTCCACCTTATATTTAGTTGGATTAAAAGAAGTTGCCGCTATTTCTCCGTTATCTCTCGTTATAGCAATAGAAAATGGCACCTATTCTACTAAAGAAACGATTTTTTCTATATTGCCTTCACTTAGTTTTTCCTTAATTTTGATGTTTGCATCAACAGCACTATATAGGAAAGACGAATTCTATTTTGGCCCAAGACCTAGCATTACTCAACTTATTTTCAATCTTGCTGGGAAATTACAAATAAAGAGCAGATCTTATGGCCCTTACTTCATTGCGTTAATTTTTGGATTCATTGCAGTTTTAATTTCAATTATTTTAGAGATATTTTTTGGTATCATTACAATCTATTTTACTGAATCAATATTCGTGATATTGGCCTTGTGGGCAATTATAGAAGAGCTTTCTAAAAGTATAGGTATTTTCTCTGCAAGCCATTATTATAAATTAAAATGGCATGAAGGATTAATGGCTGGCATGGCATCTGGCCTTGGATTTGCTATATTTGAGAATATAATGTTTACAGGATTCGCATTAAATATATTCCCGGACTATGCAGTTAGAATATTGATTATGAGAACATTTCTTTCTGGTGGGGTGCATATTGTTTCGACAGGTGTTATAGGAGTTGGTATTGCTGATAAAAAGTATCTAACACTAACTTTTATTATTGGAGTAATTATTCATTTTGGATATAACATTATGATGTTACAGGGTGTGCTATGAGAAAAGAAATAATCTATCTTTCAATAAAAGAATTTAAAGATATAATGAAAGAAAAGGTATACATATTTGCCTTCTTACTTCAACTATTCATAGTAATTGGGATAGTATTGATAGGAAGCTCCTATGCCTACATCCAAACATATGTCGACGATCCAGGATCCCAAGGAACTTATTTATTGTATTCTGAAGTAGAAGGATTATCTAGGTACCTAACTCAAGAATCAATCAAAAGTGTTTCTCTAAGAAATAAAGAATTTAATGGTGCACTTCCAAGAAATATTGACGGAATAATATGGGCTGAAAAAAATAATTCTGTAAAAGTATTATTAAAAAATCAATCAAATTTGGATTATTTATCCGAATCAATTAAAAGGGCCTATGTTAAAGCAAAATTAAATGGGAGTATTAATGAGGAAATATTAAATCCTATTTCAATCGCTATATACCCAGAGAATTATAGCTACAGCATAACAGATCTCTTCTTTGTTGAAATAATGCAAATTCTTTTCATCCCACTTATATTACTTTTACCAATATTTCTTTCTATGAATATCCTATCTGATTCTATTGTTGGAGAAAAAGAAAGAAAGACTTTTGAAATTTTACTTGCCTCCCCATTAAAAAGGATAGAAATTATTCTTGGAAAGATAATACCTACTTTCATTATATCAATTGCGCAAATACTAATTTGGATCATAGTTTTGAGGGTTCGAGGAATATCCATCTTTAACATACCTATATTAATTATATTTCTTTCAATAATAATGCTTCTTTTGTTTTCTATGTCAATAGTATTTTCTAATATCTCCTCTAATATTACAGAATCAAATCTGTTCCTTACCTTATTCATGATGGTAGTAACACTAATTATGTTTGTGCCAATACCTTCTGAAAATTCTCTATTAAAAGAAATGCTAAGTTACTCTCCGATTATCCCTATAATAAAAATATCCTCAAATCCCTCCATTAATTTTCTAGAGATAGGGAAATACATAGCAATATATCTTGGACTTGCATTAGTTTCTCTATCAATAGCTATTAAAGGATTATCCAATGACGAAAATATTAGATTATAAAATATTAAATATAAAATAAGAAGCAAATAACTTAGTTTTATAATATTAATTAAAGAATAATTTTATAAAGATTGAAATTATTATTAATCTGGTGATTATTTGAAACAGGTTAGTGTTGATGATATCCAAAAGGAAATAGAAAGAGATATTGAAATGGGAAAGAAGATGATCGACGAAGGAAAGAGACTTTTAGAGGAAGGCAAGTATAAATTAGATGAGAGCAAATCAAGAATAAAAGATCTTGGGGATGAAGCAAGTATTAAGTTAAAGGAGTTTGAAGAAAAATATAGTGATGAAATTGATTATGTTGTTAAGGAGTCTGAAAAGGCCCTTCAAGAAACAGAAATATTTATCAGAAAATATCCTTTAATGAGCATTTTTGCAGCTTTTGGATTTGGGTACCTCATAGGTAAATTATTGAGGAAGTAAGTGGGAAAATGATAGAAGCAGTGCCTCTAAGTAAACTTATTGAATTATTGTTAAAATATGTTGGAGTGTATGTTAAGCAGGGCGCATCTGATGCGATAGAAGAGGCAATAAAAGAGCCAATAAACAAACTTTCAAAGACTCTTTTCCTAGTTATTGGTGCAGCAATACTTGCTTTTTCTGGCATAGTGGCTCTTTTTATTTCACTGGTATTCTTTTTAAAGCACATCATTGGCAGCTACATGGTAGCATTTTTGATTGTTGGGATTATGCTTGTCATAGTAGGGGCTATAGTTGGGTATGGAGGATATACATATGGAAGAAAGGATAAAAAGGGAAGACATTGAAAGTATCTTAAAGGAAATTAAAAATAGGATAGGCTCTGAAAATGACATTTTAGAAATTATAGAAAAACATCCTATACCGGTACTTCTTGCCGCTTTTGGAGCCGGGATTATTTTATCTCAAGTAGACGACTACTTAATAGATAATATTGAAAAAGGAAAAAGTTGTCCAGTTGCCGAAGGAATTATGAAAGTTGGACTTCCCTTACTGATGAAAAGATTCATCAAATAATCAACGATCAAAATAAATATTCTTGCTTGAAACGGAAAGTGGAATCCCTATAACAACATCACCATTAATAAGGCCCATATCAAGTGCTGTGGCCCCAATTGAATACATTATTCTGTTGTCAAGATTTAGAATTTGGGCAGTCTTTGATGCACTACCTAGTGCAATTCCAAGATCCACCAACGCAAAGCAGCATACAGGTGCAAAATAATCATTTATTTTTTTCTTTCTAGGTATTGAATTACAATCATAACCACACATCCCACAATTTATACCAAGGGGTGGTTTTGCTGTTACACTGATGAGTACTACTGCGTCAGATTCGAATACATTCTTCGAATCCCTCAAAAATAACTTAAGCCCTTTTTTCTGCCCATATTCCTTCATTTTTTCAACTAAATCATTATGTTCTTTACTGCCTTTGAATATAGATCTAGTCCTTATGTCGTCTACCCCTTTTCCCTTAGGCGCAGTTATTGCTGCTATTTCGATGAATCCAGCTGCAGCTTTCAGACTTTCATTTATTTCTACCGGCATGCCTGCACCCTAAATATTTTCCAGTATGCTTACTCCCTTTAACTTCAATACCTCAATTGCCTTTTTCAAATCATTTACTTTTAGAATCAAAATTGCTTTTTTTTCTATTTTAGTTATAAATGCATAGGCATATTCAATATTAATTGAAGCGTCACTTAAGATGGAGGAGATTAATCCCAAGGATCCTGGCTTATCCTCCATAAGAACCCCTAAAACTTCCCCTTTTCTAAAAGACATGCCTGCGTCTTTCAATAGAGCCATTGCTTTTTCATTGTTGTCAGTTATCATTCTAACTAAGCCAAATTCTCCTGCCTCAACTAATTGTAATGCTCTTATATCAACGCCGTTCCCCCCAATAATGTTACAAAGTTCAGCAAGTCTTCCCGGCCTATTGTCAATAAAAACACTAATCTGTTCTACCATTTCAACACCTACATATCTTTCCTTAAATCAACTACCCTTTTTGCTTTTCCTTCAGGTCTTGGTATTTGACCAGGTTCAACTAGTTCAACGTCTACACTTAGACTTAGCATTTCGAAAAGTCGTTTTTTAATTTCTTTTTCAAGTGTTATAAGTTCTGAAATGCTATCAGAGAAAATTTCATTAGTAACTTCAACTTTTACCATTAGACAATCTAAAATATCCCTGTCAACTATTATCTGGTAATGATCACCAACACCTTTTAATTCCATTAAAACTTCTTCAATCTGACTTGGGAATACATTAACGCCTCTAACAATTAACATATCGTCACTTCTTCCAGTAATCCTTCCAATTCTAGGATGCAATAATCCACAAGCACATTCTTCCCATGTTATAGAAGAAAGATCTTTTGTTCTATATCTTAAAACAGGCATCGCTTCTCTCTGTAAAGTTGTGAATACTAGCTCTCCTTTCCCTTCCCCATCAACATCAGTTTTATTGCCCTCACTATCAATTGTTTCTACGATAAAGTGATCCGACCATGTATGAAGTCCATTGTGTTCAGAGCATTCTATTCCAACTCCAGGACCGCATAACTCAGTTAGTCCATAAATGTCAAATGCTTCAAGACCTAGGCCTTTTTCAATTCTCTTTCTCATGTTCTCTGACCAAGATTCTGCACCAAATACCCCGCGCTTCAATGATAGTGTTTCAATTTTTACATCATTAGCTTTCATTAATTCAGAGAGCATTAACGCATAAGATGGTGTGCATGCAAGAGTAGTTGTTTTCATATCTTTTAGAATTTTAATCTGCCTCATAGTATTTCCACTACTAGCAGGTATAACAGCTGCACCTAACCTCTCTGCACCATAGTGTAGACCCAATCCACCAGTGAATAATCCATAACCATAGCTGACCTGCACAATATCTTTATTCGTTGCGCCTACAGTTTCAAGGCATCTTTTATTTAACTCGGCCCAATTTTCAATATCCTTTTTAGTATAGGGAACAACAGTTGGTATCCCAGTTGTACCTGAAGAAGAGTGAAATCTAACAACTCTATCTAGAGGTGTTGCTATTAATCCATATGGGTAATGATGCCTTAGATCTGCTTTTGATAGAAATGGAATCTTTGAAATATCGTCCAATCCTTTTATGTCTTCAGGTTTCACCCCCGCTTCTTTCATTTTTTGTTTGTAATAGGGTATATTGTCCCATGAATATTTAACATTTTTAACAAGGAGTTTTCCTTGGGATTTTCTAATTTCCTCGACTGTTTTATGCAACTAATCCCTCCAAGAAAATTATAACTACACAAAACCTATAAACATGAGTATATATTTATTTCGATAGTATTTTGGCTCTAGTAAATAAAAATATCAGAAGAAATTTGCAAAAGACTTTTTAATAGAGTGAAAGAAGGAATTAAGAGGATATGTCAGATTCAAAACTTGTTCCCTTTAAAGCGAAAAAAACTTTTAATCTTTTTAATAAAAGATTTGAAGAAGGAAGGGATTACCAACTTCATTTTTTAGAAGTTGAAGTTTTAATAAAAGAGGGATTGGCAGATATAATTCCATTGAGCTCAGTTGATTATAGAAAAATGCTAAATGAAGAGAAAGTTTCAGAAAAAATGTTAGAGTTAAATGAAAATTTTTTTTACTATGCAAAGCTATCCCAAAAATATCTTAAAGAAAAAAGTGGTATATCAGAACTCGATAAAAAAAAATATAATGATAGTGCAAGCGCATTAAGGAATTTTTTAAGATTGAGGGCAGAAAAGATTTTAAAGTTATTATTAATTCAAAGCCAAAAAATTGAAGTCCATGAAGATGAATTGGAGTACGTATCATTAATAAATAAAGAAATTTCAAAATGGATACAGTATGGAGAGGAGATAGTAAAGGGAGAAGGATATGAAGCTTAATTATGAAGAAGTTGTAGATAGATTTAAAGAATTCTATGAAGCTTATCCTGACGTAAGTGAGCCCAAATATAAGAAACTTATTGATAAAATGAAGATGGAAGGTAAAAGCTCCCTTGATATTAATTTTGATGACGTTATTGACTTTGATTTCGATCTCTCCGAACAGCTTCTAAGTGAGCCTGAGCAAATTTTATCTGCACCAAGTGAGGCTTTGAAAGAGACTTATGGTGCTGAAACTGAAAAAAGGCTTACAGCGAGATTTCTTAATCTACCCCCAAAAGATAGGGTAGATATCAGAGATATTAGGGCCGTGCATATTAATAAGATGATTCAAGTAGAAGGCGTAGTAAGGAGGACTTCAGAAGTCAAACCTGAAGTAATTGAAGCAGTATTTAGTTGTGAAAGGTGTGGGGAATACATTACAGTGATGCAAGACTCCCAAGTTTTTAAGACTCCTGTTACTTGCTCTAATCCTGCATGTGGAAGAAATGGACCTTTCAAATTAGTCAAAGCTTATTCAAAGTTTGTGGATTGGCAGAGTATTAAAATTCAAGAAAAACCTGAAAAATTAAAGGGAGGCAGACTGCCTTGGAATATGGATTGTATAATCAAGGATGATATTGTTGACATCGCCCACCCAGGAAACGTTGTGACTGTAGTTGGTACTTTAAAGACAATACAAGAGAGCTCTCTAAAAGGCGGAGGTAAAAAAACTACTTTTAGTAAATCCATAGAAGTAAACAGTATTGAAGTAAAAGATAAAGACATTCAGGATCTAGAGTTAACGGAAGAAGATGAGGAAAGAATATTAGAGTTGGCTTCAGATCCAAAAATATGTGAAAATATCACTAATTCAATCGCGCCGTCAATTTTTGGAAACGAGCAAGTTAAATATGCCGTTGCATTACAGCTTTTTTCAAGTGAAGCAAAGATTCTAAATGATGAAACAAGGATACGGGGCGACTCCCATATTCTTCTTGTTGGTGATCCTGGAGTTGCCAAATCCCAAATTCTTAAATACATCAATCTTGTTGCACCAAGATCAATCTATACAAGCGGCAAAGGAACATCTGCTGCAGGCCTTACTGCTGCAGTAATACGAGATGAAAATTCAGGCTCATTTGCCCTTGAAGCAGGGGCTCTTGTTATTGCCGATAATGGTATTGCTTGCATAGATGAAATAGACAAAATGTCTAATGAAGATCGTTCCTCAATTCATGAAGCTATGGAACAACAAACAATTTCTATTGCTAAAGCTGGGATTATTGCAACTTTAAATGCACGAGCCTCTATTCTTGCTGCTGCGAATCCAAAAAGAGGGAGGTTTGACAGTTACAAACCACTCGGAGAGCAGATAGATCTTTTGCCCACACTTCTTTCAAGATTTGATTTGATTTTTATATTAACGGATAAACCAAAAGAAAGTGAAGATAAAAAAATTGCAGAACATATATTAAAAGTTCATTCCAGAGAAAAAGAATCTATAATACCTATATTAAGTACAGATGATATCCGAAAGTATGCAATATACTCAAAAAAAATGATTAAAGGAATAACATTAACAGAAGAAGCAAAGAATAGACTTTTAGAATTTTATGTGAGCATTAGAAAAAAAGGTGAAGAAAAAAACACCCCAATTCCGATTACGGCAAGACAGCTTGAATCATTAATAAGATTGTCCGAAGCAAGGGCAAGAATGAGGCTATCTGATAAAGTAATTGTTGAGGATGTGGAGGATATTATCCAATTATACATGAAATCAATAGAGGATGCAGGAAAAGACCCAGAAACTGGAGAAATCGATATAGATATGATAATGACAGGTAGGCCAAAATCCCAGAGAGATAAGATTACTGTCATAATGGATATTATTTCTAATTTAGATAAGAAAAATAATGGTGATGGTGCACTTATAGGTGATGTCTATGAGGAAGCAAGAGCAGAAAATATTAGTGATTCATTTACCCGTAAGATTATAGACGAGTTAAAACAGAAAGGAGATGTATATGAACCAAGGCCAGATAGACTTAAATTAACTTTACTTTAAAGGAGAGAAGTTCAATTGTATAACAGAGGGAGAAATTCAGAAGTTACTTTGGTAAAAAAATTATGGGAAAATGGATATGCGGCCCTTAGAATGCCAGGTTCTGGGAGGGGGCAATTATATCCTCATCCCGATATAATTGCGGGTAATGGCAAAAAATATCTTGGAATAGAAGTAAAAATAAGGGCAGATGAGAAATGTTACTTTAAAGATGAAGATGTTGAAAAATTAAAAGAGTTTTGCATTACATTTGGTGCCATTCCATATTTTGCAGTTAGATTTGTAAGAAGATGGCGATTTTTTGAAGTTGAAGATTTAGAAAAAACTCCTAGTGGATATAGAGCTTCTTTTGAAAACGGTAAAGAATTCTCTGAAGTAATAGGGGACGAAAATGATCTTTAGACAAGTAGAGGCAGATGACCTATACACAATAATAGATTTAGAGTATCAAAATTTTGATTTTCCATATCCACCTGAAATAATCAACTTTCTGTATGAGTCATACAGGAACACATTCCTTGTAGTAGAAAAAGATAGAGATATTATTGGATTTGTAATAGGTATTACTCAAAAAAAAGAGGGGCATATTTTAGTAATAGCTGTAAGAGATGATTTTAAGAGAAAGGGAATAGGAACAGTTCTTATGAAAAAATTAATTAATGTTTATGAAAAAAAGGGTATAACTAGATTAAAACTTGAGGTGCGAGAAAGTAATGTTGCCGCAATATCAATGTACAGAAAACTTGGATTTAAGATTAATAATAAACTCAAACATTACTACGAGGATGGAGAAGATGGATTACTTCTAAGAAGAGGTTAATCTAAGTTCCTTTATCCTTGCCCACAAATTTGATCTTTTTTAATGGCCCTTCGTAGTATATCTCAATCTCTTTTTCAAGATATTCGTATAAATATCTCTCCACTGTGCTCCTAGGTATTCTAGTCTCATTTACTAATTCTTGAATAAAGTAATCCTTACCTGACTTAGTTCTTTCCCTGAGGAGATTTCTTATATACTCAATTCTCTCATTTCTCAATTCGAATTGTTTTCTCCACCCCATATTATCACCATCGATTACATATATTGAGCGATTAATCTTTAGTTATTAGTATTTAGTTACTCTTACTATATAAAGTTTTCGGTAATTAAAATTAATAATTGAAATACATAATAGCATTTTAATGTCCAAAATTATTTATTTAAACGAGTAACTATAATGATAGAAATAATATTTTTATTGATAAACAATTATAAAAATAGAAATTTATATACTAATTATTTTAAATATATGTTAATAGTAGAATCCAAAGATTTATTTAGGGAGGGCATATCTTTTTTTTGATGATATTATGTTTAAAAATATAGTTATTGTAGGAACAGGATATGTTGGAATTCCTGTTGCTGCTATGTTTGCAGATAAAGGATTTAATGTAATTGGAATTAATAGAACAAAAGATAAAGTTGATCTTATAAATAAAGGTCTATGCCCCATAGAGGGAGATGAACCAAATTTACCTGAGCTTATAAAAAAGGTCGTAAAAAATAAGAAACTAGTTGCAACAACTGATTATTCTTACTGTAAAAATGCTGATGCAATATTAATTTGCGTAGAGACCCCTTTCGATTCTGAAAAATGGGAACCTCATTACGACTCATTAAAATCAGCTCTGACAAGTGTAGCTCAAAATATGTCTAAAGGGTGTTTAGTAATAGTAGAATCAACAATAGCCCCTACAACAATGGAGTCTTTAGTTAAGCCAATTTTGGAAAATACATCTAAGATGAAAGCAGGTAAAGATTTCTTACTTGGGAACTGTCCAGAACGTGTAATGCCTGGAAAGCTTCTTTATAACATTGAAAATTTATCAAGGGTATGTGGAGGTATAAACGAAGAAACAAGCAACAAAATGCTTGAACTCTATTCTCACATAGTTAAAGGAGAGCTTTATCCAACAGATTGTATTACTGCTGAAGTCGTAAAAACAGCGGAGAATGCGTACAGGGATGTTGAGATAGCATTTGCAAATGAGGTGGCATTAATATGTGAAAAACTTGGAATCAATGTATACGAAGTTAGAGAATTAGTAAATAAAGCCCCATACAGAAATATGCATTTACCTGGGGCTGGCGTTGGAGGCCATTGCCTTCCAAAAGATTCGCTATTACTCTCATATGGTGTTAAAGGTATTATGAAGCCAGAGTTAATGATACTTGCTAGAAATCTAAACAAGAAAATGCCAATTCATACTGCAGGCCTGTTACTTAATATTTTTAAAGAAAAAGGAATTAATGTTAAAGGCAAAAAAATTACAGTGTGTGGCTTTGCTTATCTAGAGAATTCTGATGATACAAGAAACACTCCTGCACTTGATGTAATTAATACTTTGAAAGAAAAAGGCGCTGTAATTCAGGTCCATGACCCCTTTGTTAAAAGTTACGAGGGTATTGAAATAAAAAAGAATTTTTATGAAAGTATAGATGGATCAGACGCGATAATATTTGTAACAGCACATTCAGAATATAAAAAAGTTGATCTTAGCAAAATCAAAAAACTAATGAATACCCCAATTATTATAGATGGAAGAAATATCTTCGAAAAGGAAGAGATGATTAAGAAAGGATTTATTTACAAAGGAGTCGGAAAAGGATAAATTATATCCTTTTAATTATATTGTTTGTATAAGAATCAATCGCAGATATTGCAACTTCGAGTGCATGTAGTCCCTCTTCTCCAGAAACTGGTGGCGCAATATCTTTTTTTAAATATTTAATAAAACATTCAAGTTCTATCGATAAGGGTTCTCTTTTTTCAATTTTTGCATCTTTTTCCCATTCTTTGTCGTAGAGAACTAGTTTCTGATCTATATAATCAACTTCTGCTATCCCCTTATCTGCAACAATAGTAAGGCTCCTTACTTTATGAGGAGTATGCCAGTTTGTATTAATTAGTCCGGTGCAGCTATTTCCAAAAGTCATCAAAATTGTAGCGTAATCTTCGAAGAGGTGCATTCTTTTACCCCCAGTTGCATATACTGTTTTGACTTTTTCTTCAAGTAAAAAGGACATTATGTCTATATCATGAACACCTAAATCAATTATTATACCTACATCCCTTATTCTTGGATTGTATGGCCCTACCCTTTTTGAGGACATTGTAACAATTTTACCTAAAGTATCGTTTTTAATCAATTCTTTTAGTTTTTGTATGGCTGGATTGAATCTTTCAATGTGCCCTACAGAAAGTTTAACATTGAATTTTTTTGCATTATCGATAATTTCCTTAGCATTTTCAATAGAGTCAGCAATAGGTTTTTCAACTAAAACGTCTACTCCATTTTCAATGAGGTCATCACATACTTCTTTGTGAAGTTTTGTTGGAACTGCTACAACTGCAGCATCTAAACCTTCGTTTATTAACTCTTTATAATCTAAAAATCCTTTAGTATTATACGTATTTGATAATTCAGAAATTCTTTTTTTGTCTATGTCTGATATACCTACTAACTCAACATTCATTGAAGCAAGATTTCTAATATGGTGCCCTCCCATTACCCCTGCACCAATTACTCCAATCTTAATCATTTAAACCCCTCAAAGAAAGAAATAATAAAATCAAGCTCTTCTTTTTTTAGCAGTGGATGAACAGGTATCGACAAAACTTCTTTTGCTGCCTTTTCTGTTTCTCTTAATTTATCTTTATATCCAAGTTCCAGGTATAAAGGCTGCATATGCAATGGCATTGGGTAGTATATGCCATACCCTATTCCTGCTTTTTCAAGACCTTTGATTATTTGATCTCGTTTTCCATTTTTTATTCTTACAGTATATTGGTGAAATACATGTTCTTTGTTATTTGAAACTTTAGGGCATTCTAAATAATCCAATTTAGACAATTTTTTAGAATAGACTTCTGCATTTTTTCTTCGAGCTTTATTGAAATCATCAAGTTTTTTTAATTGACATATACCAATAGCCGCACAAATATCAGTCATTCTAAAATTAAACCCCAAAGTATCATAGTAATATCTTCTCTCTTGTCCGTGATTTCTTATTTTTTTTGATTTTTCACACACTGATTTACTATTGGTAGTAATCATACCCCCCTCTGAAGTGGTAATATTTTTTGTTGGATAAAAGGAAAAACACCCTGTCCCAAATGATCCAGCTTTTTTTCCATCAAATTTGGCTCCATGTGCTTGGGCAGCATCTTCAATCAGTATAAGATTATGATCGTCACATATTTCTTTTATTTTTTTTATTTCTGCTGTCTGGCCGTATAAGTGAACTGGCATTATTGCTTTTGTCTTCTTTGTAATTTTTTCTTCAATTAAAGAAGGGTTTATATTAAACGAATTTGGATCTATATCAACAAAAACAGGTTTCGCACCGGTAAAGAGAACAGAATTTGCAGTGGCTACAAAAGAAAATGAAGAAGTAATAACTTCATGCCCCTTGCCAATGTCATTTGCCAAAAGGGCAACATGTAAAGCTGTTGTTCCATTTGAAGTGGAAATTGCATAATCTGTCCCTATATAATTTGCAAATTTCTTTTCAAATTCTTCAACTTTTTTTGATTGGGCGATATTCCCACTTATCAGTACAGATCTGACTGCTTCAATTTCGTCTTCAGTTATAGATGGTTTTGCTATAGGTATATTCATTTTATTCCCCTAATAAAAGATAATCTTCTTTGTTAATATAAAATTTAGTCTTACAAACTGTGCATTCCATAAAAACTTCGTTTGCCTCTTCATTGATTTTTTTTGCTTTTTGGCCACATTTGCAAACAAATCCCTTGAGTTTAGCAGGATTTCCAAAAACTAGCCCATATGCAGGAACATTTTTTGTCACTACGGCCCCTGAACCTACCATAGCATATTCCCCGATAATTATCCCACATATAATGGTTGCATTGGCACCGATTGACGCCCCTCTTTTGACAAGAGTATTAACACATTTCCAATTACTATTGAAAGCTCTAGGATACAAATCATTAGTAAAAGTCATGTGGGGTCCCAAAAAAACTTCATCTTCGATTATAACCCCATGATACACAGATACGCCATTTTGTATCTTTACGTTGTTTCCAATTTTCACACCAAAATCTATGTATACACACTTACTAATAATACAGTTTTCTCCAATCTCAGCCTCCTCTCTCACTTGAGATTGATGCCAAATCTTAGTATTTTTACCAATTTTAGCACCTTTGGAAATTTCTGCAGTTTCATGGACAAAGTATTCCGGCATATAGCGTAATGTCCTAAAAAGAATTTAAAGTTTTCTAAAGATTATCTAGGTAAAATATACAATATACCAGCTATACCTGACATAATAGAAAATAGATAGCAGAATAAGATTGCTTTTTTTTCAGTCATAGGAAAATAATAAGGTAAAAACCATTTTACAGTAAGATTATTTGGAACATGAAGTATCCCATTTTTATCTACTTTTCCAAATTTAATATGGGGATATCCTCTTAGCTTCCAATAAACAAACATTAAAAAGTTGATTATATGTGGTATTAAAATAATGACCCCAAATATCTCAAGATTTAGAAATATTATAAACCCCCCAAGTGCCGCTCCAATCATTAGTGTTCCTATATTTCCTAAAAAGATTTTTGATGGGTATTTGTTAAAGTACATAAAAGCTATCATTGCGCCAAGTATCGGAGCGATATAAATAAGGCCGGTGTAATTAAATTTGATGAAAGCTGCTATGGCAGAAAATACTATAAGAATAGTTGTGACGCCACCTGAAACCCCATTGAATCCAGAATGCATATTTATTAGATTAGAAACGACCATCACATAAAGCGGAGCAATAATATAAGAAAATAAAATTCCTAATTCAATTTCAATAAAAATAAGCGACAGTGAAGTATCAATGTTTAAAAGTGCAATTGGGAATGCTAAAAAGAATGGAGCTATAATCTTAATTTTTCTTCCTATGTTAATAAGATCGTCAACTAAACCAAAAACAGCAGATATAACTATGACAAAGTAAAATATAAGAAGCTCCTCAACTAGGGGAAAAATGATCTGAAGTATAATCAACGAAGAGAGAACGCCCATTAATATAGGAAGGCCACCCATTGTTGGAACTAATGTTTTATTTATTTTATAGTAATCTCGTACGACAAGATTCTCTTCTTTAAATTTCTGAATGAATTTAGGTATTAAAAAAAAAGTAATTGAGAAACTTATAATTAAAGAAATAAAAAAAGTTAAGTAAGAATGCATATTGTCCGCCCATTACCTTAGTATTCTATAAATTTTAACATAACCGTTGTCATAGACGAGATTGTAATTTTGAAGGCCTCTCTCATAAACTATGAGCTTTGAAAATAGTGTATCCTTTATATTTTCAGGCATCATAATTGCATTTTGCGGGGTAATGTAGATTATCTGAGGAATTGATTGGAAGTTATATTTAACATTCTCATATACATAGTTTTGCCCGTTTGGATTCTCAATGACAAAGTTAGAAACGCCATAACGTTGATTATTTTGCTCAATATAACAGTAGTTATTTTTATCGTCAGTAACTAAGAAAAGTCTAGTTGCCCCACTTTCATATATGTAGGTAATTGCATTGTTTAGTTTTGATGTACCTTTAAAATAGAAATATGCAGTCCTAAATGTATCCTTCCCTATTACACTGTTTAGGACAGTAGTTTTAACTAAAAGGCTTTGATCCACTAGAACATAATTCATTCTAAAGTTATTGCCTGTTGCCCTATATGCTTCCTGCTCCATAGCAGTGATTTTTTGAATACCTGTCGAGTCGGTAGATCCTAAAAATTCACCAAACCCGCTAATCCATGGTCCCATACCACTTCTCATACCATCAGATATTGTTCTCCTCCCCCCAACTGTCTGTATCCAATATCCATAATCCCACCAGTTACAGACCACTTCTTCCTGCGGGGTATTATCATTTAGCCACATTAAGGCTGATAACCATCTATCCTCTAGATGTGGAGATTGTGAAGTTCTATATGGAATAGACCCCCCATATCTCTGGTCAAGAGGATTATACAAGGAAAAAGAAGTAAATAAAATAAGTAGTACTATTGTAAGGGAAACTGCACTGTTTTTAGAAAATCTATCTGACAGAAAATCATAAGCACCTAAAAATCCGAAAGCTGCCATCATTGCAAAAGTTATGCCGCCAAAAAATGAATTTCTTAACATTTGGTAAGACATGAAGGCATTAAAGGCAAAGGCAGACAAGATAAAGAGTGTAGATTTAGAATTATCATTGTTTATTACTCTATAGATTGCATACGCAGCCCCTATTATCGCCATTATGGGGAATAGGTAAAATTTGTCTAAAAAATCAGAAAATGTGCTTGCTTGTCCTTGTCCTGAAATTCCACTAATATCAACACTTCTAAATATGTATCCTAATATGTTATAGTTTAAGACAAATTCAGAAAATGCTATTAGTATTACAGATAATACTGCCATGAACACAATATAGTATTTCCTATCTTTTGCAAAGTAGCTTGATAGGTATATAACAAGTGCAAATCCCAATCCAAGAAGAGCGAGGTAAATCCTCAAAGATTCAAGTTTATAGGGGGGTATCAAGAAATTTGCATAGAGTAGAGCAATTAAACATGCCGCAACTAATACCCACAAATCAATATCTTTAAAGATTTTTTCTTTTATTGTAATATTTTTAACCTTCTTAGCTTCTTTAATAAAAGGTTTAAAGAGTATGTAAGTTGCTACTATTAAAGGAATAAAGAAGAAATTACCAAAAGTATTGGCATATAGTAATAACACTATTAATGCTAAAATTCCATAGAGAATAGTTTTGTTTCTATCTTTTTCTTTGAATATTAACATTGTTAGTAACATGAATAGTATAAAGAAGAGTGAGCCAATTGTATCCTTCCATAAGCCTCCTCCTGAAGTTCTATAAATGAATGCAGGCATTATTGCAAGGAAGAATGATGAAATTATGGCAACATATTTATTATCCCATGCCTTTAATGCAACAAAGTATATCAAAATTGCTCCGATTATACCAATGAATATAGGGAGATACATATGGACTTTTAACAAATCGATTCTTGTAATTTTTGAAATAATTGAAGTTAAAATCGGCAATCCCTGTAAGTCTTCATCTATAAATGACCTAACAACAGTTGGGGCCATTGGATCTATTTTTGGAATCTCACCATAAAGGTGATATGCTGCTTCTCTCAAGAAAAAATAAGGGTCATATCCCAAAAGTCTGTTAAATCTTAGGGGCCAAGATCTCAAGAAATAGCCAATCACTGCAGAGAGTAAGAGGCCAGTAACGACAAAATAATTATCATAATTATGTATTCCTTCAAAGGAAGATTTTTCTGTTTTAATTGTTTTTTTATTCTTTTTTCCTTTAGCTTTTGCCATTGTAATCTCCATATGTAAAGGCTAGAAAATAATTTAAATAATTAACTGAATAAAAAAGGAAAAAAATTAAATAATTAATTTTTTCTTCTTCGGAAGTAATAGTAAACTAATGCTGCTGCACCTAAGACACCTGGAACTTCAAATCCTGGAACTCCTTTTATGGGAGAAGCGTCTTCCTTTTCTACTGTAACATAGATTACGTCTCTATCTGTTTCTCCATTATTATCGGTCACTACTAAAACTACCTTGTATACGCCTGGTGTGGCATATGAATGAAGTGGTTCTTTTTCGTCAGAATACCTATCATCCCCGAAGTCCCAAGAATACTTTGTTATTGTTCCATCAGCGTCAGTTGATTTAGATGCATCAAAATGGATTGATTCGCCCACTTTTGCTTTTACATCGTTACCTGCATCTGCTTTTGGAGGCTTGTTAGTTGTTGGAGGTGGCGTTGGAGTAGTTTGATCTTCAGTAATTATTGCAATGGCAGTGTCTGTATTTGTTGCACCACTATTATCTGTAACTGTCAATGAAACGGTGTATGTGCCTGGAGAAGAATAGACATGGCTTACAATTGACCCTAAAGAGCTTCCGCCATCCCCAAAGTCCCAAGAATAGCTAACTATAGTGCCATCAGAGTCAGTAGATCCAGAACCATTAAATGTAACTGGTTGCCCTACTTTAGAAGTTTTGTTAGGGCCTGCATCGGCCGTAGGGGGATTATTTGATGGCGTTGGTGTAGAGGCGACTGTTAAAGTTTGAGTGCGTTCGTTGTTTGTTTCATTTTCTTCTGAAATGACGTTTGAAGGATCTATGGCGACTTTAACAGTAGTGGATCCTTCAGGGAGTATTAGTGTCGGAAAATTGACTGTGGCTGATGATCCAGCAGGCAAAGTCACAGTTCCTAATCCATCAAATTTTGTAACTCCATTAAACCATATCTTTAAGCCAACTTCTCCGTTATAACTACCTGCACCGCTATTAGCAATAGTGACAACTACCATATTTGAAGTTCCTTTCTCAATATTTGTAATTTTGAAATCAGGTTTACTTACTGATGGTGTAGAGTAAAAGTACAATAAAGTTGGATTTTTGAACTCAATCCTATCGACTGAATTCCCATTATCCGTTTTTTTAGTGAATTCGATCCTAAATTGAACATATTTTTTCCCAGAAGAAACTGCATTTTGCAGCGCTGATTTAACGTCCATTACTTCAGAGGGAGGAGAATTGCCAGACCATACTGTAGAAAGTTTTGGACCATCGAAATCAGATAATTCTAAGGTATTCCCATAATTGACGTTGTATACTGATAGTTTTCCTAAAGTTGCAAATGGATTTCCTTTAGCTATATTATTGTCTGTCAAGCCTAGCGTTGCAGATGTAATGGTTGCATCTGCTGGTATACTAGAAATATCAAAAGCTAAAAAGCATTTTACCTGGTGATTGCCACCTTGATCACCTGCCGTGTAGAGTTGTCCGTCGTATTTTGTTCCCATACTTGTTAAACTGCCACTAATAGACTCAACAGGCTTGTGAATTAAAGAAGCAATTATTCCAGGAATAATAGGATTTATAGGAGTCACGCTAGTTGCAGTTGTTATAAGCCCCAAACACAACAATGTCGCTATAACAAGTGATATCAATCTTGTTTTATTTTTCATAAAAACACCTTATATTCCTATATATCTAAGAAAAAGGAATATTTAAATCTTATTATCCGTTTAGGAAAATAGTAAAGAATTATGATTTTATTTTTTTAGCCGCAGTTTTTAAGGCGATTAATGTACTTTTTTGAGGCATTATTGTCACAACTGGGATTGTAACGACTTTTTCTACAATTGAGCTTACTATGGGGGCACATACCAATGCACTAGCCCCGTCTCTTTCTGCCCTTATTGATTGGATGAACACTTCTTCAATATTTGTGACAGAATACTCTTTAATCAAATATTTATTTTCATTATCCAATATATAGTTCTCGTCAAGCATGTTTAGAACTGATCTTGAAGCTACAAGTGCAATAAATTTATTAGAGTTTTCCTCTCCTTTTCGTAGTACATCATATATTTTTCTAATAGTCTTTATGTTGGGATCCCTATTTCCTGAAATAATTTTATAAATAGTTGGAAGAGGTATCCCTGAAATATCAGAAAAATTCTTGATACTACCAAAAGTATTAACTAAAAGGGATTCCAGTTCAATTTTAAACTCACTATTTGAAAGAAAAATTATCTCTCTTAATCTCTCTGCTTCTTTAAGCCCCAGATAATCACCTTAAAGTATATCTGTTATAACTATATTTATACTTATGGGTAAATTAATTATACTATAATAGAAAAACTTATAAGAAAGATAATGATAATAGCGTTGGTGAAACAAATGAAAAAAACATTTGCCATAGTATCTTCTATATTGATTGTTACGGCACTTTTATTAGGTTGTGTTGGACAAGATAAAGACAGTACTAAAAAGATGACTGAACTTAAGATAGGTTACCAGCCTAGCACCCACCAGATTGCAGAAATGGTCGCAATGGAAAAAGGATGGTGGCTAAACGATCTAAAAAAATTTGGAATTGAAAAGGTAACCGACTATGAATTTCCATCTGGGCCACCAGAAATGCAAGCAATGTTAGGGGGGGATATTGACATAGCTTATGTAGGTGCTACACCCCCCATACCAGCAATCGATCAAGGATTGGATGCCAAGATTGTAGCCGCTGTTCAAACACAAGGATCAGGTATAGTCATACGACCAGAGAGCAATTATACCGGCCCCTCATATCTTGTTGGGAAAAAAATTGGTACATTTCCGCCTGGCTCAATACAAGATATGGTTCTAAAAAAATGGCTAACTGATAATGGGATAGATGTTTCTAAAGTGGATATCAAGCCTATGACTCCAGGGGATGCAACTACAGCATTGGCTGCAAAGCAGTTAGATGCAGTATTTCTGCCTGAACCATCACCTGCCTTTTTAGAAATAAGCGGTAACGGAAAAAGTGTTGTTGCTTCAGGAGAAATGTGGCCAGGCCATGCATGTTGCGTTCTATTGGTCAACGGAAAATTGATAAGAGAAAATCCAGAACTGGTCAAGGAGATAATAAGAATCCATATCAAAGCCACAGAATTTATTGAAGAAAATCCAGATGAGTCCGCAGAAATAGCTTCAAAAAAGCTTGGATTATCTAAGGAATCTATTTTATATTCAATTAAAAATTCTGATACCACATTCATTCACGATCCCAATAAGATAGTAGAATATATTGAAGCTTATGGAATAGAGCACTATAATCTTAAGTATACAAAAAAACTCCTCACCGCAAAAGATCTGATAGATACTAAGCTTTACAATGAAGTTATTAAAAAATAATGGATAGCTATTTAAATTAATTTTTTATTTTTTATTCAAATGAATAGTTATGATAATTTTCTAGAAAAGTATAGAATATATACTGTTATTTCACTAGGGATAGCAATTGCTTTATGGGAATTTGTTGCAGTTTTTGTTGTAAGAAATTCTTTTTTATTGCCAAGCTTTATTGATACGATGACATCCCTATACAATCTTGTAAAAAGTATGGAGATATTCTCAGATTTAATTATAAGTCTATATCATTTTATATTGGGGATGTTCTTTGCAGTCGTATTGGGCATACCTATTGGGATGGGAATGGGATGGTTTAAAAAAGTGGACAATCTTATGGACCCCATTATCGAACTATTGAGGCCTGTGCCACCTTTAGCATGGATACCTTTTGCAATAGTTTGGTTTGGATTGACCCATCAATCCGCTGGATTTATAATATTTGTTGGTGCATTTTTCCCAATTTTAACTAATACTTACTCTGGATTTAGTAGTATACCTAAAACGTTAGTTGAGGCCGCAAAAGTGTTAGGGTGCACAAGAAGTAGAGACTTGCTTAAATCAGTTGGATTGCCTTCATCGCTACCACACATCGCTGTTGGACTTAGAGTTGCAATGGGCATTGGATGGATGTGTCTCGTTGCTGCGGAGCTTTTCGGTGTAAGTAAAAATGGTCTAGGATACAAAATCTGGTGGTACTACTACCTCCACAGAATGGATAACGTTCTTTCCTATATGATCATTTTAGGCCTAATTGGTCTTGGAATAAATTGGGCTTTTAGGTACATTGTCGAGAAAAAGTTTCTCATGTGGATGGAGGGGACTGTATATTAATTTCTTCCATCAGTTGATCCAATATTTCTTTTCTTAAAGCTACAAATTCAAGGGTAGTCCTATTCCTTTTTCTAGCAAGAGGAATATCAAATTCCTTCTTTATTTTTGCAGGTCTTTTGGATAAAACAAGCACTCTATCCCCAAGATACACTGCTTCATCCACATTGTGTGTGATAAAAATAATTGTTTTTTTTGTTTGTGCCCAAATTCTCAATAGCTCATCTTGAAGAATATTTCTTGTCTGTGCATCTAAAGCACCGAACGGCTCATCCATTAGTAAAACATCTGGGTCGTTAACTAAAGCTCTTGCAATGGCAACTCTTTGCTTCATACCCCCAGACAGCTGATGAGGATAGCTATTTTTGTACCCTTCTAATCCCACCATGGCGATAAATTTATCAGATAGCTCATCCCTTTCTTTAGCAGATAATCCTTTGTATTCAAGACCGAACTCAACATTTTTCTTTACTGTTCTCCATGGAAATAGCGCAAATTCTTGGAATACCATACCTCTTTTTGAAGAGGGGGTCTCAATTTTTTTCCCATCGATTAGAACTTCACCAGAATCGGCATTTAGTAGGCCGGCTATTATCCTCAAAATTGTTGTTTTACCACACCCCGAAGATCCAACTAAACAGAGAAATTCGCCATCATTTACTTTAAAATTGACTTTATCAACAACAGGAAGAGGTTTTCCATCCTCTGGTTTAGAAAAGCTCTTAGAAATATTATTTACCTCAACCTTTATCTTTCCCATACGGTAATGTCTAGTAGAACTACTTTTAAATATTCCCATGATTTAACTTATAAAGCAAATAATGTTTTTATTTTTATGAAAATAATTGGAGTTTATGGTTTTAAGAAGTCTGGGAAAACAACAGTTGTGACTTCAATTATAAGTACATTAGTTAAAAGAGGTTACTCAGTTTCTTCAGCAAAAAGTATTCATATAGAGGATTTCTCTTTAGAATCTGAGGGAACAGATACCCACAAACATCATCTTTCTGGAGCAGATAGAGTAGGAATAGTGTATCCTAAAGGTAAAGTTGTATTGTATTACGATCAAAATAATGAAGAATTTTTTAATAACTTTGATTCAGATTATCTTATTCTCGAAGGATTTAGAGACTACAAATGTCCTAAAATATTATGTGCTAGGGATGAAAATGACATAATCAAAGATTTGAAAAAAGAAGTGATATGTATTTCAGGTTTAATTTCAAATGACATCGAGGAGTACAAAGGTATACCTGTAATTAGCTATAGGGATATAGATAAAATAATAGAAATAATAGAAAAATTATAAATCTCTAATGCATTTTTCTACTGCTTCATTTGCTTTTATATAGTCAGATAGAACTTTTTCACCGAACGGTGTAAGCTCTGAATGTCCCCCGCCCTTGCCTCCCCGCGTTTTAGAGATGATTTCCTGCCCAGAGCTCTTTTCAATTGATCTAATTTTTCTCCAGGCATGAGCATAAGAAATATTATAAAAGTTTGCAGCTTCCGAAATGGACCTTAATTCTTTAATCTTGAGTAGCAGATCTGCAGTTCCCTTTCCCAAGATGTATTTCTTATCCTTATCTTCAAGCCATAGTTTAAATTTTGGTACATGTTCCATAGAATCAATCACACGAATAAGATATAAGCAATTAACATGAATACTATGATTATTACTGCAAGGATTATGCTGTCCCTATTATTAAACTTTGGTTTCGGAACCCCATCCACATCCCTATCAATTTCTTTTCCCATGATACCCCCATTATATTAAAAATTAAAAGTATATAAATTAAATGGTTAATTTTGGAACATTAGTATTTGCTGTAAATATACTTTATTAGATATAAGAATGGGGTATCTGATAAAGCAATTATCCATTTTACAATATACTGGCCTATAATCAATGAAAATAAAACTTCCAAAGAATTTGTGCCATAAAACGCTATTGTAATAAAAATTAAGGTATCAACAAATTGACTTATCATGGTTCCGGCGTTGTTTCTAAGCCATAGGTGTTTGGGGTATTTTCTCTTAAGAAACATAAATATTTTTACATCAAGATTTTGTGAAACTATATATGCAATCATTGATCCAAAGACTATTCGGGGTACTATCCCAAATACTGACTCGAATGCAGATTGTCCTTGCCAAAATGAAGCTCCTTGCCATTGTAACGCAACCCAAGTAAAAACAACTAATACAATGTTTGATATGAATCCTATAGATACGGCTTTTAAAGCCTCTTCTTCAGAATAAAGTTCAGAAAGAAAATCAGTTAATAAAAAAGTTGTTGAATATGCTAAAACAGCTGCAGGTACTGAAAAGGGTCCAAAAACTACAATCTTCGATGCGATAATATTTGCAATAACAGTAAAACATGCAAACATTCCTATAATGTATTCCACGCCATATTTCTTTGCAATAACTGCAGATAGCGACCCTATACCTAAGGTCATGAACATCCAGATAATTACTTCAATCATAACATCACTATTTTTCTTTGTTACATCATCATATTTAATTAGATTCATGAATATTTACAAATTGTATCGGCACTTAGTTTTTATTGAAAAACTGGAAATTAAATAATCTTATGTAATATTAAACTCACTATTTTCCATTTTAACAATAGTAGACTTTACCATCTTTTTATCTCAATTTTCCATCGATTGCATAATCGATGTAAACATGAATTTACACATATTTAAAAATGTTTTGATAAGCTAATATCAAAGTAAAGGTATATTAGATAAATAGCGATATAATTGAGACATATTCGAATTAACCTTCAAATTCTAATGGAAATACGTTATAATAAAAAAATGCCGGAACGTCATTTTTAAGATTAAATAGAATATTGGAAATGCTTATAAAAAGTTATACAGTTCAATGATTATGGCTTCAACAATATTGATCAATCTGATTTTTACGAGCATAATTGCAATAATTGCTTATTTTAAATATCTAAGTGGAAAGAAGGATCTTCATAAATACATATCACTTGGTTTCGCACTTTTTTCACTTCCATTTTTCATGGATGTTTTGAGAGTTTCATTTTATGGAAGAAGTGAAATTGTATTAATAAGTACGATCTTAGGGTACATTTCAATCATATATGCATTAACGAATAAATAGCCCTATTCTAAATAAATTTGGTAGCGGGGAGTGGATTTGAACCACTGGCCTGCGGGTTATGAGCCCGCCGGGCACTCCTAGCTGCCCTACCCCGCTAGAATAAGTATATGCGGACCCGGAGGGATTCGAACCCTCGATCTACGGCTTAGAAGGCCGTCGCCTTATCCACTGGGCTACGGGTCCCAAGACCCTAGATTATAACTAAATCTTAGCTGGCTACTTATAAATGTTTCTCTCAAAAAATAAAGGTTAAATGAACGAAGATTAAAGATATTCGATAAATTTTTATCATTAATAGAAATTTTATTAATATTATATTGAATATTACCAAAATATATTATTAAGAAAGGCATATAAATTTCAAGACTAAATAATAAATATGTTTAGGCCTTCATATGTCGCTGGAAGTTTTTATCCTAAAGACAAATCTTCACTTCAAAAGATGATAGAAAGGTTTATTGAAGAAGCTAAAACTAATATCGAGTATATCGATGAAGGAAGGCATATTGGAGTCCTATGCCCCCATGCAGGATATGTTTATTCTGGAAGGACCCAAGCATATTCATTTAGTTATTTATCAAACTCCCCCCCTGAGACATATGTCATCCTTGGGCCAAATCACACTGGAATGGGCCTTCCTATATCCATCATGAATGAGGGATCGTGGGAAACTCCATTTGGCGAAATAAAAATCAATGAAGAGCTTGCATCGAAAATAATCGAAAAATCAGGGTTTATCGGAATTGATTCTTCAGCGCATAAATACGAACACTCTATAGAAGTTCAACTACCCTTCTTACAGTATATCAAAAAAGATGCAACTTTTGTTCCCATATGCATGGGGATACAGGATAAGGAAACTGCTGTTGATGTAGGAAGGGCTATTGCAAAATCAAGTAAAGACCCTCTAGGCGTAATTGCTTCAAGTGATTTAGTGCATTATGGCAGCAGATTCAGTTATAATCCTGTTAGGGGTGGGAAAGAAGAGATACTTTCTTGGATAAAGAAAAATGATATGGAGATACTAAAAAGAGCTGAGGAGCTAGATACTGAAGGATTGTATAAATTCATAAGCAGTAAAGATTACACCACATGTGGTTATGGCCCGCTTTCTGCCATGCTTACTTGTATGAAAGAGTTAGGTGCAAAAAAAGGTAGAATTTTAAATTATTCAAATTCATATGAAACTTCTTGGGATTATAGTGCGGTTGTAGGTTATGGATCGGTGGGTGTCAAATGTTAGTCTCTGCGCCAGGCAAAATAATTCTCTTTGGAGAGCATTCTGTTGTCTATGGTAGAGGTGCGATAGCCTCTGCAATAGATTTACGCACATATACCGAAGGTAAATTGTTAAAAGAAAAAATAATAAAAATTCATGCAAATGACCTCAAGATACCGGGCCTTAGTATATCTTTTTCTGAAGAGGAAATCGTTCTAGGGACTGATTATGGCAAGGCAGGATTTGTAGTGTCTTATGTAAAATCCGCAATAGAGAAAATATTCACTGAGTATGGGTCAAGAAAAGGATTTGAAATTTCTATAAAGTCTGAGATACCTGTTGGGGCCGGACTTGGATCTTCGGCAGCCGTTGTTGTCCCGACTTTAAAACTTCTTTCAGAGCTTCTTGAGATGAATCTCTCAAATGAAGAAATAGCAGTAATGGGAAAAAATGTAGAAATTGAAGTTCAGGGAAGTTCAAGTGGTATAGATCCCGCAGTATCAGCTCTTGGAGGCGGACTTTATTTTAAAAAAGGAAAAATTGAAAGATTTTCCGCACCAAATCTACCTTTAATAGTTGGATATACTGGAGAGAAAGGAAGTACGAAAATCCTTTTAGAAAAAGTTAAAGCTTTGAAGGAAGAATATCCGGAAATCCTTGAAAATATTATGGACGCAATGGAGGATATAGCGTCGAAGAGTAAAAAAATATTGAGTGAAAATGGGGACATAAAAGAGTTAGGCACTTTAATGAATATAAATAACGGCCTTCTTGAAGCCATCGGTGTTTCAACTAAAGAGCTTTCAGAACTTGTTTTCGCATCGAGAATTTCTGGGGCTCTTGGTGCAAAGATAACTGGGGCCGGCGGAGGGGGATGTATGTATGCACTGGCACCTAACAAGCAAAGGGAAGTCGAAACAGCCATAAAAATCGCTGGCGGTATACCAATCAGAACTAAAACAACTGATGAAGGAGTAAGGGTAGAACATAAGTAGATATTAATCCCCTTCTAAAAACAATAAGCAAATTATTATTCTTCTAAGACATCAACAATAATTGCATCTTTAGAAAAAATTAAAAAATATTATGGAAAGTAACATTAAAATCCCTATATAGTTAGGATTATTACTACGCCAATTACCATTAGGGCAATCCACCACATTTTCTCATTTTTGAAAATCTTACTTCCATCAAGAGGTCCAAACGGCAAGAGATTAAAAACCCCTATAAATGCACTGACATAAGATACTTGCGCCATTAAAGGAATGAACATCAATCTGTATAGGACAAGAGAAGCTATTGCAACTATCATATTTGCAAGCGGTCCTGATAAAGAAATCTTAGCATCCTTTTTTTCATCGGTCAATTCATATATGTACACTGCCCCAGGTGCTGCAAATACAATTCCAAATGCAAATGACATCCCTAAAGCAAGTAAAAGTCCAGTTTGCCAAAGGTGAAAGTATGCTGGGTATCCATACCTTATTGCAGTGAATTTATGAGATAGTTCATGAAGCAAAAATGCCGCTCCGACTATCACAAAATATGTTGGAAGAGATGAAATAAATACTATAATCTGATTAATACCCTTAAATGCAAATATCCCGCCACTAAAAGCAAAACCAAATGCAATAGACAGTGCGGCCCAAGCAATTAGAAGTTCAGTGATTTCCTGTTTAGTAAAATTAGACATGTGATTCACCTAGATATCGTTTTATTCCGGGAACATGACCTGCCCCAACGACAGCTAAGACCTTCTCCCTCTGTATTCTTTTTAAGTTTTCTGCCATAAATCTATCCCTTTCGTCAACAAGAACCTCATAAATAAAGGGGTATCTCTCCCTAATTTCGTCTATTAACTCCATGGAATTTTCATATATGTAATCAATAGTGTACCCTTTTTCAGGGAAAATCGCATCTTTTAAAATCATTAATTTTTCTTTTAATCCTACGTTTTCAAGAAGTTTCTGTATTGTTACACCAAGATCTCGATCAATCAATGCAATCGGTATCCCTAAAGATTTTGCCTCTGTTGCAGCCTCTATCATTTCTCTCCCTGCCATAATCCCTGCATCGGAGGATATTTTTTTCTGAAGATATGACATGAACAAGAGCAAAAACGCATTTTTGAATCCAAAGTCTTTCATTTCTTTTATTGTTGGCCTCCTGTCCTCACTGTGCAAAAGCGCCTCAAATCTAGCAGCATCAAGTTCAAGAGCAACAACATCAGGAGTTTCACTTCTTATAGCTTCTCGAACTTCAATAACACTATTTTCATAGACATGTGCCGTGCCAATCAAAATATAGGTAGTATCTCCTACTTTAAGAAACTCTTTCATTTATATCCTCTTAATCATCAGTATCTCAGAAAATCTTAGTATATCTGTGTTAGAAATAAAACCTATAAGCCTCTCATTTTCTATGACTGGCGCCCTACCTTGCTTCATCTCAACTAGTTTCTTGTATAGCTCAAATATCTCCATTTCAGGAGATGCAATGACAATATCTTTTCTCATAACATTCTCAACTTTAGTATCAGCCCATCTATCCCTTGGAACTGAGAGAAGTTCATTTAGTGTCATTATGGCAAGAACTTTCCCGTCAGAAACTACAGGGTATCCTTTGTACCTCTTTTCAATTAATAGTTTTTCAAAGTCCTCTAGCGAATCGTTTGGCGAAACTGTAACAATATCCTTTACCATTAAGTCCTTCACCTTTATTCCTTTAAGGGCAAATGACATCTGAATTGATTGGTATTCCTCCATGCCCCCCATGTATATGAAAAAAGCAATTATGATAAGCCATGGATTATAAAAAATACCTATAAACACGAATACTATTGCAAGCCCTTGACCAATCCTAACAGATATCGCTGTAGCTTTTAGGTAGTCCATCTTTGACGAGAGAAATGCCCTTAATACCCTTCCTCCATCCATTGGGAAAGCTGGGATAATATTAAATAATCCTAGCAAAAAATTAAGGGACATCACAATTCTAAATATATCCTTCAAAGAATCTATCTGAATCCAGTTTAGATCAAATGTCATGCTAAGCCCCATAAAAGAGCCAACTAGGAAAAGCACTATCCCTATGGATATGCTAGTAAGTGGCCCAATGATGGCTATAGCAAATTCATGGCCTTTTGGTATGGCCTCCATCTGGGATACCCCTCCTATAGGTAGAAGGGTAATCTTTTTAATCTTAGCACCATAATGCCTTCCAACAAGAGAATGCGCTAACTCATGCAATAAAACAGAAACAAACAGCAGCACTATGGCAAGCAAGGGGATGACACCGAATATCGAGAATATCAAAAGAAGAAGCAAAAATGTGATGTGAAGCTCTATTGGGATTCCAAAGATACTTCCAAACTTTAAACTCCAAGCCATAAGTTGTCTTTAGACGTTATGGCTTATAAGTTTTATTTTGGGGGAGCCAAAAATTTATGTACCCTTCGAGAAATTAACTTCATTGGCTCCCAAACTAAAGAAAATATGTACATTTATATAATTTTGGTTGATTCAAATTGAATACTAATTCTAATAAAAGATTTTATGTTATCGCCAACAAAAATTAGAGGTTTTATTATCTGCCAAATATTTAAATATGTTAACATCTTAATAAATTATTGATACTATGGAATCAAAGATAAAAGATTTAACCATCGAAGAGTTCCGTTTGCTCTTATCGAATACTCTAAAAGAAGTAATGGAAGATTTGAAGGAGGACATGTTGGCTCTATCAAGTCAGGATTATATTGATTCAATTAAAGAGTCAAGGAAAGACTACAAAGAAGGGAAATTTAAAAATCTAGAGGATATACTAAATGTATAATGTCGTTATCCCTGACAGAGCCTCCAAGGATTTAGAGAAAATTGATAAAAAAACTCAGAAGATAATCCTTTTAAAAATAAAAGAATATTCCTCGAATCCTTTTAGATATTCAACTAAATTAAGTGATACCAGGATTGGAGATTATAGATTTAGAATTGGTAAATACAGAGTTATTTTTGATATAGATGGAGAAAACTTAGTAGTTTTGAGGATAGGTCTCAGGAAGAATATTTACAAGAAGGTATAATAAAAATCAACGGACCAGGGGGGATTCGAACCCCCGACCTATAGCTTAGGAGGCTATCGCCATATCCACTAGGCCACTGGTCCCAAATCGGATTTTAAAGTATTATATATAAGTTTTTACCATTCATAATTCCATCTTCGATCTGCTCAGAAAGTGGATTTTTGTTGGATATTTTAATCTTTCCTGATTTTGGAACACTAAACTCGTCTAAATAATCATCTTCAATAAATATCTTGACATTTTTTCTAGTAAATTTCTTTTCAACATTAATTATAATGTACTTTTCTTTGAAGTCCACCTGCACTGGAATCCTGCCTTTTTTTTCAGGTTTAGATTTTTCCATTGGCCTTACGTCTATCGAGAATCCTATTGAGTTTTCTAATGCCTTGATATTTTTCCCTTCTTTTCCGATTATTGATGGAATATCATCATTTTTCACATACAGTGCAATTCTAGAATCCGAAACAGCTTCTAATTCAAACGGCATACCAAGCTCTGAGTTCAGCTTTTCTTTGAGCTTTGATAGTGCAAGTTTTTTCATGGGTGAAGTTTCCTTTCTTCTAGCCTTAAGGGGCATCACAACTACTTGTTCGCCGTATGTATAAATCTCATAAAGTGGCGTTTTGGTATAGAAATCCTTAATTTCAACTATCGGCCTTGCAAGATCAGCTTCGTTCATGCCATATGGCACTTTAACTAAAAACTCCAAATCAAGGACTTGATTTACTTCACCATTTTTTATGAATATAATTGTATCAATCAGCTGGGGGATAATGCCAAGCTCAATCCTCCCAATGAAACGCTGTATTGCATCAATTGGTTTTGTCGCATGGACAACACCAACCATCCCAACACCTGCTAACCTCATATCAGCATAAATTTTAAAGTCATTTGTAACTCTCATCTCATCGAAGACAGTAAAATCTGGCCTTACCAAAAGTAGAATATCCCCTGTCTTTGCCATGTCGCCTTCTAAAGCAGTGTACTGTGTTATCTCCGGTTGTACATTAAGGTCCCTTGGTTTCTCCATAGTTTTTACTATTTTTTCAAGGGATGCGTAGTATTCTGCTATTGCTTGGGCAAATGTTGACTTACCCATACCCGGCGCACCTGCTATTAATATCCCCTCTGCAATTTCAAGCCTCTTCATAAGTGGGTCAGATAAATTATAATCCTCAAGGGTCAGTTTCCTAACAGGCCTTACAGCCGTGACTTCAAATCCATCAGAAAAAGGAGGGGACGTTATAACAATTCTGTACTCTTGCAACTGGACGACACTTGCCCCTTTTTCATCAAGCTCTATGAAGCTATCCTTTGTAGTCTTTGCACGCTCAAGTATATCAAGAGAAATCTCCTTAATCTCATCTTCATTGTAAATTTTATCAAATTTGTCAAGGACAATCGATCCGGGTTTTCCTTTTTTTCTTACAGGTATTATCCCATCTTTTAGATGAACAGAGAGAGTTTCAGAATCAAAAAAGTCTTCAATCCTGAGTTTAACTTTTTTGTATGGTTTCAAATAAATAGAATCTATCCCTTTGGCTTCCGCAATGTCCTTTTGAATTATGTCTCCTGTGATAAGTGTAGCCCCTAGATCCATTGCGGCCTCCCTTATTATTGAATCAATATCCCCTTTTTTTGCACCGGCGATTTCATATTTTGTCGGCCTTTTACCATAGTATTCAAGAGGAACGAATATCTCCTTTGATAGATTGAATATGGCCTTTAACTCGGCTATGCCAGATATCCCTGAGGACTTCCCATCGTTTGCCAAATGCTCTATCTCTGCAACCGTAGCCTCGGCGATAACAATTCGCTCTAAATCTCTAATAAAGTCTTTGTCTAAAAGAAGGGCCTTAAATCTACCATCAACTACAACAGATGTATCTGGCACGGCTATCATAAGGATCACTTAAGATTAATATATCTCTCCCTGGGGGTACACAACTATGCCTTTATCAGTTATTGAAAAAGGATATTGTTTTATTTTATGGTTTGTTTCCCTCATCTTCCTAACAAATATGCTCCTCTTGTACTCTGCCATCCTTGGCATTGCTTTTTCCCCTTCCACAAGATGCATTGTAATGACCCCTCTAGTTATGAATTCCTCAAAACCAAATCTTGAGTACCCTTGACCGTCAACAATCTCAGTAATCAAAATTGAAGTTGCCTTTGTCTCTGCTAAAACTCTCCCCATCATATAAACATCATCACGCATTTTTTCTGATTCATGAGAAAAGAAAAATGCAGGCAGAGAATCTATCACAATTCTTTTTGCGTCTATGTCTATAGCTATCTCATATAAATGTGAAAGAAGAGTTTTTATGTCAAAGTCACTTTTTACGTAAAAACTTTCATCTGTAGGAACGCCCACCCTAAGGGACGCAGCATCTAAAATAACTATCTTTTTCTTGGCCTCATATTTTTTAAAGTCCCAGCCAAACTGAGAAGCCTCTCTTCTTAACTCTTCTGGTTTCTCTTCAAAAGTCACATAGATGCCGGCTTCACCAAAATCTTTAGCGCCAGAATATATAAACTGCAGGGAAAATATGGTCTTTCCTGTTCCTGCCTCCCCAGACAGTAATATTGATGAATTTTTTGGTAAGCCTCCCCCTATTAGCTCATCTAGCCCCTTAATTCCTGTTTTTACCCTATCTTCCATATGTTCTCACCTAATTCTCAAAGTAACAAGGAAAAATGTAAGTATCATAATTACAAGCCCTAATATGAATACACTAAGTGATGTGTTAATAAATGCTTCCTTCCTTATGTTTTCCTCTTTTAATTTTGAGGATTTAAATGCAGTAATAAATGACCCCACAAATAGTATGCTAGATATCAATAAAAAAGCTGACAAAGAGCCTTTGTATACATAGTTTGAGGTAAGAGATATTAGAACTAGGATCATTGACACTGCAAACATAATAATAGATGTATGAATCATGCTATTGGATGTTTCGCTCATTACCTCACCCCCGCTATAAGGCCATAAAGGTAGAAGATGTAACCTAAAACACCCATTATCAGGTAAATTGTATATTTGGTCTTTTGATCATTTTCTTCCAGGTTGTAAATAAACTGGAGAAAAATGTGGATTGAGTAAAAGACAATTGAGACCAATATACTAGATGATCTCGCAATTTCTGGATAGGATGCTGGAGAAAATTTAAATAAAGCGTTTAAAATGTCCGAGGAGCTTAAAATAAATATGAACAGCAAAAGATAGCCCATTATGCAGAAAGTCTCTCCCATCACAAAGTATGTGATTTTGGACTTGTAATTATTTGTAGTGTTAAATAGGATGAATGTAATCATTTCTACAGTGAAAAAAAGAAGAATGGCTGTTCCGATCCCTAAAAATAACACATCTACCATGAAATCCCTTATATCGCAAATTTATCAAATATTATCTTATTATTATCTATACGATACTTTATTCTTTTATAGTTTCCGCTATAAATCTTACCAAAATCCACATAGAAGATTTCCTCACCCATTTCTATGGCCCTTTCTAAAAACAGGGTAGCTTCTGCCAAGTGCCTTATTGATACCTCAACTTCGTCCTTGTGCATGCCTTTGTGTAATAGTATAATAACTCTGGCATTCTTCTCTCTCCCGATTGCAAATAGCCTCTGAAGGAATCTATACACTGGGACAAGGCCCAATGTCACAACTAGCGGTGAAATGGAATCTATTATTACAGTCGTATCTTTTCCCGTTTCCTCTCTTGCCATGAAGATATTTCTTATAATTTCATCAAGGTCATATGCATAGGAGATATGGTATTTTTCAGAGCTTTTGATTCCAAGCCTTTCAGTATAACAGTCAATGATAAATTTTGGCTTAAAGAGGCCATTTATTTCAGAGGGACTTTTATCTATGCCAACATAGATTAGATCGCCTTTGATTAATTCTTTTCCAAAATACTCTTTTCCAGTTTCTGGCTCCCCCAATAAAAGAATGTTCTTACAGTCTAGCTTTTTGAACATAGGGCTATTTCACCCCAAATCTTATCTATCTCACTTATTGTTGCAACTTTAATCCCAGGAAGATCTAATTTTGGTTTTTCTTTTCCAACGTATATTGCACAGAGCTTTCCAATTTGCATGAAAGAGTCTCTTGATTTAACAACTGTTAAAACTCCTTCCATTTTTCTAAGTCTTTCAAATAATTCCTCTGCCTTTTTTATTGTGATTGAGTCAATTGCATAGGTTTCAGGTATGATTTCTAAAATATAGTAATTATCGCCAAGTTTTTTGTGATTAAGCGTTACCCTAAAATTTAAGATGTTTTTCATCTTCTTAAGGCGAAAATGGATTGTAGTATCTGGAATGTTTGTGAGTTTTGAGATGTCAGTAATTGAGATTCTCGCATTTTCTTTCATGACATCTATAATTTTCTGATCTATTTCTTTCATACAAGGTAATATATGGGCTATTATTTAAGTTTTTCGCAAGAATTATTGAGAAAGTTGAGATTCAATTATCAAAAGCTGAATTATAATTGCGAATTAAGTGAATATTACCGAAACATTTAAAAACGAATTAGGATAATTTATCATTGTCCATGTAAAAATGGAGGTATAAAAATGATGAAATTTTTTAGAAAACATAAGAAAGCTGTATCTCCAGTTATTGCAGTCATGCTATTAGTTGCAGTAGCAGTTGCAGCAGTTGGAGCATACTTCATATGGTTTAGATCTTTCCAGACGCAGACACAGAAATCAGTTCAGGAACAGAGCAGCGGTGCACTGGGTGGCGGACTACAAATGGTTTCAATGACAGACGATGGTACTAACTATTATATTGTACTTAAAAATACAACTGGAACAAATATTAGATTTAATCAAGTAGGTACTAATCGTCCTATAACTGCTAGCCCAGGCGGAAGCTTAGTTATAACTTCGCCATTAGTAGACAATAATGTTAGTATTGCTAGCCAATCAACAGTCACTATAACAGCTAATCCAACAGGATCTTGGAAAATAACTAGGGGCAATACTAGAACATTTACATTCAATGCCATATTAAGTCCGGATACAGCAGAAAGAAGAGCTGAAACTCTAGTATACACATACACAGACTCATAAACTAAAAAATTAATTTATTTTTTCTATATTTCTTTTCTTCTTTTCCAATTTACCCATAAGAAACTCTTATATATTATCATATATTAAAAACACTGCATGATAGCCTACAAGATGAGGATTATTGACCTTATCAATGGTAAGTTAAAAAATGACCCAATTGGCGGAGTTGTCCTTTCTACTCCTTTTGGTGAATCAAAGGAAGCAAGAATCCTTGGTACAATCATAGATTCGTATCGAAACAGTGAAAATACCTATGGCTCGTTTACAATAGATGATGGAACTGCCACTACCAGAATAAAAGCATGGTCAGATAAAGTCCAGCTCTTTGATAAATTTAGAGTAGGGGAGCTTATAGACATCATTGGGAGAGTTGGAGAATTTCAGGGCGAAATATACATTACACCTGATAATATCATACCCATCACTCCAAACTACTGGGTATATAGGGAATTAGAAATTTCCAAAAGAATGAAAGAGCTTATAGAAAACGGTTTATCCTTTGAATACAAAGAAGAGATAGAGCATTTAGTTCCAGAATACGCCCCAAAAACACCGCAAAAGGAAGAAACATATGAAGAAGTTACAGAAGAGGTAAATATCTCTGAAGTTGAAGATGCCCTAAAAGAAACAAAAATAGAAGAGTTGATGGAGGAAGTTTCTGAAGAAGCAATTACAAAAGAGATTACTGAAGAAAGCGATGATATGTCATTCTATGACGATATTGACGAAGACGAGATAAAGGAAAGTGTCTATGATTTAGTAAAGACCGACCCTAACATTTCAAAATCTGAGATGTCAAATGTCTTAAGCATCGATGAACTTGATGTTGAACTTGCTATAAAAGACCTAGTTGACGATGGCCGTATAAAATTAAAGGACGATGGGTTTGAGATAATTGAATGATAGGTATATCCTCTATGCATTAGCTTTTTCATTCATCTTTGTTTCCGGATTTATTCTTTTATCATTTAGTGAAGTGAAAGTTACAGAAGAAAAGTTTACTAGACTGTATTTTAACAGTACTATTCTAAGCCAAGATAACAATCTTTCAAATCTAGATGATGTAGAAATTATAGTAAAAAATAATGGAATTAGTATTAATGATTCCAACTCCTATTTTGTTGGAGATTCTTTTTTTGTTAATGGCAAAGGTTATACCCTAAATATGATTACTAAAGATTCAATACTCTTGTACAACTACACCAAAAAAACGGATGACAAAATTTATTTTGATTTTACAATAGAAAATCTTGAAGGTGTGGACAAGAATTACACTTATCAAATTTATATTGATGATATTAGAGTTATCGAAGAAAGTGAATTTGTAAAACTAAATGAAAAAAAGATTATAGAAAAAGAAATTGAATATAATACTCCTGGAGAGCACAGATTAAAAATAAAATTAAACACTGGGGCAGAGATATATTTTAATTTTTCTTCGGTGAAGAAATGAAATCAAAGATTCTTGAAATTCTTGAGAAAAGCGAAGGTTATGTGTCTGGAGAAGTGATATCCAAGGAGATAGGCATTTCCAGAGCTGCCATTTGGAAGCATATCAAGAAACTAAGAGAGCTAGGTTATGAAATAGGATCAAAAACAAATGAGGGATATAAACTAATAAAGACCCCAGATTACCTTACTGGATTTGAATTAGAAAGAATTCTTTTTACAGATATAATCGGAAAAAAGGTGCTGTTCTTTGAAGAAGTTGATTCTACAAACAATAAAGCAAAGCAGATAGCAAGTGAAGAAAAGGAAGGAACTGTTGTCATATCAGAGGTGCAGACATCAGGCCGGGGCAGGAGGGGGAGAGAGTGGAATTCTCCCAAAGGCGGCATATACATCTCATTTATCCTAAAGCCTAACATCCCCCCTGAAAAAGCACCTCAGTTAACTTTAGTATCATCTTTGGCACTTGTTGAAACGCTAAAGTCCATGGATAAAAAATTGGATGCAAAGATAAAGTGGCCAAATGATATCCTAATTAAAGGAAAGAAGATATCAGGCATACTAACAGAGCTTTCAAGTGATATCGAGAAAATAAATCACATAGTTGTCGGGGTGGGGGTCAATCTAAATACAGATAAGAACGCTCTTCCTGAAACAGGCACTTCTTTAAAAACAGAAATGGGAGAAAATGTATCTATCAAACTTTTCTTAAAGCTATTTTTAGAGCACTTTGATTTAGTATATAAAGAGTATATTACTAATGGGATAAACAAAATAATAGAAAGATGGAAATTCAATTCAGATACCCTTGGTAAAAAGGTCAAGATAATAGGGATGAATGAAACTTTTGAAGGATTGGCTAAAGACATAGATGAGAACGGTGCATTGATACTAAAAACTGGGGAAAAGGAAATCAAGGTCTACTCTGGTGATGTTTCTTTAAGATAACTACATATTTGATATTTTTAACAATCGATAGATTTCATAGTTAAGGAATAAACTTTGAATCCTATTAATTCAAAGGTTGATCTTCAATTTCCGCTGAGTTGAAAGATTTTTTCTATCAGGAAATAACTACAGATATTTTAACTACCAATCTTAGTATTAAAATTTTATCTCTTTTAATCGGGTAACTTATTTAAATGATTAATGAGTATTGAAACTCATGGAAAAAGAATCTAAAACAAATGGGAAATGGTTTAATCTAAAAGGATTGTTATATTTCATTATATTTGCTCTGGTAGTGGGATATCTTTTTGGGATTCCAATTTACTTTAACTTAAAAGTTCTATACACTCTGTTTTATGAACAATTTATTGTAAAGCTGTCCCTTTACATGATAGGCTTGATTTGGAGTCTAGTTTTAACGACTATCATTTTTTTGATAATGTTCCTTGTAACGCCAATAAGGAGTATAATAAAACAGGAAGTTGGGAAGAATATAGCTGGAAAGCTCATATACCTTCTAATATTCTTTTTAATCTTTATTTTTATGCCGGTGCCGGTACTATACTTGAGATACGCTCTATACCTAAAGGAGCTTCCGGAAATAACAAGGCCACTTATTATGGATTTCATTTACAATACAGATAGTTTCTATCAAAGCTACCTTTACATTAATCTAATAAATATCGGTAAGGGGATACTATTTATTTTAACACTAGTAGTTGCATTGCCATACATATTAAATCTATTAATTGAGAAATCTAAAAAATTCGCCAGAGTCTTTGAAGATGGAACCATAAAGGAAGGTCAAAAGGAAATTGTCTTAGAAAGGACACACAGGACCACTACAGCCGTCATATTATGTTTAACCCTAATTGGATTTTCTTTGCTTCTCTTCCTTAGCAAAATCCTAGTTTTCCATATAGATAATCCTGATTATGTCAAGTTTGGCATACTTAATTTATTGCAAATAGGTTGGGTAATCGAATCATTGATCCTTATAGGCATTGGAGTAATGAACATTGTCGTTTCAAAAGACAGAACAGAACTTGGGGTAATGAGCGGCATATCTTTGGTTGCCTTGTTTATGCCTGGTATAATCAAAGCAGCATTACTTGTTGCTGTACTGATATTTATGCCAATGTTAAAGAACATGTTCGATATGAAATTCGGAGAGAGTAATGTCCAAGAATACAAAAGCAAGTTTTATACTAAAAGAGGCATTATTGCAATGCTGATAATCTTATTGATAATTTCTCCGACAGCTGTTGCGGGGGTAAAAGGATTTTTATTGGACAGAAGCGTTAGAGGAAATCCTTTACTAAACACCCCATACATACAAAGGGAGATTGATTCAAATAGATGGGTATCTTATGTAGATAATATCGAAAAGATTAATGTCGATATTTTACCGCAAAGTGAACTTAAAAATATCAAAGTACAGGATTTTCTTAAAGAGAACAGGTATTTGATAGATAGGGTAAGGGTCTGGGATTATATAACTGGTTTTGTTCTTGCAAGGCCAAAGCTTGGACCAAGGTATTATCTCATATCTGATACTGATCTATTCCTTGATCCTAAAGAAAAGAAAATCTACTGGGCAACTTACAAGACAATAAAACCAGAAACACCTGTCACTGATAACTTCTATAACGAAAACTTATTCTATGTAGGGACTGACGATATAATAATTATGGATTCCGCAACAAAGGATATAACAAACATACCATCAAGAATTTACTTTGGTGAAGGACAGCTTGATTATGTCTACTCAGATGGGATTGAAGTTGAAACTGTTACAACAAATTCATATCACACTAATATGTACTTAGCAGAAGATAGGAAAACAAATCTCGGGGATAATATCCAAACACTTGATGTGGATACAATAAACATAAGTGGATTGATGCTCTTTAGATTGGAGGGTTATGGGGTCTGGTCAGAGTATCCGTCTTTAAATTATGTCCCATACAGATCGCTTGAGGAAAGAAACTCAATTTACCTGCCAAGTGAGTTTGAAAGGGATCTTGATAGTTATGTAGTAATGTATAACAATGAGCCATACTTCTTAACAGACTATAATCTAAAACTTGACTCTGCCACCTATATGCCTTATGTAAATCTTGATTACAAGAGAAATGTTGCAAGGGTTCTTACAAATATGCGTAACGGAAAGGTAACTGTCTATTATGTTGGGCCTGAGGATGTATTTAAGAGCATTTATCTAAAGATATACCCATGGATTAAAGATGGTTCTGAAATACCTTCTGAAGTCAGATCACAATTAAGGTCCCCAGATGAATATTTCCACTATGTTTCAGATGCCTATACGACTTATCACATAACTGATCCAAAAGAATACATAGAAGCGACTAATTTCTATGAGTTTGATTTGGGTGACAATGTGGGCAGGTATACTGATTTTATATACAATATCATTGCAAAAAATCCAAAAACTAATCAATATGAATATGCTGCATTCCTACAGATGATATTGAGGAGGGCAGAATCAAGGGAGCTAACATCTTTAATGTATGGCTATCTTGACGATGAGGACTCCGAGGCAAAATTCTATGCTATTGATATTTCAGCAGAAAAAATTACGGGTAAGAAAATAACTCAAGAATTTTTAAACAGCCAATACCAAGAAGAGTTTAGATTATTAGCCGAAACTAAAAGACAGGGAAACATGATCCTCTATCCTTTTACATACAAAGGTGACACCGTTCCATTATACTTGCTTTCAGTATACGTTCAAAGAGTGGAGTCTGTAAATCTTTGGGACATAGTTGCAATAGAGCCAAGATCAATGACATTTGGGAGAGGCCAGACTGTTGATGATGCTTTGAATGATCTATTTTCAAAAATAACAGAAAGCCCGACAACACAAACTACTCCAAAGGATGAAATCCCAATTGTTAGGCCGCCACATACAACAGGAGAGAAGGAAGATCTATTAGCATCACTAATAAAGTATTATATCCAGAGGGAATCACTAGACCCTGATTCCAAAGAATACGATAGACTTACAAAAGAGATTATTTCAATACTAAATAAACTAGAGGGTTTAGAGAGGTAAAAGAATGATCCTAACTGGAAGAAAAATTTCCAAAGGTATGGCAGAAGGCGAGGTATTAAAAAGTTCCTCGCCTATTTCTTTTCTTGGAGGAATTGATCCAAAAACTGGAATCATACTAGACAAAAATTCAAACGCTTGTGGGAAGAGCATTAAAGGTAAAATTTTTGTATTTCCCATGGGAAAGGGTTCAACTGTTGGATCCTATGTTATCTACCAATTGAAGAAAAATGGTGTAGCGCCTCTTGCAATAATTAACAAAGAAGCGGAGACTATAGTATCAGTTGGCGCTATAATATCAGATATCCCTATGGTAGATAAGATTGACATTGATAGTTTCAAAGAAGGGGAACTAGTAAAGGTAAACGGTGACCAGGGGACAGTAGAAGTTAGTTAAACTATGCTTTGAAGTAATAATACTCTCCTGACGACTTCTGCTCTCTATCCTTTTGAGAGTCAATCTTATTTGATCTTGGTCTTCCCGATTCAGGCTCCCTTCTAAATGTTATTCCAATCTCTTTCAAAAATCGATTCATCCCATCACGGAGGGATAGAGGTTGGGATGCGACCCCCAAAACACTAGGCTTTCCGGAAAACACAACAGCCCTATCTGAAGTGTAGTCCAAAGAAACTAAGTCATGCTCAACAATCATTGCCATTAGCTCCTTATCACCTATGAATCGTCTCAATACTTTTGAGAAGTTGAGCCTCTGTTCAATATCAAGGTATGCAGAAGGTTCGTCAAACAGATATAGGTCTGCATCTTGCGAGAGACATACTGCTATTGCAACTCTCTGCAGTTCTCCACCTGATAGTTCAGAAACTGAGTTATCCATAATTGGATCAATATCCAAAGGTCTAAGTATTTCTGCTTTGTAAATGTTTGTAAAGAATTTTTCCTTTGCAACTTCAGATAACAAATTTCTAACAGTGCCCTCATAATCCCTCTTAATGTATTGGGGCTTATAGGATATTTTTAATTCTGTTTCAAACTTATCCCTGTTGTCTGGGTCTAAGACTCCGGCAAGTATTTTGATAAATGTACTCTTACCTGTGGCATTTGGCCCAACGATTCCAATTACCTCGCCTTTGTGTAACGCCCCGCTTTCAGTCTTTAGAGAAAAGCTGTCAAAAGTTTTTTCAAAGGAAGGGTATTCTAAAAGGACTTTCCTTGATTTTAGAGTTTTATCCTCCTTTTGGTAAAATTTAATAGACTCATCCCTAAATCTAATATTGTCTTCCTTTATGTAACCGTCAAGATACATATTAATTCCAACTCTGACTCCAAGAGGTGTTGAAACGATTCCATATACCCCCGGCTGACCGTAAAGTATATGGATATAATCGCTCAAATAATCAAGAATTGCTAGATCATGTTCTATTACAACGACAGTTTTCTGCTCTGCAAGATTTCTTATAGCTTTTGCCACGTTTAATCTCTGTTTTATATCTAGGTAAGAAGAGGGTTCATCTAAAAAATAGATGTCTGCATTCTTTGACATTGAAGCAATAATAGCAACTCTCTGTAGTTCCCCTCCACTTAGTACAGAAATATCCTTGTCAAGGGCATCTTTTAAGTCAAGTTCATTGATTAATTCCTTTGATACGCCTCGTTCATCTACTTTTTGCAGCAAATCTCGGGTATTACCTTTTACCACTTGGGAAAGTTTGTCAACATACTGTGGTTTTAAGGAGCTCTTAATATTGCTTGTTTCGATCTTCTCAAAATATCCCTGTAGTTCAGTGCCTCTAAAATAAGAAGTCAAATTCTTCCTTTCTTTTGAAGAAAAATCGCCCATATTTGGGTACAGCTCTCCAGAAAGAATTCTAATTGCAGTTGTCTTTCCAACTCCATTCTGCCCAATTAATCCCAAAACTTTTCCTTCTTTAGGTATGGGTAATCTGTATAGTCTAAAAGTATTTGGCCCATACTGATGGATTGGCTGAGAAAGCTCTTCAGGTAAATTAACAATTGAAATTGCTTTGTAGGGGCATTTATGGATGCATATGCCGCACCCAGTGCATAATACTTCAGATATTACCGGTTTATTTGTTTCTTCATCAACGATTATCGTCTCTTCATTCATCCTAGGGCCAGGGCAGTAATTAAGACACAATAGATTACATTTTTTCGGTTGACATTTATCGTAATCTATTACAGCAATTCTCAAAAGATTTCACCTGGAAAAAAATATTTTTATGAATTAAAGATAATTATCCAGAACATTAGCCAACTTCCAAGAAATGAGAAGATTCCTGATTTTAAAATACTGCTAGTGTTGCCATATTTTACCTTATCTACGCCAATCATCTTAACAAAATACTGTGAAGCATAGAATATTACAAAGGCTAGTATAATAGTTGCAACTTTGGGTATAGGTAATATCCCAGAAATTACGCCTGCAATTAATCCTGTTAAAGCAAAAACAAGGCCAACTTTATGATCGTCATCCATAGTAACTCACCATTTAATGAGATGAGAGTTATTACATTTAAAAAGTTTATTATATAGGGGCCATAATTAATTAAAAAATCGCAATATTTAAATTAGGTAAAGGGTGAATATTTTCGTGATTGAGTGAAAAGAGTAGTTATATTGGCCTTGATGCTTTTTTTGATAATAAAGCCTGTAATGGCAGAATATATTGACATTTCGCTATCATACCCCACAACAATAGAAAAGGGGGATGAGGTTTCAATTACCTTTGAGATTATAAATAAATCAAATGATAGGCTTTGGGATGGAACAATAGCAATTGAAGAGCCATTTATGAGTAAGTACGGCTCTTTTGTCAGAATAAATCAAGATAATCAAAATTATCCTTTCAAATTTTCAATTATCGAACCAGGTGAAAGGGTAAAAAAGAAGTTTGAAATTACCTTTGAAAAAGATATCCCTCTAAAAGAACTGAAATTCAACATAGTATTAAAATGTGGAAAGGGCGCATGTAGGGGTGGATGCAGGCCATTTTATTTGGAAAAACCTATCACTATTTCTATAATTGAGAAAAGAGCAGAAGCGACCCTAAATCTAGATGTAAATGAGTATTCTGCTTATAAGGGTGAAACTATAGAGGTACCCTTCACAGTAAGGAATAATGGACAAATTCAAATAACAAATGCCAAAGTAGAAGTTAAGGGGGACCTTATATCTGATGAAACAGTTAAAATACCTTTCATAAATTCAGGTGACAGGATATCCGATAAAATACGTATTACAATTGACAATAACAGTGACAAAACTCAATTTAATCCGTTAATCATATTAAAATTCCAAGATCCAACTGGGAAAGAAGTTATATCCTACAAGACCATTACTGTTAGAGTAATGGAAAAGGAAAACATTTTAGAGTCTAATGATTCAGAGATAGATAGTGGGAATGTTAATGAGAATGTCAACAAGCCGCCGCCTAGTTTGTTTTACTTTTTCGTAGTTTTAGCAGTTGTTGCGATTATTGCTTTTCTTATCATTATAATATATATTTTTAAGCGATAATTTTTTATATACTACAAATTTTGTTCGATAAGGGTGAATATTTGTCGTCTAAATATATGCGTACTACTGAGTCAATATGCCCTATATGTCAAAAAAGAATCAAAGCCGATATCAAAGAAGTCGAAAATCAAATAATAATGGAAAAACAATGTGAAGAACACGGCTTCTTCTCAGAGATTCTTTCTATTGACGCAGAATACTATAGGAGATTAGAGCGACTTGACCATTTTGTTGAAAACTCAGTTGCGAGAAGGAAAATAAAGGATAGAGGTTGCCCATACGATTGTGGATTGTGTCCAGATCATCTTACCCCCTCAATTTTTGTTAATATTGATATCACCAATAGATGCAATATGAACTGTCCCATATGTTTTGCAAGTGCTGGCTCAACAAAAAGATTGTACGAACCCTCTTTTGAAGATTTAGTAAAAATGCTTCAAAAGATGACATCGATAAAACCAAACCCCCCTTTTGCAGTCCAATTTTCAGGCGGGGAACCTACTGTAAGAGATGACCTACCTCAATTGATCAAAGCTGCTAAAGATATGGGAATTCCACAAATTCAGGTTGCAACAAATGGAAAAAGATTCGCTAAAGACAAAGACTACTTAAAGAAGGTTATCGATGCCGGTATAAATACCTACTACCTCCAATTTGATGGACTATGCCCCTCGTCATATGAAAAATATAGGGGTTATGATACTTTTCCAGAAAAAAAGATAGTAATAGAAAATTTGAGAAATTTTGGAGAAACTAGCGTTGTTCTTGTTCCAACAGTTTCGAAAACGGTTAATGATGATGAACTCGGAGACATAATATATTTCGCAAGAGACAATTTTGAAGTCATTAGGGGGATAAACTTCCAGCCTCTTTCATTTTCTGGACGTGCCAGTAAGGAAGAAGTTAAGAAATATAGAATTACTATAACTGATTTAGTCACCCTAATTGAAGATCAAACAAACGGAGAAATTGGAAAAGAGGATTTTTATCCAATACCTTTTGTTGTTCCAGTATCTAGATTTGTGGAGTCATTGAGAGGAATTAAAATGCCTCATTTTACTACCCACCCCCAATGTGGTGTTGCCACATACGTATTTGTTCAAGATGGGAAACTAATACCTATCACTCGATTTATGGATGTTGAAGGATTTTTCGAATATCTAAATGAAAGAGAGGAAAAAATAAGATGTGGTGGAAAAATAACAAAGAGTATTGAAATATCCAGGACTCTCAAAAATTTAGGATCTTTTATAGAAAAAGAAAAAATGCCAAGAGATCTAAATCTTTTAGATATTGCCAAAGGCATCTTTTCAAGTGGGGGGAAGGAATATCTTGCTAAACTACACCGAAAATCTATATTTATTGGCACGATGCATTTTATGGACCCTTTTAATTTTGATTTAAGTAGGGTAAAACGATGCGCAATACACTATGCCTTGCCAGATGGCTCATTTATTCCATTTTGCACTTACAATTCAATCCACAGAAAGGATATTGAAAAACAACTGACTACGCCAATTAACGAATAGAATTTCACCGAAAGCTATTTATTAAGCCCTGAAATCTTGAAGATTGGTGAATCTATGAAAAAAGCAGGTATTGTATTGGCCCTGATATTTTTAATCACAATTGCTACATTTTCGGGGTGTATTTCTCAAAAGAAGGAAGATAACGGTGTTGACGTTAATACGACGCCACCAAAACAAGATGGAAAAACAGTATCATATCTTAAAGCCAAGATAAATATCTCACAACCGTATGATCTTTCAGATTTAAATTCATCTGGTCAAAAGGTCATAGTATTAAGGAATAGTGGTATGAGGCTTGAAGCCATAGTCACTTTATATGGATTGACGTATACATTTGATGATACTACAATGATCCCAATAATTGAAACACAGGAAGAAGCTATTAAAGCCTTTGATAAACTACCTAACGAGGCTAAAATGTATGTTATGGCCTCAGAAATTTATGACGAAAATGGAAAAGTAGTCGAAGGCGTATGGGGATCTGGAACTGTTGTTTGGGATGCCCACATGCGAGATAAAGTTGCATTGAGATATGCAAAGGAAGATGCAAATTACAATCTATATGGAACTGCTTATTTAATCATGAAAGATCAAAGAACAATTGTTACAGTCGATGAAAGCCCATATTTAAAAGGAGGATACGAATACTGGTGGATGCAGCCAGCGACTGACACTATCTCTTCAAAGAAAGCATTAGGCTACGGACCATATGCGACATTATATGCAGCACTTATGAGATCCTTGATGGTTCCGACAAAAGTAGTATATGGACTTTACTATGACATAGAAGAAGGCGGAGTATGGAAGCCTTACGCTTGGAATGAAATCTACTTTAATGGCAAATGGATTCCCGTTGACCCTTACAGGGAAAAGATTGGAGTGCTTTCAAGATACTACTTTGCATTGGACAAAACAGTAGATCTAGTGGATCTTGATTTATCTTGTTATAGGAGCAATCTAGAAGGAAAAGGTTGTAAGCCATTCGAGATTGAAATTCTAGAGCAAGGAACAGTCTTAGAAAGTGAAATCAAAAAATAATTTTTTTAATTTAAATATTTCTTTATTATATCCACAATTTTTTCAGCAAGTTTTCCTTTTTCATCTAGTGGTAAGTGAAAAACTTTTTTTGTTTTATCAATAACAAATACCTCGTTAGTTTTAGATTCAAAACCCCTGGATTCTTTTCCAACATCATTTGCAATGATCAGATTCATATTAGAGCGTTGGAGCCTATCATAAGCCTTTCTTATGAGCTGATCTTCAGATAAAGCGTATTCTGCTTTGAATCCAACGACGAAAGATTTTGATATTTTTGAGTATTCATCTATTATTTTTTTGTTTGGGATTAGCTTCATAGTAAAGGATTCATTTGAGGACATCTTCCCTGTTGCACAATTATCTACATGAAAATCAGACGTTGCTGCTGCAAAAATAGCGATATCAACTTCAGCATGTGACATTACAGCATTAAACATCTCTTCATATGTTTCTATCTTTTGGGTTTTAACATGAGAACTAAGATGAGTTGGCCCTAAAATTAAAGTAACATTTGCCCCCCTCATTTCAAATTCCTCAGCAATTTTTATACCCATTAATCCACTACTTTTATTTGAAATAAATCTTACGTCATCAATTTTTTCTATTGTGGTGCCTGCAGTTACTAAAACTTTCTTACCCACAAAATCTTTAACATGTAGTTTTTTTATAACCGCAAATACAATCTCTTCAATATCGGGAAGTTTTGCCTTATTCTCTTCAAATTTAGGTGTCAAAAACTCAACACCATGATTTTTGAGTTTTTCAATATTCTCAAGGATTAATGGATTCTTATACATCGAGCCGTGCATTGCTGGAACAATAATTATCGGTATCCTACCAAATCCAGTAGAAGCGACAGTGGTAACAGGTGTGTCATCTATACCTGATGCTATCTTTGAAATTGTATTTGCAGTTGAAGGGGCAATCAATATTAAGTCACATTTCTTAGAATGTTCCCCTGCGTATGAAACATGCTCTATTTTTCCGGTAATTTCTTCAACTACAGAATTTCCAGTTGCAAATTCTAGAGAGTAGGGATGGATAATTTTTTTTGCATCTGGGCTCATAACAACATAAACTTCAGCCCCATGCCTCATGAGTTCTCTAGAAAGTTTAACAGATTCGACGGCAGCTATGCTCCCAGTTACCCCTAAAACAATGCCCTTACCAGCTAACACATTTGACTTAGTTCCTTTAATTGATTTTCTGTGCATCACCATATGAATTACCTAAATCTTTATAAAAATTGTTATTATCTGACTAAATAGGGAATAAAATGACATACAATCTCTTAGTATATGACACGAAATATGGATCAACTGAGATAATAGCAAGATGGATATCTGAAGAAATGAAAGATATTGAGGTAAAAAAAGCTCAAGAAATCAAATCTATTAAAGATTACCAATTTATCATTATAGGTTCTCCTAATTATGATGATGAACCTCTAAAAAGTATAAGCCAATTTATAGAAAAATTCAAAGAGGATCTTAAAGAAAAGAAGATAGCGATATTTGTAGTGTGTAATGATTTAGAAGAGATGGAGTACAAGGGAAAAAAAGTTGGGGGCAAATATAATCTTGAGATCCTTAGAAATAGATTACCAACAGAAAATATTGTATTGGAAGAAGTATTTGGTGGTGTGCTCAATGCTAAAATTCTTGATGATGAAGATCAAGATAAAGTAGCAAAATCATTTAGTGGTATTGGTAGAGTTATAAAAAAAGAAGATTTGATTTTCATGCCGATAATGAATAAACTCGATTTAGGAAAATGTAAAGAGTTTGCTGAAAAACTTAATAATCTATAAAGGCTTTATATGTATAGTTCAGAATATTATGTTCCTTCACATATAACTGGATTTTTTGTTCCTTACTTTAGCGATGACTGCCTAAAAACAGGCTCAACTGGTGCGGGAGTTACTCTTTCACTTGGACTCAATACTAAAATTAATGTGTATAATGGAAATGGGAAAGTTAAAGTCAAACTAAATGGAAAAAAAATGACGCCATCAACAAATCCTATTTCTTTTAAATGTTTAAACATAATTAAAGAAAGATATCCTAAGTTTATAACTAACAAAGATGTTTTCATAGAGCAGGAAAGCGATGTTCCAGTTGGTTCAGGGTATGGTACTTCAGCTTCTGCCGTTTTAGGTATATGTTTTTCGTTAAAAGATTTAGTAAATATATCTGTTAAAGATTGTATAAGGATAGCTCATGAAGCAGAAGTGAAAAATCTAAGCGGTCTTGGGGATGTTGTAGCAGAAGTAAAGGGGGGAGTTGAAATAAGAAAAACTCCTGGGGTTGAAGGGATTATTGAAAATATTCCTGCCACGGGTCTTAAAGTATTAAGTGTGAGCCTTGGAATCAAGAAAACTGGTAGTGTTTTAGGGAATCAAGATAAAATCAAAATAATAGAAAAGTGCGGGACTAAATTATTAAAGAAGTTAGTTAATGAGCCTACTGTTGAAAAAATGATGGAATGTTCAAAAAAATTTACTTACAAAACAGGAATTCTATCTAGTGAAATTTTAGATTTAATTGAAGTTATTAGTGAGATAAATAGTTACAATGCCTCTGGTATTATGATCGGTGAAGGGGCTTTTACATTTATTATGGAAGAAGATGAAAAAAAAATAGTGGAACATCTAATAGACATTAAAGGAGATATAGTTATTTCTCCTATAGGTAAAGGATTATTATAGGGATATTATGGATATACCAAAAACTCATCCTCGCTATGAATCACTCCTACTAAGGGAAAAAATAACAGATTGTCTTAAAGAAGGCATTATTTCAGAAACTGGGATAGCAGCTCATGGAAGGGGAGAGGCATTTGATTATTTTTTAGGGGAAAAAACTACAAGAGAAGCAGATAAGGCGATAAAAGCTGCAGCAGAATTGTTATGCAAAGCAAAAAATCCCGTTGTATCGGTAAATGGAAATATAGCATGTCTTGTTCCAAAAGAGGTCGTGGAGCTTTCAGAGATTGTTCCTTTGAAGATAGAAATTAATCTTTTTTATAGAACTTATGAGCGAGAAATTAAAATAAAAAAAAGATTGGAAAAATATGGTGCCAGAAATATTTTGGGTGTAGGGAATAATGCAAATGAGTCTATACCGGGTCTTGATTCATTGAGGGGGAAAGTTTCTAGGGAAGGCATCTTCAGTTCTGATGTTGTTATTGTTCCTTTGGAAGATGGGGATAGGGCTTTAGCACTTAAAAAAATGGGAAAGAGAGTTATTGCCATAGATCTAAATCCTCTTTCAAGAACTTCATTGTGCTCAGATATTACTATAGTGGATAATGTAATTAGAGCAATGCCAAAACTTATTGAAGAGATAAAGAAATTTAAAGAGAAAAGAATAGAAGAAAATTTAGAGTTTGAAAATAGAGAGAATCTTAAAAAATCAATCAAAATTATGAAAAAGAATCTTAGTAATTGGGAAGTAAAATTTAGCCAAAGGTGATATTATTAGTAAAATAATTCTTCAACTTGCACTTGATATATTAAATCTTGATCGAGCTATTTCTATGGCAAAAGAAGCCGTTCCTGGGGGGATTGATTGGATTGAAGCTGGAACCCCCCTTATTAAAAGTGAGGGAATGGAGGCTATACGAGAATTAAAGCGTATTTTTCCTAATAAAAAGATAATAGCTGATATGAAAACTATGGATACCGGGGATTTTGAAACAGAAATGGCATCAAAGGCAGGTGCAGATATAATCTCCATATTAGGCGCTTCTGATGACAGTACAATAAAGGAAGCAATTAAAGCTGCAAGGAAATACAATTCAGAGATAATGATTGATTTAATAAATGTCAAAAATAAAGTTGATAGGGCCGCAGAAGTAGAGAAGATGGGTGCAAAATATGTTTGCATTCATGTGGGCATTGATCAACAGATGAAAGGGGAAAATCCATTACAAGACATAAAAGATGTCAAGGAAGCTGTTAATATCACAATTGCAACTGCAGGGGGATTAAATTCTGAGAACATACCAGGGGTAATTTCTGCAGGAGCGGACATAGTAATTGTTGGTGGAGCCATTACAAAAGCTTCTAATCTTCTTGATGCCACAAAAATAATTAGAAAAAGCATTGATCTTGTAGAACCTATTGAAAGTTTAGAGTTTAGAAAATATAAAAAAGAAGAATTGATTGAGGCCTTAAAAAAAGTTTCATCCTCAAATGTTTCAGATGCTATGCATAGGGGAGGGGCAATGAAGGGCATACATACTGTTGTGCCCGGACTTAAAATGGCTGGAAGAGCATTGACCATTAAAACTATGAACGGGGATTGGGCAAAGGTTGTTGAGGCTATTGATCTTGCAGAGGAAGGAGAAGTTCTAGTTGTGGATACCAATTCAGGCGATATTGCTATTTGGGGGGAGCTTGCAACTTGGAGTGCTGTAATGAGAAAGCTTGGTGGTGTTGTAATAGATGGCGCCGTAAGAGATGTTGATGATCTAAAAGAAATACGTTTTCCTATTTTTGCTAGATATGAAGTTCCGGATGCAGGGGACCCAAAAGGCTTTGGTGAGATTGGTTGTGAAGTGGTGTGTGGTGGGCTCAAAGTTAATAGAGGAGATTACATCATTGGAGATGACAGTGGAGTCGTAGTAATACCTCAAGAGGAAGCCCAAGAAATAATAAACAGAAGTATTGACGTCAAAGAAAAAGAGAATAGAATAAGGGAAGAAATTAAAAGAGGCTCAACTTTATCAAAAGTTCAAAAGCTTAAAAAATGGGAGAAGGTAGTTGGATAAAGTAGGGCAACGAAAATTTTATATATTACGTTTATACTTGATGTATCATAATCTGATATATCGGGGAATGATACATGTCTTTTGGTAAGTTCAGTAAAAGTTTTCATTATTTTCATATTTTAGATACTTTTGCCCTCTGGTTATTCAGTAAGGGGGAGCTTTGTGGGTATGATATTATAAAAGAGTATGAAAATAGATCCAACGGTAAATTAAAACCCTCACCAGCCCTAGTCTATCCATTACTTCTACTATTAACAACTGAAGGATTAATTGCAGAAACAAGTAAAGGATCAAGAGGAAAAAAATTTTACACGATAACCCCCAAAGGAAACAAGAAATTAAAAGAAAGGATGAACAGTATAAAAAAAGAACTTCTATATTATGAAGATTTTCTTAAAGAAGTTTTTGAGGTGCAGTAATGGCAGAACTAAAAGATACACTCTTTGGGAAACTTGCATTAATTGAATATAAGTATAGTAAAATTATAGTTATTACAATGCTACTTATTACAATTTTTCTAGCAATAGGTTCGCTAAATATTCGTTTTGAATCTGACTTTTTAAGGGAGTTGCCTCCTAACTTTGATGTTGTAAAAACTCAAAGCCTTATTAAAAGTGAATTTGGAGAAGAAGAAGGCATTATTATATTTTTAGAGACTAATCCAGATATCACTAATGATATTCGAAATAAACAAAGCCTAGAAAGTATATATAATCTAGAAACGCGATTGAAGTCCCGTCCAGAAATACTTAATGTTGTAGGTCCTGGAACCGTCTACTATTCTATTTTTAGAAGTATCCCTCCTGATGAAACAATCTTGAGGGAAGTCGCCAAAAATATACCAGAATTGATATCCACAGATTATACCTCAGCTATTATTGTTGTTAAGACGAGTGGGGTTAGAAGTGAAAAGGAAATCAATTCTGTCATTAATGTTGTAGAAGAAGAAATCAAAAAGGTAGAACTACACGGACTTAACTATAAAATAACGGGTTCACCTGTTTTAAATAAAACTATTATTAATGTTCTAAGAGAAGACGCATATAAAACAATGATTATATCTGCAATTATTGTATTTGTATTACTAACATTGATACTAAGATTCAAGTCATTATTTGTAATAGTGCCCTTACTTTGCGGGGTACTCTGGACTGTGGGCATCTTATCTTATGCTAGGATACCGTTAAGTATAATTACAGCTAGTATTGGTGCCATTATTATCGGTCTTGGTGCAGAATATGGAATATTTATGGTACTGCGTTACAACGAGGAATTAAAAAAAGGTAGACCTCATGAAGACAGAATTGTATCTATGGTTGCAGGGGTTGGTAGTGGCACCATTGGATCGAGTTCCACAACAATTGCAGGTTTTATGGCATTGGCCCTTTCATCAATGCCAATGATGATCCATCTAGGTATAGCTTTATCGTTAGGTATTGTCAGCTGTCTTATTGGAGCGTTAGTATTTTTACCTTCAATCATGGCATTGAGAGAGTGGTAGCATGTCAAGTTATGATAAACTAATTAAAAAATATGCAGAGATTCATGGGAAACACCCAAAAAAAATTCTCATATTATCATTTATAATCACAATTATTTTAGGTTCTGGAATCGCTCTAATGAAAATAGAACAATTAGAGGGTATAGGCCAGTTGCCAAGCAATAGAGAAGAGATGCAAGTGTTCCTAAAAATGGAGGATAAGTTTGAAAGATATAATTCGATCATTATTTTAATAAAATCAGATAATGTATTTTCACCGGATGTACTAAAAGAAGCATACTTATTGAATCAAAAATTGATTAATGTATATGGAATAGAGGGCTCCTCTTTTAATCTTAAACTTGATGAAATATACCTGCCAAAAGAGATCCTGATTAACAGACTCGAGGTTTCAGAAAGTCTTGGCTATATGTTGATTAGATTAAATGTAACAAAAGGCATAGACAGTGTTAGAGTCTATGATGATATAAAAGACATAATATCAAAAACTTCTTTGACCGTGTATCCTGGTGGCAGTTTGACGCTAAATAGAGAATTAACAAATATGGTTTTACCTGAATTATCCAAAATATCCTTGGTCGGTAGTATTGGCGTCTTGTTATGTGTTATTTTAACATTTAAGTCAATTAGATACGGATTAATCCCCCTAATATGTGTCGGATTGGGGATAGTGTGGATGATGGGGATATCCGCATTTGTTGGGATCTCACTTAGTTCTGAACTTGTTGGAGTAGTTTCAATGATGGCTGGGATAGGGATAGATTTTGCAATTCAAACGATAAATAGATATCTTCTTGAAAGAAGCCCCGTTATTTCTGAAAAGATAGAAAATACCCTTGAAGGGGTTATTGCACCAATTATAGTTTCTTCTATAGTTGCGGGTTTTGGTTTTGTTGCAATGCTAACAGGCTCTTTATCTCTATTGGATACCTTAGGGAAGATGCTATTTATTGGAGTATTCAGTTGCATGGGCGTGTCTCTTATTTTCCTTCCGTCTTTGTTGATAATTCAAGAAAATATATTTCAAGATACAGAAAAAATGATAAAGAAAAAAATGGAGGTATTATATGGAAAAAAGTAGTGTTTTTTTAATAGGGATTTTTTTAATGAGTGTTTTTGCGCCAGGAGTATATGGAAGTACGGATACAGTTATTTATTCAGGATATCTTCACGATAATGACTTCGTCTTTGTTGGGCCATATGCAATCTCTCTTATGGATTACAAAGACACCATAGCATCATTTATGGTCCTTGAAGGTACGGCTCCTGTTGGACCTTTAGGGGTGTATATATCGGAAGGAGAGTCCCTCAAAGTAAATGACATTACTATTAATTTAATTGACGTATCCAATGTAGGGGTTAATGTAATAATCAAAGGTCCTGTTGGGTATAAAATTGGCAGGAGCCAATATGAATTTGTAGTAAAGGAAATAAAAACAAATCCGTTGAATGTAGAGCCAGGGGAGCCTTTTAATCTTGAAATCTTGCTTTCAAATGAAGGGTCTATGAAAGCGTATACAGTTAAGGGAAGTCTAAATGTGCCACCTATTGGAGCTATGGTTCCATTTATGCCTGAGAATACATCTGACTCCACTTACATAGGGGATTTTGAAGCAGGGGCAAAAAAATTGATTTCGTTTAGATTGAGGGCAAATGAAAATATACCTGCAGGTAATTACCCAATGGCAATTGTTCTTGTTTTTTATGATGGAACAAATCCCTATCCAAGACCGTACACAATTCAATTTGGCCTTAGAGTAACAGGTAGAACAGAGTTAATGGTAGTTAATTTCTCATCTATGCCGGAAAATATAAGGCCTGGAAATGAAAATGTAAAGATAAAAGTTAATTTAGCAAATCAAGGAACTGAAAGTGCAAAATATGTAAAAGCATATCTTAATTTAAAGGAGCCTTTTACTTTATCAAAGTCTTATGAGAGCTCATATAATCTTGGAACTTTGCCAGGCGGGTATGCAAAGGATGCAGAGTTTCTAATAAATATAGACAAGTCTGCAAAAAAGATGACATATACTGTACCTATGATCGTAGAGTACAGGGATTCTTCTAACAATCTCCTAAAAGAAGAGTTTGAATTGAACTTAGATATAAAGGGAAAACCAGAGCTTGAAATAACTGAATATCGCTTTGAGCCAAAAAATGTAAGAACAGGGGGAAATGTAAAAATATATCTAACAATAGCAAACAACGGAGAGGAGAAAGCAGAATCTATAACAGTTGAGGCTATTGAAAGATCAGAACAACCTTTCGACTTCACATCTAAAAATGACTACATTGGAGTTCTAAATCCTGGGCAGAAAGCAGAAGCGGTGTTAAGTGCCGATGTGAAATCATCAGCAGAAGAAAAAATTTATCAGCTTAGTCTAAGAATTAGGGCTGTTGGAGACAAAGAAAAACAAGACTTAAATGTATACCTATTCCAAAAGAACGTAGATATTCCAGTAACTAAAACAATGAGTATTACAAAAATAGGCTTGATTGTAGGGTCTATATTTGTACTACTATTAGTGGGATACTACATATACAACAAGCATATAAAGAAAAAATAGGGAATCGAATTCGGTGTACATATGAAAAAGAGCCTGATATTAGTTTTTATTATTTTATTTTCTTTAATACTTCCAATTAATGTAGGCTCTTCCTCAGTTCCAAGAGACGACTTTTTTTTTGAAGAGGATAATGTAAAATCTATGATAGTTGTTGGTGAAAAGTCAACATCTTCTGATATAATCTCAGCTTCAAAGTTAGCGTTTCTTATCGCAAATCGGCATACTAAAAGAATTGAAAATACCATTTATGAAGAATATGAAGTATCTTTGAAAAATTTAAATGTGAGCGATGTTATAAGAATTGACCCTGCCAACACCACAGTGAATTCAATTAGAGTAGCTGATGGACTAAAATCCCTGTGGTGGGATGATGGATATAAGTATTCATCCTCTCTATACCCCTATGGAAATGGAAATAAGATATTTGATTATGGAGAAACGCATGAAGAGATTCTCATTAGGTTATCAGATACTGAGGTTCCTGATGACTATTGTCTTGATTTTAATGTTTCTGATATCATTTATAGAATAACAAATATACACACACCTTTTCAAAGGAAGGTATTTGCTAGATGTTTTGGACCGCTTTATGACATCCCCTATAGTTCTTATAAAGTAAGATTATTTGAAAAAGAGTATCAAATTATTTCTAATGGAGTTTACCGTTCTAAAGACCAAAGTATAAGATATTTTATCTATGGTATACCTATTTACTCCCCAGATACCATATTTAAAGTAGGGGATACGAAAATGTTCGGTTGGTACACTGTAACACTTTTAGACATACATAGCCCTACGACTGAAACAACTTCTAAGGAAGACAAATACAAAGTCAAAAGTAATGGAAGCTTCTCAGGTGAGTACAAAGTTTACCTTAGAGTTTCTGATTTCACTGGAAGGACTAATGAATTTTTAATGGTAATGGACGCAAATAGCTCAAGGTGTTGTTCATGTGTTCCTCTGTGTGATCCAAAAGGAGGCTATGGATCATTTACAACTAACCCAACAAAACAATATGAAAATGATCCATACTTCATCTTTGAAAGAGGAACTAGGGTAATTGATGGCCTTGAAGAAACTATATGGGCAATCCCCGTCTTTTACATAGATGGAATTAAAGTCTTTGAGGGGGCTAATAATGCCCTTCTTGCAGAGTTTGATGTCTATTCTCTAAAGGACTATGGCGCAATCGAGGAGTCTTCATGTTGTATGCCATTTGTAACATATCCTAATGATTACAATCTTACTATTTCTAATCTTTGGGAGGATGCTGTTGCTTTCGGTGTTGATCTTAACGGTGATGGAAATATATCCTCTGTGGAACAGCAGGTACCGGTGTTTGAAACCATAGGGGAAGAGTGTAATGCATCGATTAAGATTCCATTCTATTCACCAGTCTATATAAATCCTGGGAAAGACGGCATATTTGGAACCTGCGACGACTACCTTGATCTAAATCCCCTAAATCCAAGATTTAAGAAATGTAGTTATGACACAATTGATATAGTATTGTGTGATAAGATAGATCTAACTTGCTGCGATCCTCAAGTTGTTTATGGCCCAAAGAACTACTTCAAAATTGATATACTTGACTCAAACTATTATCAAAAAGATGGAAATGGGGTTGAGCTTACTATTAGTCAGAAAAAATCCAAATTATATTTATTCTACGATTCAACAGTAAAAATTGAACCAACTTCACTTATTAAAAGGGATATAGATGTTACAGGAACTGACAAAGCAAAGAAAAATCTAATCCTTATAGGAAATGAAAATAATAATCAGATGATAAAAGACCTCTGCGATTCAGGAATATCAAAAGTTGTGTGGTCAAGATCATTTGGTGAATGGGAATATTTAAGAAACGTCTTTTATGAAAACAGTGTTTTAATTGTGGGTGGAAAAAACAGCGAATCTACAAATAAAGCATTAGAGGACATAATGAAGCTACTGTTTATTTGATTGCCAGAACATCTTAGTTCTAGCATATACCCTCTCTGCAGAAAGAATATCTTTAAAAAGATCTTCTTCATTTTTTCTATCTTTTGATAGTATTCTTTTAGCTGTCCTTGGGCCTATTCCAATCCCTGCCAGAGTAATTATTGCTTTTTTGCCATAAGGTAAAATTAAATCAGCTGAGTCTTTTATTTCCTTCAAAGTCTTTTTTTCCTCTTCACCAATTTTTCCTCTGTCCCCTTTGCGGACTATTTCTAAATCTTCTCTTCTCCTCAAAATACCAATATATCTTGCACCACATTGTGGGCATTTGGGATTATCTTCAAAATTGTTTACAGAAAGAGTTGTTTTCCATTTCTTGCAATGAAGACACGCAACAGTAACTCTTTTTTCTAATAGTCTCTTCTTGAGATATTTTATGATCTCTTTATCGGGCCTTTTAGGGTATAGCAACTCAAAAGAAGATCCCTCTAAAAGATGTCTTGAAAAGATAGATGGTTCATTATTTCTACAGACTATGATTTCAATTCTTCCAGTTTGTATGTCCCTGATGAACTCTTTTATTGGCTCAATTTCAAGTTTATCATGATATATTTCATTTAGTGTTTCTTCGTATAGGGGAGTATTTTTATATAGTTTTAGTATATTTTTCATTAAATACTTCTCAGAGTTTGCTCTTATAACACCAAATCTTTTTGCTATTTGAATCATTTTCCACTCAAAGAGGGGAGTGTTCTTCAATACTATATCCAAAATAGGAATAACATGGTCTTCATTTAACTCAAGAAGTGTATTTTTTACTATAACTCCTCCATCCTTAACCCCTATAGGAAACTTAATCATTATGTGATAGGGATCTGTCCTCATACCTATTGACTCCCCAAATCTCTGGGCTAAAAGGGACGTTATGACCCTACCAAGAGTATCATTCGCTTTAGAACCGTTAAATGCATGGATAATTACAAACTCCCCAATATCTTCAATTACTAATGAATTTGTAGAATATGAAAAGTAGCTTGTCTGTTCTTTTAACAGATCATATAGAATTTTTTTAGTGTCACTTGTTAATGGTAAATTTTCTATCTTTGTTTTGTCACCGAATGTTTCAAAGACCTCTCTGGAGACAAATAACGGTACTGGAATCAGCTCCCCCTCCCAGGAAGGAATTGCTCCAACAGATCTAGTTTCAGTGACCTCTATTTTTTCTTCTTCAATGTTTAATACCTTCCATGTTCTTCCACGTACAATAAAATTTCCGCCTACCTCAATGTTTGATACAATAAAATTCTCATCTAATACCCCTAGTGAAGATCCTGTTCCGACTTCAACGACTCGATACTGTTTTGTATCTGGAATCATGGATAAATTCTCATAATAGTAAAAGAAACCTTGTTTTGATTTCTTGTAAGTCATTCCATTGTTAATCCAAATGAGTTTGATACTTTCCAAAAAATACAATACCTTCCAAAATTCCTCAAGTGACATATTTCTATAAGGATAAGCCTTTTTGAATAAGGAGTATGCCTCTTCAATTGATACTTCATTTCCCTCCATTGAAAGCCCGATTATCTGATGAGTTAGAACATCAAAAGATTTTTCAGGTATTAGCGATTTTTCAATTACATAATTTAATGCATTTTTTGCAATTACTGCAGATTCGCATATTTCTTCATCACTTGCTAATATCACCCCTTTTGAAACAAGATATGTCTTGTGACCTGCCCTTCCAACTCTCTGTAGGAGTTTTGATACTTGTCTTGGGCTACCATACTGAATAACTAAATCAACTGCACCAACATCTATCCCAAGTTCCATACTTGAAGTACATACTATACACTTAATCTCCCCATTCTTAAATCTAGTTTCCACGTCGATTCTAGTTTCTTTAGAAAGAGAAGAGTGGTGAACATCAATAAAATTCATTTCCATAAGGTTAAATCTCGATGATAATATCTCTGCCATCTGACGAGTGTTAACAAAAAGAAGAACACTCTTATGGCTATCAATTAATTCTTTAATCCTTCTAATTGAAGAAGCTACATATGGGGATATTTTTAGATTTTCTGCAACCATTATGTCTTCTTCAAATATCTCGGGTGTTTCAACTTCAATATCAAATTCCTTTTTTATCTGAGATTGAATTATGGTAACGTCTCTTCCTTCACCAACTAGGAATTTTGCAACTTCATCTTTTGATCCAACAGTTGCTGAAAGACCAATTCTTTGTATTCTCCCGTTTTTTAATCTTTCTAGCCTTTCAAGAGCTAAGCTTAGCTGAACGCCTCTTTTATCTTCGGCTATCTCATGAATTTCATCAACTACTACTGCAAGTAATGATTTTAGATGCTCCCTTAGTTTCTTCCCTGTGAAAAGTGCTTGCAATGTTTCAGGAGTTGTGATCAAAATATCAGGGGGTTTGAGGCTCTGCCGACGTCTTTCGCTTTGAGTTGTATCCCCATGTCTTGCTTTTATTGTAATCTCCATAGCATCCCCTATTTTTTCTAATCTAAGAAGTAGATCTCTATTAAGGGCTCTAAGTGGGGCAATGTAAAGTACTTTAATACCTGGCGATTTGTTATCTTTAACTAGTTTTAAAAGAGGGAGTATTGCAGCTTCAGTCTTCCCTGAACCAGTTGGTGCCATTAACAATACATTTTTTCTATCTAAAATCTCCTGAATTGATCTATTCTGGATATCAGTAGGGGATGTAATATTAAATTCATTCAAGACGGTGACGATATCGCTACCCAAAAGATCAAAACTCACAGACACACCTACTAAAAGTTTACCAAAGCATTTTTAAGTTTAATTTATTGGTTTTAAATTATGGACTTATACCCTGTGATTAATAAGCCTGCAATAGTTATCGAATCAGATAAGAAGTATCTTGTTGTTGCAGACTTGCATCTAGGTAAGGAGTATGAATACTATAAAAAGGGAATAAAGGTACCAGATATTGGCCAAAAGATGAAATTAGAGTTATTGAAGATTATTAAAAGAAAAAGTATAGAGGAACTTATTATTTTAGGGGACATAAAACATAATCTCCCATTTACATCATATTTTGAAAAGTTAAACCTTCCAAAATTTTTAGAGTTTAATATCCCTGTAAAAATAATCAAAGGAAATCATGATGGGAACATAGAAGAAATAGTTCATAATGAAGTCATGAAGTCATTTAAAATCGAAGATCATATATTGACACATGGCCACATTCTTATAGAAGGTAACAATTTGATTATGGGCCACATCCATCCAATAGTTGAATTTGTTGATTCGAATGGAAAAATAACTCGTATGAAATGTTTTCTCAAAATAGAAGGATCACAAAATGTTATTATTTTACCATCTTTTAATCCAGTTATTGAAGGCGTATCTATAAATAAAGAGGGAGAGGCTATACCGGGCCCCTATTTTGATAGTGGCAGATTAGAAATAAAAGATTTCGATTGTTATCTTCTTGACGGAACATATATGGGGAAAATCAGGGATATTTACCGCTGAATTACTCCACAATCATCATCTATGGCCCTAATTGCATCTTCGATTAACATTCCTTCATTTTGATCTATATATTCTTCAATTTTTTGCAATAATATGCACTCTTCAATTTTTTCAGACTTACAAAATACTAACTCTTTATTAATCTCATTTAGTACCATAACAGCAGTATCCCCGAGCTCTTTTGAAACTTCAAAACACTCTTTGATTATATTATTAAAAAGAACTTCACAGTTTTTTTCGATGTAGAGTTTATTATGATAAATGTTACTGATTACATCAATTAATTTTGCATATTTATCAAGTCTATTGATGTAGTACTTCTTTGTTTTTATCACTATATTTTTAATCATTGCACCTGAGATAGTTTCCTTTATTGGGACATTGATAAGCCCAAGTTTTTCTATATTGCACATTCTGTTCTTTTCGTAAAGCTCAGTTAATATTGTTTCTTTTAGAGCATCTGCAAATTTCTTCACTGAGCCATATTTCTGTACTTCGTTAATGTGGGGTATTAACTGATCTGATTTTAGGTATATATCCAAAATTTTCTCCCCAGCTTCCTTTGTATCTGGACGCCCTATTCTAATATGTTTATCGATTCTTCCCGGCCTTAGTATTGCTTGATCAATTATATCTGGTCTGTTTGTAGCTATTATGACAATTACGTCTCCCATCTCTTCAAGTCCATCAAGTAGCTGTAAGAATTTATTTACGATTGGATTTTCTAACCTAGCCGCTTCTGAACCAGTTTCTCTTTCAGGAACTAAACTATCAAATTCATCGAAAAATAAAACTGATGGGGCTTTTTCTTCGGCATATTTAAATAATTCCTCAATGTTTTGTTGTGTTTCTCCAAACCATTTACTTCTAAGCTCTTTATCAACATTAATAAAATTTCTAGAAGAAATGGACGCCGCAAAACGTGCGATTAGTGTTTTACCGCATCCAGGGGGCCCATAAAGCATGATACCTTTTGTTCTTTCAATTTTCAATTTCTGAACTTTTTCTTTGATAAAATCATAGCTCAATGCAGACCCAACAGCTTGATCTATTTCCAAAATGGCTTCGTCAAGTCCACCTATATCTTCTCTTTTCACCTTTGGTTTTTTCACAAGGAGGAGATCATCACCATATTTCACATTAAGTTTAATATCTAGAATTTCCCAATCTTTAGAGTTTCCAAATAATGTTACAGTCGCACCAGCTTTAAGGTATTCATTTTCAGAATCTACAAAATCACCAATATCAAGCATCATTTCATGATAGGTGTCAAATCTAACAGTTGCATATTTGCCTTCAATCTTTATTATCTCTCCAAGTGTTGTGTCAACGATTCCAGGGTGTAAGTCACTAATTACAAATTTTCCCCCATCTTTTGACTCAATGAATTTGTATCTTATTTTGTCTCCTTTATTAACTTCTATATCATCGATCATATAGGCAATGATACGATAGTTAAGATAATCAAAAATTTCATGCATACCTTCTTGATCAAGAGGCCTTACATACACCCCTATAAGAAAGGGTGGCTCGTTTAGTGCCCTTATTCTCTGTTCAAGTCTATTAATACGGCCTTCAAGAAAAATCTTAATTTCATTTTTTAACATTTCTCGTTCATGTTGTATTTGGTTTACGACTTCCTGAGCTGATTCTATTAGTTTTTTAGTTTCTTCTTTTTCAAGAACTTTCTGAGAAATACCTTTTTCTTTTAAAATTTGAATTAAATCGAAATATCCGTATTCTTCTCTAAGATATGATCTAATTTCTTCAGTTTTTTTTAAATCAGAAGATTCCACAATTAAAAAAAGGCAATTTCTTTTAAAAGTCTTTTGAAAATAAAACAATTTTAGACAACTTATACAAAAGCTGAACTTCCGTAACCAAGTAATCTAATGTATAATCCAGTTGCAAAAAATAAAATAGAAACAAGCATTGTGATATAATCCCTTTTTCTAAGGGAAATTTCTTTCAAAAATGTTCTTTCTCCGTATCCAAAACCTCTTGACTCAATGGCAATTGCAAGTTCTTCAGCCATTCTTATAGATCTGATAATAAGAGGGGTGATTATGGGGACATAATTTCTAATTCTTTTAAAAATTGGGCCTTTATCAAGCTCTAAGGCTCTTGATCTCTGGGCGTCCATTATTGTATAGGTTATTCCTGCCAAAGTTGGAACGTACCTTAAAGATATTGCTAAAGTCAAGCAGTATTCATATGGGACTTTAAATTTCATAAGCCCTAAAACAAGATCACGCTGAAGCGTAGTCATTAATAATAAAAATGTTGCAGTAATTATGGCAAGTATTCTAAAGGTCATTGAAAATCCCATTCTAATGCCATCTTCACTAATTCGTATCTTCCAATATTCAAAAATTATATTCCCTGTTGGTTGGAAGAATGGCCACAATATTAAAGACATTAGAATTAGAGGTAATACGGGCTTTATGTACATTAAAAGTTTTTTAATTTTAATTTTACAAAGAAACTTAATTATTAACAGAACGCTAAGCGCTATAACTCCTAGATAAATTGGGTCTTTGTACAAGAGTGCAAGGCCAAAAATCGATGCAAGAGTAACAATCTTTGTTCTTGGATCAAGGCTGTGAAAAAATGAAGATTCCTTGACGTACATCGAGTAACTAATCATAATAAATAAATAAAAGATTTAGATTTAAATGTTTAGGATTTATCTATTCCAATGATTACAGTTCCAAGTTTTTCTCCATTAATGTTATACTTCTCTTTAAAGAAAAGATCTGTTGGAACACAGAGGCTTGCTGAAATTCCATTTAAATCTTTAAGTTCTTCGATTTCTTGTGCAGGTATCACAAAGTATGGTTTCCCTTGAGTTTTTACATTAGTGAATATAACAAACTCTTCTCCCATAAAAAGAACGTCATTTCTATTTTTATATTCAGGTATCTCATCTTTTCTTAAAAGCTTGCCAAGAGTATTTCCTGAAGGATCTTTCATTAACGTTAGGCTTTGACCATGTTTTCTTTCAGAAAATGTCTCATCAATAAAAGTCAGAAAGATTAATTCTTTTGATAGGACTTTCCAAACACCTTCATTTATAAAGTCCATCATCCCTCCAGCAGCTTTATTTTTTTCTGCTTGGATCTCAAATTCTCTGATCTTGCTTATCTCTTCTTCAGAAAGAAGAAAGGCATCTAAAATGCCTTTTATAGATTTCAATTTTTTCAATATATCGTCTTCAACAATCATGATTATCCTCAAAGGTAGCCTTTTGCTTTTAGAAGTTCAGCGTTTAATATTCCTCCGCCTGCAGCACCTCTAACTGTGTTGTGAGAAAGACATACAAATCTTATGTCAAATACTTTGCATTCTCTTAATCTACCTACTGTTACAGCCATACCTTTATCCGAATCCCTATCTTTTCTTGGTTGAGGTCTATTGGGCTCTTCTCTATAGATGATTGGTTGTTTTGGTGCAAAGGGCAAGTTTAATTCCTGAGGTTCAGCTCTAAATTCTTTCCATATTTTTTTTATCTCCTCAAGTGAGGGCTTTTTTGCGCCAAATTCGAGACTCACACAAGCAGTGTGGCCATCTATTGCAGGTACTCTATTGCAGTGGGCAGAAATTTTGATACTTGTATCATTGACAATTTTTCCATTGACAATTTTTCCCATAATTTTTTGAGGTTCTATTTCTGATTTTTCTTCTTCTCCAGATATAAATGGAACAATATTGTCTATCATATCAAGTGAAGGTACCCCAGGATATCCCGCTCCAGAAACTGCTTGCATTGTTGTAATAATCATTCTCTTTACTTCGTATCCTGACTTAATTAGTGCATAGACAGGTGCCATATAACTTTGTAGTGAGCAGTTTGGTTTTACAACTAGAAATCCCTTATCCCATCCATTAATCTTTTTTTGGTGTGGGATTACTTCAATGTGATTAGCATTAATCTCAGGGATTAACATTGGGACATTGTCAACATGCCTATTAGCTGATGCATTAGAAAAAACAGGTATCCCTGCCTTTGCATATGATGCTTCAAGTTCTTTTATTTTTTCCTTTTCCATTTCAAGCGCTGAAAAAACTAAAGAACATTTGCCAATAGCTTGGCTAACATCATTTGCATCCCCAACTATAAGATTTCTAACTTTTTCTGGAGGATCTGTTACCATCTGCCATTTGCCCATTACAGCTTCTGCATAGCTTTTTCCAGCACTTTTAGGTGATGCTGCTACATATGTCACATTAAACCAAGGATGATTATCAAGTAATCTTATATAATTTTGACCTACCATTCCTGTAGCTCCAATGACACCCACGTTTATCTTTTCCATAAAATTCACCAACTCTAAATTACGTAATTCTTTAATACCCCTATTCCTTCAATTTTAGCCTCTACTATGTCTCCCCTGTTCATTGGTCCAACTCCAGGTGGTGTGCCAGTTGCAATGACATCACCGGGCTCAAGAGGCATTATTTCAGATATAAATTCCAATAGTTCGTAACAATTGAATATCATGTTTTTCGTTGAAGAATTTTGTTTTGTGATTCCATTTAATTTCAAGGATATTGGAAGATCAAATGGATTTACACTAGTTTCAATCATAGGGCCTATCGGGGCAAAGGTGTCGTATGATTTGGATCTAGTCCATTGTGTATCCTTTTTCTGTAAATCTCTTGCAGTTACATCATTAAACACTGTATACCCCAATATATACTCTTTAGCTTCGTCTTTTTCAATATTTTTTGCACGCTTTCCTATGACTATTCCAAGCTCTGCCTCATAATCGACTTGATTTGAAGTTTCTGGGTATATTATAGGGTCTTCTGGACCAATCACAGTGCTTGCTGGTTTTATGAATATGATGGGGTTTTTTGGTATTTCCATTTTAAGCTCCTTTGCATGATCTCTGTAGTTTAGACCAACTGCCACAATCTTTGTTGGCATCGTTGGCGGAAGTAATTTGACTGAACTAGGATCTATCTCAGTTTCAGTAACTTGAAACTCTGAAAAGAAATCCCCTTTTATTTTTTTTATTGTGTTGTTCTCAAAGATTCCATTTTCTATTTTGTCATTATTGTTGTATCTAAGAAGCTTCATCAATCCCACCTTTCTACTTTACTATTGCAAATACATCACTCATTATTGCTGCAGCTGTTTCTATCTGGCCTGCACCTCTTCCCATTACAGTTATGTCTTTGGATAAATCTGTTTCAAACACAGCAACATTTAAAGTTCCTGTTACCGCAAGTGGCGAGTTTAGAGGAACTGGTGTTGGTTCAACTTTTGCACCTTTTTCTGTAACTTCAACGAGCAATTTTATTATATTTCCTTTATTCTTTGCAGCTAAGACATCTTCCATTGTTACGCCGGTGATACCTTTAACTTTAACATCTTGAAGTGTCATAGATTTTCCCATTAAAGCATTTGAAAGTATAGTGGCCTTGCATGCTGCATCCCAACCTTCAATGTCTTGGGCAGGATTTGCTTCAGCATACCCATTTTCTTGAGCTTCTTTTAATGCATCCCCAAACTTCTTTCCTTCAAATGCCATGTTAGAAAGTATATAATTTGTAGTACCGTTTAAGATTCCTTTAACAGAGATAATTTTATTCCCTTTCAGAGCTTCTTGGGCAAGATTTATGACCGGCATTGTTCCCCCAACAGTTGCTTCGTATCTAAATTCTTTGCCACTTTCCTCTTTGGCTTTGATTACTTTTTCATAGTAAAGGGCCAAAGGTCCTTTGTTAGAAGTAACAACATGCATTCCTCTGTCAAAGGCTTTCATAATGTGATTCAATCCAGGTTGGGCATCTTTAATATTTGTTGGAGTGACTTCAACTACTATATCGGCATCCATGTTTTCTACTGCCACTTCCCCGTTCCATTTTTTATTTTTAGACGAATCAGGATAATTTATCACAGGTGATCTTTCTTTATTGTGGTCCATTAATTTAGTAAGATCAATTCCATCTTTGTCATAGATAGAATTCAACATGTCAGCAACACATACAATCCTAACATCAATCCCATAATTTTTTTTGTATTGTTCTGCTTTGTCTCTAATTACCTTGCATACACCCTTACCTACAATGCCAAATCCAACGACGCCCAAACGTACTTTTTTCATAGCAAACATCCTCTTAAATATAGTGAATACACTAATTTTATTCTTTATTTAAAAGTTTCGGGAAAGTAATTATTTTTATTTTTTTAATTGTACTGAAAAAAATCAATACCGAAACGCTTTTAAAAAGGCTTAATGAAAGAGAATAAAGCTATATTTTAGAAGGTGAAATAGAATTGGAGCTACCTTTTTGTGAGATTTGTTTGAAGACCGGAATGCTCTGCCCAGGATGTACTGCAAAAATTAAAGATGGCGAACTTAGTGATAACGACCTTGAAATAGCTAAAGAACTTTACAGGCTTTCCCAAGAAAATAAAGGCCTTAAAGATGTTAAATTTAAGAGAAGTATTAAAGTTGGCAATCTTATAATTATTCTCATTGAAGCAGGAGAGATAGGAAGTATTATTGGTAAAGGTGGCAATGTAATAAGAGGATTAAGTAAAAAATTGAACAAAAAAATAAGGGTTATTGAAGAAAGTAAAGATGTTAAAAAAGTTTCTGCAGATCTTCTATACCCAGCAAAAGTTTATGGGATAAACATTGTTTACATGCCTGATGGTACAATAATTAAAAGACTCAGATTGGGAAAAGAATTTGAGCGAAAACTTCCTATTGCAACAAAAAGTGTAAAAGAGATACTTTTGTTGGTCACTGGCGAGAATGTCGATATTGTATTTGAATAATTTTTCTAATACTTTCTTTTTATTATAAAATCACAAAGTTCAGTTAAGAATATTTTAGATTCTTCTTTCATGTTTTGATCAATGGATTTTTTAGCTGTTTTTATGAATTCTGACTCCTTTTTTATACAGTAATCTAAAGCACCACATTTTTTCATTATCTCTTTTATTTCCACAATATCTTCAAAAGAAGCATTTCTATTCCCTAAGATTGCCTTAACCTTCTTCAATTGATGCTCATCTGCTAATTCAAGGGTTTTGATTACAAGTAAAGTATTTTTACCTTCTTTGATATCACTGTCAATAGGTTTTCCGGTTGTATCTTCCTCTCCAAAAACTCCGAGAATGTCATCATGCACCTGGAATGCTCTTGAGAGGTTTATGGCATATGTATCTAAAGAATTTATATCGGCCTTTTCCGTAAAAAGAAGTCCAACTCTTAATGGATATTTAAAAAGTATTCCAGTTTTATGGTCTATCATATCAAAGTATATGTCTTCATTCCCGCCATTTTGCTCCATTAGAATGTCTAATAGCTGGCCTTCATTTAATATTTTATACATCTCTCTCTGCATCATCATTGCTTTTGTAATAATTTTGTCTTCAAATCCGCATGATCTTATTGCTTTGCCACTTAAAGCATAAAGTATGTTGGAACCTAGAACAGAGAGAGCATAAGAATATCTCGAGATTGCCCTCTGTATCATGAGTAATTGGGAAAGTCCATCTTTTTTAATCCAATTCTCACCATCATGGTAAGGTGAAATGTCAAATCGTGTAGACTTCAAAAATTTATCTGCATATATTGCATTAAAAGTTTTTTCTCCGTGTCTTATTATGTCTTCATCCATTGAATCATCTAGAATGAGAGATGAAGAATGAAGAAGCTCAAATGCTATTGAAACTCTTAATATATTTGGATTATAGTCTGCATACCCGCAATAAGCCATAATGCACATTATTGGCCTAAGTCTTTTCCCTCCAAGTAGGGTGTGGTGTCTTATGTCTTTATAGAAATCAAGCAAGACATCATTTTCCACAGATTGAAGTTCAATTTCGAAGAATTTTTTAATCTCATCCTCAACTTCTTTTTTGAGTTCACCGGTGGCTTTTATAAAGTCCATAGTCACACCTTTAACAGATTTTTTACCTTTAGTTTAAATAAGTTTTGAAGATATCTTTTAAAGAGAAGCATACACATCATTTTAGATGGCAATAAAATATACCGATGCTAACTCAAGCTATACTGGGAAGTTAGCAAAGGGTTGTAGATTGTGTATTAAAGGTAAAAAATCTGTGCTATTTGTCACAGGACTGTGCAATATTAACTGCTATTATTGTCCAGTTTCAAACGAAAAAAAAAATAAAGATATTTCCTATATTAATGAGAGGAAAATAGAGAAAAAAGAAGATATTCTTGAAGAGGTAAAAGCTTGTGTTTCAAAAGGGGTCAGTTTTACTGGTGGAGACCCCCTATTAAAAATAAATAAGTGTCTTGAATATGCTAAATTAATCAAAGAAGAAGATAGTAAAAGCCATATTCACTTATATACAGGAACTACAGATAAAAAAATCAATAATTTAAAAAAATTAGAAGGGTATGTTGATGAAGTTAGATTTCATGTAAAGAATGAAAAGGAAGTTGAAGCATTAAAAAATATTTTGGACATGGATTTTAATTTTGGAATTGAAATACCCTCAATACCTTCTGAATTTGAAAGGATAAGTAAAATAATAAAATCAGCCTCTTCATCCGGATTTTCATTTATCAACTTAAATGAGTTTGAGTATACAGAAACAAATTGGGATAATCTGTCTAAAAGAGGATTTAATTTTGATAATGACACTAGTATGGTGGAAGGAAGCAAGGATCTTTCAATACATCTCCTAGAAGAACACCAAGATCTTCCAATATCTATTCATTTTTGCCCCTCCGTTCTTAAGGATGCGATTCAACTAAGGAGGCGCTGGGAAAGAAGGGCAAAGAAAACTAAAAAATATTATGAAGATATTGAAGATTGCCTTATTGTAAAGGGTGAGTTAACTGGAGATATTATAGAAATAATAAAATATCTTAAAGATGAACTTAAAATCTCAAAAAAGATGTATGAAGTTGATAAAAATAAGGTATTTACTCATTGGGCAATAGCAGAGGAGATATCAGAGAATAAAAAGTTATCAAAGAAAATCAAAACAGCAATAGTAAAAGAATATCCAATCTATAAAAGATTGATAGTGGAATATATTCCACTTTAAAATAATTTTTTAGTAATACTTGAGGATTTTGGCAATTTGGGCTTTCTTGTCAAGATTCCAATTAACACCCCAAGTTCCATTGTAACTGCACTTAACAATACCCCAAACAATATATAGATTGTAGTTGAGACGCTAGATTTAGTGGATCCAATTGCTATTTTGACTAATTCGATACGGGCATCAACTTCGTTTACTTTTTCTGTTAATCCAAGTTTCTTATAAGCTTCTTTTGACTTTTCATATTGTATTAGTGCATTTGAATAATTTTTATTGGTATAATACTCATTTCCTAAAGAATAATATTTTTCTGCTTCTTTAGCTAGGGCAGAATCTTTTATCGAAAAAGAAACAGATTGTGTTGTAGCTTTTTTATTACCAAATGCATCAAAATATTCAACTATGATATCCGCCCTATAGTTCCCCGAAGGAGCACCATTTTTTGCAGCAATATTTAATGATATGTTTCTTGATTCATTTGATCTTAACATTCCTACTGAGCTTATGTCAAAGGAGGAAGTATAATTATTATTTGAAGGAGAGCTAAGTTTAATACTGTTGGCATATCCCTGTCCATGATTTGATATTTTAAATGGTACATTTACACTTTGCCCAGGATACATCTCATTTGGATAAGAAGACAATTCAATTTTAACTGAAGGAAATTCCTTAACTACCTTGAAATCGATAGATTTCATTAATAGGTAAGGTTTACATCCTTGCCTGCAGTTTCCAATTTCACCCTTAATCTTTAAAGGGATTTTATAAACACCTGCCTCGGCATTTGGAGACACTTCAAGGGACAATCTTACAGATACTTGGTCTTGAACATTAATGCTATGATCCCCATCCCCCGGAGCAAATTCCTTTTCTCCGTCTATTATTTTGATGTATTTTTTAATTTCTATGGGGGCATCACTTAAATCTATCAAAGCTTTAAGATCCCAAAGCATTTCAGATGTTGTATTGTGTAATTTTACGTCTATGACTACCACCCTATTAGGCTCAATTTCCAAAGGATGGATTAATTCAATCTTTGGATCTGCATCTGCAGCCCCACAGAAAGGTAGTATTAAAATTAACGAAATAAACAGCAAAGATAAGGTCTGCTTCATCATGAAGGATAGTATATAATAACTCTTTTAAGCGTTACCCTAAATATTATTCTAATGAATAGACGTTTTTTGTCAATTTTCACCTGTTTGATTCTTATATGTTCGCTAAATTTCGTCTGTGGGATAGATGAAAAGAAAGATGTAACTATAATGATTCACCTATATGAAAAGGAAAAGGAATCATATACCATATCAGGCGATATTTACAACTATGAAATTAGGCTCGTTGATACAGATATTTGTGATAAGGACTTATACGTGTCCTCTTGCATCAATACAATTGAGCTAAACATAGTACAGAAAAATAAATACACTAACGAGGTAATAAAAACTGTAGTTGTTCCAGACATTGTTAAACTTAGGGATTTTCCTGTTGATATAGATTTTGAAGATATCAAATTTGATAGTTTGTATGTATTTACCATATATTTTGATCAAGGTGCTGCAAACTTTAAGGTGAGCTATACAAAAAAAGATGTCTTGAGAAATATGATCCCGATATATTCTGGAGAAATGGGTGAAAATCCCTTCTTATTATACTTTGGAGAAACTGACAATTTATACACAATGACCATTAATAGAAGTGAAAGTAGACTTATTGTTAATGTCAGGAACAATCAAGATTCAAATACATTATACGGCCTTCAAGATGATATTCTACCATTTGGAAAGATAATGGTAAAAGTACTAAATCAAACAGATACTGGAATAAAATTCATCGTATATTCTAATTCAAACATCAAATCTTTATCAAAATCAAATACCTCATTGAAGAAAGGAGAGGCTGGAAACATTGGTGGAATGGATTTTAAGATTTCTGATTTGGCAGTATTATTAGTTACAATAAATGTAGAAAACAAAGATTATGCAATCAGAAATAGATCTTTCAAAAACATTGGTGGTTATATCTTTGAGGTAAGTGGTATCACAGGAGATACTGCTAATTTAAACATTTACCATTCACCTTCTGTCAATTTAGTAGATTACAATCCGAACATTATCCTTACTGTTACTAAAAAACTTGAATTCTATGAAGGGGATATATTCGAAATACCTTTCACTGTTGCAAATATAGGAAAAGTTGGTGCAAAAAATATTACAATTAATTTAGAGAACTCTGGTGAGGACATCATAGAAGGAACTTGGAGAGGTACATTAAATCCAGAAGAAACTAAAGACCTTAAATTTAAAGCAAGATTTAATAGCGAGGGTGAATATGAACTTGTTTTTAATGTAAACACCGCTCAATACTCTGAGAAATTTCAGGAAAAGGTCAACATCAAATCTAAAGTAACTTCTATATTAAAAAAAGGCACGATGAATTCCTTAATTTATATCACAAGAGGCTATATCTTGACCCAGGACAGGATTAGGATGGTCCAAGACTCTATTAATATCTTCTTCCTTATTGGGATTTTATTATCATCAGGAATCATTTTAAACTCGGCCAGGCAGAATCTTCCAACTGTTGAGAAATCAAAAGATTCTCCGAAGAAAAAATCAATAAACAGAAAAGATCAATCGATTAAATCAAAAAAGGACGAAGTTACTATAAGTCAAGAAAGACTTAAAGTTTCTAAACAAAGAAGGGCACAAGGTCTCAAAAGAGAAAGTATTAAAAAAAGAGAAAAATAATTATTTTCTTTTTCTCATTAGTAGGTAAACTGAGCCCAACAAAGTCCCTCCAAGAATTCCAACTTCCTCGAAGGGGACATTTTTATTTCCATTATTTGGTTGCTCTGCCTCTGGTTTATCCACAGTTGTAGTATTGTTTTCAGGTAAAATAATAGCTTCTTTTTTTTGGAGTAAGCGGTATATATTATTGTCATTGGAACCAATTAATATATCTAACTTACCGTCCTTATTAATATCTTTAATGAAAAAAGTTTCAATCCACCCATGGGTCTGGAATGAGTATTTTATATCCCCTGTGTTATAATCAATTATATACAATGTATTGTCTTTGCACCCTGCGATCAAATAGTTTTTATCTTCTTCCTTCATTGCCTCTATCTTGAATATTCGATCAGGTAGATCAAATCTTTTAAGGTAGATTCCTTTTGAGTCAAGAACTATTATCTCCCCTTTAGTGCCAGCAAGGATTAGCTCTTCTTTCCCATCATTATTAATGTCAAAAAATGTTGAAGCACTAGACTCCGCTTCAGTTCTAAACTCCCACATCTGCCCTAAATTTCTGTTAAGTGAATAAACAACAGTTCCCTTCCATGTTTGGGTGTCCTCCCTAAACCATCTTGAAACATGGATCATATTGTTATATTTATCAAGATATAGATCTCTTAAAATATGATTTGTTTCATAGGATTTAGTTAGTTTGCCCGCACCGTCAAGTATGTATGTATTGTCCCAAGATACCACCATGACCTCATTTATCCCGTCATCATTTAGATCAACTATTAGTGTTCTAAAGTTGTATCCTTTTGTTTTGTAATTCCATAATAAATTCAACTTATCATCAAAGAGATAGACATTACCATCATCTGCACCGACAAGCGTCTCAAAGATTCCATTAGAATCTACATCACCAATATCTATATCAAGAACTGAACCCAAAATAGGAATGATAGCTATTTCCTTCCCATTGTTATCTAAAATGTAAATTAAGGCATTGAATATTTCATTCTTTGAAATAACTCTATTCTCAGTCCCTAGAATAATTTCATTTTCAGCTGAGCCATAGATATCCATTACTTTAATCATGGAAAATGAATTATTTGATTCAAGAGTCCATTTAGAATTTCCTTTATCATCAAGGCATAAAAACTTTTTACCTGCCGTATAAGCAAGTATCTCATAATTTCCATCTCCATCAAGATCATTTGCCATAATTTCGAGTATATCGAATTCATCCTTATGAATAATGCTGCTTTCAAATTCAATTGCCATCACTGAGGAGATCATTCCAAAAGAGAATATTAGGAGAGTTATTATTGACATGAGTTTAAATTTCATATTATCACAAATCAGATTGATTATTCTTTTATTTAAAACTATTCTTATATTGGTGCCGCTTTAATTTTAAAAATATGTAGAGTATATAATTTATTATCCAAAACTTTTTAAGGTTTGTTTTGAGAAATAATTTAGGTGTAGTTATGCCTCAAGACAAGGAAAAGAAATTTATCTTATTTTTTGAAGAAATAGATATCGATGATATTCCTTTAGTAGGTGGTAAGAACGCCTCTCTTGGAGAGATGATAAGGAACTTAAAAAATAAAGGGATAAAAATTCCTGAAGGATTTGCTATAACGTCCTATGCTTATGATTATTTTATAAAAAATGCTGGAATTGAAAAAAGGATTAAGGATATTCTAAAAGACGTTGACACAAATATCTATGAAAATCTGGCAACAAGAGGAGAAAAGATAAGACATACAATAATTGAAGCTGAATTCCCTGAAGAATTAAAAAATGAAATAATCAAGGCCTATAGTAAGCTAGAAGAAATGTATGGAAAAAATGTTGATGTTGCAGTTAGGTCATCGGCAACCGCTGAAGATCTTCCAGATGCTTCTTTTGCTGGCCAGCAAGAAACTTTCTTAAATATTTCTGGTGCTGAAGCACTCATTTTGGATTGTAAAAAATGCTTTGCATCCCTATTCACAAACAGAGCCATATCGTATAGGCATGACAAGGGGTTTGATCATTTCTCAGTTAAGCTTTCAATTGGTGTTCAAAAAATGGCAAGAAGTGATACCGGATCAAGTGGTGTCATATTCACAATCGATACAGAATCAGGATTCAAGGACGTAGTTTTAGTTACTTCAATTTATGGTCTTGGGGAAAATATTGTTCAAGGTGTTGTAAATCCTGATGAGTTTTATGTATTTAAACCGACATTAAAAAAAGGTTACAAATCAATAATTAATAAAAAACTTGGTGCAAAGCAACGAAGAATGATATATTCCGATGACCCCACTGAGAGTACAAAGAATATCAGAGTTGAAGAAAAAGATAGAAACAAATTCTCAATTTCCGATGAAGATGTGCTAAAGCTTGCAAGATGGGCAGTAATAATAGAAGATCACTATTCCAATAAAAAAGGCAAATACACTCCAATGGATATTGAATGGGCAAAGGATGGAACAAACGGAGAGCTTTATATTCTTCAGGCAAGACCTGAAACCGTACATTCTCAAAGAGACTTCAATACAATAAAAACATACATCCTAAAAGAAAAAGGTAAGAAACTTGTAACAGGTCAGGCTGTAGGGGACCTTATTGGGCAGGGAATGGTAAACATAATAAGAACCCCAAAAGAAATCTCTCTTTTCAGAGAAGGGGAAATTCTTGTCACAGAGATGACAGATCCAGACTGGGAACCTGTTATGAAAAAAGCTAGCGCTATTGTGACAAATAGAGGCGGGAGAACTTGTCACGCAGCTATAGTTTCAAGAGAACTCGGGATTCCATGTATTGTAGGAACTGATAACTCAACTGAAGTGCTATCAGACGGTCAAAAAGTTACAGTAAGTTGTGCAGAAGGAGAAATTGGCGCAGTATATGACGGATTACTAAAGTACGAAATAGAGGAAATTGACATACAAAAACTTCCTGAAACAAGGACTAAAATAATGATGAATGTTGGCATACCTGAAAAGGCATTTTACCAGTCACAGATCCCAAATGATGGAGTGGGATTAGCAAGAGAAGAATTTATCATTAATTCTTACATAGGGATCCACCCGATGGCGCTTGTTAACTTTGAAGAACTTAGTGAAAAGTCAAGATATGATATTTCAGTTGCGGAAGTTATTAAACAAATTGAGGATAGAACAGGTGGATACCAAGAAAAAACGCATTTCTATATAGACAAACTTAAATACGGAATATCCATGATTGCCGCGGCTTTCTACCCAAAGGATGTTATCCTCCGTCTTAGTGATTTCAAATCCAACGAATACGAAAATCTAATTGGAGGTAAATTCTACGAGCCAAAGGAAAATAATCCAATGATAGGGTGGAGGGGAGCATCTAGGTACTATGATGAAAATTTTAAGCAAGCATTTGCATTAGAATGTAACGCCATTAAGCGAGCTAGGGAAGAGATTGGATTAGCTAATATCAAAGTTATGGTCCCATTTTGTAGAACTCCTGCAGAGGGTAGGAAAGTTGTAAATGCTATGAAAGACTACGGCCTTGTGCAAGGTGAAAATGGTCTTGAAATATACGTAATGTGTGAAATCCCCTCGAATGTCCTTGCTGCTGATGAATTTTGTGAAATATTTGATGGATTTTCCATAGGTTCAAATGATTTAACACAACTTGCCCTCGGTCTCGACAGGGATTCAGAGCTTGTTTCAAGCATTTATGATGAAAGGAACATTGCAGTGAAAAGATTAATTAAAAAAGCAATTGAAGTTGTAAAGTCAAAGGGCAAAAAAATTGGAATCTGTGGACAAGCGCCTTCTGATTTCCCAGAGTTTGCATCCTTCTTAGTCGAAAGCGGTATTGATTCCATAAGTTTAAATCCTGACACAATCATTAAAACTAGACTTAATGTATGGGAAAAAGAAAAAGAAATGGGGTTCATATAGTTAATGTTAGAATCGATAATTTCATCAATCGTATTAGGGATAACAGCAGGATTATGCCCTCTTAATCTTTTTTTTATTCTCCCTATTTTTCCAAAAGTCTTGGGAGAAAAGGCTCCACTAAATGCAATTATATTCTCATTGGGGGTTTCTACAATTTTCATACCCTTAGGATTGTTAAGTAATTTTGGAATTTCTTCAATAGTTAGCGCTGAGAATAAATACGGATTTCTGTTAGGGGCGGTAATTTCAATTGTAATAGGATTAATTTTGCTAAGAGTAGTAAAGATTAGTTATATAATGTCAGTTAAAAAAGAAAAGAAGTTTTACGGTTCAACACCATACACTTATGGCATTTCATATGGATTGATTACCATAGCTAGGGCGGCCCCTCTTTTATTGTCGTTAGTTTCAATAGTATCTTTAGAAAAGAATATCCTGATAGTCTTAGCTTCTCTTCTAATTTATTCATTTTTAGTTGGCGCTCCACTAATCATTATCTCTTCAGTTTTCGGTCTAAAGAAAGTTGAAGATTTTGTTAAAAAATACTCTAAGACTTTAGATAGAATTAGTGGCGTATTACTTATCTTAATTGGGGCTTATTATATATTCTTATTCCTCTATGGATAAATCGATATTTAAATGAATATACGTTGGAGTAATATTATATATAATATAGAACAATTTTTATAATTTATTTTAATTTTTAGTATTATGTTCTAATATAATAGATAAACTTAAATAGGAATATGTCATGCTTCAATTGCCAGGTAAAGGTGATACCATTGAACGTTTCAGAAAGATCGTCAACGATTAGTTATGCAATTAGAGACGTAGTTGAATATGCAAGAAAACTTGAATTAAAGGGAGACAAGATATTAAAACTAAATATAGGAGATCCTCTGAAGTTTGATTTTAGGACTCCAGAGCCTATGGTAGATGCCATTATCAATGCTGCTAAGAGTAACTTTAATGGTTATGAAGACTCTCTTGGAAATACAGAACTAAGACGAGTCATAGCAGAGAGAGAATCAAAAAATAACGGAAAAATATACTTAGAGGATGTTGTCATAACATCAGGTGTGACTGAAGGGGTGAATTTAGTCTTTGGTGCAACTCTTGAATCTGGAGATGAAGTCTTAATTCCTGGGCCTGGATATCCAACTTACACAGCTTATGCTAATTTCTTTGGGGCAGTTCCAATTTCTTATAGAACTATAGAAGAAGAAGGTTGGGACATTGATGTTGAAGATTTAAGATCCAAAATAACCGATAGGACTAGGTGCATAGTCATAATTAATCCAAACAATCCTACTGGTGCTACATACTCTAAAAAGAATTTAAGGGAAATACTTGATATCGCATTAGAACATGATTTATTTATAATATCTGATGAGATTTATGATAGAATCACTTTTAACGATTCTTTTGTTAGCCCAGCATCTATGACGGATGAAGTTCCTATATTGACATTTAACGGTATTTCAAAGATTTACCTTGCCCCAGGTTGGAGAGTCGGGTATATTGCCTTCTATAATTGGGACACTCTTTCTGATATAAAAGAAGGAATAATGAAGGAACTTCGGGCAAGAATAGCTGCAAATTCAGTGTGCCAGATGGGCGCTATTGAAGCCTATAAGAGCAGTGAAAAATACGTGTTGGAAATGGTTTCAAAATTGAAAGAGAGAAGTGAATTCGCATACAAGAGACTAAATGAAATACCAGGAATAAGCACTACAAAACCAATGGGTAGTCTTTACATCTTTCCAAAAGTTGAGTTAGAAAATAGGTGGAAGGATGACAAAGAGTTTGTTTATGAATTCTTAAGGATGAAAAAAGTTCTTTTAGTTCACGGAAGTGGATTCTGCCCTATTTATGGTAAGGATCATTTTAGATCTGTCTTTCTCCCCCCTGTTGATATGATGGAAGAAGCTTTCACAAGACTTGAAGATTTCATGAAGAGCAAAAAATGAAATATAGATAATTATTTATATTTTAGTTCCCAATATATAGTATGCGGGCCACAGATCCACAAATCCTTGAAGCCATTAAGAGTGTTCTAAAAAAAGACACCACAATTCATTCACAGAAAGAGCTATTTGAAAAAGTTAAAAAAAAGCTATCAAATAATGAAGAAGTTCAAATATCTGCTGAGAGGATAAGAAGAATTGCCAAAAAAAACGGTATTAGAATTCAAGTCCACTCAAGGAAAGGTAAAGAAATAAAGACTTGTCCTTTTTGTAATAATGAATTTCAAGATATACTTTCTGAAGATCTTTTTGGAAAATCAACAGTGATTGGCAAATTATGTAAAAATTGTAAGTTTGAAATAGGGGTTGGTAGAAGCCCAGCAAGATATATATTTAGAAAATAAAAAAGGCCTATAATCTAAAAAATCTTCTTTTGTAAACATTTTCTTTTATCAGCGCTTCTGCTACAGCCTTTAGGAGGCCTATAATGATAGGTCCATAAAGAAGTCCTATTGGGCCAAGCATATATAATCCCCCTAATACCCCAACAAGTACTATGAAAGGATGAAGTTGATTCTCATGTTTACAAAACTTGGGGTATATGCAATAATTGTATAAAATTTCTAATATCACAGCTCCGTAGATTAGTAGTAAAACTCCTTTGATATAATTACCAAGAAATAAATGGTAAATCCCAAGAGGGATAAAGATAGTCCATGAGCCTACGATTGGAAGGAAGGATGCAAGCCCCACCAAAAGGCCTAACAAAAAAGAATATTGGACGCCTAAAACATAAAAACCTATAATAGAGAGTAATCCAGTAATCAATGCACTCATTATATTTCCATACATTAGCTCCTCCATTACCCCATTTATAGGTTGAAGTATCTCATGTATATCTTTGTAGTATGAAGGGGGAAGTGCTTTTCTAACAAAATTTTCAATAGAAGCTCTTTCAGACAAAAAGTAATAAAGTGAAAGCATAAGTATTACTAAATTTAACAAAGTCATATGCAGCTGACCCATAGTTTTTGAAAATAAGACTGTTATATCGATAATCTGGGGGAAAAATTCTAAAATCAGTTTATGTAATGGAGATTCAGGCATATACAACCCGAAAAGTTTTAGTATAGTTAAATAAGAGTGTGTCCTGAATATCTCAATTAATAAATCAAGCTCTTCAAGAGCTTTAAAGAATGCATATAACAATGTAACTAGGATTGGTGCCGATACAAAAAGAGTTGTAAATGCTGCGGAGAGATTATTACTTTTTGTTTTTTCATATATTTTATTATAAACAGGAAGGAATGTATAAGCAAGAACAAGGCCTCCTATCAGCCCAGGGATAACAGGATAAACTAGATATACGCCTAATAGGATAATCACTATAGCTATAATAATTTTAACATAAGAAGTTCTATCCATTGTTACTTATTTATTTGACTAATATTTAAGATTTACCTAAATCATAAAGTAAATTAAAAATAAATTGAATTATCAATCAGTTGGGCACTCTTCTTCCCATGGCCTGATGCATTTTTTTAGTCCTTCGCACCATTTGTATCCGGCAGCTATTAGGCATCCATGCTCGTCGACATCTCCACCGATTGTGCATGACTCTTCCCATGGCCTGATACATTTGTTCTTTACCTCACACCAAATGTAGCCAGCAGATCCTTTGCATCCATGCTCATCAACGTCACCACCAATACTACATGTTTCTTCAAAAGGTCTGTAGCATTTTTTAGTGTATTCACACCATTTGTATCCGGCAGCTATTAGGCATCCGTGGGAGTCTCTATCGCCGCCTATTGGAGGCTTTGGTGGGTCTGGAACACATGATTCTTCCCATGGTCTGTAGCATTTTTGTTTGTATTCACACCATTGATACCCTGCAGCTATTAGGCATCCGTGGGAGTCTCTATCGCCGCCTATTGGAGGCTTTGGTGGGTCTGGAACACATGATTCTTCCCAAGGTTTTAGGCATTTCTTCTTTAGTGTACACCATTCTTCCCCATCATCAATCAAACATCCATGGGCATCTTTACTTATTTCCTTAGAACAGTTCTCTTCCCATGGCCTGATGCATTTTTGCTTAATATCACACCAAATATATCCTGCACTTCCTATGCATCCGTGTACGTCTCTGTCACTTCCATATGGCTGAACACATTCTTCTGGTGGTTTGATACATTTTTGCATTGCGTTGCACCAAGAGTATCCGGAAGAAGTAATACACCCATGCTCATCTGTTATTCTTTTTGGAGTTTGGGCACAACCTAGTAAAAGTGAAACTATCACAATACTAAAAATCAGAATAATAAAATTCTTTTTCATCGGAAGTATCTAAATTAAGAAATATATAAATGTTTTGATTAAATTTGCAGTGTTACATAATTCCGAACAACATATATTGCACATATTCAAATAATAAATGATTGTTATTAGATAAATGACCTTAAAGTCTGCTTAAAAGAATTAAATATATTGTTCTGATAATAGAAAATGGAAAAGAAAAAATTAATTTTATTTGATAACTAGAGTTAGATCAATTCTATCCCTTGGTCCTTTTCTTGAATATGTAGTTGTTTTTATCTGATAAGTTCCTTCCGGCACTTCGGGGGATATAGTTAGCGTTACAGTAAATGTTACAGTGTTATGGGCATTCACCTTCTGTAGCTGTGGCCCTACAGTATAAGAAACTCCATAGGGTAATCCTTCAAGCATTACCCCTACGTCTATTTGAGTTAGAAAGCTTTTATTTTTAACTTCGATTAGTATATCTTGTGTTCCTGGTGCAACCTCTAACGCAGTTATGGCCTTTCCGTCATGGATAACACTTGCACCTGATGAAACCATAGTCAATTGCTGTATGCTCACTCCCGGGAATAGTATAGGTTCTGGTAAAGGATTTTTTCCAAGTATTGTGACATCAGTTGATGTGGTTGAAGCGGATGAGAATGAATTTCCTGAAACTGCTCCAGTTCCAGTTGCATTGCCAGCGAAGTTGACTGTGCCGGCTGATCCAGCGGTGTAAGTCCATGAGAACGTTTGACTTCCGCCTGCAGCAATGTTTGCAGATGCGGGGGACGGCCCTGTTGAAAGAGCTGCAGAGCTTGTGCCGCCCAAAGTTAAAGATGAAGGTGCGACATTGTTTACAGTCTCTCCTCCTGTGTTATTTACTGTCATTGAAACAGTTATTGTCTGTCCTGGTGTGACGGTCACAGGTGTTGCAGATATTGAGGATGTGAGGGCGCCAGAAGCAAGTATTGTGACATCAGTTGATGTGGTTGAAGCGGATGAGAATGAATTTCCTGAAACTGCTCCAGTTCCAGTTGCATTGCCAGCGAAGTTGACTGTGCCGGCTGATCCAGCGGTGTAAGTCCATGAGAACGTTTGACTTCCGCCTGCAGCAATGTTTGCAGATGCGGGGGACGGCCCTGTTGAAAGAGCTGCAGAGCTTGTGCCGCCCAAAGTTAAAGATGAAGGTGCGACATTGTTTACAGTCTCTCCTCCTGTGTTATTTACTGTCATTGAAACAGTTATTGTCTGTCCTGGTGTGACGGTCACAGGTGTTGCAGATATTGAGGATTGAAGTCGTCCGGGTATGCCTTCATATTTGATAAGATAATAATCATAATCATTACTGCCCATGGAGCGCCCAACTACCAATATATTATTGAGTGAGTCTTTTGCAACTCCGTGAGCATAGTCTTCGTTTCCGCCATTATAGGTTCTTTGCCATAGAACGTTACCAAGAGGATCATATTTCACTGTATAATAGTCCCAATTCACTCCATTATTAACGCTACCAGTAACTATAACGTTATTTAAAGAATCAACTGTTACGTCGTTTATTTCTAAGAGCTCATTTGATGGTCGAGAACCTACTTTATTAAAATAATTGCTCCAAATTACGCTTCCCGTGGGGGTATATTTTATAGTATATACGGTATCGTTCGAACTTAATCGTCTAAAGCCAGTAACTATTATATTATTATTTAAATCAACTGCTACACTGCTCGCCCTGTTAATTGTACCTGCACTATACGTCCATGGCCCACCGATTAGTGTACCATCTGGGCCATATTTTAATGTAAGATAATTGTAAGTAGTACTCGTAAACTGAGATCGTCCGGTAATAATAACATTGTTATTAGAGTCTACTGCCACTCCACTAGCATAGTCATACCTCCCGCTGTCATATGCTTTTTCCCATAGGACTGTACCATTCTCACTATATTTTATTGTATAGTAATCTGGGTTATCTGAGCTATTTATTGAACTCCCAGTAACAATGACATTATTATTAGTGTCTACGGCAACAGCATACGGATGATCTTCCCTCCCTCGATCATATCTTCTTTCCCAAATAACGTTACCAAGAGGATCGTATTTTATTGTGTAGTAATCCTTAGTCGTATCTGAAGAACCATCTCTTATGTATCCAGTAACAATGATATTGTTATTGGAATCTACAGCTACCCCATATGCCCTGTTACTGTTGAAATTTCCAAATCTTTTACCCCATATTAAGTTACCATTTGAGTCATATTTAATTGTGTAGTAGCAATGATTAAAAGGCGAAGAAGTACTTTGCGATTTACCAGTAACGATCACATTATTATTAGAATCTACCGCAACAGAATAACCAACATCTATTCTTAAATTATCATAACGTCTTTCCCAAATTAAGTCCCCATCCGCACCATAAACATTAGATAACGATAATATAAAAAAAAATATGAACAAAAAAGCAATTTTTTTCATTCTATTTAAATAAAATAAATCAATATATAAAGCTTATTAACAATAATGCATGGTTGAATAATTGTAGTACAATAAAAATAGGATAGATTTCTCCATATTTTTTCTGTACTTCATTTCCTAATTTGCTTAATTAGCAAAAATTTGACATTAATAAAAAAAATAGTTTTAAAATAACTTTTTTTGTATACTAATTCTCTTGATATATACGCTTTCATTACATATGCATCTAAAATCTCACTTGTCTTGACATTAATTATACTCATGTGCTATATAAAATACAAAAACACACATTATCTGTTATTTCTGACATAATCATCTAGCCCAACTTAAACACAGCCATTGGCCTTAATTTTTTCAAGTAAAAATATGGCTCCTTTTTTATCCATTGGTTTGTTGTCATTCCCACATTTTGGTGAGTATATGCATGATGGGCATCCTACGCTACAATTACATTCTTCTACCAACTCTAAAGAAGTTCCAACTATTTCATTAAATAATTCATATGCCTTTTCAGAAAGCCCAATCCCTCCCTCAAATCCATCGTATATGAATACTGTAGGCTTTCCAGTAGAGGGATGAAAGTTTGTTGATATACCTCCAATATCCCACCTGTCACACATCACATGAAATGGCATAATGCCAATCATAGCATGTTCTATCCCGTGGAGAGCCCCTCCAAAAATTTCTTTCCTTATATCAAGGTTCTTTCTTTTAATAAGCATTTCTAGAATATCGTCTTCTTTGGATCTCTTTTCCCATAATTCTTCCTCTACTGAACATGGAAAAGTAAACCAAAATCCGACTGTATCAAATTCAAGAGGGGGCAAGTAAATATTTTTATACCCAATTGTACTGTCTCCCTTCATAATCTTGTATGCATTGTAATTTTCTGTAACTTTAAGATGGCCAACAAACAATTCTAAATTACCAATTGATTTTTTATCAATTATATCAATAACAGAAACAAAACTTTCTTTTAGCACCTGGGTATAAAAGTCAACATCGGTCTTATTTACTTTAATTATACATTTTTTTAAGTCCATTGAGTCAACAATGTATGTCTCACCTTGGTGAAGTAAAACTGCACCTTCATGCGCCTCCCTATAGGCTTGCCCCCTATCCATAGTTTCAAGAGTTTTATTCAGGTGCATCACTTTGAATATATCACTTGAAATGCTATCAAGGCTTACGACCATTGAGGCGCTCTTTGAGCCAGAATAAATCCATCCATTTGGTGTTTCTTTGACAAGGGATTCATTCTTTAACTCATCTAATACTTGGGGCAAATATCCTCCCAAATATTTCTTGTCCCTATCTAAAACTATTGGCAGTTCAGAGGAGGCACACATTGTATGCCCAAAGAGAATATAGGGATTGGAAAGATCGATTATGGCATGCTCATGGGATTTTCCAAAAAACATTTCAGGATGCCTCATAAAATACTGGTCCAGCTGATTTTGAAATGCAACAAGTGTTGCAACTGAATCGCTAGCACCCCTGCCAGCCCTTCCAGCCTGTTGCCATGTAGATATAATTGTTCCTGGGTATCCAGAGATAATGACGCTATCAAGACCCCCTATATCAATTCCAAGTTCAAGAGCATTTGTTGAGGTCACCCCCTTGATAACCCCATTTTTAAGGTCATTTTCAATCCTCCTCCTCTCTTCTGGCAAATAACCTGCCCTGTAAGCCATTATCTTATCTTTTAGATGTTCCTCAGAATTATCAAGAGACTCTTTAGACCATCGTGCAATTAGTTCTGACATTTTCCTAGATACGGTAAAGCACAATGTTTGGAGTCCTTCTCTTATGAAAAATAGAAAAAGTCTTTTTGATTCCTGATGAGTTGATAGATAATCCTCATTTTTATAAGGATTGTAAAAAATGAAGTATTTTTTACCCTTGGGAGAGCCATCTTCTGATATCAGTTTGTATTTTAATCCGGTGAGTTTTTCAGCAAACTCAATAGGATTTGCTAACGTGGCTGTAGAAATAATGAATTGTGGACTAGATCCATAATATTCACATACCCTCTCTATCCTTCTTATTAGTAGGGAAACGTTTGATCCAAAAACTCCACGATAGATATGGGCCTCATCTAAAACGATAAATTTTAGATTAGAAAAAAAGTGCTGCCACTTATAGTTCCAAGGAAGGATGTGGTGCATCTCATAAGGATTAGAAACTATTATCCTTGATTCATTTCTTATTTTTGGCCTTATTGCTGAGGGAGTGTCTCCATCATAAACATTGGGATTTACCCTGATCTCTGTTTCAGCCTCAAGTGCCCTTAAGACTTTAAGCTGATCATTTGATAATGCTTTTGTGGGATATAGATAAAGGGCCGTTGCATGGCTGTCTTTTGATAGGGCTTCAAATATAGGGAGATTAAAGGCCAGGGTTTTACCAGATGCAGTAGGCGTTGTAATAACAATATTGTTCCCTTTTCGCACATCTTCTAGACTATCACGTTGGTGTTTGTATAGCCTGATATTTTTTCTCTCAAGATAGTCGCTAAGATTTATAGGCAGCTCTTCTTTGATTTTACCATATATTGGTTCTCTTTCTTCTAAAAGTTCAACATGTGCAATATTTCTATCAAAAGAAGAATCTTTCCTTAATTTGAAGAGTATATTTTCAATCACTTGCTCCATTCCTCATAAAGTTTTGAAAAAATCTTTGTAAGTGTGATAAGGTCATGTCTGTTGTGCTCAATTATTGGAATAACTGGACCTATGTTTCCAGTTCTAAGATAAGTTTCATAAAATTCTGGAACAAGTGCACTTGGAACGTCGTCATTTCTTTCTATTCCAAAAAGATACTTTTCTAGAGTTACAAGTCTACAGTTTGGATATTTGTTTCTCCATACTTTCCTTGCAAAATGGAGCATATCAAAATGGGGGATTTCAATAATGGGCTTCATACCATAATAGGATAACCTTTCCCTTATGTAAGGGGTGTCAAAGGATTTACCATTATAAGAAACTAAGACTGACTTTGGCCCTATGAATGAAGAAAATTCTTCTAGTGCTGCAGGCTCTTGAGCTAAATCCCTTAAGAAATATTGATTGATTGAAAGAGTATCTCCGTTATATTTTGCAACACCTATTAATATTATGGGCCTATTAAATAATCCCAACGTTTCTATATCAAAAAAAAGAAAGTCCTCCATCTCATGGAATCCTGAGCAACAATAGGCGAGCTCATCTGATTGGGACAGCCAATAAGAAATTCTATTCATTATATTTTTAGTATCCCTTGATTCAATCAAGGCAAGGCAACTTTTGGCCTCTTTTGAAAAATGAGGGTGATTGATCAAATCCTCAATTGTAGTATACCCTCTGCTTCTAAGGTATTTTTTCTTCATATCCCCTATGCCGTAAATTAATTTCAGTTCTGATAGGATTTTTTCTTTTGCCTCGTCACTTGAAAATTTTTTTAGTTTTAAGGGTATATCATAATTAATAGTAAATATGCTTCCGTGACCAGAATCATTTTCACGCCCTTTAATGACTTCTGAAATTTCCATATCCTTATATTTGTCCATTAAAACCCTCTTTAGATTCTGGGCATTAACATATTCATTTTGATTAAGTCCAAACGGCATACCATAAAAAAAATCATTTTTAATATCTTCATTATCTTCTACGATTTCATATTCCTTTACTGGATCTATTTTCGTTCTGAAGCTTTTACCTATTCCAATAAATGGAGATTTTTTGTGGGTGACATTGATTCTCCCTTTATTTGATTTAGAAGTAATGGACATAAACTCACAGCTAATTTAAAAATTGACCTATAAATTTTAGTTACCAATTTCTATTTAAGAGTTGTTGTTTATGCCGATAATCGTAAGTGTTAATCTCCTAAAAAAATGAATCAGATATACTTTTAAAACATGCAAAAACTAAAAAACACCTGAAATGAAAAGATTAAGAAATTACTGAAAAATTATATGAAATTAAACTTCTTTTAAGTCTAATCCACAATAGATATAAAGCATTTTGTTATTTTTCATATCAAAGTAAAGTTACATGTTTAAAAGATTTTGAGACGAATAATGGCGAGATTTAGGGAGAGATTTTTTGAGAGAAGTAAGCGAAGAAAAGTTAGCAAAATACTTTGAAATAGCAAAAAAGGCTTTTGATGATATTAAAATTAATCCCCCTAAAGGTTCCCATATGGAAAAGGTGGCAAATGATTACTTAGATATGGCAAAGAGGTATTATGAGGATGCAAAATATTTCAAAGAAAAGGGTGACTATGTTACAGCTTTTGCTTCATTAAATTATCTCCATGGATATCTAGATGCTGGTGCAAGACTTGGTGTATTTAAAGTATCAACAACAAAATATTTTGCATTCGAAGAGGAGACGAGGTGATTAATTGGATTATAAAGTTACTCTTGAAGTTCCAATTATTGTGAGAGATATTAAAGACGGTGAAGATGCAATAAAAGTTGCAATGTCAAGTGTTATTAAAAAATTAAAAGCAAGCAAACTGGAATATGTTAAAGTTGAGATAGGTATGTCACAATGCCCTAAATGCGGAGATTATTTTGAAAGTTCATTTTTTGTAGGTGATGTATCTCTAGTTGGGGTATATTTGACCCTTGATATCTTCAACGCAGAAAATACAAAGCATGCAGAAAACATAGCAAAATCTGTTGTTGGAAAGGCGCTAAAGGACGTTCCTTTCAAGACTTTCGAAATAAAAGAAAAGGTGGAAAAGATTAGGAAGAAACGTCGATGATGCCAGGATCCCCTATATCATAATATGCTGATTCGCCCTCTTTTTTATAAGGATGCCTTACTAACGTTGCCTTCCTCTTGTTTTGATCATCTTTTTCTAATTTTATTATTAATTTAGACCAATATTTCAAAACATCACCCCCAATAGGAATTTTTTCTCTACTACCCGTTACATCATCATAAACTTGATTTGTGATTACAAGAGGTATATCGAAATCCCTAGCAATTCTAGATAAGATTAAGAGATCATTCCCAAGCTGTCTAGCCAGTTCAGTTCGTTTCTTGTGATCATGCCCTTCAAGGCGATATAAAGAAACTAGAGAATCAACACAAACAAAACCAATTCTAGTACTCATAATTTTTTCAAGTTTTACTAGTGTAATCTCTTGGCTTGCAAAATCTCTTGGCTGAAAAACAATAATATCCTCAAGATTTTTTACCCCCATTAAGGAAAGTCTTTTTGGAGAAAATCCGCTCTCTGTGTCAATAAACACGGATTTCTTTCCTTTTAGAAGGGTATATTTACAACACATCAAACAAAAAGTAGTTTTACCCGTTGCATGCTCACCATAAACTTGTGTTATTATCCCTTCAGGAACACCATCAATTAGCTGATCTAAAGGATTTCCACCAATTTTAATATAACCACCTTTGATAATATTGTTTCTTATCCTTATAGATTTATAAAGTATATTCTATTTAATGGGATAAAATGGATCTAAATAAACATAGAAAATCTTTTATACTGGGAGTCCAGTTCTGATTTAAGGGCCCATGGTCTAGTTGGTTATGACGTCACCTCGACACGGTGGAGGTCCTGAGTTCGAATCTCAGTGGGCCCACTATCTCTTTTAATGTGGATATATGAAAGACACAAATTCTTATAACGAAGAGCTATTAAGGGATATCTCAAAAATCTATTCTTCGATAAAAAAAGAAATAGAAGATCGTCTTAATGAATTTACCATAGTCTGGGAAAAAGGAACTGAAGAGAGTCTTTTCTCAGAACTTGCTTTTTGTCTTTTGACCCCCCAATCAAAAGCCAAGATGTGCTGGGAATCTATTTGCACTCTTATTGAAAAAAATTATTTAATTGATGGAAGTGAAGAAGAAATTCTAGATTGCCTCTATGGTGTCAGATTCAAGTATAAAAAATCCAAATATCTTATTGAAGTTAGAGAAGTGTTCAATGTTTCAGGAAAGATTTCTATCCGAAGAGAAATTGACAGGTTTAATTCTCCTTTAGAAGCTAGAGAATGGTTAGTAAAAAATGTCAAAGGTATGGGATATAAAGAAGCAAGCCATTTTTTGAGAAATATTGGGAAAGGCCAAGATTTGGCTATACTTGATAGACATATACTAAAAAATCTAAAATTACTTAATGTAATTGAAAAAATACCTGATTCAATACCGCCAAAAAAGTACTTAGAACTCGAGCAAACTATGAGGGAATTCTCAAAAGAAATTGGAATTCCTCTTGACCACCTTGATATTGTTCTATGGTATAAGGAAACTAAAGAGATATTCAAGTAGCTTTAGGTAATTTTTATAAATCGAAGATAATAGCCTATTTTGTGATAGTATGGGATTTATGCAAGAATTTATGGAATTTTTAAAGGAGTACAAAGTGATAGGTGTTGCTGTTGCATTTATTATGGCTGCAGCGTCAACTTCTCTTGTAAACTCTCTTGTGAATGATATAATAATGCCAATTATTACTCCATTTATACCGGGTGGGGGTTGGCAGGAAGCAACGCTATCAATTGGGCCAATAGTCTTAAGATGGGGATCGTTTCTAGCGCAGATAGTTAACTTTATCATCCTTGCACTTGTTGTCTTCATAATAGCAAAGAAATTACTTAAAGAAGAAAAAGTTACAAAGAAGTAATATGTCTAATTTATTAACAAATTTTTACTTATTTTAATATATATAAATCGATTTATTTCTATTTTAAATTCGCAAAAGACTTTTATAGAACTAATTATTAAACTAGAAGAAGTTGTAAGGCCCGTATATAGTACAATATGATAACTGATAGCATGTCAAGTTATAACAGTCTAAAATTGTATTCAACAGAAGATTTGATATTGACTTCGCTTAAAAGTGAAATCGATAGTAAATCTGCATATCTTAAAATTAAAGATTCTGCCAAGAATGTAGTCTTAAGGGATAAAATGAATTTTTTAGCAAATGAGGAGGAAAAACACAGATCTTTCTTTGAAACTCTTTACAAAAAGAGTTATCCAAACAAAACAATAATTCTGCCTAGGGTGTCCCCTGTTCCATTACCGGAAATAAAAATTGAGGACGAGATGGCACCTTTAAGTGAAGTACTCCAGCAAGCTATGGATGCAGAAGTTGCTGCGCATGACTTCTATATTGAAGTTTCCAAGAGATTCATGAAAGAAAAAGACATATTCAATATGTTAAATTATATAGCTGATATGGAAATGGGCCATTACAAACTTTTAGAGATTGAAAAGGAAAATTCAATAAAATTTGAAAGTTATGACAACTTATGGCCAATGATGCATATTGGGCCATAAATATCTCTAATAAATTATTTTAAAAACAATAAGGAGGATAAAAAATGGACAAATATATTTGCATGGTTTGTGGCTATATCTACAATCCGGAAGAAGGAGACTCTGATGGGGGAATACCTCCAGATACTCCTTTTGAAGAACTTCCGGATGATTGGACATGCCCAATATGTGGTGCAGGTAAGGATCAGTTTGAAAAAAAGGAGAATTAATTAAATGATTCCAAAAGTAATTAAAAAAGATATTTATTGGACCGGATTCATCGATTGGGATAGGAGACTCTTTGATTCATTAATCCCAACTCCAAATGGAACTACATATAATTCCTATCTGATAAAAGGTAGTGAAAAGACGATGTTGATTGACACATCTGATTTTGGGAAAGAAAATGATCTTTTGAATGCAATAGAAATTACTGGTGTAAAAAAAATAGACTACGTTGTATCAAATCATGCTGAACAAGATCATTCTGGATCCTTGCCAAAGATTTTAAAAAAGTACCCCGATGCAAAGATAGTTACAAACGCCAAATGCAAAGAGTTAATTGAATCTTTTCTACTAATCCCTGAAGAAAGATTCATTGTTATATCTGACAATCAAGAGATATCATTAGGAAACAAAACAGTCCAGTTTATAATTGCGCCTTGGGTCCATTGGCCAGACACAATGTTTTCCTATTTAAAAGAAGATAAAATTCTTTTTTCCTGTGATTTCTTAGGGTCTCACTTTGCTACAAGTAGCTTATATGTTCCAGATGAAAGAGAGATCTATCTCTCCGCAAAAAGATATTACGCTGAGATAATGATGCCTTTTAGGTCAATGATTAGAAAATATCTTGAAAGAATAGGTAAATTAGATATTGATATAATTGCTCCAAGCCACGGACCCCTATATGATAAGCCTTCATTTATTATTGAAGCCTACAAGGATTGGTCAAGTGATACGGTAAAAAATCAAGTTGTAATTCCGTATGTCTCAATGCACGGGAGCACAAAAATTATGGTCGATTATCTTTCAGAAACTTTGAGCAATATGGGTGTAGAAGTGAAATTATTCAATCTCGAAATTGCTGATGCTGGGGATCTACTGATGTCCCTTGTCGATGCTGCCACTATAGTTGTTGGTGCCCCTACTATGTTAGTTGGTCCACATCCGTTAGCTTACTATGCAACATATCTTGTTAATGCAGTAAGACCTAAAACAAAATTTGTTTCAATAGTTGGGTCTTTTGGATGGGGAGGAAATGCTGTTGAGATTCTAAAAGGCATGATTACAAATATTAAAGTCGAATTGATTGAACCTGTATATATTAAAGGTTACCCAAAAGAAATTGATTTCATATCCCTTGACAACTTGGCAAACGAAATAGTTAAGAAACATAGAGAAATAGGGGTCTAAAGAAATGTTTTTCTTCGCTCAATATAAAGAGTGGTACTATGAATGTGAAAACGAAAAATAATTTAATGGAAGCATTCGCAGGTGAGTCTCAAGCAAATAGAAAATATCTTGCATTTGCAAATAAAGCTGATCAAGAAGGTTATCCTGGAATTGCAAAGTTATTTAGAGCTGCAGCTGCGGCAGAAACTGTACACGCGCATGCACATCTTAGAATACTAGAAGGTATTAAGACAACAGAAGAGAATTTAAAAGAAGCAATTTCTGGAGAGACTCATGAATTTGTAAGCATGTATCCTAAGATGATCGAAGAAGCAAAAATGGAAGGAGAAACTGCTGCTGAAAGATATTTTGTTTTTACAAACAAGGTGGAAAAAATTCATGCCGATCTCTATAAAAAGGCCCTTGATAATCTAGATAATTTTCCAGTAAAGGATTACTATGTTTGCAGTGTTTGTGGATACACAGTTGCAGATGAAGCGCCAGATAGATGTCCAGTTTGCGGTGCATTGAAAAAAGCATTTAACAAAATAGATTAATATTTTTTTTATTATTGACTTAAATTAAGGTATTAATGAAATGGATCCATGACCATCTGTTCTTCAAATGGTTCCAGTTTTATTCGTATATCCTCTTTTTCAGTTCTAATGGCAATTATGGAGTTTAGACCTTTTATTCCTGTTATATTCCCTATTTTTTCAACTTTTAAGTCCCTCAGTTCTTCATTGTTAGCTACTTTTGTTTTAACAAGAATATCCCATTCACCAGATGTTTCATGAACTTCAAGCAACTCATCAATCATTGAGAGTTCTTTTGAAATTCTTCCAATATCTTTTATATTATCTATTGAGATTCGTATCCAAGCTGTAGTTTGTTTTCCACATTTTTTTGCGTCTATTAAAGGGATTATCTCTTTAATTATCCCAAGTTGTCTCAATCTCCTAGTTCTATCGTATACTGTAGACTCAGCTGCGCCTATTTTCTTTGAAAGATGTTTATAGGATATAGTTGCATCTTTTTGAAGTTCAGTTATAATTTCTTTATCAAGATTATCCAATTTTATAGTTGATTCCGATGACATTTTCACCACTTAATCTCTTATAATAATTAAAAATTATAAATATAAATATTTTTCGGATAAAATTTAATTAAAATAGTTTCTTTATAAAATAATTTTGTAATTTGTCATAAAATTATTTATTGCAATCGAATTTAGTAATAGTTATAAGATAAATAAATTTAGGATTGTGGTCTAAAAAACATATAGAACTTATAATTTGAGAGAAGGGGCCGGAGCCGAGATTTGAACCCGAGTCATGGGATCCACAGTCCCATAGGATAACCATGCTACCCCACCCCGGCCATAAGAAAACCTAAAGTCAGATTATTTATAAATGTTATGGGAGTATTCTTTCAACTAACCATTTTGGATCAAATATTTCTAAATCATCATACCCCTGGCCTGTTCCAATAAACAGAATAGGTTTCCCGGTGATGTAACTTATTGAAAGGGCTGCTCCACCTCTAGAATCTGCATCAACTTTAGTCAATATTGAACCATCAAGCCCTATATTTGAAAACTTTTCAGCCTGTTCAGCTACAGCATTTCCTGCAAGAGAATCTCCAACAAAAATTTTCATATCTGGATTTGACACTCTAATTAATTTTTTCATTTCATCCATCAGATTTTTATTCATTTCTGAACGCCCTGCAGTGTCAATTAAAACAACATCTATCCCCCTTGCCTTCGCATGATTTATTGCATCAAATGCTACGGCTGCAGGATCTGCGCCATAATTATGTTTAATTACTTTTATACCTATGTTCTCAGCGTGTAAGGAAAGCTGCTCAATTGAACCTGCCCTAAAAGTATCAGATGCAGCTATGACAACTTTGTAGCCTTTATCAAGTAATAGTTTTCCAAATTTAGCTATTGTTGTAGTCTTACCTGTTCCATTGAATCCGACAAAAGCTATTGAGAATACTTCTCCAGCTTTTCTCTTTTTTTCAATCTCTTTAAAGATGTCATATTTTTTGAACTCAAGTATTTCAATAAGGGTTTCTTCAACAGCTATTTTGACAAAATCTTTTTTATTTGAAGTGAGTCCTATCTTCTCTCCACTAAGTTTCTTCTTTAGCTCATCTACAATCTTTTCTGAAACTAATAAAGAAACATCACTTTCTAAAAGAGAGAGTTCAAAATCTTCCAATATTTTATTAAGGTCTTTTTCTGTTATCTTTTTAGAACTAACGCCTTCGACAAGCCCAGAAAATTTAGTTTTTAGCGAATCGAACAACAGAATCAACTCATAAGAGGGATCTTATTATATCAATATCCCTAATAATGCCGATTAGCCCTCCTTCAGCATTAATGACCGGTATTTGTTCGATATTATATTTTTTCATTTCTTTTGCACATTTGCTTATAGAAGTCTTTCTTGTTACTGTTATAATATCAGTTGACATTACATCTTTTATTGGCTTTGAAGGGAGGGTCAATTTTTTTGAAACTATATGTAATGCATTTTTAGGTTGCCACGCCCAATCATCGCCCTCTCCAGAAATATTTAACTCAGTAGTCTTAAGTTCGTCTAAAAATTCTCCTGAAGACATTATATCTTGGGTATCTACAATCCCAACTATTCCACCATCATTTCCTAATACCATAAAAAAACTAGATTTACTGTAAACCATTATCATAAGCGCTGAACTAAGGGGCGTATCTTGCCAAATACAAGGCACTTCTTCTTTCATGTAACTTTGACATGGGTCATTTAACTCTAATTTTGAGATACCATTCATGACTATATCCCGAACTGCAACAACTCCCATAAGTTTTCCATCAGATATAACTGGAACTCTTGTCAAATTATTATCTAAAAGAATTTTAGCAACTTTTTTAATTTTGTCTCCTTCCTTGACTGCTTTGAAATTCCTACTCATGACTAATGCAATTTGATCCTCGTTAGGATTTTTTATTATATCTTCTAAAGAAATTATGCCAACAAGTTCTTTTTCTTTATTAATAACAGGTAAATCTGGTTTTTTGTATTTTTGCATTTTTTCTAAAGCTTCATTAACAGTTGCAGGTATGGTCACTGATATTACATCTTTAACCATTACTTCTTCTACTTTTATCATAATATCACGAAACAATTTAATGGGCAGAACGTGCTTTAAGATAAAGTAAGATATATAAAGCTTTTTATAATTGATTTATGGAATAGTTATAATAAATTTCTATTTGAATATCTCAATTTTTATGAAATAATTAAATTGAAATTTGTAAATTGCTATTGTCATTAGTGCCCATTGGGGCTTAATTAGTTGAAAATATACCTAAGAATTTATTAAGTAATGATTAAAATTTTAAGTAATGGGATGGAAAGAGAGGAAGGCAAATAGGAAAAAAATTGCTTCAGAAAGAATTAAGGAGCTTTTGGAGTTCTCAGAAGTACATAGAAGAGATGAAGATTTATCAACAAGCTCTATCAAAACCGCTGTTGCAATATCAAAGCGTCATAAAATTAGAATCGCTTCTAGGTACAAAAGAAGTTTCTGTAAAAAATGTTTTACAGTATTTATCCCTGATAAAACAGTTAGAATTAGAATAGGAAAAGGAAAAATTACTTTTACATGCTTAAAGTGTGGACATATTAAAAGAATTCCTTATACTAAAGAAAAAATAGATTTAAAGAAGGTAAAAATGGAAAATAAAAATTAAGGTGTCAGAATATCTATAGAACAAAATTAAATATATCAGCTGCTTAAGGGAAAGTTTGTCTATTCTTTATCAGTTTTCCACCATGAATTCTCAAAAGTCGTCAATTCTCCTTCTACGACATCGTATATAACTTTCTCAACACCTATAGGATTTCCATCAAGAGCTCGCAATGCATCATCAATTCTCTTCTCTTTGTCAGAATACAAAGTAAATAAATCCTGTCCTTTTGATACCTTTTCTCCTTTTTCAACATGAAAAAGAATTCCTGCCCCCTTATCATCAGGTGCGCCACATGCCCTTGCAATCATGTTTATCAATCTTGTGTCCATGAAATCAATTCTTCCTTCAACTTCTGATTTTACAGTATGTGTGTAAGCTCCTACTGGGATTTCATCTGATTTAATTTTTGAATTTCCACCTTGTTCTTCTATTATTTCTCTAAATTTAGATAGTGCCTTGCCACTATCTATCAGTTCTTCTGCAATATCTTTTCCCCTTCCTCTTTGAGCCTTGCCCCCCATCTCAAAAAGAAGTCCTGCAATTTCACATGACTTATCCCTTAAATCTTGAGGCCCTTCACCATCCAATACATTTAAGACATCAATTGCTTCAAGAGCGGGCCCAATTCCTCTGCCTACTGGTTTCTCACCATAAGTTATCATACATTTAATTTCCATTTCAAGTCTCTCACCAAGAGTAATAAAGTCTCTTGCAAGTTTTTTTGCAATAGCTGTGTCTTTAATTTTAGCATTTTTTCCAACAGGTATATCTATAACTACTTTATCAGAACCTGATGCTTTTTTCTTTGCAAGTATACTTGCAAGAAGCAATGATTGTGGATCAAGTCCCAGTGGAAATCTTATTTTTATTAATTTATCATCAGCTATTGCTAAATCAACGCCTCCACCCCACACTATACAACAACCTATTTTATCTACAATTTTTTCAATTTCATCTTTGTGGAAACTCACATTGCAAAATACTTCCATTGTATCAGTTGTACCTGCTGCACTTGAAATAGCCCTAGACGAAGTTTTAGGTATTGTTAATCCAGCAGCACCTAATATAGGAACTACCACCATTGTAGTTCTGTTCCCTGGAACCCCACCAATACAATGTTTATCGTAGACGGGTTTTCTTTTAATGTCAAGAGTTTGACCAGTGGAAATCATACTTTTAATTATATTAATTACTTCTTCGTTAGACAGCCCTCTTGTGTATATTGCCGATACAAATGCAGAAAGTTCAACATCACTAAGCCTATTTTCAACAGTATCTCCAATAATGCCGCGTATTTCCTCTTTAGATAAAGGGTATCCATCTAATTTTTTCTTTATAAAATGAACAGAATCTGGAGGGGATGCTAGTGATACTTCGGCGTAAAAGCTGCATGAGGTATCAATTTTTTGACATAAGTACTCATAAAGCCCAATTTCACCTTTAGAAACAATTTTTTCTGTTAAATCAACAACTGCAACGACATCATGATCCCCAACTTTTACGTGTACTCTATTAAGTTTTCTTACTCCTATAACCTTTGCATCTTCTTTGTGCATCATTACAAGCGGATAATCAGTCGCTTCAATATCTAGCATTTTTATTTTTAATAGCAATTAAATCCCCTTCAAACTATACCTAATCTAGAGTATTTATAATTAATCCTATTAAAAAATAATAACTAGTTTTATGTTCCCATCTGCCATGAGGAGAGGTATTCTTCCTGTTCCTTTGTTAACTTATCAATCGAAATGCCCATAGATTGTAACTTCAAATTTGCGATTCTTCTATCGATATTAATAGGTACTGAATATACTTTGTTTTCTAACTTTTTTCCTTCTTTAGACAAGTATTCAGCTGACAACGCTTGATTTGCAAAACTCATATCCATGACTGATGCGGGATGCCCTTCTGCGGCTGCAAGATTAATCAGCCTACCTTCGCCGAGGAGGTATATTTTCTTATGGTTTTTTAGGTTATATTCTTCGACAGAATCCCTAATAGCTCTTTTGTAAGAAGACAATCTTTTCAATGCACTTATGTCAATTTCGACGTTAAAGTGTCCTGAATTTGCGACAATTGCACCGTCTTTCATATTATTAAAATGTTCTTCCCTTAAGACGTTGATATTTCCTGTAACAGTAACAAATATATCCCCGATCTTAGATGCATCTTCCATTTTCATTACCTGAAATCCATCCATTGTTGCCTCAATTGCTTTGATAGAGTCTATTTCAGTAATAATGACCTTTGCACCCATTCCTCTTGCTCTCATGGCAACTCCTTTACCACACCAACCATAACCAGAAACAACAAAGTTTTTTCCAGAGAGTAAAACATTTGTAGCTCTGATAATGCCATCAAGAGTACTCTGACCGGTACCATACCTGTTATCAAAGAAATGTTTTGTCATTGCATCATTTACAGCGATGATTGGGTATTTCAAAACGCCCTCTTTTTCCATACTTTTAAATCTGATGACTCCAGTCGTAGTTTCTTCGGTACCCCCTATTATCTGAGGTAAAACATCACTTCTTTCTTTCATTATTGTAGAAACTAGATCTCCACCGTCATCCATCGTAATATTTGGTTTGTTGTCCAATACTTTGTTTAGATGGCTATAATAAGTATCCCTATCTTCCCCTCGTATAGCAAAAACTGAAATTCCGTAATCCTTTACAAGGGACGCAGCGACATCATCTTGTGTGCTTAAAGGATTAGAAGCGCATAAAAAAACTTTAGCACCCCCCTCTTTTAAAGTAATCATAAGATTTGCAGTTTCTGTAGTGACATGAAGGCAACATCCAATTATGTAACCTTTAAGAGTGTTATTTTTTTTAAATTCTTCTTTAATCAATGCTAAAACAGGCATTTCTCTTTGAGCCCATTCAATTCTAAGCTTTCCTTTTTCTGAAAGAGAAAGATCTTTTACATCGTATAGCATCTATTCACCTAAAAAATTTATCAAAGAAAGACTTATAAATGATTGTATTGGCATTTGTATACGTGAGTTAATGAAAAAATATGTTCTTATATCTATTTTAACGGCATTGCTACTCCTTTCTGCAGGCTGTATTATCGAAAAAAGAGTGGAGAAAGGAGATACGGTAAAAGTTGACTATATCGGAAAACTTCAAGATGGTAAAATATTTGATACATCTATTTTAGAAGAAGCAAAAAATGCCGGAGTATATAATGAAAACAGAATATATGAACCTTTGACATTGAAAATAGGAGATGGCTCAACTATCCCTGGATTTGAGAACGGACTTATAGGAATGAAAGAAGGGGAGACAAAGACAATCACAATCCCTCCAGAACAAGGATATGGTGCTAAGGATCCTACTTTAAGGTTTAGTCAAACAAAGATCTTGGAAGAGATACCAAAAACTCAGGAGATCTCAAGATTTGAAGAGATCCCAAGAACCTTCCAGGCAACAGTAAGTTCCTTTGTCACTAGGTATGGAAAACAGCCAACTGTTGGGATGATAGTTGATTTGACTGATTGGCCAGGTCAAGTTGTCGAAGTAACAGCATCTAATGTTATAATAGAACATAAACCAGAGGTTGGTAAATCTATCGTCAATGAAGTTACTACCCTCACCATTACAGAGATAAAAGATTCAAGCATAGTTTTAAGATATGATCCAAAAGTAGGAGACATTATACCCTCGGAAATTGGGGACCTAACTGTACTCGAAGTAACAGATACCACAATGGTAGTTAAGGCAAGACCTCAAAAACAGATAGAAACAGTATTTGGAATGGCAAACGTTATTGAATCTGGAGACAAATATATAATAAAAGTCAATCCAAAAGTAGGAGACAGTATAATATATCAAAATCAAATAGGTAAAGTTGTCGAAGTTACATCAGATAGCTTTATCGTTGATTTTAATCACCCCCTTGCTGGAGAAACTTTATACTTTACAGTAACTACAGTAGTTATTGAAAAAGGTAAAGAAACAGGATTCTTTGAGAAGTACAGACTATTCATATTTGGTAGTCTTTTAATAGTTGTATTTGCTGCTGCATATATCTTTATGACAAAATTCTATTCAAAAGAAGAAAAAGAAAAGAAAAAAGAAAAATCAACTACAAAGAAAATCAAAGCAGCTAAAGAAGTAATGAATGGTGAATTAAAAGAATTGGCTTCAACTGTTGAAGAAGTCGAAAAAGAACTTAAAACTAAAAAAGAAACTAAAGCTAAAAAGGAAGAAACAAAAACTAAACCTAAAGCAAAGAAAAAAACTTCAAAGAAGAAGAAAGAGTGATGCTATCTAAGGTGAAGGTCAAAAATGAAATATAACAATAAAATTTTATTTTTAATATTTACTATTTTTGTTCTTATTACTGCAACAATTGGTTGTAATATCGATTTAGAGGATATTGGCATAAAAACCCATAAAGGTGGAGTAACATCTAGCGGTGAAGTTGAAATTTTAAAATCCAAAATTTCTGCGTATGAGTCACGTGAACATCTTGAGAATCATGAAATAAAGACTCTAAGGGATGAGCTAGAAAGAATAAAGAATCAAAACATTCCGGTTAATGGAAACATAGCAGTTGTTAGAATATTTGGAATATTAGATCAAGAAGATGTTCTACCGATTACTGCAGAATTAAGAAAACTAGCTGAAGACAAAGAAGTTGGAGGCGTTGTTTTATGGATTGACAGTCCTGGCGGAGGGGTATCAGCAGTTACAGAAATCTACGATGAAATCCGAAGACTTAGTATGAGAAAGCCAGTTACGGCATATGTAGGGGGGATTGCTGCTTCGGGAGGATATTATTTAGCGGTTGCCTGTGATAAAATAATAGTAAAACCAGAGGCCACCTTAGGGAGTATTGGGGTAATGTTTATCCATGAAGATTTAACTGAGTACTTCAAATTATATGGAATAAAAATTGAGGTAATAAAAACTGGAGAAGATAAAGATCTTGGCGCATCATGGAGGCCTCTTTCTAAAAAGGATAAAGAAAATATTGAAAAAATGATTAATGAAGATTTTGATAAATTTGTTTACGTTGTTTCAAGAGGGAGGAATATTTCTACAGAGGAAGTTTTAAGATATTCCGATGGAAATGTATGGAGCGGTACTCAAACAGTAGCATATAAGCTTGCAGATAGAGTCGGTACTCTTGATACAGCAATTGAAGAATTAAAAGTAAGTGCAGGACTCAAAAATCCAAAAATATCATTTTTCCAGATTGCAGACGATGGTAGTATCTCAAATATGAGTTATGAGTCTATGAGATACCAGTATGAACCGTCTATATATATTCAAAAGAAGTAAAGGATTTTTCAAAGAAATTTTTATCTACAACTAAAACTCTTTTATCAGTAATAATATCATCAATATACCCTTTCCAGTAAACTACAATCCCAGGGCCAAAAAGAGAAATATAGTGTTTTAGTTGTTTATTGTAGTCTTGTTTAAATTCTATATAGTCACAAAAACTAGCCTTACTTTCAAACCAGAACACTTTTCTGCCTCTGATCTTAATGGGTTTTTTTAATAAAAAATCAGGAGTTTTGCCAGAGCCCAACTTTCTTAAATCATCCTCTCTAAGGAATTGAAGTTCCTTGTTATCAAGATATATTTTTAACATTTCTTCTCCTTTTTTCCCATTTTCCCTCTGGATTCTAGAAGATTCAGGGGAATACGCGATATCAACTTCAATTGCTTTCATTATTTCATTTTTGATTCTTTTATCCTCTATCAAATCAAGATTGGTAAAGATATTTTTGATGTCTTTTTTGTTGTAGCCCTTTTCTTTAAGTATTAATGTAGCAATCAAGATCGGAGAAAAAGATAATTTATTTGCAATATCAAAAAAAGACAATCCTCTATCCCATAGCTTTACGATTTCCTTAATTCTATTCATTATCGGGTAGTAATCTTTTTTGACATTTCTAACAGTTTTTTGAGATAATATTGAAAGTAAAACGTCTTCTTCAACTCTATATTTTTGAGAGATTTCTGGTATGTCGTCTCTTGTATTTATTGATTTATAGATTTCCATGAAGATTTGTTTTCTCATTGAATCACTTAAATGGAAGATGTAGGAACACTTTTAAATATTTTCTATGTTCTCATGATTATGGATAACAAAGAGTTCTATGAGTTCAAAAAGCAGCTAAAATTCCTTTCAAAAATTAGAGGGAGGCACACAGAATTAGTTTCAGTGTATATACCTGTAGGCTATGAAATATCTAAAGTAGCTGCGCAAATTAAGGATGAACAGGGCACAGCTACAAATATTAAGTCAAAAAATACTAGAAAAAATGTTCTTTCTGCATTAGAAAGGGTTATGCAACACTTAAGATTATACAAAATGACACCTCCTAACGGCCTTATTATCTTTTCTGGAAATATTTCAGAGGATGAAGGAAATCCAAAAATAGAACTTTTTACGTTAAATCCTCCAGAACCTATATCTGTAAGAATATATCGATGCGATCAACAGTTTGTCCTTGATCCATTGCTAGAAATGATTGAAGACAAAAGGGTCTTTGGCTTAATCATTGTTGAGAGGGGAGAAGCAAGTATTGGTCTACTGAGAGGGAAAAAAGTAGAACTGTTAAAGCACTTGACGTCAAGAGTTCCGGGAAAATTTAGGGCAGGTGGACAGTCCTCAGTTAGATTTGCAAGATTAAGAGAAATTGCTGCTGACGATTTCAAAGATACAGTTGGTGAAACTGCAAACGAGATTTTTCTAGCTCAGCAAAACTTAGAAGGAATTTTAATTGGTGGTGGAGGATACACAAAATATGAATTTGAGGAAGGAGAATACCTACATCATGAGCTTAGGAAGAAAATATTAGGGATTGCAGATACCACATATACAGAACTTTTTGGGCTTAACGAGCTAGTTGATAAAAGTGCAGGCATATTGGAGAATCTAGATATAACAAAAGAAAAGGACGTCGTTACTAAATTCCTTAAAGAATTAATTAAAGATGACAGTTTTGCAGCATATGGCGAAAAGGAAGTTAGAAAGTACTTAGATGCTGGTGCTGTTGACTTATTGCTACTTTCGGAAGGATTAAATAAAAATAGGATAAAGATAAAGTGTACATCCTGTGGTAATTTGACTGAAAAAACTTCTACTGATGAAGAATTATTCCAATTAGAACAACAAATTTCAGGTGTCCCTTGTGAAAAATGTAGCAATCTTAGTTTAAATATTGAGGAAAAAATAGACCTACTTGAAGAGTTAGCAGATCTAGCTCAGGAAGGCAGCACTCAGGTAGAAGTAATCTCGACAGAAACTGAAGAAGGTAATCAATTATTGAAGGCGTTTGGTGGTATTGCCGCGATTGTTAGATACAGACTTTAAATTTATAACAACTTAAGCCCACTTAGTAATTCTTCTGAAGTTTCCAATGGGGATAATATAAGGGGTATCTTCTGTATTTCTGCAAGTTTCACTGCAATTTCGTCTATCTTTTTTGCCCCATGTAAGACTACCATTGAGGGCACTATTCCCTGTACCTTAATTGCAATCATTGGGGATCTTCCTGTTGATACTTTTGTAAATATTAAAGCTCTTTCAGAAGATAAACCGTAAAGTTTAAGGAATTCCTCCGAATTTAGATTTAAAATAGCCTTGATGCTGTCAATAACAGTATATCCATGGATTTCTTTACTCAGGTACTCTTCATTTGCTAGTATCTCGCCTTGAACTACATCAATAAGCTTTTTGGGCGAAATTGGAACAGGAAACTCTTTTAAATCCAGTACGACATCACTTATTGCCTCTTTAGAAAATCTATTGCTAAAGGAGTGGACTATCTTTCCTCCCCTCTCCATGTCAATTTCTAGTAAGCTTTCAACAACTTTTCTAATTGTCGAAGAGCCTGGGGATTTTCTCCTACCCCCTTCATAATCGCTTACAACGGAGGGAGAGATAGAAAGTTGATGCGCTAGATCAGTTTGAGTTACGCCAAAAATTTCACGCCATTTTCTTAATGTTTGACCTGGATCATCTGACAAAACAACTTCGCCCGCTATCATCTTAGCAAGTTGTTCTTTTGCATCTTCAAACATATAGACAAATAACGATTGTAAATATATAAATTTTTCGTTGAAAGGGGAGAAAATAATAAAAACTTAAGAATCAAAAAAAAAGGACTAGATTCAATTGAATATCAATACTATTATATGTTTTTTAGGAAATGTTGAGAATCCCCTCCATAGAACCATTTTCAGGCGGAGGGAATTCTCTGGGTATTTCTTTGCCTTTTAGTAGAACAGCATGCATTTCTACCAACGAGACTTAGAAGACCCATTGTCTTTGTCATGAAACGCATGCATTTCCATAACAATAGACAGTAGATTCCATTGATGACTTGTGACAGTTGTTGCCAATAACTATCACTGATAGTTAATTACGATAACATCTATATAAAGTTTTCGATTAACAATGAACATAACTAATAAAAATTGATAATAAACACTATTATAGAAAGCTCAATAAACTTTTAAGAAGAACATGCGTAAAAGAGCTGATTCCTATGAAAAATATTCTAATTGGTGGAAAATGGATTGAT